>ERZ1066130.80-NODE-80-length-57045-cov-22.160590_pt1 | contig 57045 bp, 42 predicted proteins | sample MGYA00382777_ERZ1066130 | MGnify/ENA primary metagenome ERZ1066130 (study PRJEB33369, sample SAMEA5778360) | biofilm metagenome | biome: Industrial cooling water; feature: Water cooling tower basin; material: Biofilm | place: United Arab Emirates | collected...
GGGTAAATGCGTCTCCTGCCCCGCTTTGCCCAGGGGGGGTAAATGCGTCTCCTGCCCCGCCTTGCCCAGGGGGGGTAAATGCGTCTCCTGCCCCGCCTTGCCAAGTGGGGGTAAATGCGTCTCCTGCCCCGCCTTGCCAAGGGGGGGTAAATGCGTCTCCTGCCCCCCTGAGAAAAAAGGCACAGCATCCTCTAGCTTCCCCCTTTGCAAGGGGGACGGGAGGGGGATCGCTTGGGGGGGTAAGCGATGGCTATAAATTCCGTAGCGGGAATCATCGACGCGAGTGCGACTTAATAGTTTTAGGACTAAAGTGGAACCTAGAGAAGTTACTGCTTCACCGGGAGAATTTGCACCGCTGGCGAGAAATGCAGCGATGCTATCAGTTGTGCCCGTACAAACAAGGCAATCTCGCCGCAAATTAAATCTAGTGGCAATTTCTACCGTTATTTCACCGACTGGGGTTCCAGGTGCGAGGATTTGGGGTAACAAATAACGTTCTGGTAAATTTTCTAACCAATCTGGGTAACATAAATTTTCGACATCATAACCAAGTTTTAACGCATTGTGATAATCGCTAATTCCCAAACGTCCGTGCAATAAAAAAGCCAACCAATCTGCTTGATGCAGGAAATAACAATTTTGAATATTATCGGTATTTTGGACTAGCCAGAAAAGTTTTGCAAGGCTAGAAGTAGCGCTGTTTACGGTATGGTTGGAAGGAGCGATCGCTTTGACTTTTTCGATCGCTTCTATTCCCCGTCCATCGTTGTACATTAAAGCTTCAGAAATTGGGTGACCAAAGTTGTCGCACAACAGGACGGTAGAAGAAGTACCATTGATAGCGATCGCTTTGATTTTCCCGCGGATTTCCTGGGGAATTTGTTCTAGCAGGTTAAATAAAGCATTCTGCCAGATAATAGTCTGGTTCGGTTGTGAAAATGGATATTGCGCTTCTGCTTGGATAATACCTTCAGAGTCGATTGCTATTGCCCTGGCGCCAGAAGTGCCGAAGTCGATACCAAGGTAGAGGTTCATGGGTGATTATTTTTGGGGGTTGATGTTGTTGCAGAGAGTGGGAAGCACCACTAGGTTAATGATTACACTATTATCAGATTATTGAGCTATACAAAGAGGCACACAAATTCGTCACTACTAGCAAAAAACCGAACGACACGGATGCAGGGATTTTCACGGATGTTGGGTTTGTGTATGCGGTTCCGAATCTGTATGGTACTGTAGCGATTGATTTTGAGTTACGTCATGCTTGTATCCGTATTCATATCAATGTCAGCTGTATAGGTCTTGTGCCACAATTCCGGAAAAGATTATCGAAAAAGCAAGCACATATGAATAGCAAGAAAGTTAAAGGCCCCCATGAAGATTTGACCTATCAAATTATCGGTGTGGGGATGGCTGTTCACAGGCAACTGGGGCCAGGTTATAAAGAGATTGTGTATCAGCGATCGCTCGAACTGGCATTAACCGAGAATGGTATCAGCTTTGACCCACAGCAAAAACTGCCCGTTTATAACAATGGTAATTTACTTGGTTATTACATACCAGACTTTATCATAGAAAACAAAGTTATTTTAGAAATTAAAGCCTTTGCCACAGTCCACCAAAAATATTTAGGACAAGTCATCACATACTTAAATCATACAGGTTTGCCAATTGGTTTATTAATGAACTTTGGCGAACGAAGCCTTCGGACTAGGCGGGTATTTCCCTCACCCCCTGCTACAGAATTTCGCCACAACCATCAGTGGATCTTTGTCCCTGATTGGCTGAAAGAGCAAAAGCGGAATCAAACAGAAGACCTGCCATTTTAGCAAGGCACAACCTAACAAGGAATCGGAAACGGATACAAGCATTAGTCTTATTTTGTCAAATTAGAATCCGTGCATCCATGCATCCGTGCATCCATGCATCCGTGCATCCATGCATCCGTGCATCCGTGCATCCATGCATCCGTGCATCCATGCATCCGTGCATCCGTGTATCCGTGCATCCGTGCATCCGTGCATCCGTGTTCAAAATCCGTGTTTGTGCCACTTTTAGCGTTCAAGCGCTACGACAAATCTAAAAATTAACACAACAAAGATTCAATTTTACCTTTATCCAAACCGCGACCTATCAGAACCAAACGAGTTTCCCGAGCTTCATTTCCTAGCCAAAAACGATCGTAAAAATGTTCAAAGCGCGACCCCACACCTTGCAATACTAACCGCATAGGTTTATTCGGAACCGCAACAAACCCTTTAACCCGGTAAATTTCGTGCTGTTGCAGCAAATTTTTCAGCGCCTCAACTAAAACTTGAGGTTCAAATTCTCGGTTTAAAACAAAGTGAACTGAATTAATATCCTCATCGTGTTCGTGGTCTTCTTCCTCATCGTGGTGACTAGGACGAGAATCTAAATTATCCTCAACCGCAGCATTAAATCCTAACAGAACATCTGGGCTAATTTCCCCACTTTCGCAAGGGACTATTTTAACGCTTTCAGGTAGTTGCTGTTTTAACCAATTCTGTACCTGAGTTTGAGTTTGAGCGTCTACTCGGTCAACTTTACTCAACAACACCAAATCAGCACAAGCTAATTGGTCTTCAAATAATTCTTCAATTGGCGTTTCGTGATCCAGATTGGGGTCAGCTTTTCTTTGCGCTTCCAAAGCATCCAAATTCGCCGCCAGAGTGCCAGAGACAACGGCTTCGCAATCTACCACAGTCACAACGCCATCTACTGTCGCACCCGTGCGAATTTCAGGCCAGCGAAAGGCTTGAATTAAAGGTTTGGGTAATGCTAAGCCTGATGTTTCAATCAGTATGCAATCCAAATTTTCTCGCCTTTCTAGTAGCTGTTGCATCGTGGGAAGAAATTCTTCCTGAACGGTGCAACAAAGACAACCATTCGTGAGTTCAACTATATTCGTAATTTGCTCTTCAGCGTCATCGCAAACTTGGCAAGATCGCAGCAATTCGCCATCGATTCCTAATTCGCCAAATTCGTTAACTAGAACGGCGATGCGACGCCCTTGATTATTTTGCAGTAACTGGCGAATCAGAGTTGTTTTGCCGCTACCGAGAAAGCCAGTAATTACAGTAACGGGAATTTTTGCAGCCATAAACAGTTGACAGTTGACAGTGGACAGTGGACAGTTGACAGTTGACAGTTGACAGTTGACAGTTGGCAGTTGACTGTTACCTATCCCTCAAGCTTATCGGATTTTGCACGAGGGAAATTAGTTTTTCCTTTATCCCTTAAAAGGGGAGGATAACAACTTATTTTTTCTAGTAAATTGCAGATTTTAGATGGAAATTAAATCTAAAATCTAAAATCTAGAATCTGAAATTATTTAATCGGTGGGATGCGGGCAATTACGCCTTTTTTTAGGGGTTCTGGTCGTTCTGACCAGGGTAAAAGGCCATTGGGTTTTGCATAATATTGTGCGGCACATTCTAGAACTGCGGCTGCACTATTTTGGGGAGGTAAATCGCCAAACAGATAAGTATATTTATCCGGGGCGGCGAATGAGACAGCACAGGCATGACTGCAAGCGCTCATACACTCAACTTCTTGCAGGGGAAATTGCTCGCGTAATTCCCAATTTTGGTGAAGTTGGCTGAGATTTTCAATTAGTTCCTGACCACCACTTTTACCTTGTGGCTTACCATCTTTCCAAATGGTGGCACAGGTTTTACACACAAATAGAATGTGTTGCATCTTGATTTTTGATTTGATATTTTTCTGGGGAAATATGTAATTAACCCAAAAGGGCAGAATAGAGGAAAACAGTACCGATTGAGCAGATGACAAAGCCAGGGAATTGCATTGGTGAGTTGGTAAATTTTTGACTGATGGAGTTGCCAATTAAAAGAGCCAGCAAAGAAATGGCATACTGCATCAAGCTAAAACCCAACAAATAAGCAACTAGGGGCGTCATTTGTGCGCCGATTATTGCTTCGCCGTAAGTGTAGCCGTGAAATAAACCTGCGAAAGCGGCTAGTGCTGTCAAGGTGATGAAGTTGGGACGCTTTGGCATTAATAACATGATGCCAAAAGCGATCGCAAAACCCGCAATAATAATCTCAGACCCAGGCAAGTCTAGTTTCAGCAAGTGAATTCCCGTCCCTACCAATGCTGTGAAGATAAATCCTGCTGGCATGAGGGCACCTCGCGAAAATCCAACCGCGAGCAATCCAATGGCAACTATAAAAGCAAAATGGTCTAAACCGATAATTGGGTGGGCTAATCCCGAAACAAAACCTTCCAAGAAATTAGCGGGTATTTTACCATCAAGGGGGTGATGAGCGATCGCGCGCGAGGCCCCACTCAACAGTGCTATACATACCAACAATACGCTAGCGGCAAAGCCTCGCCCTCGCAAATTGGCGATACCTGTACGTTTTGACGGAGGAAGCGAAACAACTATTTTTGCCAAGATCTGTACCTCGCAGATTGATTTATCCGACGTCGGCGGGCATCCTGACTTGCTCGATTTTGCTAATGGCTAATGGCTAATTGCTAATGGCTAATTGGTAATTGCTAATTGTTTTTACCGATTACCCATTACCCATTACCCATTACCCAATCCAAAATCGATTTACAGTTGCGGGACAGTGTTGGACTTGCACCAGACTTTCCCCGTTACCTCTGACGGCTGCTCCCCGCCAGAACCGACCAAGCTTGTATATTTTACCAGAAAAAATGGGTTGTTAGCCCCCCCCTTTAAGGGGGAAAGGGGGAAAGGAAAAATTAATTTCCCTGATTCGGAATCCTATAAGCTTTAGGGAAAGGTAACTGTCAACTGTCAACTGTCAACTGTCCACTGTCAACTGTCAACTGTCCACTGTCCACTGTCCACTGTTGAACGCTTTAGAAACAGTCATCGGTTAATTGCTGAACGATACAGCGATCGCGTCCTTCTGCTTTGGCTTGATACAATGCTTTGTCGGCTACATCGATCAGCATTTCGGGAAATGACTGAGCCGAAGAAATCGTACTTGCCACTCCCAAACTAACGGTGACATATTTGCTGACGCTGGACTGAGAATGCTCGATCTGCAAGGATTTTAATTGCGACTGAATTTCAACTGCTACCTTTGCCGCTCCTTCAGCCGTCGTGTTGGGCAGAATCACGGCAAATTCTTCACCGCCGTAACGCGCTACTAAATCCGCGGGGCGTTTCACTGCGGCGCGAATTCCATTGGCAATTTCCTGCAAGCAAGTGTCTCCCGCTATATGCCCGTAGGTGTCGTTGTAGGCTTTGAAACAATCCACATCGCAGAGAATCAACGATAGCGGCTGTTGTTCTCTTACCATACGTAGCCACTCGTTGTCAAGATACTCGTCAAAACGGCGACGATTGGCGACTTGAGTCAAGCCATCCAAACAAACTAATTGCTGCAATTGTTGGTTGGCGGTGACCAACTGTTGGTAAAGTTCGGCTTGTTGGATGGCGATCGCTACTTGATTTGCCAATTGTGTGAGAAACTCAATTTCCCATGCTTGCCACTGGCGGGGGGCAGAGCATTGATGGGCGCACAGGAGTCCCCACAGATGAGAGTAAGCAAGTTTAGAGCCAAATTCTCCCGCTCCCCCCAGATCTGGTGTTGCTGGAGTTGCCGTCAAGATGGGAACCACCAAGTTAGCCCTTACTTGCAGGGAAGCGAGCAAATCGACGTGACATTGAGAGGTTTCGCCGTTGTAAATATCTTCGTTAGCTTTGATGCGACCGCTTTGATATAAACGGACGTAATCTTCAGAAAAGCAATCATCTTTGATCGTTTTTCCCAAGATCGGCATCCAATTTGAGCCTACCGATTCTACAAGGATAATCCCGCTCCAATCTGGGGAAAAGCGATACATCACCACGCGATCGCAACCCAGAAATTGCCGCACTTCCGCTACCGTAGTGTTGAGAATAGTTTCCAAATCTAAAGACTGGCGGATACGCGCCGCAATTGCTGCCATCAGTCGCTCTCGCGCAATCTGGTTTCGCAGTACTTCTTCTGCCTGTTTGCGTTCGGTAATGTCCCGCAGGATTACCGTCAATATGGTTTCTTGCCCCAGTTTTAGGTTAGAAATCGATGCTTCGGCGGGGAATTTGGTTTTATCTTTGCGTAAGCCCACAATTTCCCGACGTTCTCCCATTTTACGCGCGATATCGGCGGATTGGGCAAAGTTACGGATGTGCTGACGATGCACCGATCGTAACTTTTCAGGCAATAACATATCGATTGGCTGCCCTATAGCCTCCGTTGCGGTATAGCCAAAGATTCTTTCCGCACCCTTGTTAAACATTTGAATCCGCTGACTGGCGTCTATCGATATAATCGCATCGTCGGCAATATCGAGAATGCCAGCTAAATTGGCTCGCGATTGTTGCAGTTCCTGCGTGCGCTCTTGCACCAATTGTTGTAAGCTATCAATCGTCAATCCGATTTCAAACGGTTCTAGACTTCGCAGCAGACTGCTTTGTGTCACAATCCCCACTAAAAAACCTTCAGCATTTAAGATCGGGAGATGGCGAACTCGATACTGCCGCAGCAATTTGATCGCCATCGCTATGTTTGATATCTCAGATTCCCTAGCGGTAATGGGCTGATTCGTCATCACCTGAGCGATCGCTATATTTTCTAAAGCTCCCATTCCAAATGTTACTTTTAAAATGTCGCTTTCAGTAAATATACCTAAAATTCGCTCGGACGGTTTTTCTGGCAGGCTGCGAGGCTCTAACACTAGAACATAGCTGGAGCGATTCTGACCCATGAGGGCGATCGCAACAGAAACTGGGGTGTCAGGAGATACTGTTAGGGGATGGCGGTCAATCGCTGGCTCAATCGACAAGTCAGGGTCATTTGACATATACGAGAGTGTCGCTTTCTACCAATTTGACACTCTCACCCCCTAAACGGGTAGGATTGCTGACTTAGGGGAAGATAGGGAAGGGAGCTTTTGAAGCTGAGGGAGCTGAGGGAGCTTTTGAAGCTGAGGGAGCTGAGGGAGCTGAGGGAGCTGAGGGAGCGGGGGAAAAATTAGTTTTACTTCAAGATTCTTCCTTGTCTTTCCTGTCTTCCTTGCCTTCCTTGTCTTGCTCATCTCCCTCGCCTTCTCCACAAAAAAGACCAAATATTAAAGACGTGCAAGATCTTTCTATGTCAAGCAGGAAAACGCTCACCCGTTGTTTAGGGGCATCAGGAATTACGATTTTAGGTGGTTTATTGTTAGCGGGTAGTTTGAGCGGCAATGTGAGGCCGCTCCTTGCTGGTGGAATCCCAAGAGATAGACAGCAGAGTCAGGAACGCTATTTGGAAATTACCGAGATTACTGGCACTGTCACCATAGAAACAGGTTCGCTCAAACAGCAGGGAAGACCAGCTAAAGTGGGCGATCGCTTGCGGGCATCGGGTGAAGGAATCAATACTAACAGTAACTCCAGCGCCAAGTTAGCCGTCGATAACGGCATCGGCACCGTTGATGTTTCCGAAAACACCAACCTGCAAGTCCAGAGTTTGGCAACGCTGCCCAACGGCGCTAAAACCACCGATCTGAAAATGAATAAAGGCAGAAACCGAGTGCGAGTGCGATCGTTCAGAAATCCTCAATCTCGCTTTACCATTCAAACCCCAACGGGTATCGCCGGAGTTCGGGGTACAGATTTTACCGTCGTCGTGCTGCCTACTAGCGAAACGCGGGTTTTTACCGCCTCTGGAGATGTAGAAGTTGCCGCCCAAAATCAAACTCAGCGTGTCACTGGGGGCTATTATTCCGTCATCGCCCCCGGAAAAGCCCCCACACCACCCAACCTGGTTTCTCGAAACCTGCGCGTCAGCTTACAACTTTTGCCCGCACCAGATGAAGGAAAAGTGCGGGTAAGCGGTACAGTTAATCCGCTCAATTCGGTTGTTCTCGATGGTCAAGCTTTAGATCTCGGAACCGCAGGCGAGTTTGAAACCATTGCAACAATTGCGCCCACCCGTCGTCTAACTTTAGTAGTTCGCACGCCTTTGGGAGAAGAGCAAGTATATGAATTGGTTATTCCTTAAATAAAGAGGAAGAGGGAAGACTCAGATCTTGCACCAGAGCCAACAGAAATAAATTTCACACCTGAAAGCAGGCAACCCGTTAAAACGGGTTAAAACCTTGATTTTAGTTAGCTAAAGCTAACTTAAGCTTTTAGCCCCCAAATCAATTACGGGCTGTTTATTGGGTAGGTGCAAGATGTGAGAAGAGGGAAGAGGGAAAAATTTATCTCTATAACCCTCCTAATTCTCCTCAAAACCAGAATCATTCTTTATCTTCCTAATGAATACATTCATTCTCTAGCTTCACCCATCATTGGGGGAAGCTAGGATTGTTATCATGCTTTGTTTGAAACAAAAAATGTCGTTTTACTCGCCTGGGTTGGAGGCGCAGAGTTAAAACCTAAAAATAAGTTTAAGGTTATTAAATTAATCGCTCATAGGGGAAATATAGACAGGCCAGAGGAAAGAGTAGTAAGCTGCTCTCGATCCTAAAACCGAAGAAAGAATATGGCTGCGATCGCTTAACAATAAGGGGGGTTCTACTATCTATGGCAGCGAAAAGCTTGATTCAGCGTTTTCAACGTTCTCTTTCTGGTACTTATCCCTGGATACCGGGGGTAGCGGTTGCACTTTTATCTGTGGGAATGTGGAACTTTGGTAGATGGGAAACTCTGGAAAGAATGGGTTATGTGGCTCTATTTAAAACTCGTTTTCTCAATGTTCTACCTCACCCAAACTGGGACGAAAGAATAGCGGTAATAGGGATTGACGAAGCGAGTTTAAAAAAATACGGTCAATTTCCTTGGTCGCGCGATCGCTACGTCCAACTGTTGCAAGCGTTACAAAAATCGCGTCCGGCTGCGATTGGTTTCGATATTAAATTCGTCGATTCCAGCCCAGTAGATGCTGAATTTGGTAAAGCGATCGCTGCTGCGGAAAATGTTGTATTAGCAAGAGGTTGGGATAACCAGGGGCAGGTACTAGAACCCGTGCCAGTATTAGCAGAATTTGCCGCCAATCAGGGGCATATCTTAAAGGAAGTAGACTCGGATGGGATTACCAGAAAAGCCCCTATTTGGGTCAATAGCCCTAACTTTTCTATTCCCAATTTGGGTTTAGCTTTAATTGAAGTGTACAACTATTATAATCCCAAAAATACAGTAGCTATTACCCAGCCTATTCCCGAGATAAAAATGCAAAATGTTTGGTTAAATTGGCCTAAAAAAATTGATACAACTGCAAAAGGTAGGCAAATTCAACCTAAAACTTATTCCTTTGTTGATGTAGTTGAAGGTCGGTTTAAAAATCAGGATTTTGCCAATAAAATTGTTTTAGTCGGATTCACAGCTAAAGGTTTAGAAGATCAGATGAGGTCGCCACTGAATTTAGACCCTCCGATATCGGGAGTTTATTTCCATGCAGCCGTCATCGATAATTTGCTGAATAATAGATTGCTGGAAAGACTGCCAAACTCATCTACAATTTTATTATTGTTGCTGCTGGGGCCAATAACGAATGGAATTTTACTGCATCTCAATCTTAGAGGGCGATTAATTGTTACTTTGATATTGCCCTTAGTTTACATGGGAGTCGCTGCGATCGCTTTTAGTTTTTATCATGCGTGGCTGCCGATTGCCGCACCGATTGCCAGTATCCTTTTAACTGCCGTCGGCGTGCAACTGCGCGAACAATCGGAAAAGCAACAATTGATGGGACTGTTTGAAAAACACGTCGCCCCCGAAACTGCCAATTTAATTTGGGAACACAAAGAAGAAATTATCCAGGATGGGGAATTAGAAGCACAGGAAATGGTGGCGACGGTGCTATTTATGGATATTCGTGGTTTTACCAGCATTTCTGAAAAACTACCGCCCCGCGAGTTACTCAGTTGGCTAAACCAATATTTAGATGTCATGAGTGACTGCATCATGAATTATGGCGGCGTGATCGATAAATATATTGGGGATGCAATTATGGCGGGGTTTGGTATTCCCCAAGCGCGTACCACAACAGAAGAAATAAAGCAAGATGCAATTAATGCGATCGCAGCCAGCATCGCCATGCATGAAAAATTAAAAGAACTGAATCAACAACTGCGAGAAGAAGGCAAACCAGAAATTCAGTTTGGCATTGGCATTCACACGGGAACCCTAGTCGCCGGTAGCATTGGTGGCTCTCGAAGGTTAAATTATTCGGTTGTGGGAGATACAGTCAACGTCACCGCGCGGATAGAAGCGATGAATAAAGAATTAACCGCCGACAAACCTTATAAAATATTGCTCACCAGCGAAACGTTTGATTATGTGAGCGATCGCTACGAAGCCGAACAAGTCGCCACCATGCAATTACGCGGACGCCAGCAAGAAACAATCATTTATAATATCGTCGGCGAGCGCGCCCTAGAACCCGTCGCGGAACTTGCTTCAACAGTGGACAGTGGACAGTTGACAGTGGACAGTTGACAGTGGACAGTGGACAGTTGACAGTTGACAGTTGACAGTTGACAGTTGACAGTTGACAGTTGACAGTTGATATGAAATCTGCAATTTGTTTCAATCTGGAATCTGCAATCTGAAATCTGCAATTTGTTTCAATCTCAAATCTGCAATTTATTCCAATCTGAAATCTGCAATCTGAAATCTGCAATTTTTTATGGTTCTACTGTCACTGGCGTTCCTACTTTAACCATTTCATATAACGCTTCGACATCTCGATTTCGCATTCTGATGCAGCCGTGAGAAACTGCTTGTCCAACTAATCGCTCATTCGGCGTGCCGTGAAAGCCAATATAATTTCTGCCATCTGTCCAAAATCCGATCCACCTCGCGCCTAAAGGATTATTTGGCCCCGGTGGAATAACTTGCCCATTTAAAGGATGTTCCCAAATTGGATCGCGTTCCATGTGGAGGACTTTAAAATTACCTGTGGGTGTTTCCCAGCCTCTCCTACCGATGGCGATGGGGAAACTTTTTTCTATGCGATCGCCTCGATATACATAAACCCGCCGCTCTCTCAATTTTATGACTAAACGAATCTCAACAGCTGGATTGACCCGATCGGGTGGCTCTGTATTAGGTGCTACCGGGGGCTGTCCAACCGCAGGCACTGACATGTGCGGCTTTAGTTCAATAGCTTCAGTTACAGCAGCAGCAACAGCCGCCTGCCCTAACAATGAAATTGTGATAATTATTACACGCAGACGAATGCGTTTGATTGCAGCTATCGATTTTCCTCGCACCATTACCGATACCTTGACCTATTGATAATTTTTATCGGTTCCGTATTGAAACTCGTTACTATTGTAGTATTTTTACCTAAACATTCCTCAGTAGAAACAGCTATATTGTAGCTGAGTCGGAAAAACAGAGCAGTTTTGTGAGTCAATATACAGCAGAGCTGGAAAACCTGTGATACCCCAAACAACTCATACCTGTAGGTAGAGTTACCGGCAAAAAGGTGAGAGTTAAAATTTGGGAGAAACGAAGGCGAGAGAAAAAGCTTTGCGAAGCAAGAGCTAGGTATAGTCGGCAAACAATATCAAAGTGAGGTTAAAATGCGTCTTCAAAATCTGAAAATATGGACAGGGACAGCGCTGCTGGTGGCGCTAGGAGCGATCGCAACCAGTCCGGCGATCGCAACCGAGATGAGCGATCGCGTCGAAGATAATCGAGTAGCCGTAGCATCCGACTCCAACTATTACACCGGCACAGTCAGAAGTATCGTTGGCGACATCGTCACCTTGGAACTGCCCAACGGCGAGAGCAGACAAATCGGTTTAAATCTACTGGAACAGGGACGACTGGGTTTAGTCCCCGGCATGAAAATTGCCGTCAGAATGGTAGACGGTCGGAGAGTAGTTTCGCTTGCTCCCCCAATAGAAGCAGTTACCGTAGCCAGAGTCACGCGCATTGAGGAAACGACAACTCAGGTAGAACGGACACCCAGACGCATCGAGTTACCACCCCCGCAAGAAAGACCCGCACCTGTAAGACCAGCGCCAGTAGAAGCCGCACCCGTCAGAATTGAGCCGGTAGAACAAACCGAAGTTGAACCTCAACCGCGCCGTCCGATCCGAGCGCTCTGGTAAGATTATTTTTTTCACAGCTATCCACAACTAAGATAATGCCGCCACTTTCTTTCTGTAGGCGGCATTATTTTATTAGAGGCTAACAGCCTAAAACGGGACACTGAGTAGATAAGATTTGATCTGCTTCACAGAACTTGGCTAAACTTGCTTAAAGTTTACCATTCAACCAGAAACGGTTTCTGGAGGGTCTGCTTCCTGCTTCAATCAAGGGAGTCGGCTCCTACTTGTCCACAGGCGTCAATTCCGCTCAAGCCGAGCGTACTCGGAATATCACGAAAAATTGAGGTTTTGCGAAAAAGGTTTCGCGATTTTTGTGCCTTGGTTTTCGGCAACCCGTCTAACTTACCACAAAAATACCTGCTCGTTGCCAGGAGGTATGGTTAAGTGTAGTTAAGTTTTTGGCGATTTAATCATGCTCCCTTGTCCTCCTTGTCCTCCTTGTCCTCCTTGTCCTCCTTGTCCTCCTTGTCTTCCTTGTCCTCCTTGTCCTCCTTGTCCTAACTTTTCGTTGTATAGTATCAAACTGAAGCAACCTTGCCCTCTTGCCCATTTTTAAAGGACTTCAGCGTGGCGATTCAACTGGTAGACAAATTGCGATTAAGCCTTGCAGTAATAGCTGCACGTACCATTACAAGCCTAGTGCGCTTGCTGCGGCTGGGTGCTGCGAGCGTTTTACCGGGAGCGATCGCGCGTCGGATTCAACCAAAAATTCTCTCGTTGCTGGCGCGTCAGGTGAAGTACGGCACAATTTTAATTGCCGGGACGAATGGGAAAACCACCACATCGCTGCTGTTACGCACGATGCTAGAACGCAAAGGTTTGCGCGTGGTACACAACGCCACGGGTGCGAATTTAGTCAATGGGTTAATTGCAGCGTTGCTGGAAAATACCAATTTAGCGGGAAATCTCAAAGCAGATTACGCGATTCTAGAAATCGATGAAAATATTCTGCCGAAAGTGCTGCCGCAGATTCAGCCAAAGTATATTTTGTGTTTGAATTTGTTTCGCGACCAATTGGATCGGTACGGGGAAGTCGATACAATTAGCCAACGTTGGATGGGAGCGATCGCACCCCTGTCTCCAGACACTGCTATCATCATCAACGCCGACGATCCGACGCTTTCCCACCTCGGTCAGCAGTTGCCCCAACGAGTTTTATACTTTGGTTTAAGCGAACCCGACCAATATTTAGACGAAATTCCCCACGCCGTTGACTCAATTTACTGTCCCAAATGCGGTCACTCGTTAGATTATCAAGGCGTTTATCTCTCCCATTTGGGCGATTTTAGCTGTCCCAGTTGCGGCTTTAGCAAGAGTAAAGTATCGATTAATAGCACCCAATGGCCTCAAATTCTGATCGGACTTTACAACAAATACAACACCCTCGCAGCCGTATTAGCCGCCCAAGAAATCGGCATCGATGAAGCTACAATCCTCGATACAATTAAAAACTTCCAAGCCGCATTCGGACGCGCCGAAGAATTAGAAGTATCTGGCAAGCACGTGCGAATTCTGCTATCAAAAAATCCAGTAGGGATGAATGAAACTATCCGCGCCGTGAATCAAATAAAACTTACCGGACAAGCCTCGACAAGTTTAGTAGTACTCAACGATCGCACGCCCGATGGAACAGATGTATCGTGGATTTGGGACGTAGATACGGAAAAATTAGTCGCCTTGGGAGGAACGATTGTAGTCAGTGGCGATCGCGTCTACGACATGGCTCTACGCCTGCGCTACAGCCAAACCGAGGAAAATGACAAATTTAACCTAATTATCAAAGAAGACTTGCAGGAAGCGATTACAACCGCCTTAGAATGCACTCCCGCAGGCGAAACCCTGCACATTCTCCCCACCTATTCAGCCATGTTAGAAGTGCGAGGATTGCTAACAGGTAGAAAGATTCTATGAATTGGTAATTGGTAATTGGTAATTGGCGAACAACAGACGGAGGGCGGGTTTATAATAATTGTCGATTATTGGCATAGATAGACAGGTATTACCCGCCCCTACACAACATTCAAATCAATCTGAAATCTCAAATCTAAAATCTGCAATTTTTATGACAGAACTAACAATTGGCTGGTTATATCCTACCCTGATGAGTACGTATGGCGATCGCGGCAATGCCATCTGCTTGCAGCAGCGCGCCAAATGGCGGGGAATTAAAGTACAAGTATTACCCCTCGACTTGCAATCAACTATCGAAGATATTCATCAAGTCGATATATTAGTCGGTGGCGGCGCGCAAGACAGACAGCAAGAAATAGTCATGCGAGATTTAAAAGGCGCAAAAGCAGAAGCATTGCGCCAGAAAATCGAAGCCGGAACCCCAGGGGTTTTTACCTGCGGCGCACCGCAATTATTGGGACATTATTACGAACCGGCATTAGGTCAAAGAATAGAAGGTTTGGGATTATTAGATTTTGTCAGCAAACATCCGGGACCAGATGCGCGGCGCTGCATAGGCAATGTAGTTTTTGAAGTTAGTGCTTCGCGTTTAGCCAAAGATTTAGAAGCAATGTTAGGCAAGCCAGCGGTAATAATTGGCTTTGAAAATCATGGCGGGAGGACTTATTTGGGAAAAGTAGAACCGCTAGGGAAAGTAATCAGCGGTTATGGAAATAACGGCGAAGATGGAACAGAAGGAGCATTTTATCGGAATGCGATCGCAACTTATTCCCACGGCCCACTTTTGCCGAAAAATCCCTTTGTGGCTGATTGGTTAATTCAAACAGCATTAGCAGAAAAATATCAAACACCAATCTCTTTAGAACCGCTCGATGATACTCTGGCAATGCAGGCAAGGGAAGCAATGTTTAAACGGTTAGGAGTTGGTGAAGTTGTTGCTGGTAAGCGCTAGTCCGTTCGCGAAGCGTCTCGAAGAAAATCGCCGCTCTTGATGGGGAAGCGATTTGCATATAGAGTTTGAGCAGAGGAAAGAAGAAGTAGAGAATTTTCTAGGGAGATGGGAATAAAATTAAAGCCCGCGCAGGCGGGCTTTGTTTGTGTAGGCTCAGACTTGAGTCTGAGGTTTAAATAGATGAATTAGCATTTTGAACTTGCGCGATCGCGGCTGGGAAATCTTCACTGGTTCTGATAGATTTGGCTTCTTCTGTACTGAAAGAGGAGAAAATAAGCATTGCTCCCATGATTGCCATAATCGCATTTTCGGCAAAGCTAACAATCCCTAAAGGTACTTTAGAATTGCCTCCGATACAGGCACAATTCAATGCCATTTTGTCAATGTATACAGCTTTGAAAACAGAAGTTGCTCCACTGCTGCCAATTAGCAAAGAACCGATTCCTGTTAGTAACGGGGCAAAACCTGAGAGAAATCCGAGCGCCAGCAACAACTCAGCAAAGGGATAGATTTTGCTATAGGGTTTGAATCGCTTCGCGATCAAATCGTATTTTTGGAAACTCTCAGCAAAGGCATTAATATCCATCAATTTCAGCGAAGCCAACATTGAAAGCGAGAAACCCATAAAGCCAATTATACCAGTTGAAGTTGCCAGGGTGACGAGTCCTGCTGTCGAGAATAAGGCAACTACAGGGGTATAGGAAAACTCGGTTTTTTCTGGTGCAACTTCCAAGTGCTGAGCTAGATCGGAATAGCCACCAATGCGCTGTTCACCAAAGAAAATCTGTGGCGTCGTTGGTACGTTATGCTGAGCTTTGAAGGCATCTATTTCTGCGCGCGATCGCAACTTGATATCTTCAAATTTAATCCCCTTGTTTCTAAGCAACTCGATCGCTCGTAACCCCCAAGGACATTCGTGGTCTGGAGTTGACATCCGATAGACTTTAACATTGGCAGTATTCATGTTTCTTTCCTCATCCAATTAAATCTGATAACACCAGCCTAAACCCTATAGTTTGCTGTAGAGTCAAGGGGTATGGCGCTGGAAATGAGCAAAATAATTTTTACTGCTCAAGCCTTGACCCTCTAGTTGACTGGAGGGTTTAGAGTAAGAGTATAAGCGGATCGGTAAGCAAATATGTCTCTAGCAACTCGGTTAAAAATCGGCGAAGTCGCCAAACAAACCGGCGTTTCCGTAGGAACCTTGCGCTACTACGAAAGTCTCAGACTTATACAACCAGCCGAACGAGGAGAAAACGGCTATCGCCACTACAATCCGGATACGATTCTCCAGGTGAAATTTATCAAGCAAGCCCAAGCGCTGGGGTTTTCTCTAGAAGAAATCCGGCAGATTTTAGATGTACGGTATCGTGGTGAAATCCCCTGCGACTTCGTACAAGTCTTATTGCAACACAAGATTGAGCAGATGGAAGCACAAATTCAGCAAATGATGGCGTTTAAAGCCGAATTAGAAGAGTACCGCGATCGCTGGCAAACAATGGATAATTTGATATTAGATGAACAAGTGTGTCCTTTGATCGCTACCGTACCATTAGCGGTTTAATATCATGTCCGGTTGATCCGATATCATTCCCTAAAATATTGTCAAAATCTGCTCTAAAGTATGCAGATATCCAAATTGCAAACGGTGCGTTACACCGTAGGTAACGCACCTTGCTAAACTATTTGTGTTTAACTAACCGAGACAAGCGGCTAAATCTTCATCGGGGGTAGCGATCGCTTTCAAATTATACTTCTCAGAAAGCAGCTTGAACACGTTCGGCGAGATAAACGCTGGCAAGGTTGGCCCTAACCGGATATTCTGAATTCCCAGATGCAGTAGCGTCAGCAAAATTGCCACAGCTTTTTGTTCGTACCAAGACAGAATCATCGACAAAGGTAATTGATTCACACCTACATCAAACGCATTCGCTAATGCTAAGGCAATTTGAATTGCCGAGTAAGCATCGTTGCACTGTCCCACATCCATTAAGCGAGGAATGCCGTTAATATCGCCCAATTCTTTATCGAAGAAACGGAATTTACCGCAAGCAAGAGTTAGCACTACGCAATCTTGAGGCACTTTTTCCACGAATTCGGTATAGTAATTGCGGTCTGGTTTGGCACCATCACAACCGCCAACTAAGAAGAAGTGCCGAATATTTCCCCGTTTCACTGCTTCAATCACTTCACCGGCAACGCTTAATACAGCATTGCGTGCAAAACCTGTGGTTACTTGGCGCAGTTCTCCATCTTCTGCAAACCCCGGCATTTCTAATGCCTTTTGGATGATGGGTGAGTAGTCGGGAATGAGATTTGGTGAAGGCAAGTGGGTAATTCCATTCCAACCAACTGGGCCGACGGTGAACAGTTTATTAATGTAAGATTCGTGGGGCGGCATTAAGCAGTTGGTGGTCATTAAAATTGGGCCGGGGAACTTAGCAAACTCTTTCGTTTGATTCTGCCAAGCGGTGCCGTAGTGACCGTAAAGATGGGGATATTTCTGCTTTAATTTGGGATAGCCGTGGGCGGGCAGCAATTCGCCGTGAGTGTAAACTAAAATGCCCGTATTTTCGGTTTGTTTGAGCAGTTCTCCCAGTTGTTTGAGGTCGTGACCAGAAACTAAAATTGCTTTGCCTTTTTTGGCACTGAGGGGAACAAGCGTGGGTGTAGGATGACCGTAAGTTCCTGTATTTCCAGCGTCGAGAAGTTCCATCGCCCGCAGGTTCATTTCTCCAACTTTCAGCGCCAGATTTACCCAATCATTGAGGCTAAGGTCTTGGCGGTTGATGGCGGCTAATGCTTCGTGACAGAAGGCGTAAAGTTTGTCATCTTCTTGACCCAATTCTTGAGCGTGGAAGGCGTAGGAAGCAAGACCTTTGATGCCATAAGTGACGGTGAGTTTAAGGGAAAAAATATCTACATTGCTGGCAGATTTGCTGATAAAATCATATTCTATATCTTTGCCTTGCTGCACTAAGTCGTCGTCGAAATCGGGGGTAAAGTTAGCCAAATCTGACCATTCGATTGGTGGGAGTTGGGTTTTTAAGTTTTCTCTGAGAGCGATCGCCCGCTGAATATACTCGGTAAAACACTTTGTGCTAAAATTCACGTTGGTCATCGTGGCAAAAAGCGCTTCGCAAGTAAAAACATCAGCTTCATGAGTATTTTGACCCAACTCGCGAGCCTGGAGCGCCACTTGCGACAGTCCCCGCAAGCAGTGAATTAATAAATCTTGTAGAGCATTGACTTCAGGACTTTTACCACAAGCACCCCATTGATGGCATCCTTGTCCGCTGGCGGTTTGTTCGCATTGTTCGCAAAACATGCTTCTGTCTCCTCGTTGCTTTATCTATCCCCACTGTAGGGCGGTGCAAAGGATAGCGCCTTGACTTAAGTCAATTCAACAGTGGACAGTGGACAGTGGATAGTGGACAGTGGACAGTGGACAGTGGACAGTGCCATTAGACTACTCGATTTTGACTCATACACTCGCGATACCAATTAAAACTCGCTTTAGGCAAGCGTTGTTGTGTTTTATAATCTACGTAAATAATGCCAAAGCGACGGTCATAACCCCACGACCATTCAAAGTTATCCATCAAACTCCAAAGAAAGTATCCAGTTAAAGGATAACCTTCGCTTAAAGCACGGTGAGCTGACTTTAAATACTGTCGCAAGTATAGAATGCGATCGCTATCCACCACCTCGCCTTTATCGTTAATTTCATCTTGTGCCGCGCAGCCATTTTCCGTAATCACTACAGGTAAATCTTTCCTTCCCAAAGTTTCGCTAACGTGACGAATTCCCCAATATATGCTTTCCGGCACAATATTTAACCAAGGCATGTGCATTTTAGGATAACCTTTAGGCAAGTCGAGTTCCTCGTAACCTTGTTGGTTGTCTGCCGCGCGCACGTAATTGCCTTTGTATATATTCAGACCTAAAGAGTCTAAAGGTTGATGGATGATTTCTAAATCTCCAGCTTGAATATCGGGTGCATCTTCGCCTAAAATTTCCAACAAAGCGGGACTATAAGCACCTGTCAAAGCTGGAAAAATAATCCCGCCATTAGAACCGCAAGTATGAAAAGCTTTTTGAGTAGCAGCAATATTTTCTGGTGATTCGCTGATAGGAACCGTTACAGAAAAATTATCCACCAAGGATACTTTACAGGCAACAGGGGAAGCGGCGCGGATCGCTTGACAACCTAATCCGTGTGCTAGTAAAGCATGGTGAGAAGTCTGCCAAACGGCTTTTTTGCTGTTAACCTGCGTACCTGGGGCATGTACTGGCGTTTCATCGACAGCATAACCCATGTGGGTAAAGCAAGAAATTTCGTTGATGGTCATCCAATTGGTGATGCGATCGCCCAAACGACTCACGACCGCAGTAACATAATCAGCATAATCTTGTGCCATTTGGCGACTTTGCCAAGAACCGTATAAATCTTCTAATGCTTGCGGACTATCCCAGTGAAATAAGGTAGCGTGTGGGGTAATCCCATGTTCCAACAAACAATGAACTAACCGCTGGTAAAAATCAATACCTGCCTCGTTGACAGTACCGCGCCCTTCAGGAATAATCCGAGGCCATGCAATGCTGAAGCGATAGTGTTTAATACCCAATTCTACCATCAGCTTGACATCGGTTTCGTAGCGATGATAGTGGTCACAAGCGACTTCACCTGTATCGCCGTTAACAACTCGATTTGGTATAGTACAGAAAGTGTCCCAAACGCTAGGTAAGCGATTGTCTTCTGTCGCTGCGCCTTCGATTTGATAGGAAGAAGTAGCAGCACCCCAGATAAAATTGTTGGGAAATTTATAACTCATTACTCTATTTCCTTTATGCTCAAGCAAGACAGTAAACTTAGAGAATTCTTGTCTAATATTAAACTCTGGCGCGGCCTACCGTCAGAGCAAGTTGACCAGTTGGCTAGGATTGCGATCGCTCAAACATACACCAAAGGTGAAATAATCTTCCAAGCGGGGGATGAAGGCAGCGGTTTCTTTATTGTTGTTTCCGGGCGCGTCAAAGTCTATAAAACTTCACCTGAAGGGAAAGAACAGATTTTGCACTTATTTGTTGCTGGCGATCATTTTGCGGAAGTTCCCGCATTTGATGGTCAAAACTTCCCCGCTTCTGCTATGGCGCTGGAGACAAGCGAGTTGTTATTTTTCCCGCGAACCTCTTTTTTAAACTTGCTGCAAGAGCAACCTAGTTTAGCTATCAAAATTCTAGGAGTTTTTGCCCGTCACTTACGGATAATGGCTCAGTTAGTAGAAGATTTATCTTTAAAAGAAGTTCCGGGAAGAGTGGCGACTTATTTGCTTTATTTAAGCGATCGAAATAACAAAAGCGATACCGTCGAACTGGACATGACTAAATCGCAGTTAGCTGCGCTTTTGGGGACAATTCCAGAAACGCTCTCGCGGGTTTTTGCCAAACTCAGTGCTGATAAGTTAATCGCTATCGATGGTTCTAAAATAACCTTGTTAGACCGCAAACGTTTAATTGGTTTAGCAGGGGGTTTAAAAATATAAGTTCGTTCATTCACATCTTGCACAAAGCCCAGAAATAAATTTCTGGCTTAAAGCTAAAACCCGTTGAAACGGGTTAAAACGTTGATTTTAGTTAGCTTTAGCTTACTTAAGCTTTCAGATCCAAATTTATTTGGAGGCTGTTTATCGGGTACGTGCAAGATGTGAGCCTCTAACGGACGCTCACGCATCCGCAACAGATGAAAGAAACACACAGCGGGGAATGTGTTTCTTAAGAGTTCAGCGAAACACTTGGATCGGGGCGGGTTGATTGAGACTGTTTGTTTTTGCCAAAAGTTACTGGTAAAACCCGCCCCTACAATAGACTTCTTGCGAAAGTCAACCCAGAAATAAATTTCGGCCTGAAAGCTTAAGTATGTTTTAACGGACTGGGCGTGAATTTTCAACCCGTTTTAACGGGTTTTAGCTTTTAGCCAGAAATTTATTTCTGGGCATTTATGCGTTGAATTGCCGATAATAAAAAAGCAATTAGCAAAATTATTTCTGGCGATTGCTACCATTGCCAAAACGATTATCCTGTAAAGAGTTGCCAATTCCTTGAATTACTCCTCTACCAACTAAACCAATTCCTCGCCCTATGACTTGGGTTAGTACGTAAACGACGCCTTTACCGACAAAGGCAACAACTGAACGGAGACGGGGAGCGATCGCATCCCGAGTCTCTAACAATAATGTCACCGTTTGTTGAACGCTACTTAATTTTTCTAGCTCTTGATTGCGAGGAGCATAAATAGATACCTTTTTAATTCCTCGCCCATTTAAAACCAACAAAACATATCGACTTTCAAAAATTTCTGCTGGTTCGTAAATATAGGTTCTTAAGCGATATCTCCAAGATAAATTATTCCGGAATCGCTCAATTTCTCGCGTTGATATTAACCTGCTGTCATAGAAGTTTTGTTTAATCGTTTCCACATCTGCAAATCGATTTAACAGCGGTTGAACGACAGCATTAGCAACTTGAATTACTAAATTCTGCATCAAGATTTCTGCTCTTGCTAGGGCTTCAGGACTTCCAGGGGAGTACAATGCATTATCAATCGTTAAAGGGGTTTGAAATAGCAGATGGTCGAACCATTCGACAACCTGGGGAATTTTATCCAGAATCGCACTTTGAACGATTAAAGCATCTTGCAGCAAAACATTGACAACTTCTAATTCTTGATAGCCAACTTGCAGCGTATAATATTTACCAAAAAAATCTGTAGTCGTGCCGCGCCACAAATCTTGTAAAATAGCGGTTCGCTTTTGGGGTAACTGCTCCGACTGCACTTGAGAAAAGCGCAATTCACCCAAAATATCGTCTAATTTTCGTAAAATTAAACACAGCAATTCCCGCTTTCTATCCGACCTAAAAATATCAATTTCTAGGGGAATGTCGGTCATGTTTTGAACGCCATACTGAATTTTGGCAAAAGTATTATCAAATAAAACCGATTGCCAAGTACTAGCACTAAGTTCTGAATTGGAAACAGGATATCTCTCCCCTGTCTCCCCTGTCTCCCTTGTCTCCCTTGTCTCCCTTGTCTCCTGTTCCCCTTCCGATGACGGTAAGGGCGTAGTGACGCGGGGTGCTAACAGCCAATCTACTATCCAGCGAGAAGCCAGCAACTCCCGCCGCCGTCCCGCGAGAATCGCTTGGTCGAGAGTTGATGGTGGGGTATTTTGTAATTCGGCGGTGACTTGGGCTAAAGCGGCGTCAATTTGTCGCAGTCCAGACTGATGGAGGCGATCGCGCAACAAAGAAAAGCTAGAGTTAGAAGGGAGAGCCGCAGGAGTTGAGGGCATCTGACTGGTTGCTCTGGTTGCCGGTGTTTCCTGCCAATAACGTTCGCCCGTGCCTACTTGACGAATAATATTCACTAACTCTGAAACAGCCGTGCCCTTGGGACAATAGCCCTCAACGCCCGCTTGGCGTGCTGCTGCTAGAGCATTGGCGTCTCTTAAACTACTGAGCAACAATATAGGCAAATTGGGATACTGAGTTTTTATTTGCTGGCAGATTTCTAAACCAGAGGGGAGATCGACATCGCTCTGACCCAAATCCAAGTTTAAAACCAGCAAGTCAACCGGGGGCTGACCGCTAGTGAGAATCTGCAAAGCTGTATTTAGCCGATCTGCCTCGGCGACGACTTGCAGATCGTCAAATTGCTCGACAAAAACGCGCAGCCCCAAGCGGAAAATCGGGTCATCATCGATTAACAGTATTTGCATTTGGCGATCGCTCACGGATATTGCATCTGGGTCAGTGGTCATCGGTCACAAGCAACCCTCTGACTTTTCTTAACATTTTTCCTGCCCAAAAACACAAGCAAGTGAGAAAAAATGGCAAAAATATTGCTGGCTCGCCTCCGCCATCTCCCGGCGCTGGGAAATCTCCTCTATCTTCGTTATCTGGGTAATATCCCCCAAGTTCGGGAAGCAAGCTTGCTCTCTCTGCTTGGCTGAAAAACTGAGCCACAAATCTGATTTGCCAGGGGGATGTTAGTCAAGTAAAAACATAGCTCATAATGGCCTAATAGGGAGCCGTTTCCTTAGAGGTTCGATGAGCTTAAGCATTCGGCAGTGGCTGGCAGAGTATAACATTCAGTTGACCCAGCTTAAAACACCAGGCACCCAAACTGCGGGTATTGCCTTCCGCCTGGTTCAAGATATGCAAGTCAAAAGCCTAACGACTTTTGATATCTGTCCGTTCGCAGAAATTTTGGAACTGCCTTGGAGTCTGGCATGGCAAGAAATGCTGCCAGGAGCCGAGCTGACGGTGGAATTGCTGCGAGTTTGGAATCGTAAGAAGCCGCTCAAACGCAATGAAGGGACTTGGCTGGCGTTTCAGATCGCTTATCTGCGATCGCTGCATCAGATTTTAGAACAAGAAAACCGGATTTTAAGACCCTGGTTAAATCGAGCTAGCTTGTTGGCACAACTAGCAACAGAACCCAGCAAGCAAGCTCTCAGCGATCCGCAACTGCAAGGATTGTTAAAAACCTTGCGACCGGGTAGACTATCCGATACGCAAGCCGAACAGGCGCTGTCAATGCTGGGAGAATCATTTCTCGGTCAGCAAATGAATAACCTGGCGATCGCTTGGCTGATGGCAAATGGTGCGGAAGAAACCGAAGCCAAACTCATCGTACAGCGCTTGGTTTACGCACTTCCAGGTTACCTGCTGGAAGCGATCGCTTTTAATGCCCTCCCTTTAGCTCAACTACAAAAATTTGTCCGCTTGGGAACTATCCCCAGCACCCCGGAAGGACTCAATCAAATCGCCGTCTCGCCTGACAACCTAGAACTAGAAAACGAATCAGCTACCGAGTTCGCTCCCGCTGGCTTGACGCCGACTGCGATTGACTTGCATCGGGAATCTTACCGCGCCTCGCTGCTCAAAGCATTGGGAAATCCAGTCCTAGAAGAACCTTTTGCCCTCAAAGATCTATACGTTCCGCTGAAGGGATTTGAAATCAACAGCGCTTCGGGTGAAAAAGCGGCTTCGTCGGTAGACTTGATGGAATGGGCAACCAACCAACTCACAGATTTAGAAACCGTTGCGGTCATAGAAGCGCCCCCAGGCGCAGGTAAAACCAGTTTTTGTCAACTATTCGCCGCAAAAGTAGCCCAAGAGCTTTATCCGCTGTGGATGCCGGTATCGATTCGGTTGCGCGATGCTAGTCTCAGCCGCAGTTTGGCACAAACCCTCGCTACTGCCTTCCCAACCGGAAAGTTGACCGATGCCGATGGCTGGCTAGTGCCGCCACACCCGCCAGTCTTGTTAATCTTAGATGGATTGGACGAACTGCCTCGCGCTCCTCAAACCGAGCGCCATCTTTCCACTTTTCTCGATCAGGTGAGTCAATTTATCGCACAAAGCACGAACGCTTCTTTTCGACCTCGTCACAAAATTGTTTTAACCTGTCGCACTGGTATCCTTGAGGGCGCTTACAGCAGCAAACCCTTGCAGCCAAAGGGTTTATCTCAGCAGTTCCGCCGCATCGCAATTCAACCTTTAGACCAGGAACAATTAAAAGTTTGGTTTAAGCAGTGGTCGAAACTGCAATCAAAATTTATTGCTCAAGCTTACTTTAACTTTTTGAAACAAAACGGCGTATTTCACTTTAGACCAGATGTAAAGGATTTTGCTAACTTTATTCACCAGCCTTTGATGATGTTAGTGGGGGGCATTTTAAACCGGGATGGCTGGCTGGATGAAAGTATCTTGCCCTTGCCTGCTGCTAAAGTGAAATTTGAACTGCACGACCGGCTTTGTCGTTGGCTGTTGGGCGAGCCACCAGACACGATGTCGGCAGCAGAAAAAATGCACCTACCTGTGCGAGAAGGTTTAGCCCATGCTTGTCGCAGTCCGGAAGCGATCGCTAATCTACTCCAAGGTCGCTCCCCTGAAACGGTGCGCCAGCAAATGGAAATCGCCGCTTTACAGATCGTACAAAGTAGTGAAAAGTCAATAGAAACAACGCCTGCCCAACAGATGGCGCTGCCAGCATTGTACTTTTGCGCTAGTGGCGACGATCGCCAACCAACAACCAAAATTGAATTCACCCATCCCAGTTTGGGAGAATATCTGGGTGGAGTAGCGATCGCGCAACAACTCAAAATCCTGGCGCAACAAGTTCAAGACTCCTATGGGGAAGTCAAGTTTGCCATAAGTTCCCCGGATGAGGTAGCGTCTCACCTTTACAGTTTGCTTGGCTTTGGCATTCTGCCACCGTTGGTGGAAGAAGTCGCCATCGAGTACCTGCGGCGGGAACAAGCGCGATCGCCCAATGCCTTCTCGTTTGAAATTTTATGCGATCGCCTCTATCGCTTCTACCGTTCTTACTGTCGCGCCCGCTGGCTCGATACCGGCATCGCTCATCAGATGCGCTCTAACCACTCCCTCAACGCCTTGCAAATCGATGCTGCGGTTGGCCTCAATACCTTCTTGTTGCTCTGCGCTTGTCACCGAGAAGCGTTGCTCGACTTCTGCCCTTGTGGCGAGCCAACTATCCTGGAAGAATTCGATCCAGACCAACTCTTAACTTTAATCGGTCGTACCACCGTCTTATCCCCCATCGCTTTCTGGCAGCGCGCTAGAGGTAGCTTGTATCAGTTAAGTTTAGACGGCGCTTGCTTGCATTATGCCATGTTGGCTGAAGCTAACTTCTGGAAAACCAGCTTCTTCAAAGCCGAGTTAGTAGGAGCCAATTTAAGCGATGCCAACCTTCAAGAAGCCAATTTATCATGGGCTAACCTCAGCGGCGCTAATCTAACCGGAGCCAATCTGACAGCCGCCAAGCTAGAAGGAGCCAACCTCACGGGTGCCAATCTCAGCGGTGCAACCCTGCAACTTGCCAGCCTCACCAACGCTTGTTTGTATCAAGCTCAACTAGATGGCGCTACCAAAGACTATGCAGAAAAAAACGGCGCGTTGTTTTCTCTCGAACAATATCAAGCTTGTCAAAAAGCTCTGGCTGGTTTGGAAAGTTCCAGACAGACTGAAATGGAAGAATCCCACGATGGTGACCAGACGCTGCTGTTAATTCAGCACGGACAAGGTTCTGTTGTCGGAGCAACAACATCAAATGCCGATCTGATGGAAGGCGAAACGGTAGTGTTGGAATAGCTAATAGTTGACAGTTGATAGTTGATAGTTGATAGTTGATAGTTGATAGTTAGCTTTTCCTAAAGCTTATAGGATTGCAAGCTATGGAACTTAATTTTTCCTTTCCCCCTAAAAGGGGAGATTCACAACCCATTTTTTTCTGCTAATTTTAGATTTGATATGATGTCTGCCAGCTTAGGTAGTGGATAATTTTTGACGCGAGTAGGGGCGGGTAATACCTGCCCATTCTATAAGAGCGCGAGAAATTTTTTAAATCCTTCCTTTGCTGACGCTACCAATGCTACCGGACATGATATGAGATTTTAGATTTGAGATTTAAATCTGCAATCTCAAATCTGCAATCTGCCCTAGCCAATGAGCCATTAGCCATTAGCGATTAGCCATCAGCCGCTTTCGATTGCCGATAACCGTAAAAATTGATCGTGTACTCTGTTATTTTTACTCCAGTTTGTTGCTCGATTTGTTGAATTAAATCCGCTGGCAGTTCGACGTGAACGTCCAAAATCTGATTGGTATCCAGACAGTTGACATGGCTGTGGGAGTCGCTGATATTACCGTACAAGCGACCATCCGAGCGCTCGATGCACTCAATAATCCCCTGACTCGACAGCGCCTCTAAATTCTGATACACCGAGGTATGACCGATTGCCTTGCCTTGCTGATTTAAGCGATCGTAGATTTCGCGCGCTGACAAGTGTTCTTGGGCTTGCCACAGCAGTTCCAGAATAAACCGCCGCTGGCGGCTTAAGCGCATTCCCAGGGATTGACACCGATCCACCGCATCTTCTAAACACCGAATCGGTTTCATGGTATCCGTAGATACCACCAAGGGCAGGGATTCGTTTTCCGTACTTGAAAATCTAAGCGATTTTGGTAAGTTACTCATATCGTGTTTATTTACTATTTTACCTAAACTAAGACAAACTCATTACAACTTTAGCTTAGCAAAATTGAAAATGTCCAGCCGTAGCAGGGTTTGAGCAGTTGCTTTTCGGGGAAACACATTTAAGCAAAGAAACCGGGTTTCTAGGAAGGTCAGGACTTACGCACGACGATCCTAGAAACCGGCTTTCTGCATGGCTCTTGAGTTTCTTGCGCGACGATTTCTCATAGAAACCCGGAATATGAGCGTAAGTCCTGAAGGTTTCTGGCTTCGTCTGGCGTCAGTCTTGGTAAAGTAGAGCTGCCTCAGATCTGGCACCATTTTCAACCAGCCTGAAAAAACCCGGCTTCTGGCTAATTTTCAAGAAAGCAAAAACCTGTTAACTCAATTAGCAATTAGCCATTACCGCTGTTACAGTTATAACTATTGAGACAGCAGATTTTCTTCTAACAGTCGAGCGATCATAGCCGTTCTGGAACTAACGCCTAGTTTGCTGAAAATACGGCGCAAATAAGTAGCCACTGTCCAGTGAGTGATGCCAAGTTTTTTCCCAATAGATTTATTATCAAGACCCAGTGCTACTAATTTAGTAATCTCTCGTTCGCGGGGACTCAAAAGCTGAGGATGATTGCCTCTGGGGCGGCTGCGAACCAGGTAATAGCAGGTGCCGTCAATATGAGACTCAAACAGAATTTCATCTATAGTATCCTCAGTTTGGTGCAACACTTTTGAGGGAGCAGAATTATCAACTTGTTTCACCAGATGCTGCAAAATTTCTTCTTGGGTAATCATTTTATCTAGCCGTTCCTTAGTCAGGGATAAAAAGAAGAGTTCGTAATTCTACACAGAAATTCCGGAGTAAATGCACAATTCTTATAAACACTTGACAAAAAAACACAGAAAATACTGGATCGTTGATATTTCTATACTACATAAAAAAATACTGAATTACGGAGATTTGGAGGAAAAGCAGGAGTAAGTTTGATGGGAATAGAGCGATCGCTTTACTACTAGCTCAGTATAGACCGCAAGAGCAGCGGCAAAATCACTCAAATGAGTTATAGCTAGAGGCTAAGGGCTAGGGATTAGGGGTTAGGGGAAAAAGGGCTAAGTATCAAGGCACGATTAATTAACACATTCCCTCGCAATTGAACAGTCGCTTATTTGAGTGACACTCATTTGAGTTACCTCAACAGGGGGTCGCTCAGAAAAGCGACTGTTAATTTCCCCATCAACCCAGTTATAGATAGAGAAGAACTATATCCTCATGAGAGGAAACAAGGCATAATAAGCCAAAAATAAATTATGAAATCACATAAATGCAATGCTTTTTGTTGCTGTCAATTTATTCCTCCCCATGTCAGCGAAAATTTGGCGAGAGCGGGTATTGAATCAGCGCGATTGAGCTTTCAACCAAGCAAGCAGTTCCGCAAGACAAGAAGTGCTAAGTCAATAGACATGCAAAAACTAACAGGCATGGCTCCCCTAGCCTTAGCTTCTCGCAACGTATATGACAGCCAACATCTGTGGGAGCAACAAGTAAACTTAGTACGAAGCGAAGGCGGGCCACTGACTGCCGATAGCGATGTTAGCAAGGTTTATGACTTCCTGGGCATTACGCGAGACTACTTTAAAAATGTCTTAGGACGCAATTCGATCGACAATTTGGGGATGGATTTAATTATCAACGTCCATTATGGCGAGAATTACATGAACGCCTTCTGGGATGGAGACGAAATGACCTTTGGTGACGGTGACGGCAGCATTTTCACCAGTTTTGCCAAATCGCTGGATGTAGTTGCTCACGAACTGGCTCACGGCGTTACCGAATTCACGGCTAACCTGAATTATTACAGTCAGTCAGGAGCGTTGAACGAGCATTTCTCGGATGTGTTTGGTACTGTTATCACCCAGTACTTTCTGGGTCAAACTGCCCACGAAGCTGATTGGCTGATAGGCGATGAAATCATGGGGCCAGAACTGTACGGCGAAGCGCTGCGTTCGATGAAAGCACCCGGAACTGCCCACGACAATCCGCTTTTGGGTAAAGATCCGCAGCCGGATCGTATGAGCAATTACTATACAGGTGAGGACGATTCCCAGGGAGTGCATATCAACAGCGGTATTCCTAACAAAGCGTTTTACCTAACTGCAATGGATATCGGCACAGACAAAGCGGCGCTGATTTGGTACACCGGGTTGCAAAAACTGTGGGCTACAGCCAATTTCAACGATGCGGTTGGCATTATCGTAGAGGCAGCACGGCTGCTCACCAAGGATGGGAAAATGCCTCTCGGCACAACACAGAAAGTGCGCTCGGCTTTTAAAGCAGTAGGACTGCCTTCTTAGAGGGTATTTGAAAAGTCCTTCGCGGGATCTTTACTAATTGGAGATCCCCCTAAATCCCCCTTCAAAAGGGGGATTTTGATTTGGTAATAGGTAATATCATGTCTGGTTGCATTGGCATCGCACGCAGGGGGCGGGTTTTACCAACACAGGCAAGCTTCCGATCAAAGATTGTTGGTAAAACCCGCCCCTACAACACAATTAACCGTACAAGTCCGATGCTAACGTACTTGATATAATGGGTAATGGGTAATTTCAGATTTCAGATTTGAAATTTCAGATTAAAGAAAAGCAGATTTAAGATTTAACTCAAATATCCTTAAATCTTAAATCTGCCATCTTAAATCTCAAATCTGAAATTACCAATCTCACAACTTATAACTATCAACTTAAGTTAACTAATTTTTCTGACTTGCTGAGTTCAACAACTTTTTATTACCCTTCAATTGCAAAAACTTAGTTTTTGACTCATCCGATGTGGTTGGTTTAACTGGAAAGTAGCCCAGACTAGAAATTTCTTCGTTCACATAGGTCAGGTAATAGTTAACAAAGCCTTCTATTTCCCGTCGGTTCCGAATCGCTTTAGCATCTGCATAAATATACAAAGGACGAGTGAGAGGATATGCAGGCAGGAAAGCGTCTACAGTATCAATCGCGATCGCTCTCAACTTGTCGCGGTTTTGTTGATAGGAGTTATACTCTAAAAGGCCAACTATGTAGGGATTAATTAAAGCTTCTGAGTGCAACTGGTCTACAAAGTCATACAATATTGTAAGGGGAGCATTAATAACTTGACTGCCGTTCCCCTTGAGGATAGCTTGGGCAAACAAATCAACTGAGCCTCCAGTAGCAGCTCCCTTTGGGACAAAGCGTTTAATCCTTTCCTTTGGCCATTTGGGATTGACATCTGACCACTTTTCGGCAGTGAATACCTTTGCCAGCTCGTCCCGCGTCAGACTGTTTGGGACGAATTTATTCTGAGAACTAATTACAATAGTCACTGCATCAATGGCAATTTGAAAGCCTATCGGTTCGACGCCTGACTTGACACAGGCGGCTGACTCCTGACTGGTAATTGGGCGAACCGCATTGATAATATCTACCTTTTTCTGCTCGCAAAATAGCTTGAAGCCAACTTGAGTATCAACAGCAGTAAGTTCAATCTTGCCGGAATACCCGTCTTGGATAAAGCGTTGAGCAATAGCCTGACTAATCGGCAAAACTACCTGACTTCCCGATATCGCTAGTTTTCCCTCCAGTTCCAGGGGTTTTACCTCCGGCAGCACAATGCCCTGTTTATTTGAGTCTTGGCTTGAAGGAGGTTTAATTAATTTACGCTCAACCTGCTGGATACCTACGTTTTCTTTTGAGGATTTGTCTGCACTGGCAGACCCGTCAATCTCCGCCGTTGAGGTTTTTGGCCCTCGGGCGCAGGCTGTCAATAGTAAAACCATGCCGCTCAAAACTAAGCAACTGCTGTAAACTTTTGTTCTGGTTATCCTCACGATCTTACTTGCCCTCGGCGACCATTGTTGCTAATCCGTGGACTTGCCTCATGTTTGATTCCTTTGGCAAGTCTAACTATCTTTTTCCGTTCTTCGATATACTCAAGAAACTCTGAAGCAAATTTGTCGCTAGACTCGATCGCTTCGATAACGTCTTCAGGTAGAATCAATATAATCTCAACATCTTCATGGGTAACAACTGTAACCGGACTTACCTCTCCTGGAAAGGTAGCCATTTCACCAAATACTGCGTTAATTTCAAGCTTGTCCACTATCTGGTGTTGGCCTTGTTCATCTTTTACGTAAGACTCTGCCTTACCCTTGAATATAATATAAAGTCCCGCGTCTACTTTACCTTCCTGAATAATTAACTCACCCTTACCGTAGGATTGAAATCTAGCCCTTTGGGCGAGTTTGTTAATCTGATTCTCATTCAGGGTCATGAAGTAAGGCAGCGATCGCAAATAAGTTGCCAGTTCCTGTTGGCGGTTCTCGGCTACTTGGGGAATCTTGTTCGGTATCCCTTGTTTATTATCCAGGCTGAGGCTGTACTGCGCTTTTATCGCATAAGGCATAGTAAAGCCATAACGCTTGGCTAGATAATAAATTCGGTATCTAAGTTCGTCAGAAGCGTCCTCATCGTCTTCCGGCAATATTTTGTACCACAGCTCGTAAGTGATACTAGAGTCTCCATAGGAACTCACCTCAGCACTCCCTTCAGATTTGATCGCATCTATGCCCTCGACCAAGCTATTGAGTGCTGGGATTACCACACCAGGAGCGTCGTTGTAAGAAAAACTGACAAAAATACTTTTCCAGATTGGCTCTGGACCGTAATTGATAATACTTGCCTTCGACAATTCTCCATTGGGAATGTTGATTTTAAAGAAATAATTTTCAATAGTGACCGACCACCAATTTTGCTCAATTACTCGCCCCTGCTTTCCATCTAATTCAATCCAGTCACCCGTTTTGAATGGATTGGCAAATAGCAGCAGCAATCCTGACACCAAGTTGCTGAGGGTATCTTGCAGTGCCAGGGCAATTACCGCCGAGGCAACCCCTAAACCTGTGCCCAATCCCTCCAAACTTATATTCCAAACTCCATTGATGAGATAATAGACAATGGCTAATACCACTACCGCCCGCGCCATCTGAAAGAACAGGTTAGGCACGTGGAGTTGCCACTTAACCTGTGGTTTTTTTGTCGTCAACAGCGCATTGATTAAAGAAATTCCCGCCACAATGACCGCAACCCAGGTCAGCGTCTCCACAAAGCGTGTCCAGGAATCGCCAGCGACGTTCAAAAGCTGCCGCATTACCAATAGCGCCGCTAACGGCGGTAACACATACTCGCGCAGGCGACGTAGGGCAACTGCCAAGGGGTGCTGCTGCCGTTCCAACCTTGAGGCTGCTTCACTCAGCAGTATACTCAACAATGGAAATCCCAGCCCTAAAAGCAATAACCATCCCAAAAGTGATTTATCCATGACTGTTTTTTAACGAACAATAAACAGTAAATAGTAAAGCAAGTTGCTAGTTATAAGTTGTGGCATTGGTAATTGGTAATTGGTAATTGGTAATTGGTAATTGGATTCAAAGGCTTGTGGGTTCAATACAGTTAGCCATTAGCCATTAGCCATTACCTATTACCAGTATCAAGCTTCATACACCTATCTTTTCCAATTCCAGTTCTGCGGCTGCTTCTTTCATAATTTCGCTCAGGAATGTATAAGCTTCTTCCCATGCTTTTCGTACTGGCGCAGTAAACTCTACACCCAGTACTTGCGCCAAAGTCCACAGCAATGCCTGACTTAAGATATCGTAGTATTCCTCCTTGACCCCATAGCCCCCATGACGGCGACCCAAATTTTGAACGGTTGCAATAATCTGCTCTGGCTGACGCAAACCTTCGACGGCGAGAGCAAGCGTAGCTATTAGCTTGCGTTCCTGTTCTTTCATATCCCCCTTAAATAGATGACGCAGGTTGGGAGCCAATTCAAACAGTCGTTGATAGAAAAGTTCGGCAGTTTTATCACCAATGCGCTTCACTTTTTCAAAGGATGACTGCACCAACTCCACCTGACTCATAACTAACTTCCTGGTGGTTACCAGCGTCCAGGTTTCTACTTCTCCCAGTCCTTGAATTTTCACGACTGGGTTTTGGATGAAAGTGTAGGTATCTGCTAACCGTTCGTAGACACTCCGAGTCACTAAAATATAGTTCAAATCGGCTTTGCTCTGGAGACTGCTGGCTATATACGCTGTTTCGCCCCAAATGCCGTACCCAAATCTCTGCGTTCCTACTACCCCTGCTGTCACAGAACCTGCATGAATGCTGATGCGTAAAGCCAAGGCAGAATTATAGTTAACATTCAGACGCTGGATTATCTCTAACATGACCAGGGCAAAATCAACGGTTCGCTTGCTGTGGTCAAATCTGGCTTGGGTGAGTCCGCAAACCGCCATATAGCTTGTACTCACAGAGTTCTGTCTCTCCAACCCGTAGCGTTCTGCTGAGTCGTCAAATTGATCAAATAGGTCGGTGAGCAATTCTGTCATCTTTTGCGGTGACACGCGCTTGTTCAACTCAGAAATTCCAGCCAGATGAGCATTGAGGATGGTTACTTGCTTGAAGCTCTCAGCAATCGATGACTCTCCTTGTTTCCTGCGTTCGGCGATCGCTACAGGTAGGATATTGTGCAAGAGAAGATCGTTCTCTTGGCTCTTAATCTCTAGCTGCTCCTCAGTTTGGCGTAATTTGTTCGCCACTTCTTTGAACTGCGTCGCCAATTCCCCAAACTCATCTTGGGATGTCACCTCAATTTCTGTATCCATATCCCCAGCAACCAGCAGCTGGGCATCCCTCGTCAAGCGACCCAAGGGGATAGTGAACATTTTCGCCGCAACTGCCCCTAAAAACGCCGCCCCCAGTAAAAAAAGTGCCGCCGCCATCAGCAAAATTGCCTGTAACCTGTAAAGCGGACTATAAGCTTCCCCCACCTCCATCTCTGCCAGAATCGCCCAATTTAACCCGTTCAACTTTAAAGGAGAATAAGAACTCAATACCTCTGCCCCCCGGTAATTGCGGGTTACCATCATGCCTTGTTCCCCTTCCAAAGCGGCTTGAGCGGCTTTTGAGTTGATTTTCTGTAAGCGAATAGTGGTGTTAAAGCTTTCCATCAGTTCGAGAGTTCTTTGGTCAGTCCCCTTGTCGCGAACAACGTTTTGATATTTTTTGGCGTCTTCAAGCCAAAAACGGGATATCGAACGCATGAGGGAATCGGGTCCGACTAAATAAGCTTCGCCCGTTTTTTGCAAACCACTGGCTTCCCAATTATTATTCCGGTTAATAGCTTGATTCATTTTGTCAATCGGAATTTGCACCGCCAAGATGCCAATCATGTTAGAACCGCTATAAATCGGCGTTGCTAGGAAAGCGGCTGGACCATTATAAGAGGGGCGGTAAGGTTTGAAATCAGCAACCTGAATGCTACCTTTGGTCGGATTTGCCTGAACTCTCTGCACCAAATTCGTTAGCGTACTATCGGAGTAAAAACCCTGTAGTCTACTGGTAGCAAAATCTGTTTCTTTAAAATAGGAATAGATGATATCACCTGTTTTATGGTTAATCAAAAATAAATCGTAATAACCGAATTTTTCAATAATTTCTGCAAATAAGGGTTGATATTTTGCATGAGCTTGGCTGTAAATGCTGCCATCACCAGCATCGAAGAGCTTGTTTTTTTTGCCAACTGGATTGGGATTAGAAGCAATGTAGTAATACTGGAGATAGCGAGAAGCTTGTCCGGTGGGAATATATACGCTGGGGTTCAGTGTTTCAGGGGATAGATTCTTTTGCAACCGAGGGAAAAATTCTTTGGTATAGTAAGCATTCAAAGCTTTATCCCATTCAGGGGGAATCAAGCTGCTCTCCAGGGTGCGGAAACCCCCATTCAACTCCACCATCGCTTTGGCGACGTTGCTATCTGTTGCCAGCATCGCCACTTGGTTGTTCAAATTTTCAAAGTACGCCTCGAACTGCTCGGCTTTGGTTGTACGTATACCTGCAAGTTGCTCGGCGATTTTGCTTTTGATGATGCCTTCTGTTTTATACCAACCAATCCCACTGACTACCACTACAGAACCAAGGCTAACTCCTATTAGCAATACTTGCAGCTTGGATTGAATTGTCCAATCCCACAGTTTTGAATTACCTGGGGAGCTATTACGGAACTTAAGCCAGCCATTTTGGAGATTTAACATTGACCCATCTTCAATATTGCCAGTAATCGAGAAATTATCAATCGTTGGTGCTGCTAACTCGCGATTTTATCCGGCTAAAGCCTCGACAGATTATTATCCGAGTAATTGAGTTGCATCTTTACTTATTTCTGGAGTGATTTTTGAGTCGTATTGAATTAATTCCTCAATATTGTTATGAATGGTTTGACATATTTTATCAAGTGGTAAGTCATTGGTGTCGTAACCGAAAGGATTTTCGATTTCTACCCCAATTTCCTCAATCCCAAACAAAGCAAAACTGACAATTGCTACAAATATCCCTGTCCACCAACCGAGATCTTTGACAAACTGAAAAGGCAGAATTAAACAGTATATGAGTACCAGTTGATTCAGATGAATCACGTAGGCTGGGGGAATGGGTGTTGTCAAGATGCGATCGCATCCGCCGACATTATCGATTAATTTATTCATCAGAGAGTGAATGTCACCCAATTTGCTTAAATTTAAAATACCTCGTTTGTGTTCCTGCTGCAAGTCATCTGCTATCCAACGAATAATTTGTAACGGCATATTTTGAATATTTTGCAAAACGCCGTATCGAGAGGGCGAAACCCAAGGTTGTAACTCCTCACTCGCTGGTTCATAACGGAGATATAGCTTTTTGGCGATCGCAAACGCCTGCAATAAACGTAATGTGGTAATTTTATGCTCTCGATCTCCCGGTTCAACTTCGTCAACTGCAACCCAAATTTGCCAAGCTAGATTGCGGATCGTATTAACTGTACTATCCCAAAGTTTCCTTCCTTCCCAAAATCGCTCGTAAGCTGTATTAGTCCGAAAAACCAGCAATAAAGCTAAAACAATGCTGGGAATTACACTACCTAAAATAGGTTGACTAACAGGAAATTTATTGAAGTAAAGAAAGGAAATCAGGATGCCAAATGCACCACAGAAAAAAGAACGTTCCAAAACTCCTAAAATCACAGAGCCTTTACATCTAAAGGTTTTTTTTAACCAGAGTTCTTTTGCAGTTTTTTTTGACATTGTTACCATAAATTTGACCCTCCTAGAATTGCACGTTAACCATCCCAGCTACCAGACTGGCTAACGAGTCGATTCAAGCTCCCGTTGTATTGCCCTTATCTATTTGATTAATCGACTGATTGATGCCATCCCACAAACTATGGCGTGCTTTCAGAGCATTTTTAGCAGCATTTAAAGCTTCCATCCATTTCTGGGAATCATTGTCACAAAGATTTTTTAATAATTCTTTCGCCATTGGTGCGTGTTGCTCTTCATCAATATGAGTGTGTCTTTCTAAGTAAAGACGGAAGGAATCGCAGCGAATATCTTGAGCAGCTTCTAATTGGGTAAGGATTTGTTTAAACATCTTAGGAATCACATCCTCTCTACCTAATAGAAAAGCTGCCGCCACTTCGTGAGTCAATCCGCTTGCTGCGTTCAGTGTGGTCATTACAAAACTTTTAGTAGATTCGGGAATCGCCAGATTTGCCAGAGCTTCATTAGCGGGAAAACCTTGTTGAATCGCCGCAATAAAACTCTTAATTGGTTCGCTATCTGCACCAACTTCTTCCATAGCAGCTAGGTATAACTGGAAGTGACTTAAATAATAACCAGGAGCGATTTCATCTGTTTCTTCTACTAAAACTATTTCGTTAACTAATCGCGCTGAATGGATATCTATTGGAGGAATCCAAGGTGATTCGATACAAGTCAATCGACGTTGCAGGGTTTTGAGAAGTGTCATAAAATCCCAGACAGCAAAAACATGATTTTTCATAAATACTTGCAGAGATCTCAAGTCGTTGACTTGCTGATAAGCTGCGTGACTTAGCAGTGCTTTGCGGGGATTGGAGGTTTGTTCTAATAACTGAATGTATGGGTCTAAGGTTACGGAAACCTGATGGTGATTCACAATTTTTACTTTAGAGCTTTGTTGATTACTTTTCATAATTAAAGCTTTATTTTTAATAGCGATCGCTCTTTAAAATCAGAAGATATTGCGGACATAAATAGTGCTGTGTCAATAAAAATTAAATTCAAACAGCAGCAGGTTTGTCGGTTGGGTAACTCACATCTTGCACCAAGCCCAGAAACCAAGCCCAGAAATAAATTTCTGGCTGTAGAGACGTTACATGTAACGTCTCTACAGGTAAAACCCGTTGAAATGAGTTAAAACCTTGATTGTAGTAGGGGCACGGCATTTTACAATCTTTAAGTAAAAACTCAAAGTTATTCCATGCCGTGCCCCTACTAAAGCTAACTTAAGCTTTCAGCCCGAAATTTATTTGGAAACTGTTTATCGGGTAGGTGCAAGATATGAGGTAATGCTCGTGACATGCTCCCTTTTCAAACACCCTGTTAAGCGGGAGTTAGCGTGGAATCCTTCATCATGGTAATAAGTTCGCTAAAGTCAATTTCGCCGCTACCGTCATTATCAGCCTCATCCATTAAACGAGCGATATCTTGATCGGAAGCAGGGACATTCAGGTTCTTCAACAACAGCACTAATTCATCGCGACTGATTGTTCCTCCGTCATCTCGATCCACAACCTTAAAGGTTTCCATGATGTCTTCATCTGTGGATACGCCTACATCGTCTTTAGAACGATCTAAATCTTGAGGTGTTTCAATCCAGGAAAGATCAATTCCCTTGTCAGCAAAGTATTTTGTATACTTCGCACCTTCCGCCATGATTGTATCTACCACTGTAGTCTTAAGACCATGAACCACTTCCAGAGGATGAAGCGTTTCGTTTGCCAACTTCTGTTTCCAGTCCTCAACCACTCGTTTGGTAAAGGAAGTTAGAGTTTGGTTATGCCGATCGGCATCAGGATAACCAAATTTTTTCAGCAGTTTCAATTCAGAAGACAAATTGTATTTGCAGAAATCCTCAAGCTTGGCGATCGTCTGCATCAACTGCTCTTTGGTCTGCTTCTGACGCACGGCTTGACGAATGTCTTCAATCAAGATAAAGATTTGGGCGTGCTGGCTGTCAATTAAAGGAATGCCGGTGTGATATTTTTCACCCATACGAACTGGTTCATTAAGCAGATTTTTAAACAGATCGTTGATCTGACTCCAAGTCAATGCCTGTTGAGCGGTAGTTTGTGGGGAACTCTTCATGATGTTAATGAGTTCATTAAAGTCAATTTCACCGCTATCGTCTTTATCTGCCTCCTTGATGAGACGGGAAATATCCTCATCAGAGGTACCCAAATTCAGGTTCTTCAGCAACAACGCCAACTCATCGCGCGAGATCGTTCCGCCGCCATCTCGATCCACAACGTTGAAAGTTTCCTTGATATCTTCATCTGTGCATACACCTACATAGTCTTTACCACGATCTAAATCTTGAGGCGTTTCAATCCAGGAAACATCAATCCCGTTGTCAGCAAAGTATTTGGCATACTTCACATCTTCCGCCATGATTGCATCTACCACTGTGGTCTTAAGACCATGAACAACTTCCAGAGGATGAAGCGTGCCCTGTGCCAATTTCTGTTTCCAGTCGTCAACTACTCGTTTGGTGAAGCCCTTTAGAGTTTGGGTATGGTCATCAGCACCCGGATAACCAAGTTTCTTCATGATTTTTGATTCAAAAGAAAAATGGTAGTCGCAGAAATCTTCAATCTTGTTCATCGTCTGCATCAACTGCTCTTTGGTCTGCTTCTGACGCACGGCTTGACGAATCTCTTCAATAAAGATAAAGATTTGGGCGTGATGGCTGTCAATTAAAGGAATGCCTGTGCGATATTTATCGCCCATACGCACAGGTTCAGTTAATAACTCTTGAAATATCCCGCTAATTTCAGTCCAAGTAATCACGTGATTTCTCTCCAATGTTCTTAGAGCATGGCAAAAGTAGACGATTTTACCCCAATCGGTGCTACGCGATATGCCTCCGGCACGCTACGCGAAGGCATTTATAGCTAAACAGGATAAATCCTTGTTATTCCAGGAAAATATCAATTGTTCTTGCTGCTACTTCGCGATTTTATCCGGCTAAAGCACCGACGGATTATCATCCGAGTAATTGAGTTGGCTCTTGAGCCTTTCTTTTATTTATTTTTATCAAATTAACTTATTTGCGTCAAGCTAAATTACAGGTTTTTTACATATTTATTTCTACATTTAAAAGTAGGATTAGTAGGAAAAGTAGGATTAGTAGGAAAAGTATGATTAGCAGGAAAAGTAGGATTAGTAGCAAAGATAGGAAAAACCTAAAAAGTAGGATAAATAGGAGACTTTACAATTCGTATTTTGAAAGTTTTGCTCGCTGTTGTAAATGAGCGAAAATGGAGTATTGGTAGAGATAGCAAAGGTATGAATATAGAGCATCACAACCGAGTTTGTCCAAAAACAATCATTAAGCCGAGCAATACGTTAAGGTTCATGAACATCATTAATGCCAGTGACATTCTTAAGCATTATGCCGAGCAAGAACGAAATTTTCAAAATCTTGACCTTAGTCGAATTGACTTGAAGGGTGCCGATCTAAATGGAATTGATTTTAGTCATGCCAACCTTAACAGTGCCGATCTGAGTTATACAAATTTAAGCGATACAAGTCTGATTTGGACAGATTTGAATCGAGCCAACTTAAGACAGGCAAACTTAACTCAAGCTTGCTTGCTTCACAGCAGCCTTTTTTGGGCGGATTTAAAGGAAGCTACATTAGTTAGCGCTAACCTGAGTAATGCTCTCCTAGATCGTGCAAATCTGACTTCTGCCTGTTTAAATTGTGCTAATTTGACTGAAGCATCTTTAGAAGGCGCTTGTTTGGTTAAAGCAGTTCTTAGTCAAGCCAATTTATTCAAAGCAAACTTGAAAGGGGCGGATTTTACGGGAGCCAACCTCAATGAAGCCAATCTGCGTCAGACGAAATGGGAAGGTGCCATCTTGAGCCAAGCCTCGTTGCAGCGAGTTGACTTAGAAGAGAGCCAGCTTAATGAGACAATTCTAAGGAAGGTTGATTTGACCGAGGCTGATTTAGTTGGGGCTGATTTGAGATATGCTGATTTAACAGAAGCAATTTTAAGCCGAGTTGCTCTAGAGTTAGCTAAGTTAGTCGGCGCTGATTTAAGCCGTGCAACTCTAAAACGAGCTTCTCTATTTGGAGCCAATCTGGAAGGAGCAGTCTTACGAGATACCAATATGGTTGAGGCCGATCTGAGACATACCAATTTTAAAGATACTCAGCTAATGGGTTCTGATTTCTCTGGTTCCCGCGTCAAAGGAGCCTGCTTTACAGACGCTCAAGGGTTAACTTGCCAACAGAAGCAGTGGCTTAGAGCCAATGGAGCGTTGAATATCCCAGTCAAGCAAGTTTCTATTTGAATGAAAAACATTGACAAGCTTGTTGAATTTGCCATCAAGATAGTTGTTACAAAAACAGGGGTTTCCCTTGCGTATATTCAAAAGGTAATCCTGCGAGAATCTCTAGTTGAAAATAAAAAAACTTACGCGCAAATTGCTGAAGAAAATAAGTATTCTGAAAGCTATATTAAGTTCACAATTGCGCCTAAACTATGGCACTTGCTTTCACAGGCGCTCGGTGAAAAGGTTAATAAAACGAATCTGCCAGCGCTGCTAGAAAAACAGTTCATCAATCACAACAATCAAGATCCGTCCCAGACAATAACAGCGATGTCTGGGGTGGGCTTTCCCAGGTCACACTACGTTGTAGAATCTCCAGAAGGACAGGTTCCCCTTGCTTCTGAGCTGTACGTTGAGCGATCGCAACTCGAACAAATCTGTTATCAAGAAATTCTCCAACCCCATGCGTTCATTCGCATCAAAGCACCTCGGAAGATGGGGAAGACTTCCCTAATCGCACGAATTCTCGATTATGGGACTGCTCAGAATTACCACACAGTGCGACTCAGCTTACATCGCGCCGGAACAGAGGTGTTTGAGCGGAGCGATCGCTTCTTACGCTGGTTCTGTAAAAATGTCACTGGGCAGTTAGGTTTGGAATGTAGATTAAATGACTACTGGGACGAGGATATGGGAGCTTTGATTAACAGCACGATTTATTTTCAGGGCTATCTCCTCAAGGAACTCTCTCACCCTATCATTTTAGCACTAGATGGCGTAGACCAATTATTTGAGTACCCAGAAGTCGCTAGTGATTTTTTCGTGCTGTTGCGTTCCTGGTATGAGGAAACAAAAGACATTTTAGTTTGGCATAAGTTACGAGTTGTCATAGCTCATGCAGTTGAAGTTTACATTCCCTTACCCACCCATCGCTCTCCGTTTAATGTGGGATTGGCGATCGAATTGCCAACCTTTAACCAAGAACAGGTGCAGGATTTAGCCTCACGTCACAAACTTCAACTCACGAAGCCTGAACTTGAGCAGTTAATGAAGCTGACTGGTGGTTTTCCTTATTTAATCCGACTAGCATTGTATCAAAGTACTCGCTTGAAGATTCCCTTGCAAACGTTACTGCAAGATGCTGCGAAGAATAGTGGAATCTATCAACAACATCTTCAATCTCAATTGTGGAACCTGCAACAGTATCCTAAATTAGCTGACGCCTTTCGACGGGTTTTAGCGGCTCCAACTCAGTTAGAGATTGAGGTAGCGTTTAAGTTAAAAAGTTTAGGATTGGTGCATCTGAGCGAAAATCAAGCAACTGTTAGCTGCGAGCTATATCGAGAGTACATCCGCAATTATTTTTATTAATCTTGAATACGATCAAACAGAATTTTGAGGTATTTATCTAAAGATTTAGTTGGTGTTTCTTTTCTCCACACGGCAGTCGATCTGGCGTAGTATATGGGATGGTGGAGCGGCACGAACGCAACTTGGGGATGAGGGAGTGCTGAAGCCTCGTTCGGCATAACTGCTACTCCTTGTCCTGCGGCAACTAGAGCAATCATTGAGGCATGGCTATCGGCTTCCAGGTGCAGATTTGGCATGAAGCCAGCACAGCGGCAAGTGTCGCGGATGCGATCGTTTCGCCCTGGAAACGTTTCTTCAGACATCCCAATAAATTTTTCAGATGCCAATTCAGCTAGATTAATTGAGGATTCACCTGCCAATCGATGCGTATCTGGTAATACAGCAGCGATCGCCACTTTCTTAACGCATTTGACTATAAACTCTTCGTCTAACTCATCGGGTGGATTGCCCATAAAGGCAATATCAATCGAGCCATTTCGCAATGCTCTAACTTGTTCGCTAGGCGGCATCTCGTGCAAACGCACCGCAATTTCAGGATAGGCAATTCCAAAACGGTTCAGGGTTTGACCAAGAAAAGTCTGGAGGATAGTTGGGATATAGCCAATTACCAAAGGCTCATTTGTATTGGCGTAATGAGCCTTGATAGTTTGCACAGCGACATGAGAGCGATGCAAAATATCTTTGGCTTGTTCGAGAAAATACTTCCCCGCTTCTGTGAGTATCAATCCATCAGATTGTCTGATAAATAGCACCACGCTCAGTTCATCTTCCAGGTTTTTGATTTGACGGCTTAACGCAGGCTGGGAAATATACAGCCGGACGGCAGCACGGCTAAAGTTGAGTTCTTCTGCAACGGTCACAAAATATTTAAGATGCCGTAATTCCATGAGTTGTATTTGGTATGCCTAAAAGTTATAGCTGTAATAATTATAAGGCATTTGATTTTACTTATGTGTCCTATTATCCTGGATTGATGATTATGAAATCCGCAGAGTATGACTGGTCATGTTAGCGGCAACATGGACGCAGATATCCTCAAGTTTCTTTCTCAACAGATTCAAGAGTACGTTCCAATATTGACTTTAATCATCAACTTTTTATGCCCCAAGATAGCTATCAAATCGGCGGCAGTTTAGCCATTGATGCATCTAGTTACGTACAGCGGCAAGCCGACTCGCAACTGTATGCAGCCCTGAAGCGAGGAGAGTTCTGCTATGTCCTCAACTCCCGGCAAATGGGTAAATCCTCACTGTTGGTGCGAACCAAGCATCGCCTCCAGCAAGACGGCTATCGCTGCGCTGCCGTTGATTTGAGTGTGGTGGGGAGCGAACAAATTACTCCACTGCAATGGTACAAGGGATTCGTAGCTGACTTATGGCTACAGTTGGAGCTAATGGAAACCTTGAACCTGAAAACTTGGTGGCAAGAACGCAACGATCTCAGTTTACTGCAACGGCTGCGGTGGTTTATTGAGGAATTGCTATTCGTGCAGTTTCCCCAACAACGGTTGTTTATCTTTGTTGATGAAATCGACAGTTTGCTGGGCTTGAAATTTTCAATTGATGACTTTTTTGCTTTAATTCGTTTCTGCTATAACCAACGGGCAATTAACCCAGAATATCAACGCATTACCTTTGCGATTTTTGGGGTAGCAACTCCTTCGGATCTAATTCGAGACAGAACGAAGACACCGTTTAATATTGGGCAAGCAATCGAACTAAAAGGATTTGAGTGGGAGGAAGTGACTCCCTTAATTCAAGGATTGGAAAAGACGGTAGAACAGCCTGCATCGGTTGTGAAGGCGATTTTAAACTGGACGGCTGGACAACCGTTTCTGACTCAAAAGTTGTGTCATTTAGTCGTGGAATTGAGTCAGGGGACAATAGAACATGGTGGCAAAATGAGTATTCCACCGGGTACGGAATCGTTCTGGATTGAGAATTTGGTCAAAACTCGCATTATTGAACGTTGGGAATCCCAGGATGAACCAGAACACCTGAGAACTATACGCGATCGCATTGAACGTAACGGTCAGCGGGCTGGTAGAATTCTAGGCATTTATCAAAAGATTTTGCAAGAAATTGAAATAAAAAGTGATGATAGTCGAGAACAAATTGAATTGTTACTCAGTGGCTTAGTTGTTAGACGCGAGGGAATATTAAAGGTAAAAAATTGCATCTATCAACAAGTATTTAATCTGCAATGGGTTGAAAAAAGTTTAGCGGCGTTGCGTCCTTACTCGCAAGCGTTTGATGCTTGGGTAGCTTCTGGGCAAAAAGATGAATCGCGATTGTTACGCGGACAAGCGCTCAAAGATGCCCAACTTTGGGCGCAGGGTAAAAGTTTGAGCGATTTAGATTATTTATTTTTTAATGCCTCTCAAGAAATAGATCGAAAAGAAGTAGAATTGCGCTTAGAGGCAGAACGTGTTAAAGAAGTAGAAGCCAGACTTGTGCAAGAACAAAAAGCCGCTAGAATTCAACAATTCTTGCTCAAGGCAAATATGGCTGCCTTACAACAATCTAGACTCAGCGAGATTAAAGCGATCGCCAGTGCCTCGGAAGCCCTCTATGCTTCCCATCAAGGTTTAGAATCCTTAGTTCAAGCCCTTAAAGCCAAGCGAAAGTTACAACAATTAGGTGCAGTTGAACCCGAATTAGAGCAAAAAATTGATAACGCCCTGGGACAGGCGGTTTATGGCACAACAGAATGCAATCATCTGACAGGACACACTGCCGATATTTGGAGTGTTGATATCAGTCCTGATAGTAACCTGATTGTCTCAGCAGGAATGGATGGCGCGATCAAACTTTGGCAACGAGACGGCAACCTACTTAAAACCTTGCAAAATGAATCTGTGACAGTTTGGTCAGTTAAATTCAGTCTTGATGGTCAAATGATAGTTTCGGGACATAATGATGGCAGTGTGAAACTGTGGCGACTGGATGAAACGACACCCAAAATTATAGCCAAATATTCTACAACTACTCGCGTCGTCAACTTCAGCCCTGACGGTCAAATCGTTGCTTCAGGACACGATGATGGCATGGTAAATTTATGGAATCTGGATGGTGTTTTGCTCGGATCGTTCAAACATCCAAATCACGCTGCCGCTATTATTTTTGTTCCTGATAGTCAACGGATAATTACACAGGCAGAGAACGTAATTTACCTCTGGCACGAAAACGGTACACTGCTCAATAAATGGGTGGCACACCAAGCCGGAATAAGCACATTGGTTCTCAGTCATAACGGACAAATTATCGCTTCTGCTAGTCAAGATACTACTACTAAATTGTGGCATCTTGATGGCACTCTCATAACAACTTTAGTAGGACATAGTGCAGCCGTATGGGACATTACCTTTAGTCCTGACGGGAAAACTATCGTGACTGTCAGTGGAGATAAAACTGTCAAAATTTGGAGTGTTGAGGGAACAGAACTGAGTACGCTCAAAGCACATCGTTCCACAGTGCGAACAATTGCCTACAGTCCAGACGGAAGTTATTTTATCTCTGCTGGGGCCGATCGCATCATCCGGATGTGGAAACCCAATCATGACCTCAAAACTACTGTAAATGCTCACAGTGCGGCAATTTTCGGTGTAGCTATCAGTCCAGATAGTTCCACTATTGCGACTGCTAGCTTAGATTATACTGTCAAACTTTGGCAGCGCGATCGCACATTGCTCAAAACTTTGCAACACGACGCATCAATGTTTAGCGTCGCTTTTAGTCCTGATGGAGAAATCTTAGCAACGGGAAGCAATGATAGTATTGTGAGACTATGGCAGCACGGGGGTAGAAACTGGGACAAAGTTGAACTTCTAAAAATACTGCCAGCAGAAGGAGGATTAGCGTTTAGCCTTACCTTTAGTCCTGATGGAAAGCTAATTGCCTCTGGTTATGGGGATGGTAAGGTGAGGCTTTGGACTTTAGATGGCACATTACACAATACTCTAACTGGACAAGAAGAGATGGCTTCATGTGTTGCGTTTAGTCCTGACGGTGAGTTCATCGCCTCCAGTGGTAATTTAAACCAAATTAAAGTTTGGAAGAGAGACGGCAGATTATTGACAATTCTTGCTGAAAACGATGCAAGTGTTAATCATGTTGCTTTTAATCCTGATGGTCAGTTAGTTGCTTCTTGTAGTGGTGATAGCACGATTAAGCTGTGGAACTATAATTATACAACTGGACTTTCCAGTCAATCTATTAAAACTTTTGTCGGTCATGACGGTGTAGTGTCTAAGATTGCTTGGAGTAGCGACAGTCAATTTTTTGCTTCCTCTGGAATGGACACAACCGTTAAACTCTGGAGTCGAGAAGGAGAGTTGATCGCTACTTTACTTGGTCATAGTGGTGCAGTTTGGAATGTGGCGATCGCGCCTGATGGCAGTTTTTTAGCTTCTGTTGGTGAAGATAACACTCTCGTTATCTGGAATTTACCGCGCATACTCAAACTTGACCTGCTCGAATATGGCTGTAATTGGGTACGAGATTATCTGCAAACTAACGCAGAGGTGGAAGAAAGCGACAGGCAACGAGAGTGAGGGGTAGACGTTAAAACTAAGAATATACAAAGCAACTTTTTTTTATAGTCAACCGACTTTTCCGACTTTTCCGGCTTTTCCGATTAATTCGGTTTGAGGGTAAGGGAGTGCGATCGCTAGGTGTTTGATAATCTGGCTGGAAAATCAAGGCGATCGCACCCTTTATCGCTCGGGTACGGCAACTGTATACCGATTACGGCGTTTCAACGGTTTTCGTCATCGGTGTGCTGACTGAGTATCTGTAATTCGTCCGCCGCGCCTCTTGAAACCAACCTGAGCTTCCAGTTGGGGAATTAATTCACCAATTTAGATAATTGACAAAAGCAACTAATTGTGTATTTTGAGGCTCGCAGCAATATAACCTTACACAAACATACCAACTTTATCTATTTCTCGTTGAAGCTCAAAAACTAAATAATAAATAGTGCAGTTTTTTGGTCAATGTACGCTTACAGTAATTCAGCCCAAGTCCTTCTGCCCTCTGCTATCTGCATAAAAGCCGAATTGTATTAACTGCCTGTTTTGGGAGCATAAGAATCTAGAGCGTTCCTTGCTGTGTGCATACTAATCCAGAGTAGATAAATTATGAATGTTCGATTTTCAATAAATCTATCAAGATGGTTAATAGTCCTCAAAATTATTCCTCTAACCGCGTTATTCTGCCTATTAAAATGGATAACTCATCAGATGAAGTGGGAGATTGGATCGTTTGATGCTCTGACAGGTTCTCTGCTGGGGGCGGTGACATTTACCCTGGCTTTCTTGCTGACTGGAACACTGAATGACTATCGGATTAGTAAAGATATGCCCGATCAGCTTTCAACTTCGGCTAACAGTATTCAAGACACGAATTTGCTTATAGCAAACCGCTATCCGGACTATAATCCTGTTCCACTTGCAGAAAGTTTAGCTGAAATCCTGAAATCTGTCCTACTTTGGCTGGAACAAGTTAAGCCGTTTGAAAGAGTTGAGAATACAATTACGATTCTCAATGAAGCACTGGTTCCATTGTCCAAATATGCTGAACCTCCTCTGATGAGTCGTATTCAAGCAGAACAGGCAAACATGCGTCACATCGTTGCCCGAATTAGAATGATTCGCGATACAGATTTCCTCACACCAGCTTATACGTTGCTTTACATTCTCCTGATTGCTGCATCGATTGCTTTATTGACAGTTGGTACTAAGGATTTCAATGCCAATCTGCTGATATCAGGATTTTTATTTGCAACATTCACTTATTTGGTGATGCTCATTCACGATCTTGATAATCCCTTCGAGTTCGATGGCAAGTCCTGTGCAGATGTTGATTTGTCACCTCTCAGGCGAACATCCAAGTCTCTGGTGCAGGTTGGATATCAAAAATCCCACTAAAGTGTTGGGTGCAGCTAAAGAGCAATCCCGGAGTACACCACTCTCTCCAATAGAGGTTAAACGGCTGCTGATTAGAAATGGAATCCCCACATGAATGTTGAGCAACTTCTGGACACTGTAGAGCAAGATTTGCTCTCAAGGCAACTGAGTTCCCTTGAGCGCTTCATCCTTTTTCAGTCATTGCTCGGACGCGGTTATAGCGAGATGGCACCCGATTGTGCCTATAGTATCGCTCACATCAAAGAAATTGGCTCCCAGTTGTGGCAGGCTCTTTCAAAAGCATTAGAGGAGAAAGTGACGAAAAAAAATCTGTTTTTAGTCCTGAAGCAATATTTGCTCTCCCGGACAGGTGAAACAGTGGTTAGTGACCAGTTATCAGTGACCATTAAGTTAGTAGAAGCAATAGACCCACCACTAACGCCTACCACTAATCAGTTACCAGTTGTCACCGATCTAGTAGAGGCTTCATATTCAAACGATAGCGAGCAATTACCGCTGGTTAGCGATCGCTGCGAACTGGTAACTCAAGAAGATGAGTGGCTTTTTAGAGTGCAGCCGGAGTACCAAACTTCTACAGATAATACAGAGGTAGAAGATACAGCGGTTCCCGCTGTTATGAGGTACATCTATCTCCCCCAGCTCCCCCAGCTCCCCCAGCTCCCCCAGCTAGCGAGCGTACCGCATAAGAGCGCAACCCGCTGTAATAAAGATGCCCCAGTCACACAGAGCGAAGCAACAATTCCTGGTGATTTTTTGCTGCTAGATTCCCGACTCTACATCAATCGCCCCCCGATGGAAGAACTCACCTACACTGAAATTAGTCAACCAGGATGCCTAATCCGCATCAAAGCACCCAGGCTTCGGGGGAAAAGTTCGCTCCTGTCCCGGATTCTCAATCCTGCCACGGGTCGTAGATGCAAAACTGTCTACTTGGACTTTCAGGAAGCAGACGTTGCCGTTGTTGCCGAACTCAGTCAAATTTTGGGCTGGTTGTGTGCCAATATCAGCAGGCAGTTGAACCTCAATCCCATGCTGAACGAGTATTGGGAATATGGGTAGCAAGACTCCTAAGAAACACATTCTAAAACCCTTATGGTTAAAGATTTTCAGCTAATCGTGTTTCTTCCATCTGTTGCCGATGCGTGAGCGTCCGTTAGAGGCTCAGATCTTGCACCTACCCGATAAACAGCCCAGAAATAAATTACTTGCTCAAAGCTTAAGTTAGCTAAAGCTAACTAAAATCAACGTTTTAACCCGTTTCAACGGGTTTTAGCTTTCAGGTGTGAAATTTATTTCTGTTGGCTCTGGTGCAAGATCTGAGAAGACCAACTCCGCTCAAAATTTCTCCAGATCGGTGATTGGTAACTCGAAATTCTTACGGTATCAGATTCGCCGTCGAGATGCGGTTGAAACAATGGCGTTCTTGGCAAGGGGATAACTCGATTGTGGAGCGGTTTGAGGTGACGATCCAAGTGCGACAATAAAGAATTGGCTTCAAACTCTGATGTATTGCGATGACAATCACGATCGCGCTCAATTGTGACCACCTGAACAATTTGGATCTGTCCCCTGCGGTGACGGTAGTGGAAAAACTGCTATCTGAGGGTGCGATCGCATCTTCCGAACAGCAACTGCGTTTTGATATTGACTATCCCCGCGAACCGCAAGATCCGCGAGAACTCTCAGAAATTCCTGAAGTGCGTCTATGGTTTATTCGTCTGGATGCTAAATATCCCTGGTTGCCATTTTTACTCGATTGGAAAGCGGGGGAACTCCCCCGCTATGCTGCCATGTTAGTACCGCATCAATTCAGTAGAAAAGAAGGCATCCAGTACAACCCTGAAGCGTTAGAAATCTTCGTGATGCACAAGTTGTTTGTCTTACTGTACTGGATGCAACAGCAAGGTATTGAAAGCAAATCGCGCCTCAAAGCAATGGGGCAGATGCTGGGTTACGAGTTCGAGGATGTTTTATTTGATTTGATTGGTAACGGTTAATTTCAGTTTTTAGATTTCAGATTTTAGGTAATTAACTCAAGTTTCTAGTTATCCCAAACAGGCTGCTAATGGCTAATTTGAGTAAAAATCCTTGATGAGCAATGAGCAATTAGCAACACCGCAGTTTATCACTAGCAACTTGGGTTAATTAAAGTCTGCAATCTACTGTAGCGAGCTTGTGGAGCGTTTTGTTAGAGGTTTGCTCGACTTACCCCAAAAGATTGGCTCTTCCATTTTTAGTATGCTTTCGCGAGCTGGGGAAGCTGGGGGAGAAGAAGAGTAAAAATGTTCTTGATGAACATTGGCATACCAATTCTGAAAGAGCCGCAAAATCCCACCCGATTAAGGTGGGATTTTGGCGCAGGTATTGTTTAAAAAATCGGGTTTCTTTGTAGATTATCAACAAGCGTTAAAACCCTTGTTTCTTGACGATAAATCTAGACTTTTAAGCTGAGCTATTTGCAAGAAACCCGGTTTTTTTGCGTAAGTCCTGATGCATTAACCAGGTAAATTGCTGCTGGCATAGGCATCCATCACGCCGTAACCAGGAACGCGCACATTGTAATCAATTTCGGTGCCGGTAATAGAGTTAGCCAGTTTCTCAAAAGACTCAGAACGCCAGTTGCGCTCGTGAATTGGCTTGGACTGTTCGCCTCGGAAGTAAGCTTGGGTGCCGATAACAGATGCTGCAACCCAACCAACGATAAACAGTGCAATCAGGATAGTCATGGTTGTTTGTGTCCTTGTGTCTCTCTGTAAACTAATGTAACTGAGTGTTAAGAAAATTGACAAGTGTTTGACAATATTTTTTTTAAATGCTACGCAAAAGGCGATCGCATAGAAAGCAAGACTTGGGTTTGGCGCGATCGCAGCGCCGAAAAGCTGGTAGCCTCAAACAGATAGAGATTTGGACTTGTTGGCTTGAAGAAGCGATCGCACTACTGGCAACTGGTGCCATACATCCGCCCCCACTGGAAAACCATCGCCCAGGCATTCGTTTGTACCCTGGCGGTGACGGCGTTTTGGCCTCCCCAAGCGGCACTGGCAGGTAACATTGCCGCCGCCATCGGCAAAGGTAATATGATGGCGCTGGGTGGCGTTGCAGGCGCTTTAACCTTGGTATTTCTCGGTCAGAAAATTATGCTCTACGGGCAAGATGCGCTAATGGCGAAAGCGGCGTTTGCGATCGCGTTAGACTTACGCAAGCGGGTATATAGTCATTTGCAACGGCTTTCTTTGAGCTATTTTGAAACGGCGAAAACGGGAGATTTAGCTTACCGACTAACAGAAGATATCGATCGCATCGGGGAAGTGGTATATAAATTTTTCCACGACTCGGTTACCTGTGCGTTGCAATTAATAGTGCTTTTGGCGTATTTAATTTATCTCAATTGGCAGCTCACCATCGCAACGTTTATCGTAGCGCCGCTGATGGGAATTTTAATTGCTTGGTGCGGGGAACAGATGCTGAAGTTTTCCCGGCGCAGTCAAAATCGCACTTCTAATTTATCGGCTTTATTAACAGAAGTATTTAGCGGCATTAGGTTGGTGCAAGCATTTGCGGCAGAAGATTATGAAATCGAACGTTTCGCTAAAGAAGCAGAATTTAACCGTCAAGCCAAATACGCAGCGGAACATTTAAAAGCAGTTCAAAACCCAGTCGTGGGATTTTTATATGCGATGAGCGTATTGCTGCTGTTATTTTTAGGAGGCTGGCAAATATCCCAGGGAAATTTGACCGGAAGTAGCTTTGTTAGCTTTTTGGCAGGAGTGGGATTGCTGATCGATCCGATTGCCCACATGACGAGCAATTACAACGATTTTAAACAAGGCGAAGCGTCGATAGATCGGATATTTGAGTTAATGGAAATTCCACCAATGGTGGTGGAAAAAGAAGATGCGATCGCGCTCCCCCCCGTCACCGGCAAAGTAGAATATCGCCAGGTTTGTTTTAGTTACGAGCAAGTCAACAATGTAGGGGCGGGTTTCACCGATAACCATAGAACGACAACAAACAATTTAACTAAACCCGCCCCGGTTGACAATCAAAGTAGTAGGGGCGGGTTTCACCAACAAACACAAACAAACAACAACAATCAACCCGCCCCCATCCAAGGATCGGCAAACAATTACCAATTACCAATTACCAATTACCAATTACCAATTACCAATTACCAATCCTGGGTATTGCAAGACATGAATTTATTAGCAATGCCGGGAGAAACTATCGCTTTAGTGGGTGCTTCTGGTGCGGGTAAAACAACTTTAGTTAATTTACTGCCTCGGTTTTATGACCCGCAAGAAGGTCAGATTTTAATTGATGGAATTGATGTTAAAACGGTTACCCTTCCCAGTCTGCGGCGGCAAATTGGGATTGTACCCCAAGAAACTATTTTATTTTCGGGTACGATCGCACAAAACATCGCCTTTGGTCAAGCTGAGTTTGATATGGAAGCGGTAGAGTCAGCGGCGAAAGTTGCCAACGCGCACCAATTTATCGCCCAACTATCTCAGGGATATCATACTTGGGTGGGAGAAAGGGGGGTAAACTTATCAGGAGGACAAAGACAGCGGATTGCGATCGCGCGCGCCGTCTTACTCAATCCCAGAATACTCATCCTCGATGAAGCAACTTCCGCTTTAGATTCAGAATCGGAAGCTTTAGTCCAAGAAGCATTAGAAAGATTGATGCAAGATCGGACAGTATTTATCATTGCCCACCGCCTCGCCACCGTGCGCCGTGCCGACCGAATTTTAGTCTTAGAAAAAGGGCAAATAGTAGAATCTGGAACCCACGAGGAATTATTGGAAAAAGGCACGCGATATGCTGGGTTTTATGCCCAACAATTTCGGTAATGGGCAATCATATCATACGCAGCGAAGGTATTTATAAACCCGCCCCCCGTGCGATGTCGATGAAAACGAACATAATATCAGCCAAGGCTAGGGAAATAGTTGAGCAATTTTAACTTCAATATCAGGAAAAGCCAGCATGAAAAGAGTAGCCTCTTCATTGAGGATAATCTCTTGTTGGTAGGTTTGATTAACAATTTCCCGGAAGACGCGAACTTGACGGGTATTGGTATCGAGAATCCAGTAATCAGCAATCCCAGCTTTGGCATACGCAACAGCTTTCTGTTTGCGATCGCGTTCTAAAGTTGTATCAGATATTTCCACAATCAGGAAAGTATCTGCTGGAGTTGGATGACTTTCTATGTAGAATCGGGGGTCAATCCGAACCACGGCGATATCTGGTTCTGGTTCTGAGTAAAGATTGAGGTTAATCGGGTCTTGAATCCGAATTAAAGCAAGTCCTGGCAGTAGGGTTCTCAAGTATTCAGCAGCACACAGGTTAGTGGCTGAATGGGGGGGATTTTTGGCAGCCATTGAGATAATTTGTCCTTCTAGCAGTTCCACTCGTTCATCTGGGTCGAGAATTCCTGCTTCTTTCATGCGGTGGTATTCGTCTTGCGAAAACAAGCGTACACTTGTTGAGGTCATAGCACTACTCCAGTAGCTGAGATCTCAGTTTTCTTCTGAGATCTTAGAGTGGAAACAATCTCAATTTCTTAGCACGGAAATCGACTTCCATCTTGACAGTTGACAGTTACCTCTTCCTAAAGCTTATAGGATTGCCACTGCTGATTTAGTAACCAGATTTTTTTGGTCAATATTTCGGCTTTCGTTTCGATTTAGGTGGCGTTCTGTGTTCGCCAAAGTATTTTTCACTGCGATAGCGCAGCCACACCCGCAACACCTGGGGAATCTGGCCTTTTTGTTCTTTTGTTAGGGTATTGTAAAGAGCTAATGCGCGATCGCGTTCTCCCCGACAGGCTGCATTATTATGGGCATCCCAGTAACTGCGGGCAACTCGAATCCGCCGACAGACTTCTTTAATCAGTGCTTCTCCTGTGAGGGGATCTTCCTGTTTTGGCATACTTCAATCACAACGCACTATCGTCAATCTTAACCTTTACCATTCTTTTTGCGATCTATTGTTGATGTGCTAGCTTAGAATTACCGTTTGTGGGACTTTGGTGCGACTTCCGAATCCTGTCTGTAACACAGTCCTAGCTGGTCGTGCCGCCATTCCCCAAACGGCCTTATAACAGTTGATAGTTGATAGTTGATAGTTGATAGTTGACAGTGGACAGTTGACAGTTGACAGTGGACAGTTGATTTTTAGATGTGACGGTGCAGCAAGAATGGGCGCAACAATTTGAGCGAGTTGCACGGGAAGATTTGGTGATGTTTATCAATGCCTGTCTTGCCTGCACTGGACAGCGCGAGTTTTATGATGATGCCTATGGGCAGCGAGTTTCGATTGATTTCCTGCACGATTATATTATGGGGAATTATCGATTGTTGTATGCTCGCACTTTGGCAGCTGGAATTAATCACTTCAATCAAGCTCAGATTATTCTTAAACTATTGGCGACGGGAAAACAAACCGATCCAAAACATCGGGCTGAAGAGAATGCTTTAATTACTGCGGCTTTACATGCCCTACCGCCACAACGCGCTTGGCGACTTTTGGAACAGTTACGCAAACGGGGAATTAATAACAGAAGATCGAGAGCGATCGCATATCATTATCTCCAGAGTAGAGGCGATCGCTTACCATTCCAAGTTGTAAAATATCGCTCTAAAGTCAGAGCGATCGCTACTCACGCCCATTTCAAATTAGATGAAGAAGTTGGTGCTTTCATCTTTCGCGAGTGGAAGCGTCAATTTCAAACGCCTTTATTTGAACAGTTTCGTCAAGGTTTCTACAGTGCGAAAGCGGTTTACGATCTGCCCTTTACCGTGGCAGAAAGTTTAGCTGAAAAACATAATATTCCGCGCGATCGCTTTCTGGCTGGCATTGAACAACAATTGACTGCGGCAGAAAAATTGCGCCTCCAAGGTAGTGCAAACCGCGCCGATACAGAAATTAAAGTTGATTGGCATCGTTTACCGTTGACAAAGTTAGCGCTTTATGTTATTTCTTTACAAGAACGAGGGGAAGAATTAGAAGCAGCGTTAATCCAATCGGCAAGAATAACGTTAAAGAAAGCGCCATTGAAACTCAAACGAGTAGCAGCAGTTCTCGATTGCAGTTATTCTAGTTCAGGCTCCTCAGAAAAACGCCGCCGCCCGCTAGGAATCGCTTTAGCAGTGCATTACTTGTTGCAAGCTGCTGCGGAAGAATATCAAGCTTTTTGGACAATTCCTGTTAGCAATCCACTTCAAGTTACGGCGCGGGGACAAACAGATTTAGCAACGCCTTTACTAGCAGCATTATCTCAAAAACCAGATCTAATCGCTATTATTTCCGATGGTTGGGAAAACGATCCACCTTGTGGTGCGGCGGAGATTTTGCGAGTTTATCGTACTAAATTAGATCCGCAACGGCGAGTTTCAATTATCCATTGCAATCCGGTTTTTAATAGCGATGATTTTACTTTGAAAACTATCAGCCCGCTGATTCCCACTGTGGGATTGCGCGATGCCGAAGATTTACCAACGGTGCTGGGTTTTGCGCGATTTGCAGAAGGCACGGCTTCGCTGGCTGAGTTAGAGGAATATTTAGCAATTAAGGCACAGCAACTTCTAGGACAAACTAATGGCTAGAAAAGCGCATTTATTGGAAGCGATCGCACTTGGCAATTTAAAGATTGCTCCCTCTCAAGTTTGGGGCGCAGTTCGGATCGTTCCCCTGTTGCGGCGTCAAATTAGCTACGATTTGCGATTGCTCAAACGTAGTTATGACGAAGATATTACCATCGTCAATCTAGATGATGAAAGGCTCGATCGGGGCATCAAATACATATCCTATATTCCTCATGGGTTGGTACTTTCTTGGAGCGATGACGGTAGCCCTGTGACAGCGATGGGCGGACAAATAATCTCTGAAGCCAAACGTTACAACGGCGGCTTAAATAGCGTGCGCGTTATGCACCGCATGGCGAAGCGAGAAGCCAAGAATCAGTTACGATTTCTGCCCTTACATCTGGCGATGGAAGGTTTTCTAGCAATCCATTTTTCAGGACCAGAAATTGCTTGGGAAGGCTACTCGCGCCGCGCCAAATCTCAAGGACTTTCCCCACGCATCGAATTTTCCTTTAGCGGGCGCTCTATTCCGACGCTAGAAGATGCGCTGCGAGTGTTTGAAATTCACGAACATCAAGTAGGCGTTTTGCTATTTGTTGCTGAAAGTCTCGCCTCAGCATTTGTCGTGCCGACGCCAGAAGATTATCGTGCCTTGCATAGCAGTTTGCTGCAAGATTTCTATAGTGAATTGATTTATGAATATGGTTTATATGGGAAAACAACTCGGATGGAAACAGAAATTGATGCCAGTAAAGTAAATGACTTGAAAACCTTGGGAGAAGCACTGGAAATAATGCGATCGCACTGGGCAGAATTCCAAGGTTTCATGGCAAGCAATCTCCTGGGAAGAGAGATTGAAAGCAAGCGCATCTACACAGCAGGTAGTTTTACACTGCAAAGGTTTATCACCGATTTGCATCCCAAATCAGAGAATCATATGGGAGAAGCGATCGTGCGAGAAAACGGACAATTAGAATATCTCAAAACCTATCGCCTTTCCGAAGCCCAAACCAAAAGAGCCTATCTGTTAAAACAACTGGCGGCGAATCAATGGCATTTAGAAACAACCGCTATAAGTCTAGGGAATACACTCGAAGAATTCATTCAACGCCTCGATCGAGCTGGATTCGGCTATCTGATTAACGATCGAGAACGACAAAAAGCCAAACAACAAAGATAAGCTAATAGTAAGTTAATGCGAAATATAGCGGCTTGCGGTCGTATGAGGTACACCTTCGACAGCAGTGTGCGAGCAGCATTAATACTGCCGCTACACAAACGAAGCGATAACGCTTTCCCTAGACGAGCTTGCAATCCGCTGTATGTTCGACACTGAAGCAAATCATCTTTCGACATTTGTTTAATTATGCTGCAAATTTCCCACACAGTCATCAAAGCTCAAGAACATCGCAGCCAAGAGCAGAATCGGGAAGAGGCATTGCAACGATTGCAAGAATTAATTAAAAGTGCGATCGCGCAGCGTGCCGGAGGCATATCGCGCTACCCAAACCCCGTAAAAAGAGCAAACCAACCCGATCTTCTCAAAGAAAACGTCTCGATAGCAAAAGCAAGCGATCGCAAATTAAAACCATGCGAGGAAAAGTGACAGATGAATGAGAAACATTTCTAAATTACCTATCAACTATCAACTATCAACTATCAACTATCAACTATCAACTATCAACTAT
>ERZ1066130.82-NODE-82-length-56857-cov-17.189236_pt1 | contig 56857 bp, 46 predicted proteins | sample MGYA00382777_ERZ1066130 | MGnify/ENA primary metagenome ERZ1066130 (study PRJEB33369, sample SAMEA5778360) | biofilm metagenome | biome: Industrial cooling water; feature: Water cooling tower basin; material: Biofilm | place: United Arab Emirates | collected...
GATCGCGGTTCTGGCGGAGCCGGGAGACGCGGGGAGCGTGCGCGGGTGGATGGGATTCATCACGGCGACCGTTGCGCCGGTGGCGGGGCTGGTGGCGCTGGCGTCGGTGGTCGCCGCGCGGGGCGGGGGGCGAGGACCGGCGACGGCGATGCTGGTGCTGGGCGTGAGTCTGCGGCTGGCGGATGTGCTGGTCTGGGCGATGCGGCTGGCGCTGGTGTTTGTCGTGCTGGGCACGCCGCTGCCGCCGACGGTGCTCGCGGCGGTGGTCGCGGCGATGATGCTGGCCAATCTGCTGCCGATCCCGATCGGTGCGACGGAGTGGATGGCCGGGGGCGCGGTGGCGGTGCTGGCGATGAGCGGCGCGGCCGGGGTCGCTGGCCTGACGACCCAGCAGGCCCTGGCGCTCGGGCTCGCGGCGGGGGTGCTCAGCCGGGCGGCCGAACTGGTCGTAGCGGTGCCGATCGGCCTGGTGTGCTCGATGCTGGTTGCGCGGCGCCTGGCTGCTCGCAACGCACGTTCGGCGGCGTGACGGGGGGAGAAGGCTGGCCAGCGGCACGACGGCGTACGCTCCTGACATGCTCACGATTCGGGGCGTGCTTCTGGAGCGACAGGCTATTGCTCAGCGTGTTGAAGTGCTGGGGCGGCAGATCGCCGCGGATTTGCAGGCTGAGGGTGATCGACTCCAGGCACGCGGGCAGGCTCCGGGCCCGATCGTGATGGTGCCGGTGCTGACCGGTGCGCTGGTATTCACGGCGGACCTGATCCGAGCCATGGGCGTGAAGATGTCGATCCGTCCGGTGACGCTGTCGAGTTACCCGGGCAAGTCCACGACGAGCCAGGGCGTGACGGTGCAGGGCGGCGTGCCGACCGATCTGGCCGGTGCGCGGGTGGTGATTGTCGATGACATTCTCGATTCTGGAAGGACGCTCGGGCTGTTGCGCCGGCTCATTTCGGCGCAGAACCCGCAAAGTGTCCGGCTGGCGGTGCTGCTGGACAAGCAGAAGGCGGCCGGCCGCGATGAGGATGTGAGCGTGGAGTACGCCGGGTTCGTCATCGCCGACGAGTTCGTGGTGGGGTACGGGCTGGACTTCGACGGCTACTACCGCAACCTGCCGGACATCTGCACCATGCACGACGACGGCAGGCCCGAGGCTTGACGGAGGCGACATGCCCGAGCGGATCGACAACACCGCGCCGGCAGACCCTCTGATCGATCGCCACGCGCTCGATGCGGCGCTGGTCCGTCGCCACGTGCCCAAGGGTGAGCGGGTGATCATCGCGATGCGGCCGAGTGTGCTCTTCGTGCTGCTTTCGCGGTGGCGTGTGATGGCGGGGCTGGGCGCTGCGGGTGGCGCGTGGTGCTGGGTCGATGCGGCGATCCGCGGCGACCTCGGCACGATGTCCATGTCGCTCCGAATGGTCATCCTCGCGTGGCTGCTGCCGATCACGCTCGTTGCCGTATACAACGCGATCGACCGGGCCACGCGGCTGTACCTGCTCACGGATCAGCGGTCGATGCGTGTCAGCGGGATCATCCGTCAGGTCGTCATCGATGCGCCGCTGGCGCGCGTTCAGAGTGTGGCGCTGACGGCGCGGGCACGCGAGCGCGTGCTGGGGCTCGGCACGCCGATCATCGCCACCGCCGGGAGCGAGGCAGGAGCGATGGCCTGGACCATGATCGAGCGGCCCAGCGACACGCTGCACGCGCTGCGGCGGGAAGTGGATCGAGCGCGTGCCGCGGCGAGGGTGCCGATGCCGGAGCAGGAGCCATGAACGTTGCGCACGCCCAGTTCGGCGGCCCCGGCGCTGGCGGCGTGATCGTCGCCGGAATTGTCGGCGGCGTGGGCGCGGGCAAGTCCGCCGCGGCCAGGGCGATGGCGAATGCGCTGGCGCCGGGTGAGTGCGTGATCGCCGATAGCGATGCGCACGTGCGCGAGGTGCTGGCGCAGCCGGAGGTTGTTGAGCAACTGCGCGCGTGGTGGGGGGGCGGCGTGCTGAATGATGCGGGCGTGGTGGACCGGGCGAAGGTCGCGCAGGTGGTCTTCGCCGATGAGGCGGCCCGCAAGCGGCTGGAGGGACTGATTCACCCGCGGGTTCACGCGCTGCGTGGTGCCCTTTTCGCGCAGGCACGGGCCCGCGGGGCGCGGCTTCTGATCATCGACGCTCCGCTGCTGTTCGAGGCGGGCGTCGACCGGGAGTGCGACCGCGTGGTGTTCGTCGATGCGCCCCGTGAACAGCGACTGGCCCGCGTGGTCGCCAAGCGCGGCTGGACGGAAGCGGACCTGACGCGGCGCGAGGCGGCGCAGATGCCCCTGGATGAGAAGCGGCGGCGGTGCTCGGACGTGCTCATCAACGATTCGGACGAAGCGGCGTTGAGCGATCGTGCGGCGAGGCTGGTGCACGGCTGGTTCGCGCGAGCAGCGCACGCGCAGTGATCGCGCGGAACGGACGACGTGGCTGCGGCGTGGTCGATCGGCGACCGGTTCAATACGCGAGCGTCTGCATGATCGCTTCGGCGATGCGCTTGGCATCGGGCAGATAGTCGAGTTCGAGCTTGGCGTAGGGCATGACGACATCGAACCCGCAGACGCGCTGGACGGGGGCCTTGAGGTTCAGGAAGCAGTGTTCCTGAATGATCGTGGTGATCTCGCTGGCCAGGCCGCAGGTCTTCGGCGCTTCCTGAACGACGACGGCGCGGCCGGTCTTGTTGACGCTCTCGATGAAGGCGTCGGTGTCCATCGGGTGCAGCGTGCGCAAGTCGATGAGTTCGACGCTCGCGTCCTCGGGCACGTGCTTGTCCAGGGCCTCCAGGCACTGGAAGACCATGGCGCCCCAGGTGATGACGGTGATGTCGGCACCCTCGGAGACGAGCTTGGCCTTGCCGATGGGGATGGTGTAGTCCTCATCGGAAACTTCCTCGCGGAAGGAGCGGTAGACGCGCTTGGGCTCGAAGAAGATGACCGGATCGGGATCGCGGATGGCCGCCAGGAGCAGGCCCTTGGCGTCGGAGGGGGTGCTGGGGCAGAGCACCTTCAGGCCGGGGTTGTGGATGTAGATGGCCTCGGGCGAATCGGAGTGGAACTCCGGCGCGTGAATGCCGCCTCCCCACGGGACGCGGACGGTCAGCGGCACGGTCATGCTGCCGCGGGTGCGGTTGCGAAAGCGTGCGGCGTGGTTGACGAGTTGGTCGTACGCGGGGCCCATGAAGCCCTCGAACTGGATCTCGGGGATGGGCCGCATGCCGCCCATGGCCAGACCGATGGAGGAGCCCATGATGCCGGACTCGCTCAGGGGCGTGTCGATGACACGATCGGCGCCGTACTTCTTCTGGAGGCCTTCGGTCACGCGGAAGACGCCGCCGTTGAGACCGACGTCCTCGCCGAGACAGACCACGCGGGGATCGCGGGCCATTTCCTGATCGAGGGCGGAGTTGATGGCCTGGACGAGGGTGAGTTGGGGCATGGAGGAACTCGGGGCAGAACGGGTGAAGGTGACAGACCTTTGCTGCAAATCTAGCCCGCTCGTTTGCGTGAGCGCGGGGCGGTTGATGGAACGATCTTTCCGTCGAGTTTCTCGATCAATGAACGCAGGCGGCGATATTTCGCTCTGGTGAGGGAGACGACACAGGCGGTTGGACGCGACCTGCGCGAGCGGGCGAGCGAACCCAGACGCTCGGCGAGCGTGCCCTCGGCGAGAAAGAGCGAGCTGACCGCTGCGTTGAAACGGACCAGGACGGCGTCGGTTGGGACGCGCCTCGAAGCGCTGAGCGGTCTCGCGTTGGAAAAGTCGTAGGTTTGTTTCATGCTCAACCCCTCTTCAAGTATTGCGCGATTTCGGTGCGTGACGCGCGCCGGGCGCTGATGAGTCGCAGGACTTGTCCTTTGCGCCGGTGCCGCTGAGTGAACACGACGACAAGGATACGCCCCTCCCCCGAGAGACCGAGGAGCACGTAGCGGTCTTCATCAACAGAATGCCGAGCGTCGAAGGTCTCGAGGGCGCCCGGGTCCATAAACGCCGTCGCGGCTTCTTCGAAGCTGACTCCATGCTTGCGCTCATTGACGCGTGCCTTCTCAGGATCGAAGTCGAATCGCGCCATGAACTGCACCCGTCAGGCGATAGGCGATCGTGCATTAGCCGCGTGCGCTGACCGTCACCGGCACCATCCCCGGTGCGTACCCGTACGCCTCCGCGGTGATCTGCCAGTTGCCGACGCGGATCTTTCGGCCGTCGGGATCGATCCCCTTTTCGCGCATGATCTTCTTGAGCGTCGCGGGAAGGCCGAATTCCACGTCCTCGGGAACGATGTCGCGCTGCTCGATCGATCCGCCGAAGCGGCTCAGGAGCGTCTTGCAGATCTCGGCGACCAGATCCTCCGGCGCGCTGGCGCCGGCGGTCAGGAGGATCGTCGCGTCGCGGCCCGCTCCGGGCGCGTTGGTGAACCACTCATCGCGCAGTTCGGTCACATCATCGAGCAGGTACGCGCGGACGCCGACGTTCTGGCTGATTTCCGTCAGGCGCACCGAGTTGCTGCTGTTCTTGCTGCCGACGACGAGCACCAAGTCGCACTCGGGGGCGATCTGGCGGACCGCGTGCTGGCGGTTGGTGGTGGCGTAGCAGATGTCCGAGCCCGGCGGCTCCTTGATGTTCGGGAACGCACGCTTGAGCGCATCGATGATGACCGCGGCGTCGTCGGTGCTGAGCGTGGTCTGCGTGAGGTAGACGAGTTTGTTGGGGTCCTTGATCGTCAGGCCCGGGATGTCCTCGGGGCTCTCGACGACCTGGGTTGCCTCGGGAGCCTCGCCGCGGGTGCCGATGATTTCCTGATGGTCGGCGTGTCCGACCAGCAGGATCTGGTAGCCCTGCTTGGCGTAGCGGATGGCCTCGGAGTGGACCTTGGTCACCAGCGGGCAGGTCGCGTCGACGGCGGTGAGGTTCCGCTGACGGGCCAGTTCGCGCGTCGCGGGCGAAACCCCGTGAGCGCTGAAGACCATGATGCTCCCCGGCGGGACATCGTTGAGATCTTCAACGAAGATCGCGCCGCGGTCGATGAACCGCTGCACGACGTGCTTGTTGTGCACGATTTCGTGATAGACGTAAATCGGCAGGTCTTTGCAGAGTTCGAGCAACTGGTCGACCACGTCGACGGCCATGTGGACGCCGGCGCAGAAACCCCGAGGATTGGCAAGGATGATCTTCACGCCCGACTTTAGGAACCGATTTGTCCGCGGGCCGAGGGATGGCCGACGGGCATCCGACGAGCGGCTTCGGCCGTAGGCTCGTGCCTATGGACACGATCCGCCCCCTTGGTGCCGCAGATGCCCCGGCCTACGCCGAACTGCGCACGATCATGCTCGCCGACACCCCGTGGGCCTTCGCTTCCAGCCCGGAGGACGACCGCGGGCGGGATGCCGAAGGGGTGGCGAGGTCCCTGGCGGCCGGAACATTCGCACTGTTCGGTGCCTTTACGGCCGAGGGTTCGCTGGTCAGCGTGGCGATGCTCATGCGCGAGAGCAAGCTCAAGCGGCGGCACATCGCGTGGATCATGAGCGTTTACACACATCGGGAGCACCGCGGGCGGGGGCTGGGCGAGCGTGTCATGGCGATGCTGATCGCCGCGTCGCGGGACATGGGCGGGGTCGACAGCCTGTATCTTGGCGTGAGCGAACGGGCGGCCGCGGCCCGCCGGCTGTACGAACGGCTCGGGTTCGTGGCGTGGGCGACCGAGCGCGACGCGATTCGTGTCGATGGCGTGAGGTACGCCGAGACGCTGATGAGGATGGACTTGCGGGCAAGTTGAGCAGGGGGGTGGAGCGGCGTTTTCGCTCGCGGATTGTTCGGGGCGGGCTCACCCGTGCGGTTGGGCAGATATGCTCTGCCTTGGTGATCGACCCCCGCACGCCGATTCTCGACCTTCTCGCCACGCTCGGACCGGGCGCTGCGCCGAGCGTCTCGCGCGATGAGGCGTGGCGATACGTGCGTGGGCTCGCGTCATCGCACTACGAGAACTTCAGCGTGCTCTCGTCGCTGGTCCCCGAGCGGCTGCGGGACGACTTTGCGAGTGTGTACGCGTTCTGCCGATGGGCGGACGACCTTGGCGACGAGACCGGCAGCGACGACGCGGCCCGGGCCCGGTCGCTGGAGTTGCTGGAGTGGTGGCGCAGCGAACTGCACGCGGCATACGCCGGGAGCCCCAGGCACCCGGTGTTCATCGCTCTGCGCGAGACGATCGATCGCCATCACCTGCCCGACCGACCGTTCTCCGATCTGATCGACGCGTTCGTGCAGGACCAGAAGGTCCGCGCGTACGCGACTTGGGCGCAGGTTCTGGACTACTGCACCCGCTCGGCCAACCCGGTGGGCCGGATCGTGCTGATGATGGCCGGGCACCGCCCGGAGACCGACGACCGCCACCGCTTCGCGATGAGCGATGCGACGTGCACGGCGTTGCAACTGATCAACTTCTGGCAGGATGTCCGGCGCGACCTGGTCGAGCGCGACCGCGTGTACCTTCCGGCGCTGGATACGGGCATCACGCCGGAGATGCTCCGCGCGTGGATGACGCCCGAGGCCGGTCGAACGCCCGATGTTCGGCTGCGGTACATCCGCGCGGTTCGCCCGCTGGTCGAGCGCACGCGGCTGCTGTTCGACGAGGGCGCCCCGCTGCCGGGACTGGTCGCGCCGGAGATTCGGCCCGTGATCTGGCTCTTCGGTGCCGGTGGGCGCGCGGTGCTGAGCCGCGTCGAGGCGATCGGCTGCACGACGCTGTGGCAGCGGCCCCGGCTGTCGAAGTTCACCAAGGCCTCGCTCGTGGCCCGTGCGTGGTTGATGGTCCGTACGGGCGGGTTCGCGGGGCGATCGGCGGGGGACTCCGGCCGCGTTGCGCTCGCCGGAGCGCAGGGGGGCCAGCGATGACCGCCGGACCACGAGTCGTCGAACGCCCCGGTGCCGCGGTTGTTGCGGAGGCGGGCGGTGCGATGGATCCTCATCTCGCGGCGTCGTACGCCGGCTGTGTCGAGGTTGTCCGCACGCGTGCGCGGAACTTCTACTACGGCCTCCGGCTCACGCCCGAGCCGAGACGGTCGGCGGTGTACGCGATCTACGCGTGGATGCGAGAGGCCGATGACCGGGTCGACGCTCATGCCGATCCGGTCGTGCAGCGCCGGGAACTCGATGCCTTTCGCGAGTTGACCTTCGCGGCGCTGCGCGGCGATGACGATCGACAGCACGGGACGAGTGCCTCCGGTCGCCAGACACGCGACGGCTTCTGGCCCGCCCTCGCGCACACCGTTCGAGCTTACAACGTGCCGCACGAATACCTGCACGACATGCTCGACGGCATGGATGAAGACATCGGGCACACGGGCTATGACACGCTCGAGCAGCTCGAGCGATACTGCTACAGGGTCGCGAGCACCGTGGGCCTTGTGTGCGTGCGGATCTGGGGGCTCCGTCCGGGTGTGGAGGAAAGCACGGCGGCGGAAATGGCACGCAGACGCGGGCTCGCGTTCCAGTTGACCAACATCCTCCGCGATGTCGGGCAGGACTACGACGCCAGCCCGCGCCGCGTGTACGTGCCCGCGGACATGCTCGCGCGTCACGGCCTGACGCCCGAGCAGCTGCGGGCGTGGAGCGACGGGGCAAAGTGCCGCGCGGCGGTGCTGGAGTTGGCCGCGCGAGCGAGCGATCACTACGCGGCGTCGGCGGGGCTCGAAGATCTGATCGAGCCCGGTTGCCGACCGACGCTCTGGGCCATGACGCGAATCTATCGCGGGCTGCTGGACATCGTGCTCGATGACCCGTCGCGGGTTGTTGGCAGCAAGCGCATCCGCCTGTCCGGATATCAGAAGGTCTACATCGCGCTGCGGGCGAGTTTGTTGCGGTGATGCTCCCCCGGGGTGGAGAGAATCCCGGCTGAGCGTGCCGGGCCCGGCGGGCAGTGAGCCAAACATCCGCCGAGCGGGTCACCCTTGTGCCCGGGGCGAATGGGTGTATGCTTAAGGTCTCGTGGCCGGGTGCGTGTGGTCCTTCGGGGCCGGCGCAGAGCAAGGAGCCGACCATGCCCGCCAACGATTTCCGCATGTCGCTGATGGTGAATCGCCAGAGCGTTCGCACGCTCGGTGCGGCCGTGTCGCTCGTGCTGCTGTGCGGGAGCATCGCGGCGGCGGCTCCACGCGGAACGTGCGGCTCCCGCGGCTGCGGCCAGCCCGGCGGTGAGCGGTCGCCCACGCTCCTGGTTGCCGAGCAGCAGACGAGCATCGACGAGGCAGCACTGGACGAGCCGTCGAGCGATGACCAGCCCACGGACGTCGTCCGCGCGCGGGCGAAGGCGGATCTCGATGAGATCCGTCGCTTGCACTTCGGCTACGTGCCGAGCCTTGAGTCTCGCGAGATCGGTGTGCGGAAACTGGCGCAGTTCACCGACCCGCGGACGTTCTCGCTGCTGATCAAGGAACTGTCGGAGGAGAGGCCGGATATCCGCGCGGCGCTGGCGCAGCACTTTGCCTCACTCAAGAACGAGCAGGCCGACGCGGCCCTCGCGGCGATCGCGGTCTTTGACCGCAACGACAAGGCCCGAGCGCTCGCGACAGACCTGCTCAACGCGCGGATCATCGAAGCCTGGCACGCACAGCAGCGCGACCCGCGTGATCCGATCCGTCCGTCGCGAATGGTGCAGGAAGTCATGGCGTTGGGCCTGCGGAGCACATCGACCGCGGCGGTCGAGACCTCCGCCGCGATCGCCGACCGCTTCGGCGTGCACGAGGCGATCCCGATGATGATCCAGGCCCTTAACCGCCAGGCCAGCGGCGGTGGGGGGGGCGGTGGCGGCGGTGGGGGGAGCGGGCTGATCCCGGCGCGCGGGCAGATCTGGATCGTCACGCAGACAGCGTTCGTGTCCGACCTGACGCCCGTCGTCGGCGACGGCGCGGTCGGCTTCGATCCGACGGTGAGCGTTGCCAGTTACGGCGCGATTCTGCGTGTGCTCGATGCCGTGGTGACGGTCTCTCGCCCTCAGATTTCCACATCGCTGGTGTCGCTGAGTTCCGGCGCATGGGGCGGACAGGACACGTCGCACCTGGGCCAGGATCCGATGGCGTGGGCAAACTGGTATGTGCACGACTTCGTGCCGTATCGCGAGCAACTCGATGCGCAGATCGCCGAGCAGCGGCGACTGGAGGACGAGGTCGCTCATCACAAGACGCCCGAGTACGCGATGCCGCCGCGGGACCAGGCGACGGTCCGCACGGTGCCCGCGTCCGTCTCGCCCGTGACGCAGCCGATGCAGGGCACGCCCGCACCGGCGCCCGCACCAGCACCCGCGACGACCGCGCCGGCGACCGACCCGGCGATCGGTCCGGCCCCCGGCCAGCGTGTGCACTGACGCGGCGATAACGAGCGAGCTCAGGTCGCGATGGCGATCGCGCTGGCGATGCAGTATGCCTCGCTGTCGGACAGTGAGACCTGCCACTGCGTGATGCCGAGTTCGCGTGCAACGCGTGCCGCGCCGCCGGTGAGTGTCACGACCGGACGCCCGACGCTGTCGTTGAGCGTCTGCACGTCCGTGTGAGCCACGCCCTGCGCAAAGCCCGTGCCCAGGGCCTTGACGACCGCTTCCTTCATCGCGAATCTGCTGGCGAAGCGCTCATCGCTGCGGCGCGTGTCGCGGCACAGGGAGGCCTCGTCGGGAGTGTAGGTGCGCTCAACGAACCGCTCACCGTGCTCGCGGAGCAGCCGAGCGATGCGCGAAACCTCCACGATGTCCACGCCGTGACCAACGATGCGCATGGGTGATTCCGAAGCGGGCTCGGGGGTGCGCGGAGCGGGTGAAGTGCGGAGGCTCTCAGGCCCGGGCCGGACCGAGCAACTGCTCGGGGTTCTGCAGCATGTCGATGATCGAGGCCAGCGCCAGGGCCGCCATCGCGCCGTCGATCACGCGGTGATCGCACGCCAGCGAAAGGGGCAGCATCTTGCCGACCGCGATCGCGCCGTTGCGCACGACGACGCCGTCACGCGCACGACCGACGGCGATGATCGCCACCTCGGGCACGTTGATCACCGGTGTCGCGAAGCGGCCGGCGTGCGAGCCGACGTTGCTGATGGTGAACGTCGAGCCCATGAGCATCTCGCGCGAGGCGCTCTTGCTCCGCGCCGCCTCGGCGACATGGGTGATGTGACGCCCGATTTCCAGCACGCCCAGTTTGTCCGCATCGCGGACCACCGGGACCATCAGGCCCGTGTCGGTGTCGGTGGCGATGCCCAGGTGCACCGCGCGATGGCGCACGATTTCGCCCTCGCCGCTGGAGGCGTCGAAGTTCGCGTGCGCGTTGAGCGCGGCGAACTGGCCGCTCAGCGCCCGGCAGACGGCGCTGGCGACGAACGGCAGGAACGAGACCTTCTCGCCGCTGGCCGAGGCCAGCTTGCGGCGGAGGTTGTCCAGCGCCGACACATCGGCTTCATCCATGACCGTGAAGTGAACCGCGGAGTTCATGCTCTCGCGAAGGCGATTGGCGATCGTGCGGCGCACGCCGCGGACCGGGATCCGCTGCGTGTCCTGACCCGGGGGCAGGGGTCCGTCGCCCGCGCTCGGGGCCGTGCCGCGCGAGCCGCTCGCCGCGGCGAGCATCGCCAGGTCGTCGATCTTGCCGGGCTTGGGCGCCGGGGCGGGGGCAACACTCGGGGTTGAGGGCCGCACGCTCGGTGTGGGCGCTGTCGCCGGAGCGGAGGCCTGAGCGGGTCGGGCGGTGCTCGCGGCGGGCTTGCTCGTGCCGCCGGCCGCGGCGCGGACGTCCTTCTCCGTCACGCGACCGGCCAGACCGGTGCCGCCGATGCTGTCGATGTTCACGCCAAGGTCTCGAGCCAGCCGCCGGACCGCGGGGGTCGCAAGGGCCTTGCCGGGCGCGGCGGAGATCCCGCCCAGTTCGCCGCCGACTGCGCCGACAACCGTGCCCGCGTCTTCGCGCTTCTCGGCGTTGCCCGACGCGTGCGTGCCGTTGGTGCCCGCCGTGTGCGTCGGCAGATTCGCGGCGATCTGCGAGCCCGTGCCGCAGGCGGCGGTATCGCTCGGCGCTGCGGCGGGTGTCGCGGCGGATGCGCCTTCGGCAACGTACGAAACCAGCGGGTTGCCGACGTGGAGGATCTCGCCCTCCTTGCCGTGCAGGATCGCGATCGTGCCGGCGCGCGGGGAGGGGACCTCGACCTGCGCCTTGTCGGTGTTCATCTCCGCGAGGATCTGGTGCTCTTCGACGGTCTGCCCGACGCTCACGCGCCACTTGAGCAGTTCGGCCTCGTGCACGCCTTCGCCAAGGTCGGGCAGGATGAAGACGTTCGGATCCGATGACTTGGCGTGGCCCATGATCGCTCCAGATCAGCACGAGAACCCCGGCGAGCGACGTCGCAAAGCCCACCCTGCGGGGCGATGGCGTCGGCCGTCCCGGCGATCAACCGCCGAGTTTGTAGGATACCCGTGCAGCACCCGCGAAACGGGAACTCGATCACGCGGACGCGATGGCCTCTTCGGGGAGGCGTTCGGGTGTCTGCAGGCGGTCGTACTCGATCTCACCGTCGCGAAGCCGCACGACGCGCTGGCACAGCGACGCCACGAAGGGGTCATGCGTCACGACGATGATGGTCTTGCCCTGCTCGTGGAGTCTGGCAAAGAGACGCAGGACGGACCGGCCGGTTGCCGAATCCAGGTTGCCCGTGGGCTCGTCGGCCATGAGGACAACGGGGTTGGTCACCAGCGCCCGGGCGATGGCGCAGCGCTGCTGCTGCCCGCCGGAGAGTTCGCTGGGTCGGTGCCAGAGCCGTTCGCTCAGGCCGACCATGCCCAGAGCCTCGACGGCGCGAGCATGGCGCTGAGCCGGCGCGACGCCCTGATAGAAAAGCGGGACTTCGACGTTCTCCGCGACCGTCAGTTCGGGGATGAGGTTGAAGGCCTGAAAGATAAAGCCGATCTTGCGGCCGCGGAAGGCCGAGAGGGCCTCATCGCTCATCGTCGAGACGTTCTCGCCGTCGACGAAATACTGGCCCTTGGTGGGGCGATCGAGGCAGCCGAGGATGTTCATCATGGTGCTCTTGCCCGAGCCGCTGGAGCCCATGATGGCGACGTACTGGCCTTTGGGGATCGACAGGTCGACGCCGCGCAGCGCCTCGACGAGCACGGATCCGTCGGGCTTGTAGTAGACGCGTCGGACGCCGCGGAGTTCGACGACGGCATGTGGGGTAGTGCTCGAGGGCAAAGCGCCCTCGCCGGCGTGAGCGTGCGGCGCGGGATGCGGGGCCTGTGCCGAGTCCATGCTCATCGCGGGTGCGTCCTTCTCCGGGGAGCGTGCCCCGTGCGGGCTCAGGCGTTCTCGTTGCACTCGAGCTGGATCGCGGTCAGTGCGCTGGAGGGATCCTGCGCGAACCGGAAAACGCGATCGAGTCCGGTCAGCAGCATGACCGACCAAACGTGGTCGGTGAGCGAGCAGAGGATCATGATCCGATGGTGATCGGTGACCTGCTTGCGAAGGCGGAGCAACTGGGCCAGGTGCGATGACGAGACGTACGTCACGCCCGAGAGATTCAGCACAAGGTGCTTGTGGGCGCGTCCGGGGTTGGAGATCCCGCCGGCGTAACGCTCGTGCAGGTTGGAGAGCTCGCCGCTGAGCGAGGGCTCATCGGCCAGTTCGCTGACCAGAATACTGTCCGACCATTCGGTAAGCATGGGACTCCAGTGTACCCCCGACCCGGACCGGGGTGGCGGGTGAATCATCGCCGACGGGGCCGCCCCGGCGGGTTACTCCGCCGCGGGGCCCGGCGTTCCCTGATCCGCCGGCTCGCCGTCATCCGCCGCTCCGCGCGGGGCTCGGCTGGCCGCGGCGACCTTGTCGCCGTCGTTGAGTTTCGTGATCCGCACGCCCTGCGTGCCGCGGCCGTAGAGGCTGATCGAGCCGACAGGCATCCGCACCAGTTGGCCCTGCATGGTCGCAACGACCAGATCGTCGGCCTCGTGGACCAGCAACGCCGCGACGGAGCGACCGTTTCGGTCGACGGTTTTGATGTCCACGCGGCCCTTGCCGCCGCGGGACTGTGAGCGCATCTTGCCCTGCTCGGGCTGAACGCGATACTCATCGACGCTCGTGCGCTTGCCGTAGCCGTTCTCGGTGATGGTCAGGAGCGAGAGGGTCGGGTCGGTCGTGACGGTGTCGCCGTCGCTGTCGGTGGTCATGGGCACGACCGCGCCGCCGACGACCTCATCGCCGTCTTCGAGTTCGATGCCCTTGACGCCCGCGGCGTTGCGGCCCATGTCCCGCGCGTCGCTCTCGTGGAAGCGGATGGCCATGCCGCGTGCGGTCACCAGGAGCAGGTCGTCGTTGCCGGTGGTCTGCACCACATCGAGCAGCGCATCGCCCTCTCGGATATCCACCGCGATGATGCCCGATCGATTGACGTTCATGTACGCCTTCAACGCCGTGCGCTTGACGACGCCGAGCTTGCTGATGAACGTGAGGTAACTGCTGCTCTCCTCGAAGTTCCGCACCGCCAGGAACGCCCGGACAGTTTCGCCGGGCTTGAGTTCCAGCAGGTTCACGATGGCCTGCCCGCGGGCGGTGCGGTCCATCTCGGGCAGTTCGTAGACCTTCATCTTGAAGACCCGGCCAGTATCGGTGAAGCAGAGCAGGTGATCGTGCGTGCTGGCGACGAAGAGATGCTCGTTGTAGTCGTCGTCGCGGGCGCGACCGCCGATGATCCCCTTGCCGCCGCGGCTCTGGCTCTTGTAGGTCTCCAGCGCGACGCGCTTGGCGTAGCCCTTGTGGCTGATCGTCACCGCCATGTCCTGCACGGGGATCAGTGCTTCGATGTTCAGATCCTCATCGCCGCCTTCCATGATCGGCGTCTGGCGAGGGGAGTTGAACCGCAGCTTCATCGCGACGCAGTCGGCGCGGATGATGCCCAGGACCAGTTTCGAATCAGCGAGGATCCGCTCGTACTCCTCGATCTGCTTGACCAGTTCGGCGTACTCACCAACGAGTTTCTCGATCTCCAGGCCCGTGAGCTGGATCAGGCGCATGTTGCCGATGGTCTCGGCCTGAAGCCGCGAGAGAGCGACGCCGTCGCCCGACCGCCGGACGGTGTCCAGTAGCCGCTGGGGAATCTGCGCCGCGTACGGATGGCCCTCGGGGATGCGGAACCGCCGCGCCATGAGTTTGTCGATCGCCTCCTGGCGCGTGCGGCTGGAGCGGATGAGACGGATGACCTCGTCGATATCGCAGACCGCGTAGATCATGCCCTCGAGAATGTGGGCCTTGCGGCGGGCCTCGTTGAGCAGGTGCCGCGTGCGGCGGCGGATCACATCGATGCGGTGATCGATGTAGCAGCGGATCATCTCCCGCAGGCTCAGCGTGCGGGGCTGGCGGTTGACCAGCGCGATGTTGTTGATGCTGAAGGTCTGCTGCAGCGGGGTCTGGGCGTAGAGCTGCTTCTCTACCACGCCGGGGTCGGCGTTCTTCTTCAGTTCGATCACCACGCGGACCTGCGCCTCGCGACCGCTCTCGTTGCGGACATCGGCGACGTCGCTGATCTGCTCTTCCTTGACCGCTTCAACGATGCGCTCGGTCAGCGTGCGCAGGCCGAGGTTGTACGGGATGCTGTCGATGATGATCTGCTGGCGGTCCTTGCTGCCGGGCACGGGCTCGATGCGCACGTTGCCGCGGACCGTGACTTTGCCCCGTCCGAGTTCGTACCCCTCGAGAATGCCCCTGCGCCCGAGGATCACGCCGCCGGTGGGGAAGTCCGGGCCCTTGATTCCCGCGTGAACGAGCACGTCCTTGCCGTCGACCTTGGCGCGGACATCCTGCATGAGTTCGGCCAGCGAAATGTTCGGGTTGTCGATCGTGCGGATGATCGAGTCGAGCACCTCCACCGGGTTGTTCGGGGCCATGCTGGTGGCCATGCCGACCGCGATGCCCACGGCGCCGTTGATCATCAGGTTCGGGAACTTGCCCGGCAGAACCGTCGGTTCGACGCGCGAGTCGTCGTAGTTGGGCTGCATGTCGACCGTGCCCAGGTGCAAGTCCTCGAGCATGTCCGCCGCGGCGGGTGCCATGCGTGCCTCGGTGTAGCGCATGGCCGCGGGCGGATCGGGATCGATGGAGCCGAAGTTGCCCTGGGGATCAACCATGGGCACGCGGATGCGCCAGTCCTGTGCCATGCCGACCATCGTGCCGTACAGGGCGCTGTCGCCGTGGGGGTGGTAGTTGGCCATCGTCTCGCCGACGATTTTGGCGGACTTGATGTGCTTGCGATTGGGGAACACGCGGAGTTCCTGCATCGCGTAGAGGAGCCGACGCTGGCTGGGCTTGAGCCCGTCGCGGACATCGGGCAGAGCCCGGTCCATGATCGTGCTCATGGCGTACGTGAGGTAGCTGTCCTGCAGTTCGCGTTCGATCTGCAGTTCCTGAACGCGACCGAGGCCGACGGAAGAGCCGCCGTGACCATCGCCGGTGCCCGAGCCCTGCGGCCCGTTGGAGTCGCCGGGTTGGTTCGATGATGCGGGTGGTGGCAATTCGTCGGCCATGTGAATACGTCCTTCCCGGCGCTGCCGGAAGCCTCGCGATTCGCCCGCGTGCAGAATCAGCCTGCGGGCTTGGCCCGCCGCGCCATACGATCAAAAGCCGAAAATCAGCCCGGATCGAGAGCATCGGCGAACGTCAAGTTATCATAGCGAACCAGAGCCGAATCCGCCCATTCCACCAACGAGTTTGGCGGACCTCGCGGCACAGGCCGATACCAGCGAGCGTCGCGATTTTGGTTTCCGGCGATTGGGCAGTGGACTCGGGCCGATCACTTGCAGATACTTTCGACCCTTGGCGGAAGGCCGCCGACACGCCACTTTAGCTCAGCGGTAGAGCGATGCTTTCGTAAAGCATAGGTCCAGGGTTCAAATCCCTGAAGTGGCTTTTTCGCCTCCTGCACGGCAAACTCGCCGCGGCCAGCGGCCGGTCCGGCCTCATTGGCCTGATCGCGGGGCGGAGTGATTCCTCTATCCCTCTTGGTCGTGTGAGGCATCCGTGTGCCGCGGATGATGCCGCGTGCGCGAAATTCGGGAACCAACCCCCGCGGACCGACGTCCAACCTCACGTCGGCTGCACGCTCGCGTGACGCCGGCGGCGGGTCTGGCGGTTGGGCCTTGGGGAACAACTTTTCCCCATATCCCGGTCGCTTCCAAAGCCCGCCAGCGGAAAAGACGATACACTCTGGGGATGGATTCTCGGGCCAGCGGCTCTCAACCGCGGCCCATCCCTCGCAGGAGCCAGTCATGAGCACCGTCCGTCCGTTCAATCGTTCGATGTTGATCCTCGGCTTGGCCTCGCTGGTCGTTTGCGCCGGCACGGTCGTCGCTCAGTCGGCCCAGCCCGCGGGTGGCGAGATGCGCCGCGTGTCCGACAACCCCGGTCGCGACAACGTCATGCGTCTGCTCGCCGGCAAGCCCATCACCATCGAACTCAACGAGGGCACCCCGCTCTCGAGCGTTCTGGAGTACATCGAGCGCGAGACCAAGGCCGAGTTCGAGCCCATCTGGCGCTCCGATAAGCAGCCCGACGGCATGGCCAAGGACGCGCCCGTTTCGCTCAACGCCAAGGAAGTCGACCCCATGACCTTCCTGACGAAGGTGCTGGCTCAGGTTGGTGACCCGGCGGATCCGTACCTCGTCGTCACGTGGCAGTTGACTCCCAACGGCAGGATCCAGATCGGCCCCAAGGCCATTCTGAACACCTTCCGCCGCGTTGAGCTGTACGACATCAATCAGCTCCTCTTCGAGACCCCCTTCTTCACGCAGGCTCCCGAGATCGACCTCGACCGCGTGCTGCAGGGTGGCGACGGCGGCTCGCAGGGCTCGCCCTTCCGCAACACCCGCAACCAGCAGCCCCGCACGCCGGAGCAGTTCGAAGAGGACCGCCGCGAACGCGCCACCGAGATCATCGGCATCATCACGCAGCACGCCGAGGACAAGCAGTGGACCAGTGGCGGCGGCCCGCTGCCCGACCCCCGCTACTACGAGGGTCATATCATCGTCGACGCCCCGGACTACGTGCACCGCGCTCTGGATGGCTACTCCTGGCTGCCCAGCTCGCAGCGCACCATCCCCGCCGGTCGTTCGACTCAGCGTTTCGTGTCGATGAATCTCGACACCTCCAACACCATCCTGACGGGCATCACGCAGATTCCCGTGACGGCCATCGCTGGTGGCGGCACCGCCGGCAACTGAGCCCGCGAACGTTCTTGCGAACCCTCAACGGCCCGCCTTCTGGCGGGCCGTTGTCATTTCCAGTTCCCGCGATGCCGCCGACCGCGGCGGCACCCTTTCGAGCCCGTTGGCGGTACGCTCAACACATCATGAACCTCCGCACCCTGCTCGCGTGCCCGGTGGCCAGACTCGTCTCTCCGCGGCCCGGAGTCCGCCCGCTCCTCTCGATCATCGCCGTCGCGCTCGGTGCGCTCGCACAGCCAACCCTCGCACGCGAACCCGGCCCGATCCAGCCGCCCACGCCTGCGTCTTCGCAACCGGCAGCGATGCCCGAAGCGATACCCGCGCCTGCCCAGGCCGCGTTTGAACCCAGCGAGCACTGGTACGTCCTGGAACTTCTGGGCCAGCGAGCAGGCCACGCCCGCGCGTGGTCCATCTTGCGCGACGGCAACATCGTCACCGGCATGGACATGAACATGGAGGTCAAGCGCGGCCGAGACAGCGTGAAGATCTCCATGAACACCGAGTTCGTCGAAACGCCCGACGGCACGCCCGTCTCCACGCGCAAGGTCATGAACACCGGCACAAGCGAGCAGGTCGAAGAAGGCCGCTTCACCGCCGATGGCATCACCATCACCAGCACGCAGGGCAGGGTCACACGCACCCGCACGGCCCCGCGACCGGAAGGCGAGTGGCTCACGCCAGACGCCGCACGCCGTCAGATTGCCGATGCGCTCCGCCGGGGCGACCAGACCATCAATACACGCACGCTCGACCCCAGTTCGGGCACAAAGGTGCTCACCATCTCGCGCAAGGTGCTCGAGCGCACCACGGCCGAGGCTCTGGGGCGGACCGTTCCCGCCGTCAAGTGGGAGAGCGTGGTCGACACCTTCGGCGGGCTCAAGGCTGTCGAGCTGGTCGCGCCCGATACGGGCGTACCGATCCGCACCGAGATGAACATGGGCTTCCTGAAGATGACCATGATTCAGGCTGATCGGGATCTGGCCCGCTCGCGTCTTTCGCCGCCGGAGTTGCTCAACTCCACGCTGGTCATCCCCACCGGCAAGATCGATGATCCGCGTACGCCAAAGCGTCGCACCTATGTGCTACGCGCCAAGGAGGGCGACCTGCCGGACCTTCCGTCATCGCCTACCCAGCAGGTCCAGCGCCTCGACGCGACCAGCGCCCGCGTGACGGTCGATCCCGGAGCGGTCGATGCCGCACCGGCGGAGTTGCTCGCCGACCCGGCGTTGCTCGCGCCGCTGCTGGACTCGAGCGTGAGCCTGCGAGCGGACGATCCGGAAGTCGCGGCCTTCGCCGCCGATGCGATCAAGCGCCTTCCGCCGGAGGCCACCGACGAGGACAAAGCCGAGCGGCTCCGTCGGCGCGTTCACAGCTTCATCGAGAACAAGGACTTTTCCGTCGGCTTCGCGACGGCTTCGGAAACCGTCCGCACACGCACCGGCGATTGCACGGAGCACGCGGTGCTTCTGGCCGCGGCGTTGCGCAGCGCCAAGATCCCCGCGCGTGTTGTCTCGGGTCTCGTGTACCTGTACTTCCCCGACGCCAAGCGCGAAGTCTTCGGGTTCCACATGTGGGCCCAGGCCCTCGTCCGCACGCCCGAAGGGCCGCGGTGGATCCACCTCGACGCCACGCTCCCGGACACCGCCTACGACGGCACGCATATCGCCCTGAGCCTGTCGAACCTCAACGACGACGACACGCAGAACTTCCTCGTCACGCTCGCGCCGATCATCGGGCGGCTCGCGATCGAGATCGAAGAGCCCGCTGTCGCCGAACCCGCGACGCCCGCCCCAAGCCAGGATCCTGCGCCGTGAGCCGTTCGTCGAGCACCACCGTGCCCCGTCCGCCCGTCCGCCCGAAAGACGGCCACAAGGGCACCTTCGGTACCGTCGTCGTCGTCGGCGGCTGCGCCGAGAGCACATCGCTCATGGTTGGCGCACCGGCACTCAGCGCCCGCGCGGCCCTTCGCGTCGGCGCGGGTCTGGCCAAGCTCATCGTGCCGCGAGAGATCGCCCTCGCGGCACTGACGCTCTGTCCCTCAGCGACCGCGGCGACTCTCACGACCCGTTCATCCGCCGACTATCGCCGGGCCTTTGCCAGCGTGAATCTCTCCGAGGCGAACGCCGTTGTCTTCGGCCCGGGCATGGGCCGATCGCCCGCAACGTTGGCGGCGCTGAAGGTGCTGCTCGCGGCACCCCGATCGCGCCCGCTCGGTGTAGTCATCGACGCCGACGGCATTCACGCGCTGGCCGCGATGCTCGGCGCGGGAGTGCCCCAAGACGGCTCGCGTGCTGGCCGCCGACGGCCGCTGGTCATCAACCCGCACGCGCACATCATCCTCACGCCGCACGTGGGCGAGTTCCGCGCCCTTGCTGCGGCGATCCGGCCCGAAATCGCCGATGCCTTGCCGTCACGCCGGCCCATCGCCGTTGCGGATGCCCGCCGATCGGCCGTCGCGTTGCAGGCAGCGCTCGCCGACCTTGGCATGCCGTGCATCGTGCTGCTCAAGGGCGCGGCCACGATTGTCGCCGGTCCGGACCGAGTGAACATCGTGTCCCGCCCCAACCCCGCACTGGCGACCGCGGGCACGGGCGATGTGCTCGCCGGCGCGATCGCGGGCTTGCTGGCCCAGGCCTTCGCCCGGCCTGATGACCCAACGCGGGCGACCACACTCGCGCAGGACATGGTCGTTCTTGCCGCTCATGCCCACGCCGATGCGGCCAGGCGATGGTGCGACACCGCCGGTGCATCCGCGGGCCTGCTGGCGATGGAACTCGCCGACCTTCTCCCGAGCGCCCTTGAGGGCCTGCGTCGCCGATGATCGGGGGCGAACGCGGCGGGCATCGCAGGTTCACCCGATCCTCACGCAGCCGACAACGCCGCCCGTGATAGACTGGACACATGTCCCGGCGCGCGTTCACGCTGATCGAGCTGCTCGTGGTCATCGCGATCATCGCGACGTTGATCGCGATCCTGCTCCCTGCTCTCGCCTCGGCTCGTGAAGCGGGCCGCCTGACGCGCTGCCTGGCCAACACACGCTCGATCGCTCAAGCGCTGACGATGTACAGCGACTCCAACCGCGAGACGTACCCGTACTGGTCCGCGTGGCACACCTGGCAGGGTGACGGCACGGGCGATGACACGCCGGGCCCGGGGTGGTGTGAGATGGCCGCGGAGTATCTCGATTCGCGCGAAGTGTTCGTCTGCCCGGGCCGCAACCGCCCGGAGGTGCCGTTCGCGTACTTCCTGCAGTCGCGCTACGCGTCGATCCTGAACAACGGACGCATGCGCACGAGCATCCGCACGCCGCAGATCCTCTTGAGCAGCCAGTACGTGCTCACGGGGGATGCGAATCAGCCGATCCTCTTTTCCGCGCCGTACGGCGATTCGCCCAAGGCGCCGAACTGCGACCCCGATGATGCGCGGTGGCCCTCGGTCTTCTTTCAGGGCGAACTCGTCGGGCACAAGGGGAGCAACAACCTCGCGTTTCACGATGGGCACGCCGCGACATTCACCCGGTACGAGCCGCAGCAGATGACCTGGCACGGCCGCGAAATGCGGAACTGGGAGCAGGATCTTGCGCCGCCGCCCGGTTCAGAGTGATCGCGCGTACGCTCTTGTTCGACTTGCCCGCCACAATTCGCATCCGTTCATCCCAACCCGCGCGCGTCCCGCCGCGTGCACCATCGAGGTGAGTATGCCCCTGATCGAGCCCGGCAAGAAAGCCCCCGCGTTCACCCTCGTCGACCAGACCGGCACCAAGCGGAGTCTCAAGGAGTTCCTCGGCAAGCCGCTGGTCCTGTACTTCTATCCCAAGGCCGACACATCCGGCTGCACGACGCAGGCCTGCGCATTCAACGACGAGTTGCCGACGTTCAAGAAGCTCGGCGGAGTTCAGGTGGTCGGCGTGTCGCCCGACCCCACCAGCGCCATCGCCAAGTTCGCCAAGAAGCACAAGCTCAGCTTCACCCTTCTCGGCGAAGAGCCCGGTGAAGACGGCACGCCCAAGACCATCGACAAGTTCGGCGTTTGGGGCGAGAAGTCCATGTACGGCAAGAAGTACATGGGCGTGATCCGCACCACGTACATCATCGACGCCGCGGGCAAGGTCGCCAAGCGGTTCGACAACGTGAAGGTGCCTGGCCACGCCGAAGAGGTGCTCGAGGCGCTGAAGGAACTCTGAGCCCTCGATCGCGACGCGAGGAGCGCTGTCGCTTCACCCCGACACGCACGATCGCTCGCCTTGGCGCGGGGCGTGCCGGTGGCTATCCTCGCGCCATGCCAAGTTTCGATATCGTTTCCCGGTTCAACTTCTCCGAACTCGACAACGCGATCAACAACGCCAACAAGGCGATCGCCGGCCGCTTCGACTTCCGCGGCTCGCCCGTGGAGATCACGGTCGACCGCAAGGAAAAAAAGATCAAGATCGTTGCCGAAGACGCGACCAAGATGCGCGGCGTGCGCGAGATGTTCGAGTCCGCCGCCCACAAGCGGGGCATCGACATCAAGTCGTTCAAGTGGGGCGAGAACGAGGGCACCGCGCTCGGCCGCCTCAAGTGCGAGGTCAAGATTCAGGATGGCATCGAGCAGGAACTGGCCAAGCAGATCGTCCGCTTCATCAAGGACAGCAAACTCAAGGTTCAGGCCAGCATCCAGGGCGAAGAACTCCGCGTCACCGGCAAGCAGATCGACGACCTCCAGGCCGTGATCAAACTCGTCGAAGGCGGCAAGTTCGGCATCCCGTTCCAGTTCGTGAACATGAAGAGCTGACCACCTCCGCGGCGGGTACCCGCTCCGCCCCGGAGTCAGCACCCGCCGAAGAACTGCTGGAAGAACAGCGAAAAGTCCCCGTTGTCCGCCGCGCCATCCGGCCCCGGATCGCCGTCGGTGCTCGCGATGTCCGCAAACCGCCGCTCCGGCGAGCCCTCGGCGGCAAAGAACGCGACGAAGAACAGCGCAAAGTCCCCGTTGTCGATCGCGCCGTCGGCACCCGGCTGGCCGTCGGTGTTCGCCACATCGCTCCAGCACGCACGCGTGATGCGGTACAACCTCCCGTTGGCGCACAGCACGTGCGGCAGGGCCGCCGGGCCGGGCGAGGTGAGGATGCTCAGCGTTCCCGTAAACGCACCGCCGACACCGGTCGCCAGGAGGTTCTCCTCCGCCGGCGTGCCCACGGGATTTCGTGAGAACGGCTGTCGGCTATCGACGCGGGTGCTCTCGAGCGTGGCGTTCTGGAACACGAGCGCGGTTCGATCCGCGTTCACGCGCATGCGCCACAGCAACCCGCTGTTGTAGTTGCCGATCAGCACATCGCGCTCGAATGCGGGTCCGAGCGATGTTCCGGCGAGGAACGCGATGCCCGTGACGCCGCAGGTCTGCAGGAACGAGAACTGCGGCTCGATGTACGACGCGCCGGCGAGCATGTTCAGCCCCGCGATGCTGGCCGGCGGGCTCTGCCTCGGATCGGCGCTCGGGCCGGCAAAGTCGTTGGCCCCGCCGTTGGCACCGGCGGGAACGCGGTTGATCTCGTCGAACGATGCCTCGCCGTTATCGGTGACCCACAGCCGTCCGGAGAGCGGATCGATCGCCACGCCGAACGGATTGCGGAAGCCGTACGCGTACCACGCGTGGGCGAACGCCGGTGCGCCGCTGATCACGAACGGGTTGTCCGATGGAATCGACCCGTCGTCGTTCAGCCGCGTGATGACCGAGACATCCGGGAAGAACGACTGCGTCCCGCCGTTGAAGGCGATGTCGTTGGTCAGCCGCTGATCGCCGTGCAGCGTGATGAGCGTTCCATCCGGCGCAAAGACGCTCGGCCCGCCGTGGTGATATCGCGTCTGCGTTCGGGCGACGCGGATGGTCGCGTCGAACGTGAGCGAGCCTGCGCCCGCGTTGCCCGTCGGATTCCAGATGTACCGCTCGGTCACGTTCTCCATCGGCGAGGAAAACTCGCTGGTCTGGCTCTGCGGCGTGTCCTGCCCCGCGGGCGTGCTGGCCAGCCGCTTGCTGTAGCGGATGTACACCCAACCGTTCGATGCGAATTGCGGATGAAGTGTGATCGACTGCACGCCGTACTCCGACTGCGAGTCTGTCGGCGTCGGCGCGAGAATGTCCAGATCGTGAACAACCGCGCCGGGCTGAGCGACCGCGCCGGCGGAGAGATCCAACCGGCGAATCACGCCGTCGGACCGCCGCGCGATGAGCAGCGTGTCCGCATCGACGAAGCACGCGGCACTGATGAGGTTGGCGAATCCCGTGGAGAGGTTCGTGGCCGCGGTCTCGATGCGCAGGCGCGGATCGACGGAGGTCTGGGCGAGAGTGGGGGAAGGAGTGAGCGTCGCTGATGCCAAGCAGAAGACGATGTGACGGAGTAGAGAGTACGGCATTTTCCGAGTGTAGTTCCCATTCCGATTCGTGCCAGTGCTTCACCGCGTGTGCATCCGCGCGGGATCGCTCATCCCCGACCCGCAGGGGCGCCAGACTGCAGAATCAACAGCGCAAGGCGGCTGTCGCCCGTTAGGCCATAGCCGCCCCGGGTTGGCCGCACGTATGACTTGAGTTTGGCATGCACATCGGCCGCAGTCGATCTTGGATCAATCGTCTGATGCATCTGAAACAAGTTCGGGCTCGACTTCGAAGCTTGTAGGATCGAGCTCGAGCTGACGATTAAGCCAGTTTTGCCGCGCGACCGGATCAGAGGAGATCAGTTTTTCAATCGAAAGAGTGTCGCGATACTGCTGGGCCTGCGCTGTCATCGTCCAGTGGGTACTAAGTCCACGGCGCTCGAGCTCTTCGCGAATCTCTGATAGCGAGATCCTGAAGAACTCCTTGCGATGATTCACCTTGTTGACCTGATTGAGCACGAAGTGACGGTGCAATTCGTGTTCCAGGCGGGGCGCGTCATCAGAGAGAATCAGCGCGTGCACATCGAACTCGAACGGAACGCTCGAGTCCCCAAGTTCGCGGATCCGATCGAGCGGCTCAAGTCGCCGTGTCAGCCCGATCTTGTAGACATTTTCGCCGAGCGATCCGACATTCGAGATGATGTAGACGTGTCCTCGCTTCGTCTGCTGGGCCATCGAAATCGCACGCCTGCCGCGTTCCTCCGCTTCCTGCAGCTTGATCGAAAGCTCAGCGAGTTGAGCTTCGTATTGAGCTCGCTGTTGCGCCGAGGCGGAGGCCATTTGAGCCTGTGCCTTTTCCATCGCCGCTCTCAGTAGGTCCTCTTGTTTGGCTGCTTCGCGAATCGCCTTCTCGTGCTCTCGCCGCGCTCGTTCCTCTTCGCGAATCTGCTCCCGGAGTGCCCGTTGCTCGTCGAGCTCTTGCCGCTTGAGTTCCTGAACCACAGCGGCCCAGGTTAGCTCTTCCAGACGTGCCGCGAGATACTCCGGGGTGATTCTCGCATCGCGGAAAGAGCGGCCGTTATGGTTGACCAGGGCAAAGGCGTCCCGAATCTCCTGTTGCAGCGTGCCGACATTGTCGCTCCGCACACGGGAGAGAATCACATCAACTCTCCCGTTGAAGGCATCGAGTACGAATCGCTCGGCCAGAGTCCGCCGTGATTCGTCGGCATAGTCGCAGGATGTGGCGAGGCCCTGTGTCACCATTGCCTTCGTGATCGACCGAGCGGTTTTCAGGCGTTGCCCGCCTTCCTTGTGCTCGAACGCGTCGCCCAGTTCGTCCAGAAGGCTTGCTGCGGGGACGAGATAGGCGTTTCCGTATCCCTCGACTCTGTTCTTCATCGCTCGAGCGGCTCGTTCGTATGCGTCGGCGTTTTGCTTGACTTCGTACGCAGAGCCTGCAATCTCCTTTGCCTTCACGCGAGCGTCGTTCAATATCTGAGTTGCTTGTTCGACCGCGTTCTTGAGAGTTGCCTCCGCCTCTCCCTCTCGCTGCTTCGCCTTATCGCGGACGCTGCCGGTCAGTTCCTTGGCTTCGTCCTTGGCTTCCTGAAGCAGTCGTGCCGCTTCGTCACGAATGCGACTCGCCTCCGCTTTCGCGTCAGCTATCGGTTCGAGTCCTTCAAGCCTTGCAATTGCCTGAGTGAAGCGCTGTCGCTCCGCTATCCATCCTCGCTCGGCATCTGTCCAGCGTCGAAGTTCGAGGTCGTGCTGCTGCGCGCGATTCCTTGCGGAGAACTTCTCCCTCAGCCAGAGAAATGTCATTCCACCGCCCCAAGTCAGGCCGACCGCGACAAGAAAGCTCAGCAGAAATTCCATGGGTCCTCCGGCAGGTGGACATGCAACGGCAATCGGTGGCGGTCTAAGTGTATCTAACTGACGCGGCGGCTCCAAAAGCGAAAAAGGCCCCGACTCTTCCGAGCCGGGGCCTTTGGTTTTGTATCAGGCGATCCTGACGTTCGTCACGTCGGGATTACTTGAAGAAGTTGGTGGTCTCGGTCTTGACCAGGGCGCGGGTGATCTCGTTCGAGACCGCCTCGGCCATGACCTGGACCTGACCGGCGTCCGCAGCGCGGATGACGATCTTGAACTCGCGGGTCTCGCGCGGGGCCAGGGTCGCGATCGCCGGGAAGGTGATCTTGTTGGCCGCGGCGGTGCCGGCGCCGGTCGGGCCGGTGCTGGAGACGACCGTCATCTTGGCCGGATCGCTCAGGGTCGCGGTCAGGCGGATGTTGGTCAGCGCGCTGGTCGTGGACTGGTTGGTCACACGCAGCGTGTACGTGACCGTCTGGCCGACCTCGATCGGATCGGGGTCATCGACGCCGTCAAGCAGCATCGCGGGGATGCCGACGATCTGCGTGGTGCAGTTGGCGTTGACGGGCTCGACGCAGGTGCCGCGAGCGGTCGCGGTGGTCGCCAGAGCGTTCATGCCGGACGGACGGACCTCGAAGCGGACGGTCTTGCTGGCCTTGGGCGCCAGGGTGCCGACCGCCCACGTCACGCCGCCGGGGCCGGCCTGGCCGCCGTCGCTGGCCGACACGAACGTCGAACCGGCGGGCAGCGGGCTGCTGATGACCGTCGCATCCGACGGGGTGTCGGACGTGTTGGTCACCGTGATCTCGAACGAGGCGTTGCGGCCGGCGAGGATCTGGCCGGGGCACTTGATCGCGAGGCTCAGAGCAGCCTGGCTCACGACGGTGCTCGCGTTGCCGCTCTTGTCGCTCAGGCCGCCGTCGGCCGTCGCGGTCGCGCTGGCGGTGTACGAGCCGGTCTTGCTGGCCTTCAGCGCGATCGGGAAGTCACGCGAGGCGCCCGGCACCAGCGTGCCCGAGTCGATCGTCACGGCGCTCTTGCCGTCGGCCGTCATCAGGCCGGCGGGCAGCGCGACGTTGATCTTGCTGTTGCGAGCAGCGCCCGAGCCCGGGTTGCTGATCGTGATCTTGCCGGAGATGGTGTCGCACAGCAGGGCACGCGGAGCCATCTCGATGGCGACCTTCAGGCCCGGGGCGACGGCCTGCGTCGTCTGGCACAGCAGGCTGTTGTACGAAACCGTCGCGCAGCTCGTCAGCGTGCCGGCCGAGGTGGCGCGGGCGACGATCTTGATCACACGCGACTGACCCGCGGCCAGATCCCCGATCGGCCACATCAGATCGGGGGCGCGACCCATCGCCGTCGGATCGCTGCTGACAACCTGAAGGTTCGCCGGCAGCGTGTCCTTGACCGCGACCTCGCGGAGGTTCATCTTCGAGATGTTCGTCACCGTGATGAACGACTCAAAGTCCTGACCAACAATCACTTCCGCCGGCATGCGACGCTGGAGCATCACCGCGCTGGTCGACCGGTCGCCCGTGGGGAAGTACATCTCAACCGTGCCGGGCATCGGCGCGGGAGCATCGACCTTCATCGGCTCGGCGGCCGGGGTCGGCTTGGCCGCCGGGCGGCTCTGCTGGGTCAACTGGCAGCCGCTGAGCGAGATCAGGCTCGCCATCAGGCCGCAACACGTCATCAGCGCAAAAGTGGTCTTCATCGCGTTCTCCAAAGTGAACTTGGTCGGTCACAGCGCGACGCCGCGCTGGATGGGCCTCAATGAGGTCAAACTCCCCCGCCCAAGGTGAGTATATGCAAACATTCTGGTCACCGCGGCCGCGATGGGCCAAAAACACTAACAGAACTCAGACGGAGTATCTGAAATCAGCCATTCGGGCTCGCCAACGGGTCTTGTTCCCATCCGACCGACCGCTCGTGTCCGAGTTGCCGCTGCAAATGTGGAGAACTCTCGCGATGCCCCGGTTCTCTTTCCTCATCGCTCACGCGATGCAGCGGCGGCCCGAGTCTGGCACACTGGTCTCCGGGAAACACCCGTCCGCCTCCATCGATCCGCTTGTTCGTGAGGAGTCACCCCGCGTGATGCGCCCCCTTCAGATCCTCGATTCCATGACCCTCGCTCCGCACGTGCTGGTGGTGATCGCTCTGCTCGCCATCGCCTTGCTGGCCGGTTGCGTTTCCCACTCCACCGATGAGAGGCGGGCGGCCGCTGGTTCGGGTTCGGGTGACTCGGTCGCCGCGGCGTCAGAAGCCCCGCCGGCCCCCGCGCCGCGCACGTTCGCTGTCTCGTCGAGCGTCTCCGCTTCCTCCATCCGTACCGAGTCGGCTCGACTCAACGGGGCGTTGGTTGCCACGGCGTCCGACAGTCCCGCGGCCGGCGGAGATTCATCGCTCATCCGCACGCGATTCATGCGGCTGGCACAGGTCACCGGCATGTTCGCCGAGGCGAACAAGCGGCTGGCCGAGGCGATCTCGCAGTTCAATCCGGACCAGGACAAGGACGTCGGCAATCGAAACGCCGGCCCGAAGGCCGCGCTGGCCGCGATCGAGCAGTTTCTCGCGTTCGCGCGTCTGGCCCTTGCCGACTTTGCCGCCGTCGGCGATGTCGATGTGCCCGGCGCATCCAATGAGCAGGGGTGCCTCACCGAACTCATCGCGCGTCTCGAGGCCCTCCGCCAGTCCGGGGTCCCAACCCGTGAACAAGTCGCCGAGACCCTCCGTTGGTACTGCCAGTGCACGGGCATGACGACGCCAGCGGGACGATGAGTGTCCGCTCGGTGCGCTGTTTCCACGACACTGCTTCTCGCGACCGATCGCCCAAGAGCCCCCTTCCCATCCGCAGGATCCGCCAACAACAGGAGTGCCCAATGCGCCGTCTCTCACGCCGGTTCGCCGCCCGCACGCTGATCTCATCGCTCGCCGCCAGTTTCGCCGTTCTCGCCGGGTGCGCCTGCTGCGGGCCGAGCGAGGGGGCCGATGAAGGCTCGCCGCTTTTGGCCGACGCAACCGGCCCCGCCGCCGCGGCGCCATCCGGCGCCTCTTCCGGCGTCACCACCGGCCAGGTGAAGCTCGCCGATCTCTCGACCGAGCCCGCTCTGCGCGATGCACTCATGCAGGTCGCGGCGTCTTTCGCCGACATTCACCGCCGGTACCAAGGGCTCAACACCTTCAGCACTCACGGAACCCAAGGCGCCTTCAAGGGCACACTCGAGCATCTTCGCAAGGAAAAGCTCGCGTCCTTCAACCCGGATCAGGACAAGGATCTTCAGAAAACCATCGGCCGACTCCTCGACCGCAACTCGTCCTCAGGTCAAGGCTTTATCTCGAGCGCCGCGGCGGAGTGGCAGCGGGCCCCCAAGACCGACATTCAGATCAAGGAACTCGAGCTCCTGGATCAACTGGACAAGAAGCTCGAAGAGTATCGGAGAATGGTCGCCGCGGCAGAGCAGAACCCCTCCCTCACTCGCGTCGTGCTGACCGAGGACGATCTTTGGGAAGTCGTTTACACGTGGCGTTCGTACATCGCCGCCTCGGGCACGCCGGGCTTCGACCCCTCTGCCAAGTTCTAGAAACCCGTCTCCCTCGTCCCCTGATTCGCAGGGCGATGCCGATCTGAAGTGAACGGCACACTCACGCTTCGTGGATGAATCCGCCGCTTGGACGGACGTGCTCCGCTGCGTAAACTCGAACCGAGCCAGCGCGATGGATCGCGCGGTTCTTGGCCCCGCCGGCGGTTGGCCGGCACTGCTGGAGCGAGCGATGCCCCTGTCCGTCCCCCCGCGTGGTTCCGCAGATGTCGGCCTCATCGGTCTGGAAGTCATGGGCAAAAATCTCGCCCTGAACATGGCCGACCACGGCTTCAAGGTCGCCGTCTACAACCGCACCACCGCCAAGACCGAGGCGTTCCTCGCCGAGAACCCGCCCGGTGTCATCGGCCCCGGCGGCGCACTCGTCGGCGCGGCGGAACTCAAGGACTTCGTCGGCGCGATCAAGCCGCCGCGTCGCATCATCCTGCTGGTCAAGGCGGGCGGCCCGACCGACGCCACCATCGATGCGCTCAAGCCCCTGCTCGAGAAGGGTGACATCGTCGTCGACGGCGGAAACGCCGAGTGGAACGACACGGTCCGCCGCGAGAAGGCCCTCAACGACATGGGCCTGCTCTTCGTTGGCTCGGGCGTCTCCGGCGGTGAGACCGGCGCACGCTTCGGTCCCTCGCTCATGCCCGGCGGCAAGCCCGAGGCCTGGAAGCACCTCGAGCCGATCTGGAACGCCATCGCCGCCAAGGTCGACGCCGCCACCGGCAAGCCTCTCGACGGCGCGGCCCCCGGCAAGCCCGTCAAGGGCGGCGTGCCCTGCACGACGTACATCGGTCCCGGCGGAGCTGGCCACTTCGTCAAGATGGTGCACAACGGAATCGAGTACGGCGACATGCAGCTCATCTGCGAGGCCTACCACTTCATGCACGAGTGCTTGGGCCTGTCCAACGCGGAAATGGCCAAGGTCTTCAGCGAGTGGAATGCCGGCGATCTCGATTCGTTCCTGATCGAGATCACGGCCGACATTCTCCGCCAGAAAGACCCGTCCACCGGCAAGGACTTTGTCGACATGGTGCTCGACACCGCCGGACAGAAGGGCACAGGCAAGTGGACCATCAACGCCGCGCTGGACCTCGGCATCCCCGCGCCGACCATGGCCGAGGCCGTGTTCGCCCGGGCCATCAGCGCACAGAAGGACGAGCGCGTCGCCGCTTCCAGGATTCTTCCCCCGCCGACCAAACATCACCACGACCACGGCCAGACCCAGAAGAACTGGATCCAGTGCGTGCGCGATGCGCTGTACTGCTCCAAGATCTGCTCGTACGCGCAGGGCTTCGCCCTCATGGCCGCGGCGAGCAAGGCCAACAACTGGAACCTGAAACTCGGCGAGATCGCCATGATCTTCCGCGGCGGGTGCATCATCCGCGCCAGGTTCCTCCAGAAAATCTTCGAGGCCTATCAGCAGAACCCGGCCCTGGCCAACCTGCTGCTCGACCCGTACTTCGCCGGCGTCATCACCGCCAATCAGGCCAATTGGCGCTCCGTGGTCGCCCGTGCCGCGGTCGACGGCGTGCCGGTGCCGGCCTTCGCCAGCGCTCTGTCGTACTTCGACAGTTACCGCAGCGCACGCCTGCCCGCGAACCTCCTGCAAGCCCAGCGCGACTACTTCGGTGCGCACACCTACGAGCGCGTCGATCGTCCACGAGGCGAGTTCTTCCACCTTGATTGGCCCGAGAAGAACCGACCCGAGGCTCGCGTCTGACGCGCGGCCGTCGTCGCGGCTCGAACCGAGCGACACACGACACCGCCCCTTCGTGACCGATCGGGCAGGAGTTCAGGCGTGGCCGAGCGCACGAAGAAGCCAACCAAGGCTCCGTTCGTCTGGCCTCCAAGGCCGCGTGCCGTCCCGCCGGCAGTCGCTCCGGTGTCGTTGCCAACGCATCGGCGTGCCGCGGGTGCGCCGCCCGCCCGTGCATCCGTGCTGCCCGCGATCGCCGAGCGATGGCTCCGCGCTCTGGAGGAAACATGGCTCGGCATCGTCGGCGAGCCGCTTGGCCGACGCGCTGCGCGGGCCGCGTGGCGTCCGCTCGAACCCCGCGGCTATTGCACCCGCTGCGGCAGACTGCACGACCCCGACCGAGTCACTCCCTCGCCCACGTCGCTGCCGAACCGGGCCGAACCCTGCGGCGGGTGCGCACCGGAGCGTCCGCCTTGGGACCGCGTCGCCATCCTCAACGCCTATCGCGAGGATCTCGCCGCGTGGATCCGCGAGGTGAAGTTCCACCAGAACCGAGCGCTCGGGCAGTCTCTGGGCCGGCTGCTCGGGCGATCCTTGCGGACAATGCTCGAAGACTCCGGGCTGAGCGACCGCCGCGTCATCATCGTGCCGGTGCCGATGACGACGCGCCGGCGGCTTTGGCGTGGCATCGATCATGCCCGCGTCATCGCAGACGCCGCTGCCCGAGAACTCGACGGTCGGGTCTGGCCCGGCGTCGCTCGGGCCCATCGCCCATCGCAGGTCTCCGTCTCGCTCGCCGCCCGCGCTACGAACCTGGCCGGCGCCTTCTCCCCTCGCAGATCGCTCGCAACTCGACTTCGATCGCTGGTGCCCAGAGTGTTCCAGGCGGACACCGAGGCCCCGCCGCGTGGCACCAAGCCAACGGTCTACATCGTCGTCGACGATGTGATGACCACCGGTGCGACCATGCGCGGAGTCTGCCGGGCGCTGCGACAGGGCCTCAAGGCCCGCGGGGAGCCCCGTGCGACGGTCTGGGCGGCGGTCCTTGGCGTATCGCCTGCACTCGGGCCGACCAACGGCGGTGTGCTCGGTGGGGTCTGGCTGAACCCCGCGGGCAGGGCAGGTGTTGAAGGCCGGATAACCCGATACAGCCGCGGCGGGCCGGTGGAGAGCCCTCCGGCCAGGACCGAGAGCGAAAACTTGAACGAACCGACGGCCCCGGGCGATCCTCGAATGCAGGAGTTTGAGCGAGAACAGGCGCGAGATCGTGAAGAAATCAGCGGTGGTCGCGGCGGGCCGATCTCAGTGTAAAGCCATGATGGACAGGGACTTAGGGTCGGACTGGGGAAGGATCTGGGGGCTTCGGAGGTCTGGACGGCGTGTGGACAAACTGTCGACGTGCAAAGATTTCTTGAGGGCTGGCTTGACGCTCAAAGGCCGGGGGCTAAAGTATCGACCCAGCCCGGCACCCGCCGGACTGGACGCTTCGCCGACACCGCGGGGCGCAACTCTTTGAAAAGTGAACAGTTGGAGGTCCACGAGAATGTGCGACCGCATCAGCCCTGTCACGGGGTGTTCCACGTCGGAACGGATGCGGTTGATCCAAGACACCTCGTCTCACAGCGAGGGGTTTGGCGTTTTCGTGATGACTTTCAGAAGATAAACCCTTATTGAAAGTTAGAAAGCCAAGCAAAGGGTCGGTCGAGCCGACCGACCCTGCGACGCGCCAGCGATGGTGCGGCGCGAAAGACCGATTCCGCAGTGGGATTCGTGGAGCGAAAGCGAAGCGATGAATACTGAGGAGTGCTAGGTCGACGCTTCCTTGCAAGTTCCCCGCTCCGGTCGCAAGGCCGGACGGGACAAAGGATTTCAAGTGAAGAGTTTGATCCTGGCTCAGATTGAACGCTGGCGGCATGGTTAAAGCATGCAAGTCGAACGGGCCCGCAAGGGCCAGTGGCGAAAGGGTGAGTAATACGATCGAACGTACCCCGAGGTGGGGGATAGGCATGGGAAACTGTGCGTAATACCCCATGATGTCGAAAGACCAAAGATTTATCGCCTTGGGATCGGCGATCGTCCTATCAGGTAGTTGGCGGGGTAATGGCCCACCAAGCCTATGACGGGTAGCCGGTGTGAGAGCACGGCCGGCCACATCGAAACTGAGACACTGTTCGGACTCCTACGGGAGGCTGCAGCGACGAATCTTCCGCAATGGGCGAAAGCCTGACGGAGCGATGCCGCGTGCGGGATGAAGCACCTTCGGTGTGTAAACCGCTGTCAGGGGATAGAAACACTGATCATCCCCAGAGGAAGGGGCGACTAACTCTGTGCCAGCAGTCGCGGTAATACAGAGGCCCCGAGCGTTAATCGGAATCACTGGGCTTAAAGGGTGCGTAGGCGGACTCGTAAGTGTCGTGTGAAAGCCCACTGCTCAACGGTGGAACCGCACGGCAAACTGCGAGTCTCGAGGAATCTAGAGGCCGGTAGAACGCATGGTGGAGCGGTGGAATGCGTAGAGATCATGCGGAATGCCAAAGGTGAAGACAGCCGGCTGGGGATTTCCTGACGCTGAGGCACGAAAGCGTGGGGAGCAAACAGGATTAGATACCCTGGTAGTCCACGCCCTAAACGATGTGTGCTGGATTACGGCGACTCTGACGTCGTCGGAATCGTAGAGAAATTGCTAAGCACACCGCCTGGGGAGTACGGTCGCAAGGCTAAAACTCAAAGGAATTGACGGGGGCTCACACAAGCGGTGGAGCATGTGGCTCAATTCGAAGCAACGCGCAGAACCTTACCTGGGTTTGACATGGTCGGATTAGTCTGTGGAAACATGGATGAGGCCCGCAAGGGTACAACGATCACAGGTGCTGCATGGCTGTCGTCAGCTCGTGCTGTGAAGCGTCGGGTTCAGTCCTCTAACGAGCGCAACCCCTGTCGTTAGTTACTAACGCGTTATGGCGAGGACTCTAACGAGACTGCCGTTGTCAAAACGGAGGAAGGTGGGGATGACGTCAAGTCCTCATGGCCCTTACATCCAGGGTTGCACACGTGCTACAATGGTGCGTACAAAGCGAAGCAAGACCGCGAGGTGGAGCAAATCGCAAAAAACGCACCCCAGTTCGGATTGCAGGCTGCAACCCGCCTGCATGAAGCCGGAATCGCTAGTAATCGCGGATCAGCTACGCCGCGGTGAATGTGTTCCTGAGCCTTGTACACACCGCCCGTCAACTCATGGGAGCCGGTAGCGCCCGAAGCCGCCACATCACTGTGGCGACCACGGCAAGATCGGTGACTGGGAGTAAGTCGTAACAAGGTAGCCGTAGGAGAACCTGCGGCTGGATCACCTCCTTTCTAAGGGATTCCTTAGACCGAGGCCTGTGGAGCAATCCACGCTCGGTTCGTCAGCACACTCTCGTCCGGGAAGAGCGATCAACCCGGGCAGTCTGGCCGCAAGGCCGATCATCGGACTCCAACTGTTTACGATCTAACGCAACGCCCGCGGCTTGTCCGCGGGCGTTGTCTTTTTTGCTCCGTTGATGCTCCCGCCCGCTTCGCGCCCGCGCTTCTGCCCCAGCCCCGGGCCGACCTCTCGCCGCCCCCGCCGCGTGGTCCTGCGCTACGAGCCCGTCTCCCCCGCACCTTCATCCGTCAGTCGTCTCACCAGGCGGCTGTACTGCTGCCGCGCCGTCGCCCCGCTCACCCCGATCGCCGCGCCCACCTGGCTCCACTCCTGCCCCGCGGCCCGTAGCCTAAGCATCATCGCCTCCATCGGCGAGAGCCGATCCGCGAACCGCTCGATCATCTCCGCCCGAAGGACCACGTCCTCCGCCGTCGGCTCATCGCCCGCCGGTTCGATCACGGACCACGACGCCCCCTCACCACCCCCGCCTCCCGGCGCGACTCCCTCGAACATCGCCCGCTTGAGCGCTCCGTCCCGCCGAGCAACCTCCGCGAGTTTCGTCCGCACCACATCGCGCAGGTACCCCACCAGCGCCGCTTCGCTGTCGAAACGCACCTTCCCGGCCCCGTGATCCTCGACAAACGACTTGGCAATCGATTGGCAGATGTCCGCCGACTCATGCCGGCTCCGCAGCCCCGGACCCATCTTCCCCCGCACAAAGATCATCAGCAGGCGAAGCACCTCGCCGAACGCACGCTCCCTCGCTGCGGGGTCTTCCGCCCGCGCGCGATCCAGCAGCGCCCGCAGTCCGCTCGTTGAGTCCACGCGAACCTCCTCAACGTTTTCTGCCAACGGATCAGTTTCGCCACCCGGCCCGACCGCTGCAGAATACCACCGGCAACGTCACGCCACGCCGTTGGGGCGCACTTGTGTTCCGGCCCCGCCCGCGATCGCGCGATTGTACCATGACCCTCGGTCAAACCCCCAGTCCGCCCATGAGCACCGACCAGCCCGCCAGCACGCCGCACGACTCCGGTCGCACTTCCGGTCGCGCCAACCTTGGCCACTCGCCCGGTCCCCCGTTCAGCGTTGACCTGCTTGTCGAACTGGCCGAGTCGCTCCACGACGCCGGCCGCGCCGATGAAGCGCGGCTGGAGCGTCTTGCCAGCCGCGTCCCGTCGGCGAGCCCAACGGTCGTGCTGACCGGCCCTGAGTACGCCGATCTCCGCCGCTCGCTCCTGATGGTCGAAGTCTCTCGTCGACTCAACATGCAGTCTCGGTCGGTCGGCGTGAGTCAGGCGATCGCCGAGCTCCGCGCCGAACTGCTCACCCGCCTGCCGGGCGTGGAGCCCGACATCGAGGCGGTGCTGGGCATGGCCGCGATGTTCGCGGACATCAGCGCGTCGGATGGTCCCGAGGCGCCAGCGCCCGGCTCTGCGCACTCTACCGCCCCGGAAATGTCATTCCCCGTTACCGCGGCCAATCCAGCCGCCGACGCAACTGCCAGCCCGGTCGCCCTCGCGCAGGGAGTCACCCTCGGCAAGTACATCCTCCGCGAGCCCATCGGCGAGGGGGCTTTCGGCGAGGTCTGGCGCGCGTGGGACACCACGCTCCGCCGATCCGTCGCCCTCAAACTCATCCGCGTCCGCAGCAGCGTGTCGTCGCGCAGCGCGCAGGAGAGGTTCTTCGCCGAGGCCCGCGCCGCGGCGTCGCTCGATCATCCGAACGTCGTAAAGGTCCACGACGTCGGGCGTTTCGAGAGTGTCGGTCGGTGGTTCATCGACGCCCAGCTCGTCGGCGAGCCCGCGCCAACGCCCGCAGACCCACTGGCCGTCCGTGTTGGCTGCTCGCTCGAGGAGTACGCCGCCGCGCGACCCGCTGCGCCGGCCTCCGGCGCCGACTTCCGGCTCATCACCCGCATCATGCTCGACGCGACTCGCGGCGTCGCCGCGGCACACGCGCGGGGCGTGCTGCACCGCGACCTCAAGCCCGCGAACATCCTGCTCACGCCTTCCCTCCGCGCCCTGGTGGCCGACTTCGGTCTGAGCACCTCCGGCCTCGCGCCCCACGCCGCCGCGGACCATGAGCACGCCGACACACCCGCCGATCCCGACGCGTCGATCCGCCAGACGGTCGCCTTCCGCGGCGAACACGGTCGGATCGTCGGCACCCCCGCCTTCATGGCCCCCGAACAGGCCCGCGGCGAGCGCTGCACGCCCGCCACCGATGTCTACGCCCTCGGCGCAACCCTCCGCTTCCTCATCACGCGCCGCCCGCCCGTGTCCGCCTCCGGCTCGTTCTCGCCCGATGCCCGCTGGGATGTCATCCACCAGGTGCAGCGCTTGGCCGAGCGTCCGCTCGAGCCCGTCGCCCGGCTCGCTCCGCGTGTCCCGGCTGATCTTGCCGCGATCTGCGACCGTGCAACGTCGGCCGATCCCGCCCAGCGATACGCCTCGGCGGAAGAACTCGCGTCGGATCTGCTGGCCTTTCTTGATCGTCGTCCCGTGCTTGCCGCCCGCCCCGGCGCAGCGCGTCGTGCGTTGCTCTTTTCTCGCAGGAACCCGGCCCCTGTCGCCATCGCCGCGCTCGCGACGGTGATCATCATCGCCGGCACCGCGCGGGCGCTCATCAGTCTGCGGCAGGAGCGCGACATCGCCCGGGCCGCGACCACTCGCGCGATCGATGAACGCGACCGCGCCGTCGCCGCCGAACGACTCGCCGCCGAACGCCTGGCCGAGACCCAGCGCGCCCGCGACGCAAGCGAGGTCGTCACCCGATTCCTCGTCGAGACCCTCGCCGCGGCCCAGACCGTTCGCGGCGGCCCGACGATCACGCTCGCCGATGCGATCATGCAGGCGCTTCCCAAGATCGAGAAGGCCTTCACCAATCAGCCCGAGAGCGAAGCGGCCGTGCGATACACGCTCGGCGGAGCGCTGGTCAGCCTCGGTCGTTTTGCCGAGGCACGCCCGCAGATCGAGCGTTCGCTCGCGCTGCGGCGGGAGTTGCTGGGAGAGGACCATCCCGAGACCGTCCGCTCACGCGTGGTAGAGGCCCTGGCCGACGAGGCGGTGCAGGAGGACGAGGCGATTATCGAGCGGCTGCGCGAACTCGAACGCGTGGCCGCACGCGTGCTCGGCGAGACCAACTCGAGCACGCTCGCGCTGCGCGATGCCATGTGCAGGCGGCTGACCGAACTCTTCCGCACCGATGAGTCCGAGCCGATGCTGCGCCAGACGCTTGCGACGCGAGTCTCCATCAACGGCCCCGATCATCCCGAGAGTCTCGCGTGTCGGCAGAATCTCGCCCGAGCGCTCTGGCTCATGCGTCGGCATAAGGAGGCCGAGCGCGAGTACATCGCGACGATCGAGGGCTGGGAGCGCACCGCCGGGCCGGATCATCTGGCGATCTGGCTCGTGCGCCAGCAACTCGGCGGTCTGTATCTCGACATGCGCGATCGCCGCGCCGAGAAGATTCTCGTCGATTCGCTGGCCCGCCTCGACCGCGACCTTGGCGCTCAGCACGAGACCGTGCTCACCGCCGCGTTCAATCTCGCGATGCTGCGGCTCTTTGCCGAGCGCGACGCCAAGTCCTGCCGCGAGATCGCCGAGAAGTACCTCCCGGCCAGCGTCAAGACGTATGGCCAGTCCCACTCGACAACACTCCGACTTCGCTCCCTGATCGCCGAGGCTCGGCTGCTGCAGGGCGACATCGCGGACCTTGAGCCCTTTGCCACGGAAACCTATCAGACCGCCTTGGAGGCTCAGGGCCGCCGCGGCCAGGACACCGTCATCGCCGGGAGCGTGCTCTACGGCCTCTTCATGGCCACGGGTGAGCATGACAAGGCCCGGCGCTACCAGCGCTTCGCGCGGCCCGATCAGCCGCCACCACCCGAGCCCAAACCTGACCCCGCACCTGCTCCCGGCCCCGGCCCCGCCGAATCGCCCGCCCCCTGATGCCACGCCGATCCGCGGCTACTGCGCCTTGCGGATCTCAAAGACCATGTTCACCACGGCGTAAACGTCCTTCTCGATCGAACTCAGGTCGTACATTCCCATCCCGCTGACTTCCGTCGAGTTGGGCCGAACCACCTGCAGCGGACCCATGTTCGCCGACCGCACGGCACCGATCTCCGAGCCCGCGTTTCTGGCGACCTCGTCGGCCCGCACCTTCGCATCCTTGCTCGCCTCGCCCAGAATCGTCACGCGCATGTCGGCGAGTTTGGAGTACGTGAACTCCGGCGGACTCGGCGTCACGCGCACGCCGTCCTTGATCAGGTCCGTCACCTTTCCCGATGCATCGGACACTCCCCGAACGTCCGCCGTGGTCACGAAGAAGTCGCGGTTGAGCACGTGCCCCGCGACTTCGCGAGTCGAGTTCCCGTTCTTGTCCCGCGTGTAGTAGGTGCTGGTATCGATCGACGAGAGCTCCACGCTCGCGTCCTTGATGCCGGACTTGGCGATGAACTCGCGCACCTTGTCCACGCTCTTGTCCAGTTCGGCGTACGCCTCCGGCAGGCTCGCGTTCTCGCCCGTCACCCGGATGCGCCACACAGCCAGATCGCTGGTGATCCGCTGGCGCGCCGAGCCGCGGACCGCGATGGTCTGCCCGCTCTCGCGGACCTCCGCCGCCTTCTCCTTGTACGCCCGCGACGCGACGACCACGCTGGTGATCACGCTCACGCCAACAACGGCCGACACGACCAGCGCGCTCGAGAGCGCGTTCACGCGAACGTGATACTCCATCGCTTCAACTCCGGGGTCGCCAGCCGCTCGGCGCACACGCCTCGGCTCGCTCAGATGAACATCGTCGACGCGAGCGATCACGCTGCAACTTCTCGATCACAATTGTGCGTGCGTGCGCACGCGTGCGGCGTTCCCAGCCGCACTATCCGATCGGGGGGTGACGCGGCACACACCGCGAGCGATCAATCTCTCCGTCCGTGCCGCATTCGCCGCCGCACCATCATGCCGGCGCCGCGTACGCTCGCCGCATTCACGGCCCCTTGGCCATCGCTCGTTGAAGAGCCCCGGAGGATCACTCGCATCATGAGCCGTCGCCCGCGCTCCTTCGTCCATCGTCATCTCGCCGCCGGCGTGGCCGCGCTGATCGCGATCATGCTCGCCGCGATAGCGCCCGCGTGCACCGCCAAGCCCGAGGCCAGGACGCCGACTCGTGCGTCCGAGGACACTTCTTCCACCACCGCCTCCGCCTCCACCGCCGCCTCCGCCAACATCTCTGAGCCCCCGCAGGTCATCGGCCGGGGCAGCATCTACCGCGTCCTGCCCGGTCGGGAACTTGGCCGACCGAGCGCCTCAGGCCTTGTCGTGCAGCGATTCGCCGCCGCGCCTTCTCGTGGCATCGTGCTGACCTTCGACGATGGCCCCGATCCGACCTGGACTCCCGCGCTGCTCGATGTGCTCGCCGCCGAGCGCGTCCCCGCGGCATTCTTCGTCGTCGGCCGCCTCGCTTCGCAGCATCCCGCGATCATCCAGCGTGCCGCCCGCGAGGGCCACCTGATTGCCAATCACACGACCACCCATCCCCACCTGACAAGCCTCAGCCCGACAGATCTCGACACCGAGGTTCTCGCAACCCAGCGAGTTATCGCGAACATCCTCGGCCGCGAGCCGACGCTCTTCCGTTGCCCGTTCAGCACGAGCCCCAACATCACCGACCCGGCCCTGGCCCGGGCGCTCGCACGCGTCACCGAACTGGGGCTCACCATCGTCGGTGCCGACGCCGGCGTCGAGGACTACACCCCCGGCATCCCGCCCGAAACCCTCGTCGAGCAGATCTTCCTTCAACTCGGTGAGCCCGGCCCTTGGATCGTCGTGCTTCACGACGGCGGCGGCGACCGCACCCGGACGATTCAGGCCGTCCGCCAACTCATCCCCGAGGCCCGCCGTCGCGGCTTTGAGTTCATGAGTCTCTCGCAGGTCCTGGCCTCTTCCGGACCGGCCGCGGCAGGACAAGGCATGGGCGCCACCCTCCCCGCCAGATCCGATCAGAACCCGAATCCGTAGCACGCGGGCTCCGTTCCCGGCGTTTTCGGGAGTTGACCGGAGCGGGGGGGGCATCTAGCCTTCCCTTCACATCGGAACGATGGTTTTCATTGGGACGCGGGCCTGATTCGCTCGCCGTCCCCGAAAGGGCTGACTCATGCTTCCCACCCAGAAAGTTTCTTACGGCCGCACTCGTCGTCGTCGCAGCCATCACGCGATGAAGGCCATCACGGTCTCGATGGACCCCATCTCGGGCCTGCCCAAGCAGCACCACCGCGTCGCGGGGTCCTCCGGCTATGTCCGCGCCGGTCTGCGCATCAGCGTTCCGAAGCTCGGCATCGGCGTTGACGCTCCCGCCCGGTGATGCCGGTCGTGATTCGTCCCTGTTGACGTCCACCGCACCCGCGGCCTCGCTGGCGCGGGCGCAGTCGCCGCTCATCGTTCTGCTCTGACTTCTCGGACCAACTCCGGGTGCCCGCGGCAGATCTGCCGGACCTCGGCCCGTCCGACCTGATGGAAAGGACCTCCATCGATGCGTCTTGGCGTTGATGTCATGGGCGGCGACCACGCCCCCGATGCGATCCTCAAAGGGTGTATCCAGGCCGTCGCCGACCTTCAGCCCGGCGATGAACTTGTACTCATCGGCGATGAGCCGACCTGCAAGGACTGGCTCAGCGAGGCCGGCATCAAGGACCCGCGCGTCAAGGTTGTTCACACCACCGAGATCATCGGCATGGATGAGCACCCCGTCGAGGCCGTCCGCGGCAAGAAGGACTCGTCCATCGTCCGCATGGCCCTGCTCGGCTCGCACAAGCAGGACGATCACCCGCTCCGCTGCGACGCCGTTGTCAGCGCCGGCAACACGGGCGCATGCGTCTCCGCCGCGACCATGCACATGCGCCGCCTTCCGGGCGTGCATCGTCCCGGCATCGCCGTGACCATGCCCACGTTCCACGGCCCCGTCGTGCTTTCCGACGCCGGCGCCAATCCCGAGCCGCGACCGAGCCACCTCTGGCAGTACGGCCTCATGGCCGAGACCGTCGCGATCCACCTGAACAAGAAGACCACCCCCCGCATCGGCCTGATGAACATCGGTGCCGAAGAGGCCAAGGGCACGGACCTGATCCGCGAAACCCACGCCCTGCTCAAGGCGACGCCCGGCATCAACTACGTGGGCTTCATCGAGGGCCGCGACCTGTTCGGCGGCGTGTGCGATGTCGTCGTGACCGATGGTCTTGTCGGCAACACCCTGCTGAAGATGGCCGAAGGCCTCGCCTCCAGCCTCATCAAGGGCATCATGCACGAGATCGCCATGGCCGACATGGACCTCATGTCCCGCCTCGAGCCCGTGCTGAAGGAGATGTTCGTCAAGAACGACTATCACGAGCACGGCGGCGCCCCGCTCCTTGGTGTCAACGGCCTGTGCTTCATCGCGCACGGCTCATCCGAGGCCAAGAGCATCCGCGCTGCGCTCCGTCAGGCCCGCAAGTACGTCAGCGCGGGCATCAACGAGAAGATCGTCGCCCGCCTTGCTCAGGTCGAATCGGCCATGCCCGTTCCCGCCAACGCGTGAGGCCGTCGCCGCGGCGTCGACTTTCGGGCCGCAGTCTTCATCCAGCATGCTTTCGCCGCCACTTGCCGAATGCGCGCAAGTGTGGTCTACTACATGCGTCTTGTTCGTGCCCGCCGGCACCCGACGGGCCTGTGTACCCCAGCATACGCGTCGGGTCGGCCGGTTCACGTTTCGCCCAGCGTTCGCTCGCCGGTCGCGGCGGGATGTTCGCGGGCTCGCGTGAGACCGCGTTGACCGTGATGGCGACGGGTCGGGGCCGCGGCGCGACGGTGGTGGGGGGGGAGGGGGCGGTGGTCAGTGCCCCAGCGGGGGCAAGGAGGCTCGAATGTCCGGCAACACTCCGACTCGACATGTTCATCCCGTCCGAATGTTCTTGATCCTTCTGTGCGGCGGCGGCCTGCTCTACGGCGTGCTCACGCTCGCGCGAAACTCGACACCTCAGCCCGCGCTCGCCAGTGCCGCGGAGGCCACCGCGCTGCTGTCGTACGCCGCCTCGGGCGATGTGATCAACCTCCGCGCCGAACTCAAGCGCGGGGCGAACGTCGATATCCGCCAGCGCGGCGTCTCGCTCGAGCAGGGCATGACCCCGCTGATGTACGCCGCCAAGAGCGGCAGCCTCGACGCGGTCAACGCGCTGCTGACGGCCAAGGCCAATCCGAACATCGCCGCCGACGACGGCAAAACGGCGCTGATGATCGCGACGCTCTCTGAGAATCCCGCGATCGTCCGCGTGCTGATCGATAACGGCGCTCGCGTCGATGCCCGTACGCAGGACAACTGGACCGCGCTCATGTTCGCCGCGGCCCGCGGACGCATCGAGGCGCTCAACGCCCTGATCCAGGCCGGCGCGACGATCGAAGATCGCAACCGTGCGCGGCAGTCCGCCCTGATGATCGCGACACGCTCGGGCAATGTCGAGGCTATCCGTCGCCTGCTCGAGACCGGCGCCAGCGTCGACGCGGCCGACGCCGACGGAATGACCGCCCTGAACACCGCCGCCGATGCTGTCGACGATATCGAGGTGCTCTCCCGCCTCATCGCCGCTGGTGCAAAGGTGAACACCGCCGACAACGAGGGCGTGACTCCGCTGATGCGCGCTGCCGCCCGCGGCAAGCCGGACTTCGTCCTGACCCTGGTCAGGGCCGGTGCGGATGTCGATGCCAAGGACCGCCGAGGTTGGACCGCAAGCCAGTGGGCCAACAACCGCGGCGACGACTTCGGCCGCGAGGTCGTGGCCACCCTCCGCGGCAACACGTCCGTGCCGGCAGCACCGGCACCGGCCCCCGCCCCCGCGACACCCGTCTCCCCGACGCCGCCCGCGCAGTGATCGGGCAAGCCCGGGCAACTACGAACGGTCATCGTCAAATTCGCGCCCGCCGAGGTTCACCTCGGCGGGCGAATTGTTTTTTGAAGCGTTCGCGCGGCCATCACGGGCGGTCGATCGCTTGTCCCTGTGGCTTTGCCCACGGACATCGGCCCGTACATCCATTGATCCGGATTGTCGGATTGACCCCGCGGCGGAACGCTCGGTATCGCCGCGACCTTCCCCCGGTCCCAATCCCCGCGCCGAGTCTCTCGACTCGGGCGGGTTGTTCGTTCGGCTCGCCTCACCGGCGTCCCGGCATGGCGAGGCGGTGGGCGGCATTCAGCCATGAATGCCGATCCACAATTCAAGTCGCCGAGTCGTCCATAACCCGGCAGGTGCAGGCAGGGAGGCCATCCTGGCCAACGTGCCATCCGTGGAAGTTCGCACTCAGTCCTTCGACGGCGTGCGAATCGACTCGATCCTCTCAACCAGCGTCGGCAACTTGCGGAACCGGGCCTCCTCGCCCGCCTTCCACGTTGCCTTGTCCCAGACTTCAAGGCGCGTCCGTGCGCCCACGATCACCACTTCTGATCCGATCTTCGCCAGTTCCAGGTGCTCCTTGGGCAGCACCACGCGGCCTTGCTCATCCTGCTCCAGCCGTTCTGCCGATCCAAAGAACGTCGTCTCGAACTCCGCCATGTCCTCGCTCGGGGTCAGCGTGTCGGCCCCGCGCTCGGCAAGGTCCGCGAATCGCTTCTCCGTGTACAGACGAAGGCGACCCTCGGGCCAAGGGATACAGAACCATGCCGACCCGTCCCGCTCGATGCTCCACTGATTGCGGTACTTCGCCGGCACCGCCAGGCGGAGCTTCTTGTCGATCACGTGCTCGGATCGTCCGGTGAAGAGCACGGGCAAGGGCTCCGTAGGGCAGTCATGGGATGTTACCCCACTTTGCCCCACCACGCAAGCGTTGACACGAATTTTCAAGTTCGTGGATGCTTTGCGCACAACTTGGCGGAGTGCGGCCGATCGGCCTGATTGCAGGCTGATTTCTTCGCCGCGAGCCTGTCCTCACAGAGCCCGAATGCGACGGAACATCGGCTAGGATCCGCCCATGTCCACCTCGGCGATCACGCCCAATCCTTCAAACCGCTTCGGCTGGGACTATGTCCAGAAGGCCGAGGAACTCGGGCCGCCCGTGGTGCCCATCATCGATGCCCACACGCACATTCACGGCGTGCAGGCCAGCCGTCTGTACGCCAAGGCCCGGGCGCTCTTCGGTGTGGAGCGCACGTACTCCATGACGCAGCTGCCCATGGCCCGCGCCGTGCGTGATGAGTTGGGCGACACGATCCGGTTCATCACGATCCCGACGTGGTCCCATCAGGACAAGGCGCGTGCGCACCGTGACCTGTACCTGCGCGACATCGAGGAGTTTCATCGCGATCTGGGCGCGCGGATGATGAAGATCTGGGCGTCGCCGCGCTTGCGGGAGTTTGTGCCGGGCGGCGCGACGGACTTGGCGGACATCGACTCGCCGATCCGTCGCGAGCACGCGCGGCTCGCGGTTTCGCTGGGCATGTGCATTCTTGTGCACGTGGCCGATCCGGACACATGGTTTTCGACGCGATACCGGGACGGCTCGGTCTATGGCACAAAGGCACACCAGTATGTCGGGCTCGAGCGCATGCTCGACGAGTTCACGGTGCCGTGGATGGCGGCGCACATGGGCGGATGGCCGGAGGATCTGGCGTTTCTCGATGGTTTGCTCACGCGGCACCCGAACCTGCACCTGGACACCAGCGCGACCAAGTGGATCTCGCGCGAGCTCAGCAGACATCCGCGCGAGGAGTTCCTCGCGTTCATGTGGAAGTGGAATGGGCGCATTCTTTTCGGCACCGATCTGGTCACGCTCGATGATCAGTTGTCGACGACCAAGTCCGCGGGCAGCGCGATGGGGGATCTGGCCAGTTCGCCCGCGGAGGCGTTCGACCTGTACTGCTCGCGGCACTGGGTGCTGCGCACGCTGTTCGAGTCCGCCTACGACGGCGAATCGCCCATCGCCGACCCGGACCTGAAGATGGTCGATCCGGCGCGGTTCAACGCGATGAGCGCCCCGCGGCTCAGCGGCAAGGCGCTCCCTGCCGAGTTGCTGCGGATGCTCTATCGCGGTGCGGCGGAGAAACTGCTCGACTCCTGGTGGGCGACGCACTGACCGTTAACGCGGTGATCACCCAAATCCACGACATGCTCGACCTCGCCGACATCGTGCTGCTGGAGGAACGAAGGCAGTGTCAGGGCCTGCGCGCGATCGCGGCGGAGACGCGGGCCTTTGCCGATGGCCTTGCGGGCCGCGATCGCCCGGGGCATTGGGCCAACGTGGCCAACGGCGTCGGGCTGACTCGGCCCGTGGATGCCGGCGAACTTCGCGACGTCATCGAGTGGTACGAAGCCCAGCGGATTCAGACGCGGATCGAGGTTCCGCCGACGACGCACGCGACGCTTCTGTCGGCGTTGGCGGCGGAGCGTTTCTCGATCGTGAACTTCGAGAACGTGTTCTGTCTGGAGATTCGTGCGGAGCATGCGCGGGGCGTGGAGACTCCGGCGCCGCTTGGACCGGGCATTGAAATTGTCGAGCTCGATGTTCGTGATGCCGGTGCCGTGACCGCCGCGGCGAGGACGGCGGTGGAGTGCTTCGTGCCCGCGAGCATGCCGCGGGGGAGCGACGACTATCGGCATGCGGTGGCGATGTCCGAGAAGGTGATGCGCCAGCCGGAGTGCGTGACGTTCGTCGCCATCGACCGTGAGGCGGGAACGCCAGTCGGTTGCGGCACGATGGCGGTTCACATCGTGCCGGGGCGCGATGAGCGGAACGTGACGATGGGTGCGCTCTTCGGCGCGGGCGTGCTGACGAGTCATCGGCGGCGCGGGATTCAGCAGGCACTCATCGCCGGCCGCGTGCGCATCGCGGCGGAGCGCGGCGCGGTGATCGCGACCATCGGCAGCAGACCGGGCGTGGCCACTGAGCGGAATGTTCGACGGATGGGCTTCGGCTTGGCGTACACCAAGTCCGTCGTCGCTCGGCAGGGGGAGGGGCTCATCCCCATGACGGACTGAGCCCGCGAGGGCGGCATCGGGGCGGTGAGGCCGGCCCGCCGCGTGGCGATGTGGCCGAGCGCGTGCGGGGTGGGGACGGCGCAATCATGAGGGTTGTGAGCGGCGGTTGCCGACGGTGGTCCGTGGGGTACATTTCGCCCATGAAGTTGCGAGCATGGGCGGCCTCTTTCCGACGACGACTTCCTTGCGGGCCGGCGCTGTCCGGAATTGCCGCGTTGGCCGCACTCGTGGTTCCTTGTGTCGGAGCGTTGGCGCAGGGCCTCGCCCCGCGGCAGGATGTGCTCTTTGAGGTGAACCAAACCACCGCGTTCGGCGCGAGCGTGTTCGTCGTGGGCGATCTGCCCGAACTGGGCTCGAACAACACCGCCAACGCAGTCAAACTCTCTCCCGCGGCGTATCCGGTCTGGCGTGCGACGCTCTCGTTGCCGGCGGGGCGTTCGACCTCGTACCGATACGTCGTTCGGTCGGACAGCCCGGGGCAGCAGGGCACATTCGCGACGACCGTGGCCGGACCATTCACGCTGAATGTGCCGGATCAGCCGCGGGCGGCGCGGAGCAAGGCGCTGTGGCTGACGTGGAACATCGACCGGCCGGTGATGTGGTGGCGGCCGGCGTCGCCGACCAGCGGTGGGGCGTTCATCGCGCGGCCGATGCAGGAGTTCGGACCGGCCGCGGCCGGGCGCATCAATGAGCGTCAGTGGCTGTCGTGGGGCTTTCACATCGCCGGCGAGGCGTTCGACTTCTACTTCACGGACTCGAACGGGAACTTCCGCTATCCGGCGTCGGGGTTCTACTCGACGAACATGGACGGCGTGTTCGTGCAGGATGGGCAGTTGTACTCGTACGTGCCCGCGGCCAACCCCGGCGTTGCGCGGAGAGATTACAACCCGGCCAGCCCGCCCACGCTGTTCTTCCCACGATTGAACCAGACGCGGGCATATCGCGTGTTTCTGCCGCGGGGCTACGAAGCGCACCCGCAGCGGCGTTACCCGCTGGTGTTCTTCCACGATGGTCAGAACGTCTTTGACCAGGGTAGTTTCGGTACGTGGAACGCTGGCGCGACGCTCGCGGACCTGCAGGCCACGGGGCAGATGCAGGAGGTGATCGCGGTCGCGCTGGACAACGTCGGCGAGACGCGCCGGAGCGACTACTCGCCCCCGGGGGACAACAACGGGCGCGCGGACCAGTACATCCGCTCGATCCTCGAGGTTCTCAAGCCGCACATCGATGGCGGCTACCGCACGATCAACGACGCTTCGACAACGGGCGCGATCGGCAGCAGCATGGGCGGCGTCGTGTCGCTGTCGATGGGGTACGACTGGGGCGACTCGTTCCGAAGGATCGGCGCACTGAGCACCGCGTGGTGGCTTGTGCCGAACTTCACGAACTACGTTCGCGGCCAGCCCGGACGCGCGGGCCTGCGGATCAGCATGGACGTCGGAGACTCCGGCTCGACCTCCGGCGGGAACAACTTCGACGGATACTGGGATTCGCTCGGCGTGCGCGACAACTTCATCGGCGGGCTTCAGCCGAAGTACGCGCTCTCCGGCGCGTACGCGTTCAGCATCGGCTACGGGCAGAACCACAGCGAGGCGGCGTGGGCCAGCAGGCTGCCGACGACGCTCCGGTTCTTGTACCCGAGCCAGGGCGAGCCGAACGATCTGCTGCGGACCGTCTTCTCGCCGACGTGGGACGTGACGGCGGATGGGCGAGTGGATGTCGAGGATCTCTACGCGATCAGCGCGAGCCCGCGCGATGTGAACTTCGACAGCGTCGCGGGAAGTGCGGATGCGGAACTCATCGAGAAGTTCGGCCGCCGCGCGGAGTTCGCGGGTATGGTCCAGCCCTGAGCGTCGCCGCGACGGCGGGCTTCAGCGGTTCTGCGCCGAGAGCGTGTTGCCCAGCGTCGCGACCCTCGCGGCGATGGTTCGGCTCGCGGGATCATCCAGTGATGCGCTGAACGAGCCGCGGATCATCGAAGGCCCGAGCGCATCGGCGAAGGTGGGGCTGCCGGCGCTGAGGCGAGCGGAGACCTCGCGAATCGAGCCGTTGAGAGCACTTTTACCGATGGTGCTGGTGAGCACGAAGCCCGCGCCGGAGTAGATGCCCTGGGCCGGCTGGCCGTTGCCGACATCGGTGCCGCCGGCGAAGATGACGTGGCGAACGGTGGCGTTGGTCGCGGTTTCGTCGATGGGTGTGCGTCCGGCCTTCGGCGTCAGGAAGACGTGCACATGCACGATGCTGCCGGTCACATCGCCGAGCGAGTCGCTCTCATCGGCCAGCCGTGCGAGCGGGATATCGGTGAGGTACACATCGGCGGTGTTCTCATCGATGAAGCGGTACACGGCGGTGGTGAACGTCGGCGTGACGAACGCCCCTGAGGCAACGGAGGTGGTGGTGATGCCCGTGCCGCCGGTGATGCCGGAGAGCGGTCCGGTCTGGAACCAGGCCTTGGAGCAGCCGGCGGAGAGGACCGATGCGCCGAGGACGGTGAGGAGAAGGGAGCGGGTCAACACGCGGGCCGAGGCCCGGGGCGGGGTGTGCATGGTCGGAGATTAGCCGAGGAGGCGGGGTCGGGGAAAGTCGCCGCGGAGGGGGCTTGTGGCACAATGTGCGGGCGAATCGAAGATAAAGCACGAACAAAGAGCGAACGCAACGGTCGTCTGGCCGCGTGGCGGGGACTCGAAGCGCGGGGGTGGTGGGGGGGAAGCGGGGGGAGGCGGGGGGCAGCGGGCCTTGGGGTTGTCTTGGGGGCGGGCGGTGCCTAACATCTCGACCCAATCAAGCCCAGCCGGCGGGGTGGTTCGTCGGCGACCGTGTGAACGACCAATCTCGGCCGACCCTCGCCAGGGGCGGCACTTGGGGCTCTTGTGAGCCCGGGATGGTCGGAGGTGAGAAACAATGGCCAAGAAAGAAATCAAGACCGTTTTCAAGTTGATGGCCCCTGGTGGCAAGGCGACGCCTGCACCACCCCTGGGTCCGGTTCTGGGCGCCAACGGCGTCAACCCGGGCCAGTTCATCACGCAGTTCAATGCCAAGACCGCCGCGCTGAACGGCAAGGTCGTCGGCTGCGTGGTGACGGTGTACACCGACAAGTCGTTCGCGATGGAGATCAAGTCGTCTCCGGCGTCGGTTCTCATCAAGGAGAAGGCCAAGGCCGAGAAGGGCTCTGGCGAACCGAACAAGACGAAGGTCGGCAAGATCAAGCGAGCCGACCTTGAAGCGATCGCGAAAGAGAAGATGGCAGACCTGAACGCCGGTTCGATGGACGCCGCGGTGCGGATCATCGAGGGTCAGTGCCGGAGCATGGGCGTTGTGGTGGAGGCCTGAACGAATGCCACGCATCAACAAGCGACAGAAGGCGAATCTCGCGCTCCAGCCTCAGGAGGCCCTCGCGCCTGCTCAGGCGGTTGCGGCGCTTAAGAAGTACAAGGCCCCGAAGTTCGACCAGACGGTGAACATCGCGTTGAGCCTCAACATCGACCCGGCGCAGGCCGACCAGGGCATTCGTGGCTCGGTGAGCCTGCCCCGCGGCATCGGCGTGAGCAAGCGCGTCGTGGCGTTCTGCACCAGCGACAAGATCGCCGAAGCCAAGGCGGCGGGCGCGGTCGAGGCCGGCGGCGAGGAGCTCGTGGCCAAGATCGAGGGTGGCTGGATGGACTTCGACGTCGCGGTGGCAACGCCCGACATGATGAAGTTCGTCTCCAAGCTCGGCAAGGTGCTCGGTCCCAAGGGCCTGATGCCGTCGCCCAAGACCGGCAGCGTGACCCCGAAGATCGTTGACGCGGTCAAGGAGTTCAGCGCTGGCAAGGTGGAGTTCCGCAACGACAAGGGCGGCAACATCCACGCGGTGCTGGGCAAGATGAGCTTCAAGGAGGACGACCTGGCGGCGAACCTTGACGCGTTCATCGCGCACATCGCCAAGCTCCGTCCGAGCACCACCAAGGGCACGTTCATCCGCAGGGTGGCGATCGCCGGGGCCATGACTCCGAGCGTGACCATCAAGTACGTCGAGCAGACCGAGACCAAGTAAGCCAGAGAGAAGTTCAGAGATTCCGCTGCGTCAGACGGCGCAGGAGCACTGCTATGTCCAAGACTGTCAAGTCGCTGATCACCAACGACTACACCCAGAAGTTCGGCTCGTCCTCCGACGCGATGGTGATCTCCATCCGCGGGATCAAGGGCATCGATGTGACCAAGCTGCGCAAGACCCTGCGCAAGAACCAGGTCAAGATCACCGTGATCCGCAACTCGCTGGCCAAGCGAATGGTCAAGGGGTCGAGCCTCGAGAAGCTCGAGAAGTTCCTGTCCGGTCCGAGCGCTCTGGCCACCGGCACCTCGGTCGTCGAGGTCGCCCGCGAGATCGTCGGCCTGCTCAAGGAGTTCCCGGGCATCGAGCTCAAGGGCGCGGTCCTTGACGGGACGCTGTTCGAGGGTGACAAGGGCGTGAAGGAACTGAGCAAGTTCCCGACGCGTGCCGAGGCCATCGCCGACAACGTCACGCTGCTGGTCGGTCCCGGCCGCAAGCTCGCGGCGCAGATCCTGGGCCCGGGCCGCACGCTGGGCGGGATCGTCAAGGCGATCGAGACGAAGCTGGAGAAGGGCGAGACGATCGCGAAGATCGCCTGAGCCCGGAGTACGAAGGATTTTCGAGAAACATCGACGCCGGTTTGGCCCGCAAGGCGGGTGAAAGAGCGGGATTGGCCCCGCGACCTCTCCGGATCATGAACCGTCGGGCCAGAAGCCCGACAAGATTGCAAAGGAAGACCCATGACGATTGCTGAACTCGGTGACAAGCTGGCCGGCCTCTCCCTCAAGGACGCCGTCGAGCTGAGCAAGTACCTCAAGGACACCTACGGCATCGAGGCCGCCGCTGGCGGTGGCGTGATGATGGCCGCCGGCCCGGCCGCGGCTGCCCCGGCCGCCGAAGAGAAGACGGCGTTCGACGTCGTCCTCAAGGCCGCGGGCGAGAAGAAGATCGACGTCATCAAGGTCGTCCGCGAGGCGACGGGCCTGGGCCTCAAGGAGGCGAAGGACCTGGTCGACGCTGGCAACAAGAAGGTCAAGGAAGGCCTGTCCAAGGCCGACGCCGAGGCCCTTGTCAAGAAGCTCAAGGACGCCGGCGCGACGGTCGAGATGGCCTGAGTTTGAAACAGTCGCGGGCGGGTGGACTGGGTCGGGCAACACGTCCAGATCCCGTACAACAGCCCGCGTTCGGAACGTGAAAGGGGTCTGCCCGGTCCGCAAGGCCGGGCAGACCCCGATCTTCAATCAAGTTTGCGTCAGGCCCGACACCGGGGACTTGACAGGCACGATTTGCCTGTTGACCTCGGGCGGGCTAGCATTGTCGCTTGACCGCGGCACGGGCATGACCAACCAAACGCTGTAATCACCGACTTGCGACCGCTCCCTGAGCAGGCGCGGTCGTTGTCGACTTATCGGGGAACCTATCCGATGGCTGAGATCAAGGTGCGCGACTACTCCAAGCGCGGCGACGCGATCGAAGTCCCTGACCTCACCCGCATTCAGGCCGAAGGCTATGAGCGGTTCCTTCAGACCCAGAAGAACACGGAAGACCGTGATACTTCTATCGGTCTGGAGTCGCTCCTTCGTGAGGTCTTTCCGATCAAGTCGTACGACGAGCAGATGACGCTCGAGTACCTCCGGTACAGCCTCGAGCAGCCCCGGTACACGCCGGACGAGTGCCGCGAGCTTCGCCTGACGTTCGGCGCGCCCTTCAAGGTGGGCCTGCGTCTGCGTCGCGAGAACACCCAGGAGGTGCTCGAAGAGGAAATCTACCTCGGCGAGTTCCCGATCATGCTGGGCGGTGGCGAGTTCATCGTCAACGGCGCCGAGCGTGTGATCGTCAGCCAGCTGCACCGTTCGCCGGGTGTGGACTTTTCGATCGTGTCCGCCGAGGGCGATCGTCCGCTTCACTCGACGCGCATCATTCCGGAGCGTGGGTCGTGGATCGAGCTGGAAGTGACCAAGAAGGACGTTCTGGCGATGCGGATCGACCAGAGCACCAAGCTCGCCGCGACGACGTTCCTGCGCTGTCTTGACCAGTCGGTCAGCAGCACCGAGGCGCTGCTGAGCCTCTTCTACGAGGTCAGCGACATCGACGCGGACAAGGTCAAGGGCGACTACTACGCCGCGGCGTCGATCATCGACACCGAGACGGGCGAAGAGCTGGTCCACGTCGGCCGCCGCATCGGCGATGAGGCCGCCGCCAAGATCCTCTCCAGCAAGCTCAAGAAGGTCCGGGTCATCATGAACCCGAGCGACCCGTTGATCCTCAACACCGTCGCCGAGGAGAAGCTCGAGCTGTTCGAGGCCGAGAACGACTACGAGCGTGCGCTGCTGAAGATCTACAGCAAGCTGCGCCCCGGCAACCCGCCGCAGGTCGAGAAGGCCAAGGCGCTGTTTGTCGAGAAGTTCTTCGACGATGCGCGGTACCGTCTGGGCAAGGTCGGCCGCTTCCGCATCAACCGGAAGTTCGACCTCAACACGCCCGAGGACATGATGTTCATCCGCGCTGAGGACTTCCTCCGCGTGATCCAGTATCTGCTGGACCTTCGTTCGAAGCGCGTCGATCCGAAGACCGGCTACCCCGTTGCGCAGGTCGACGACATCGACCACCTGGGCAACCGCCGTCTGCGCACGCTCGACGAGCTGGCGGTCGAGGAGCTCCGCAAGGGCTTCCTGAAGCTCAAGCGCACGGTGCAGGAGCGCATGAGCGTCAAGGACCCGGCCGAGGCCGTGAAGATCTCGGATCTGGTCAACTCCAAGAGCATCTCCAGCGCGATCGACTTCTTCTTCGGCCGCTCGGAGCTTTCGCAGGTCGTCGACCAGACCAATCCGCTGTCGAGCCTCGTGCACGAGCGTCGCCTCTCGGCCCTCGGCCCGGGCGGTCTCAACCGCAAGCGGGCGGGCTTCGAAGTCCGCGATGTGCACATCTCGCACTACGGGCGCATCTGTCCGATCGAAACGCCCGAAGGCACGAACATCGGCCTCATCGCCAGCCTCGGCATCTTCTCGTCGATCGATGACTACGGCTTCCTGCGCACGCCCTATTGCGTGGTCAAGGACGGCAAGGTCACCGATAAGGTCGTGCACCTGCGTGCCGACGAAGAGATGAAGGCCGTTCTCGCGCCGACCGATGCGGTGGAAAAGGAAGGCCGGCTGCGTGACGGCATGATCCTCGCCCGCGTCAACGGCGAACTGGCCGAGGTCGACTCGGGCAGCGTGGATTATCTCGACATCGCGCCCAAGCAGATCGTCGGCATCTCTGCCGCGCTGATCCCGTTCCTTGAGCACGACGACGCCAACCGCGCGCTGATGGGTTCGAACATGCAGCGTCAGGCGGTGCCGCTGATCAAGGTCAGCCCGCCGATGGTGGCCACGGGTCTGGAGAAGGACATCGGCCGCAACTCGGGCATGGTCATCCGCGCCAAGAACGCGGGCACCGTGACGTTCTGCGATGCCGAGCGCATCATCATCGACAACTCCGATGAGTACGTTCTCCGCAAGTTCGCGGGCCTGAACGAGCGCACGTGCCTGAATCAGAAGCCGATCGTCAAGCCCGGGCAGAAGGTCAAGAAGGGTGAGATCCTCGCCGACGGCCCCAGCACCCGCAAGGGCGAGCTGGCCATCGGCAAGAACGTGCTCGTGGCGTTCAACACCTACGACGGGTACAACTTCGAGGACGCCATCGTCATCAACGAGAAGCTCGTAAAGGACGATGTCTTCACGTCGATCCACATCGATGCGTTCGAGGTCGAGGTGCGCGAGACCAAGCTCGGCCGCGAGGAGTTCACGCGCGACATCCCGAACGTCAGCGAGAAGATGCTCCGCAACCTGGATGACAACGGCGTGATCCGCATCGGCGCCCGCGTCGGCCCGGGCGACATTCTCGTCGGCAAGGTCAGCCCCAAGAGCAAGACCGAGCTGACGCCGGAAGAGAAGCTCCTCCACGCGATCTTCGGCCGCGCCGGCGAAGACGTGAAGAACGACTCGCTCGAAGTCCCCGCGGGCGTCGAGGGCGTGGTCATCGGCGCCAAGCGCTTCAGCCGTCGTTTGCACATGAACGAGGAGCAGAAGAAGCAGCTCAAGGCGATGATGGACGGCTACACCAAGGAGATGGACGACAAGGCCATCAGCATCTTCAAGCAGATGGTCAACGCCGTCAACGAGGTTCTCGGTACGCCGATGGTCGACCCGACGACGCGCCAGCGCGTCGGCGCCAGCGACATCCCCGAGGTCGTTCTGGAGCAGATCCAGAACTTCTCCGACAAGTGGATGAAGGGCTCCAAGGAGACCAAGGAGAAGGCCGACGTTCTCTACCGCCAGTTCTGGCCCCGCATCCAGGCGATCCAGGCCGAGAAGAAGCGCAAGCTCGACCACATGAAGCGCGGCGACGAGCTGCCCAGCGGCGTGCTCGAAATGGTCAAGGTCTACCTCGCCACCAAGCGGACCCTGTCCGTCGGTGACAAGATGGCCGGCCGTCACGGCAACAAGGGTGTCATCGCCAAGATCGTCCCCGAAGAGGACATGCCGTTCATGGAAGACGGCACGGCGGTCGACGTGCTGCTCAACCCGCTGGGCGTGCCCTCGCGAATGAACGTGGGACAGATCCTCGAGACGCACCTGGGCTGGGCGATGAACCTGCTGGGAATGCAGGCCGTCACCCCGGTCTTCGACGGCGCCAGCGAGGACGAGATCCACACGGCCGTCGAGGACGCGAACAAGTTCGTCGCCGAGAAGGCCAAGCGGTACGAGGCCGAGGGCAAGTTCCCCGGCCCGCGCGAGATCATGGTTCAGATGCCCCGCGGCGGCAAGATCCAGCTGCACGATGGCCGCACCGGTGAGCCCTTCCACCAGAAGACCACCGTCGGCATCATGTACATCCTCAAGCTCCACCACCTTGTCGACGACAAGATCCACGCCCGCGCCACCGGCCCGTACAGCCTCATCACCCAGCAGCCGCTGGGCGGCAAGGCCCGCACGGGTGGCCAGCGCTTCGGCGAAATGGAAGTCTGGGCGCTGGAGGCCTACGGCGCCTCGTACATCCTGCAGGAACTCCTCACCGTCAAGTCCGACGATGTCGAGGGCCGGACCAAGATCTACGAGTCCATGGTCAAGGGCACCAACACGCTCGAGGCCGGCATGCCCGTCGCCTTCGACGTGCTCTGCTCGGAACTCAAGGGCCTGGGCATGAACATCAGCCTTGAGAAGAAGCGCACCGAGGGCACCGCCGTCCTCTGATCCGCTGATGAGTTGATTCACCCCCCGCGCCGCGACCCGGCGCGGGGGCACGTTCTTCAGACCTTCCCGCGCACCGCGACGCTCCGCACAACGATCCCGCCCGACCACTCAGGGCGATGACAAGGGGAACCAGCATGGCCGCCGAGACCGTGTACGACCGGATCAATGACTACACCTCCGTCAAGGTCACCCTCGCCTCGCCCGTGGACATCCGCTCCTGGTCCTACGGCGAGGTCAAGAAGCCCGAGACGATCAACTACCGCACGTACCGCCCGGAGAAGGACGGCCTGTTCTGCGAGCGCATCTTCGGCCCCGAGCGCGACTACGAGTGCGCCTGCGGCAAGTACCGCGGCACGAAGTACAAGGGCATCATCTGCGAGCGTTGCGGCGTGAAGGTCACGCACTCGCGCGTCCGCCGCAAGCGCTTCGGCCACATCAACCTCGCCGCCCCGATCGTGCACATCTGGTTCTTCAAGGCCGTTCCCTCGCGCCTGGGCAACCTGCTGGGCATGAAGACCAGCGACCTTGAAAAGGTCATCTACTTCCAGGACTACGTCGTCGTCGAGCCGGGCGACACCGAACTGAAGTTCAAGCAGATGCTCACGGAAGATGAGTATCGCGCCGCCGTGGAGAAGTACGGCAACGCGTTCCGTGCGCTCATGGGCGCCGACGCCGTTCGCGAACTGCTCGAACTGCTCGAGCTGGACAAGATCGCCGAGCAGCTCCGCAACGACCTGAAGGAAACCAAGAGCAAGCAGAAGATCAAGGACCTGGCCAAGCGTCTGAAGATCGTCGAGCAGATCCGCAAGAGCGAGAACGATCCGACCTGGCTGGTTCAGGACGTGATCCCGGTCATCCCGCCGGATCTCCGCCCGCTGGTGCTGCTCGAGAGCGGCAACTTCGCGACCAGCGACCTGAACGACCTCTATCGCCGCATCATCAACCGCAACAACCGCCTCAAGAAGCTGATGGACCTCAACGCCCCCGAGGTCATCATCCGCAACGAGAAGCGCATGCTCCAGCAGGCGGTCGACGCGCTGTACGACAACGGCCGCTGCCGTCGTCCGGTGCTCGGCTCCTCCAACCGCCCGCTCAAGTCGATCACCGACATGATCAAGGGCAAGCAGGGCCGCTTCCGCGAGAACCTGCTCGGCAAGCGCGTCGACTATTCCGCGCGTTCGGTCATCGTCGTCGGCCCGGAGCTCAAGCTCTATCAGTGCGGTCTTCCCAAGAAGATCGCGCTGGAGCTCTTCCAGCCGTTCATCATCCGCAAGCTCAAGGAGCACGGCCTCGCCGACACGATCAAGAGCGCCAAGCGCATGCTCGAGCGCCGCGATCCGGAGGTCTGGGACATCCTCGAAGAGGTCATCTACCAGCACCCGGTGCTGCTCAACCGCGCCCCGACGCTGCACCGAATGGGCATCCAGGCCTTCGAGCCC
>ERZ1066130.83-NODE-83-length-56355-cov-16.036359_pt1 | contig 56355 bp, 44 predicted proteins | sample MGYA00382777_ERZ1066130 | MGnify/ENA primary metagenome ERZ1066130 (study PRJEB33369, sample SAMEA5778360) | biofilm metagenome | biome: Industrial cooling water; feature: Water cooling tower basin; material: Biofilm | place: United Arab Emirates | collected...
CCAGACCGTTAACGAGAAAAGGCCTCTTTACGAGGCCTTTCTCAGAACTCCCCGAATAGGACTCGAACCTATAACCTGCCGGTTAACAGCCGGCCGCTCTACCATTGAGCTATCGGGGACCGAGTTGGCATGGACGGCACGATGGGGACACCGCCGGGTCGTCCGTGGAGGATGAGGGTAGGCCAAGTTTGTCTTCGGTCAACTCTGGCCCGGCATCCAATTCTTCGCAGCCGCGGGATGCTCGCGTCCGGTCCGGGAGCCATCCGGGCCGAATTCTCGGCACAATCCGAAGGCCTTCCCATCGCCCCATCTTCAATTTCGGCGATTTCCCAAAAGTTCTGACGCCAGTTGCCCCCCGGGCCCTCGATCCCTCGCCTGATCGCACGGTCGGATGGGGCTCTGTTCGTCGCCGCGCGACCGCGGCAGTCAGGGGCTTATCCAACCGGCCCCCGCCGCGAACCGCTCTTCGCTGGGCACAACTTTCGCCGAACGCTTCACCCCGGCGTTCGACGCGGATATAGTCCCCACCCTGCCGGGGAGACATCCGGCAAATGGGGCGGTAGCTCAGTTGGTAGAGCGCGTCGTTCGCAATGACGAGGTCGAGGGTTCGACTCCCTTCCGCTCCACTCCCCCACTCGCTCGCACGCCTGGACGCGGCGGCTTTCAGCTTTGCCGCGGTCGCACAAGAACGCAGCGAGCTGGCTAGGCACATCGACCATCCTCATCAGTCAACGGCACCGATCGGCCGGCGTTCGCGGCGATCATGCCGGGCCGAAGCGATCGCGTCAGTGGCCCAAGGTCATACGTGCGTGCGGAAGCCCGTACTCGGGTTGCCGACAAAGTGGACCGCCAGCGTATTGGCCGCACCCTGCACGCCCAGAGGCCGGCCCGCTACCAGCACGATCGGATCGCCCGGCCGCGCCCAGCCGAGCGCCACCAGATCCTCATCAACACGCCGGTTCCACTCCGCCAATGCGCTGCGCTCATCGCCGGGAACATCGCACCGAAGGGCTCGCACGCCCTTGAGCAGGCCCATTCGTCGCGTTTCTCGTGCGCTGCTCGAGTAGGCCACGATCGGGATCCGGAACCCCGTCTGACTGAGGTAGCGGGCCGCACCGCCGCGCTGGCTCCAGCACACAACCAGACGTGCGCCGATATCCCGGGCGACATGCCATGCGCCGTGGGCAAGAGCGGCCGTTCGGTATCCCGTCTGCACGACGCGTCGCGGCGGGCTCGGCGCGATGCTGCTCTCGAGCATCCGCCCCTCCGCGGCCTCGACGATCCGTCGCATGGTCTCGACCGTGACGAGCGGGTACTTTCCCACCGCCGTCTCGCCGCTGAGCATCACGCAGTCCGCACCGTCAAAGACCGCGTTGGCCACATCGCTGGCCTCCGCACGCGTCGGTGTCATGCTCTGGATCATCGTCTCGAGCATCTGCGTCGCGACGATGCACGGCTTGCCCCAGCTGTCCGCGGTCGCGATCAACTGCTTCTGCACCACCGGAACGTGCGCAAGGTCCATCTCCACGCCAAGATCGCCGCGCGCGACCATGATCGCGTCCGCCGCCTCGACGATCGACTCCATCTGCGCCACCGCCTGCGGCTTCTCGATCTTCGCGATCACCGGGATCATCGAGCCCTCGCCGGTCTGATCAGTCCCGAACTCCACGGCACACATCCCGGCAAGTATCCGCTTGAGCTCCCGCACCTCTTCCGCGGTGCGGACGAACGACAGCGCGAGAAAGTCGATCCCCTGCCCTACCGCCCACTGAACACACTCCAGATCACGCTGCGTAATCGCGGGGATCTTCAGATCTGTGTCGGGGAGATTGATCCCCTTGCTCGAGGTGACCACCCCGCCCGTCGTCACCGCGCAACGCAGCACCGCGGCACCATCGTGCACTTCCGAAGCGACAACGAGCATGCGGATCGCCCCGTCATTGATCAGAACACGCTGCCCGGGCAGCGCATCGCGCACAATGCCGTCATAGGTGCACCCGAGCATCGGAATGCCGCGATCGATCCTCGCGGGCACATTGCTCGCCTCGATCAGCACCTCCTGGCCTGTGCCCAGCCGGAGCCCGCCGCTGCCATCAAGGTCGTCGACCCTGCCCGTGCGGATCTTGGGACCGGGCAAGTCACCCAGCACGGCAACGGGGAGCCCCATACTCGAGGCGACCGAGCGGATCACGCGCAGCCGCCCCTCGTGCTGATCGAACGATCCGTGCGAGAAGTTCAGACGGAACACGCCGACGCCCGCGCTGATCAGCCGCGCGACCATCTCCGGCGTGTCGCACGCCGGGCCGACGGTCGCGACGATCTTGACGAGGGTCGGAACCGCAGTTGTGGGCTGCGCCGGGTTGGTCGCGAGGGTCATATGGCGATGGTAGATCCCGCCCGCCGCGCTACGCTGGACCGAGGTCCGCGTGCCCACCGATCCCGCGTCAAACCCCCCGCCGCCAGAGAGCACCATCGCCGAGCGCTCGGCGTTTGAGGCGTGGCACCACCGCAACTTCCGGCTGTACGCCCCGGGATTCCTCACCTCCGCGACCTCGCTGCAGATGCTCAGCACCGGTGTCGCGTGGGAAGTCTGGGAACGCACCCGTGATCCGCTCCTGCTCGGGCTCGTTGGGCTCGCCCGCGCGATGCCCGTCGTCCTGCTCGCGCTGATCGCCGGCCACGCCGCAGACAACTACGACCGTCGCCGACTCCTCTGCATTACCCAACTCGGCTTTGCGCTCTGCGCCGTGGCCATCGCGTGGGCATCGTTCACGGGTCAATCCTACTGGCTCCTGATCGTGCTGCTCATGCTCTCGGGCTGCTGCCGGGCGTTCAACGGCCCATCCCGCAACAGCCTCGTCCCGCTGCTGGTCCCGCGCGAAGCCTTCCAGAACGCCGTTACCTGGAACGCGAGCGTCTTTCAGTTCAGCGCCATTGTCGGCCCCCTGCTGGCCGGCGGCATCGACAAGCTCACCGGCCACGCCTGGCCCATCTACATCGCCACCGCCATCGGCACCGCGACCTTCGCGCTGAGCATCCTCTTCACAACCCCGCGCCCGCAGCCCCCAGCCGGCACCAGCCTCAACGCCCGCGACCTGCTCGCCGGGGCCGTGCACATTTACCGCGAACGCACGATCTTCGGCACCATTCTGCTTGACCTGCTCGCGGTGCTGCTGGGCGGTGCGACCGCGCTCCTGCCCATCTTTGCCGATGAGATTCTCGATGCCGGACCGGTCATGCACGGCGTATTGCGGGCCGCACCATTCGTCGGTGCGCTGCTTATGGGCCTGGCCCTGACCCGCCACCACGACTTCCGCAAGGCCGGGCCCGTACTCCTCTGGTCCGTCTTCGCCTTCGGACTGTGCATGATCGTCTTCGGCCTTTCTCGCAACGCCTGGCTTTCCGTCGCCGCGCTGGCGATCTCGGGCGCGGTCGACCAGGTGAGTGTCGTCGTCCGCCACGTTCTGGTCCAGATGCGCACACCCGACCATCTCCGCGGCCGAGTCGCCGCGATCAACAGCGTCTTTGTCGAATGCAGCAACGAACTCGGCGCGTTCGAGAGCGGCCTCGTGGCGAAGCTCTTTTCCCCCGTCATCAGCGTCGTTTCCGGCGGCATCGGCACGATCCTCGTCGTCGCCGGCGTCGCATGGGGCGTGCCGGAGGTCCGCAAACTCGATCGGCTTCACGATCCCGATGACGACTCGCCCGCGAAGCCTTGACCTGGTCCGCAAGTCCAACTCGTGTGAGAACCCGAGAGAACCGACCACATGCCAGCACCCGATGCCGCACCCGTTCCCGATGCCCCCCGCCTCTCGCGTCCGCTCGCGGTCCATCTCATTCCCGCGATGGTCGACCCCGCCGCGCTCGCCGGCGGCATCGTCATCATGATCGACGCACTCCGCGCCAGCGTCACCATCGCCCACGCCCTTGCCCACGGCTGCCCCGTCGTGCATCCCACCGCCACCGTCGATGAGGCCCGCGCTCTGGCCGATACGCTCCGAGCCGCGGGCCAGCACCCGCTCCTCGGCGGCGAACGAGCGGGCGTGCTCATCGACGGCTTCGACCTCGATAACTCCCCGTGGCGATACACCCGCGACGCCATCGCTTCCCGCCCCCTGGTCTTCACGACGACCAACGGCACGGCCGCGCTGCTTCACGCGCGACACGCCGATCTCATTCTCGTCGGCTCCTTCGTGAACCTCAGCGCTGTCTGCTCCGCGGTTGCGAGCGACCGTCGTCCCGTGCACATCCTCTGCGCGGGCACACGGGGCGAGGTCTCGCTCGATGACTGCCTTCCGGCGGGCGCCATCGCCGACCAACTCGTGATTGCCGGCCGCGAACTGGCCACCGACGATTCCGCACGTCTGTGTATCGAGGCCTTCCGCCACGCCCGCCAGCGCGTTGCCGATCCCGGCACCGGGATCCTGCAAGCCATGTGCGAATCTCGCGGCGGCCGCAACCTCATCCGCCTCAACCTCAACGATGACATCGTGCAGTGCTCTCGCCGCGACACGCTGAACATCATCCCGGTCTTCAACCCAGCCGACCGCACCATCCGCACGCTGGCGGAACCGGCCACGGAACTCGCACCATGAACCACGAAACCCGCGTTTACGACTCCATCCTTGAGATGCTCCCCAGCGAGGAGAACCCCTCCCCACTGGTCCGCATCAACCGCCTCCTCCCACCCGAACTGACGCGAGCAAACTTCCGCCTCTTCGCCAAACTCGAGTGGCTGAATCCCTTCGGCTCGGTCAAGGATCGTGCCGCGGCGAGCATGATCGCCGATCTCGAAGCACGAAACGAGCTTGGCCCCTCACGCCCCGGCCGTGGCATCGTCGAGCCGACCAGCGGCAACACCGGCCTCTCACTTGCCGCGATCTGCGGCGTTCGTGGCTACCCCATGCGGGCGGTCACGCCGAGCAAAGTCCCGGCCGAGAAGCGCATGCTTCTGAAGCTCTTCGGCGCTGACCTCGACGTGACCAATGACGCGATGTGCCCCCTCCCCGGCGCAGAAGACGGCACCATCGGGCTGGCACGCACCCATGCTCGCGCATCCTCCGACCGCTACGTGATGCCCAACCAGTACGAGAATCAAGCCAACGTCAACGCCCACATTCGCACCACCGGCCCCGAAATCTGGCGACAGACCGACGCCAAGGTCACCCACGTATTCACGTCGCTTGGAACCTGCGGCACCGTCACCGGCCTGGCCCGCGTCCTCAAGGCTCGCGCCGCCGAGGTCGGGCGAACCGTCCGCATCATCGCCGTGCAGCCCTCTCCCGGCCACGATGTCCCCGGAATCCGCAACACGAGCGAACTGGATGTCAGCCGCCTATACGACCGCACGCTCATCGACGAGATCATCGAAGTACCGTTCGACACCGCCTACGACCGCGTGCTCGACCTCTGCCGAGTCGAAGGTCTGATGGCCGGCCCGAGCTCCGGCCTGATCTTCCAGGGGGCTCGCACCGTTCTGGAGCGCGATGCCAACGCCGGCACGCTTCCCGAGAACGGCGTCGGCGTCATGATTTTCTGCGACAGCATCCTCAAGTACGCGAGCAGCATGCTCAAGCACCACCCCGAACTCGCCGGCGAGTAGTTCGGGCCTCCGGCGCCTACGCCGCGTCGTCGCAACCCGCGGCCCTTTGGGCGGGTATACTTCGACATGCTCACGTTTTGTACGAGCAATTCGTCAACGGCCGGCCGCTCACTGAACGCACGTTTGGTGTGGTGCTGTTGCTGCTGTTGCCGCCATGCCTGCTGTTGTCGCTGATCAAGCCACACGGTCAGGCTCACCGCCGCCCCGCGGCGGAGAGAATCAGCTGCAAATCGCCTGATTCCTGTCGTACTTCGCGGCCGCTTTACGGCTTGCTTGAGTCCGCGTGCGTCTCTCGCGGGCACTTCGCGAACCGGGCCCCCCCCGCATGCGAGCCGGTGCCCGCACCCGGGGAACCGTTCCGCGACCGAGTCCCATCAAACGTTCGCCCGACTTCCGGGCCTAATTTTGCAAGGAGATCATGCAATGTCTGCACCGTCAACCGCCCCGCACCAGTTCAAGGTCGACATCGACCCCGCCATTCCGCGCGGCTACGCCCATCCCGAGGCTCTCGTGAGCACCGATTGGGTCCAGCGGAACCTCAACACGCCCGGCGTGCGCATCGTCGAGGTCGATGTCGACCCGAAGCTCTACGACGCTGGCCACATCCCCGGCGCGGTCGGCTGGAACTGGAACACACAGCTGCAGGACCCGATCCGACGCGACATCCCCACCAAGGAGTCATGGGAAAAGCTCCTGAGCGAGTCCGGCATCAGTCCTTCGGACACCATCGTGTTTTACGGTGATGCGAGCAACTGGTTCGCCGCGTATGCCTTCTGGGTCGCCCGCATCTACGGCCACGCCGACGTCCGCCTCATGAACGGCGGCCGCGTCCGATGGCTCAACGAGGAGTCGCGTCCGCTCACACCCGCCCGCCCCACGCCCACGCCCACCGTCTACAAGACACCCAGCGTCAACCTCGACCTCCGCGCACGCCTGCTCGATGTCGTGGCGATCGCGCAAACCCACGCTTCCAACCTGGTCGATGTTCGCAGCCCCGATGAGTTCTCCGGCAAGATCATCGCCCCGCCGGGCATGACCGAAACGGCCCAGCGCGCGGGGCACGTCCCCGGCGCCCGCAGCATCCCGTGGGCCTCGGCGGTGAACACCGACGGCACCTTCAAGTCTGCCGAAGAACTCCGGGAACTCTACATCAACCAAAAGGGCATCGACCCCGCGCGTGACACCGTCGCTTATTGCCGCATCGGCGAGCGCTCGAGCCACACCTGGTTCGTGCTCAAGTACCTGCTCGGTCTCAAGAACGTGCGCAACTACGACGGCTCGTGGACCGAGTACGGCTCGGTCATCGGCGTGCCGATCGAACGCGACTGATCACAGCCGCTCCATCCGACCCAGAATCGGCGGCCACCGCCGAACAGGCTGGCCGTGCCGCTCATCGCCCGCAACCTTCGCCGTCGCGTCGAAGGCCAGGCGGTGGGCGGCACGCGCTGCCTCGGGCTCGCTGCTCCAGCGGTACATGTCCCGCGACGAGTCGCTGTGCGCCAGCCACGCGAAGAACACCGCGTCAACATTCGTCACATCCACATCCTCCCCCACCACGATCACAAACCGCGGCAGCGTCGCCACATCCACGCCCTCGGGCCTGACACGCCACAGCGCAGGCATGAACGCCTTGCCCATGCCCCCCGCGGCCTTTCGGACACTCACCAACAGCCACCCCGGCGCCTCCGTCGGCACACTCGCCGCGACCACACCCTCAAGCCGCGTGACCTCCGCGACGTACCGATCCATCGCCTCGCGGCCGGCCAGCGTCGGCAACACTCGCTCTTCCACAGCGACGCCCCCCACCTCTTCCCCCGCCACCTTCCGCGTGCAGTCAAAGCCGATCTTCATCCCCGCCGCCAGCCTCGGCGCGGCGTGATCCAAGATATCCAACGGACCGTTCACCAACTCAACATCCCGCAGCGGATGACACTGCTCACCCGCCAATCGCAGTACCTTCATCGTGTCGTGGACATCCACGTCATCATCCACCACGAAGATGCTCTTGGTCCAAGCCATCTGCCCCGCGCCCCACACACTGTGCATCACACGCCGACCTTGCAACGGATACGCCTTGCGAATCCGGATCATCGCGCAGTTGTGAAACGTCCCGAACATCGGCAGGTCATAGTCCTCGATGTCGTGGATCAGCGTCCGCAGAAGCGGCAGAAAAATCCGCTCCGTGGCCTTGCCGAGGAAGTAGTCCTCCTGCGGCGGCAAACCGACCACGGTCGTCGGATAGATCGCATCTTTCCGCCGCGTGATCGCCGTCACGTTGAGAAGCGGATACCGATCCGGCAGCGAGTAGAACCCCGTGTGATCGCCGAACGGCCCCTCGAACACCGCGCCCGGTCCGAGTTCGCCGGCTCCAGGCTCCCCGGGCACCCAGCCGATTCCCCCCGCCTCCGCCGATACATATCCCTCGATCACGATCTCCGCGTTCGCCGGCACCCACAGCGGCACGGTCTTGGCCCGCACCATCGGTATCCCGCCGCGATTGAGGAACCCCGCGAGCAGCAACTCGCTGATCCCCGGCGGCAGGGGCGCCGTCGCCGCGTATGGCATCACGCTCTCTCCGCCCAGGACAATCGCCACGGGCATCGGCTTGCCCAGCTTCTTCCACGATCGCCAGTGCCGCGCCCCGTCGTGATGCATGTGCCAGTGCATCGCCAGCGTTCGCCGACCGAGCAGTTGCACCCTATACATCCCGATGTTGTGGCTCGACGGCTTGGCGCTGTCGCGATCATCCGCGTGCACCGTGTGAATTCCTGCAAGCGTGATGTACCGCCCGCGAAATTCCGCGTTCCATTCCTCCTTCGACCCTTGGTGCCCGAGCCCCACGATCCCATCATTCAGCCCCGCCGGATACCCCAGCGACGCGAAGTCGCCGTCCAGCGGCCAGCACCGGATGATCGGCAGATCGAACAGATTCACCGCATCGCTTGTCTGCACAATCTCCTGACACGGCCCATCTCCGCCGCGTCTCCGCGGCGGGATCCGCAGCAATGGCAGAAACAGCCGCGCCTTCCGCACCAGATCGCCGAGCGACTTGGGTGGCTCGGGCTTCACAAGTTCGCCGATCTTCGCGCCGAGCCCGTCGAACCCCCCGGGCGCGTGTCCGCCCTGAACGCCGGGCACTGCCTCATGGCACCCCAGCGCCATCTCCATCCGCCTGTAACTGCCCCACACGTTGATCGCGATCGGAATGTCGTACGTCCCGCCGCCGAGCGCCGCTGGCCGCGCGGGGCGTTCGATCAGCAGCGCTTGTCCGCCCCTGTCGCCCAGCCGCGGATCAACCCTCCGCGCGTTGTTCGTCGGCCCGCCGGGGCAGCGTTTCTTGGATTCGGCATCCGCCAGACGGGCGACCTCGAGCACCGGATCCACAGGCTCGCGGATGCGACGCAGTTCTCCCGCCGCCTCCAGCGCCTGTACGAATGAACGCAGGTTCGGATACATTGTTCAGAGCGTATGTCCCCCGACCCCGCCCATCGCACGATGCCCATGCCGGCGCACTTTTACGCCCAGCAGCGCGACTGGCCGGGCTACTTCGCCGCCGTCGCCGGAAAGGGCCCGCGAGAGACGCTCGTCATGGCTCTGAACCATCACGCCGAGCACTTTGGCAAGCCGCCGCCGGGCGAGTCTTCCGAGGATCTCGGCCGCGAGCCGCCGCTGGCCATCGACCTCGCCGCGGGCGAAGGTCGGGACACCGCCGAGCTCCTCCGCCGCGGCTGGCGCGTCCTGGCCATCGATGCGCATCCCGACGCGATCGCTCGCCTGTCTTCCCGCCCAGACCTTGTACCCCGCTCCCGCCTGACAATTCGCCAGGAAAGCATGGAGGAGGCCCATCTGCCCCCCTGCTCGCTCCTGAACGCCAGTTTCGCGCTGCCCTTCTGCTCTCCGGACAACTTCAGCGACCTCTGGGCCCGAATCGCTCACGCCCTGCGTCCCGACGGGCTCTTCGCGGGGCAGTTCTTTGGCGATCGCGACTCATGGGCCTCGCTCCCCGATCGCACACACCACACCACCAGTCAGGTCCATGCGCTGCTCCGCATCGCCGGCCTCTCGCCGATACACCTCGCCGAGGAGGAGCGCGACGCAACCGACTGCGCCGATGCCCCCAAACACTGGCACGTCTTCCACGTCGTGGCCCGCAAAGCCGCAACGAACACGACTCATCGGACCGCCCCATGACAACGCCCCAAACCGCCTCACCGTCCGCCGCGGGAACCCCCGCTGCACCAAGCCACGCCGGCGATCTCGCCTTGGACATCCGCCGGGTTTCCAAGACCTACGGCCGATCCGTCCACGCACTTCAGAACGTCGCCCTCTCCATCCGCCGCGGCGAGGTTTTCGGGCTTCTCGGCCCCAACGGCGCGGGCAAGTCGACGCTCGTCAAGATCCTGATGACAGTCATCCGACCCTCGCTCTGCGAGGGCTCGCTCCTGGGCAAGCCCATCGGCGACAAGCCCACGCTCGCCCGCATCGGCTACCTGCCCGAGCATCATCGCTTCCCGGAGTATCTCACCGCCGCACAGGTCGTCGACTTCTTCGGCGCAATGGCCGGCGTCGACCGGAGCACCCGAAAGGCCCGTGCGAACCAGTTGCTCGACTTCGTCGGGCTCGCCAACTGGAAGAACTCCCGCGTCCGCACCTTCTCCAAGGGCATGCGTCAGCGATTGGGCATCGCCCAGGCGCTGATCAACGATCCCGACTTGGTCCTCCTCGATGAGCCCACCGACGGCGTCGATCCGGTCGGCCGACGCGACATCCGCGAAATCGTCGCTCGCGAACGCGAACGCGGCCGCACGATCCTGCTCAACTCCCACCTGCTTTCAGAACTGGAGATGATCTGCGACCGCGTGGCCATCATGGTTCAGGGCACAGTCCGTATGGAGGGCACGCTCGCCGACCTGACGCGCGACAGCCGCTGCTACGACATCGAACTTGATCCGGAGCGAGCGGGCGACGCGTCGGCCGCACTCGCGTCGCTCCTGGCTCCGCCGCTCGCGTCCGACACCGATGCGCTCGGCACGCTCCATCCGGACATCGCAATCCGCCGCATCGGGGGAACGATCCGCATCCAGTCCGACGATCCGAGTGTCGTTCAGCCCATCATCGATGCCCTGCGAGCCGCGGGCATCACGATCCGCGCGGTCCGCCCAATCCGAGACAGTCTCGAAGACCTGTTCATGAAGGCCGTTCTCGACCCAACCACCGGCAAGCCCCTCGCCCCCGGAGCTCAGCGATGATCGCACGCCAGACCCTCGCGATGATGCTCGACGCATATCGCGAGCTCAACGCCCGAAAGCTCTTCTGGATCAGCCTTGCCCTCTCGGGCTTCCTCGTCGCCGCGCTGGCGACGCTCGGCATCAACGAGCAAGGACTGACGTTCTTCCACTGGTCCATCCCCGTAGACGTCGTCGGCCAGCTCTATAGCGGCGGCCTGCTCGACGAATCCACCTTCTACAAGTTCCTCTTCTTCTCCATCGGCATCAACATCTGGCTCGCCTGGGGCTCGCTCATCCTCGCGATCATCTCCACCGCCAGCCTGATGCCGGACTTTGTCACCTCCGGCGCAATCGAACTGACCCTGAGCAAACCCATCGGCCGGCTCCGACTGTTCCTGACCAAGTACGGCACCGCGCTGCTCTTTGTCGGGCTTCAGGCCCTGATCTTCAGCGTCGCCGCGATCCTCGTCATCGGGCTCCGCGGCGGCGAGTGGGTCTTCACGCTCCTGCTCACCGCGCCGCTGCTCATGCTCGTCTTCTCGTTCCTCTACTGCATCTCCGCAATCGTCGGCATGCTCACGCGCTCGGCCATCGCGGCGATCCTCACCGTTCTGGTCGTCTGGGCCTGCATCTGGGCCGTCAACACCACCGAGCGTGTCGTGCTCTTTGCTCGCGTTCGGCAGGAGGTCGTCCTCGACCTGCAGACCCAGCAGCGGAAGCTCGCCGAGGCCAAGGTCGCCGAGGCCGCAAGTGATGCGCCGAACCTCTCAGAACTCCGCGCCAAGGTCGACCAGTGGAACGAGCGAATCACCAACACCGACTCAACGCTGACGACGCTCAAGCGCGTTCACGCCGTGTCATTCGCCGTCAAGAGTCTTCTGCCCAAGACCGGCGAGAGTATGGAGCTGCTCGGCCGCGCCATCATCACCGGCCCCGAGATCGAGCGATTCCGTGCCGGCCAGGAAACCCGCGGCAACTCCATGGGCGACCCTGGAACCGAGGGCGTTCGCGTCTCACCTCGTATGGTCGAGCGCGAACTGGACAAGGTTCTCGAGACCCGCGGCGTGCTCTGGACCCTTGGCACATCGATCGCCTTCGAATTCGTCGTGCTCGCCATCGCCGCGTGGCTGTTCCGCCGACGGGACTTCTGACGGTCCTCAGACTGCCCGGACCCTCGATCTCCCGAAATGAAACGCGGGGTCGGCTTCGTGCCGACCCCGCGCGAGTTCCAGGGTTCGTGCCGCTGCTTAGTTGCAGCCGAAGAACGACGAGAAGAACAGCGTGAAGTCGCCGTTATCCACGGTCCCGTCCGGCAATGCGTCCGCATCCGTGTTGGCGATGTCCGCCATGAGCGCGTTGCTGGACTGGGAGTCGAAGAACGCGGCGAAGAACAGCGTGAAGTCGCCGTTGTCGACCGAGCCGTCCGATCCCGGCTCGCCGTCCGTGTTGGCGATGTCGGCCAGGCAACCGGTGCCAGGCTGCGCACACGCCGCGGGAATCAGCGGACGGATGACCAGCGAAATGTTCCGCAGCGTGCCGGTGTCCACCGAGATCAGGTCCACCAGCCGCACCGTCCACGCGCCGTTGGGTTCGATCCCGTTGAGCGTGGCCAGATTGCCCATGGGCCTGAACGAGCCCGACCACGGATTGCCGGTTGCCGTGATGTTCTGGATGCTGTTCGTCGCGCTGTCATCGAAGAACGTGTTGCAGAAGTTGTTCCCTCCGTTGAAGTTGGCCCCTCCGGGCATGCTCAGCAACTGAACGGGAACCGACGCCGGCGCGGGCGAACTGAGCGTCACGATCAGATCGCTCACGAAGGAGTGCGTGAGACCGACGGTCGCGGCGCCTGCTGTTGCGCTGCAGGTCGTTCCGAGGATGCGGGCATCGATGTCGCCGATGACCTGCCCCGTCGCGAATCCGCTGACATTGATCGTCGCGGTCGTACCAACGGCATTGCCATCGGGGATCGCCAGAGTCCCGTTGAACGTGAACGTCTGTGCCGCGCCGAGCCCCGGCGCGGTGCCCGTTGCGATCTCCAGTTCGACGCTCTGCTCGGGTGCAACGCCGCCACCCGCAAGATCCAGCCTCAGCCGTACCGGCTCGCCGCAGACATGAGCGGGCGAAATCCGCAGCACGAACGACGACAAGTTCGAGCTGATGGCACCGGGCCCCGCATCTCCGAAAGACGCGCTGGTCGCCGTCACGGTCGCGGTGGGCGTGAGGCTCGTCAGCGTCCCGACCACGCCGCTCGCGGCCCCGTTGCCGACGTTTGTCGTTTGCACGCTCAGCTTCAACTGCGTCTCGCCCGGGTCGCCGATCCCGTTGCCGTTGCCCGTGCCGCCGGTGTCGTTCAGCGTCACGCTCGCGCCTGCGAACCGTGCCGCGGGCGCGTTGAGCGAGAAGACGCGGTCGCTGTCGTCCTGCCCGGTACGGCCATCGCCGTCGCGAGCCACGACGCGGATCTTCGCATTGGTCGTCGACACGCCCGTTGGCACGTTCCACACGAACGAACCCGTGTCGGCAATCGCGGAGGCAATCGTCGTCGGATACGTCGCCCCGCCATCGGTCGAGAGCAGAATGTCAACGTTGGACACGCTCACATCGTCGTCGGTCGACCAGCGAATCGTCACCGGCGACGCGGAGGTGAGCACTTCTCCACCGGCGGGGGACCGCACCAGCGCACCGGGATTCTCGCCATTCTTGTTCACCGGCACGTGCATCACGATGCAGTGCATCACACCGGCGAGCGATGCCAGACCGTCGCAGGGAATCTGCACCACCGTCTTGCCCGGCAACGCGGCCTGCACCGCGGCGAGAGCCGTCGCGTTGCTCGGTGCGACCGTCGCGTTGGTGTACGACGGCATCATCACCAGGTCGTTGACCATCACCATGTTCGTGTAGGTGTAGTGAACGTTGTTCACGAAGCGCGCGGGCACCCGCGTCACCGTCCACCCATCCGCGGCCAGCACCGACGCCACATAGTCGCACACGCGGTCCTGCGTCGAGCCGACATCATTCGGCCAGTCCGCGACGATGACACTGTTGTCACCGATGATCTGCATCCACATGTCGATGTGCTGTGTCCCATCGACAAACTCCGGCAGCGGATCCCAAAGCTTCAGGTCCACGCCCTGAAACGAGCGATAGGTCGAGAGCACCCCAGCCTCCGTGAACCCGGGGTTCTCGTACGTCAGCAGACGCGTCGCAAAGGCCCGCCCGTCGCTGGAAAGATGGAAGTTCCCGCCGCCATGAAGCAGCGGCAGCGAGTACAGCGTGTGACGCTTGAACGCGGAGAAGAACGGCGGAAACGCATCATCGTTCGTGCGCGACACCACGTTGTACGGATGATCAACGATCGACCGCACATCACCCTCGTATATGTACCTCGGGCCGTAGTCGCGAATCCAGATCGCATCCGTCGTGCGAATCAGCGGCACCACCCGCGACATGTTCGCCCCGGCGGCGCTGAGCGTCGGCAGCACCGTGTCGCGCTCCGTGGTCGTGTCGAACGAGATGAACGCCTTGGCGTTTCCTTGGGTCGTTGTCCGCCGCACCATTTCCGTCAGAATCGTCGTCAGCGCTGTGCTCGACGGCTCCCACGCGAAGAGCAGGCCTTCCGTCGGGGCATACTCGCCGGGACACACCACCGGGCCTGACGGCGTAGCCGGCGGCGTAATCCCGTCCTCTCGCACGATCGTCGCCGCGTGAGCCTTCTCCGCCGCCGTCGCGCCCTTGGGAACAGCAGCCCCCTCCGGATACGTCGGCGCGGGCACGAGCACGGGCTCAACCGGCGTGACCTTGCCCTGACCCATCGCGGGCGTCAGGCTCCCGGCAACCGCCGCGATGGCGACCGCCGACAGCACAACCCGCGACACACCCGACACTGAAGAGTTCCGCTTCATCACTTCTCCCTTGTAGAACCGCGCGACCATCAGGATCGGCGCGCATGCTGACAATACGCCCCGCAACGCCGCCGGAACCGGCTGCGCGCACAGACACCGATCCCCTTCGTGGCACGTCTATTAGTGTGTCAGGCTGCCGACGGTTCCATCGGCATCCTGAATTCCACCACCGCCCCAGCCCCGTCCGCCGCGGCCTTGCCCCGGCGCCCGGAAACCGCCACCCCCGAACGTCCACCGGCATCGCCCAGATCCCTCACATTACCCAGAAAAACCGTCCCGCCGTGCGCATCGACGATCCGATGCACGATCGCAAGCCCAAGCCCCGTCCCCGTCTCCCTGGTCGTGAAGAACGGATTGAACAGCCGCGGCAGAACATCAGCCGGCACACCCGGACCCGTGTCGCGTACCGACAACACCACCGCCTCCAGCGATCGCCCATCCGCCCCAACCACGCGCCGCTTCGCGCCGCCGAGCCTCAGCACACGCACCGGCGAGCCCGCCTCCTGCATCGCCTGCACCGCGTTGCGGATCACATTCACCAGCGCTTGCTGCAGCAGACCCGGATCGGCCAGCACCTCCAGCGAATCCGGCACGTCCACCTCAACCTGTACCCCCACCCACATCGCGTCTTCGGACCGCGACGCCTCGATCGCGCTGCGCAGCGCCTCGCCCGCGTCGATCATCATCGGGCGAACACGCACTTCGCGCGAGAACGCCAGCACGTCCGTGACCACGGCATCGAGCCTCCGCACCGCCTCAGCGATCTTTCTGGCCGTGGTCTGCTGCGCGGGCATCGCCCCCAGATCCTCCACGAGCATCCGCGCGTACAAGCCGATGGACCCGAGCGGGTTCCGCACCTCGTGCGCGATACCCGCGGCCATCTCCCCGAGCATCGCCAGGTGCTTGCTCCGCTGCACCTGCCGATTCGCCTCGCTCAGCTCGCCCTTGAGCCTCGCTACCTCGCCGGTGAGTTGCTCGTGCGTCCGCGTCAGGCGCGAGGTCACCTCGTTCACCGCACCGAGCAGTTGCTCAAGATCAGTCTGCGACATCGATTCGGGCATACGCCCTCCGAACCCCTCCGGCCACACGCTCAATCACCGGACACGCTCACCCCGCCCGACGGCTCGTGACAGCCAGCCGCATGTTCAGGCCTTGAAGTCCTGCATGGCCGGACCGCCGGGCAACGGCTGCGCATACGCACCGATCGCGCCGCGCGTCGAGACCGTCTGCGCCAGTTCCTGAGAGATCTCCTCGCGCCTGTGGGCCAGCAGCCGCTGGTCGAACTCGTCGCGCTCCGAGACGTTTCTCAGGTGTTCATCGATCAACTCGATCTGCCCGCGCAGCACCTCCCGCTCCGAGCTCGAGAGCTTCATCGCAACGCCCACACCGGAGCGAAGCTCGCCGAAGTACCGCAGGAACGGCTCGAGCTCGGCGGACAACTCCACCAGTCGCCGCACCCGCGGCTCGCGCTGGGCCAGAATCGCCAGAACCCGGTCCATCTCGCCCGAGCCCAGCGCCTCGCTCTGCGTTCGGCTCAGCTCGTCCAGCAGGCGGACAACTTCGAGCTGCTCACCCAGGCACCGCTTGAGTCTCGGCACCCACCGCGCCGGGTCTTCATGCGTGATCGCGCCCGCCCCCTCGCCCCGCCCTGCTCCTGCTGCCGACTTCTGGTCGCTCATTGCTGTGCCCTCCATGGCTTGTGCTCCCGCTCTGTGGCGGAATGAACCGCGAACTCCGTCGCTCACTATTGCTCCGCCGCGCTCCCCGCCCCGGCCGTCGCGCTCGTGTCGTCGAGCCTCCGCTGATCCTCGATGGCCATCGACGCCTCGAACCACTTCTCCCAGTGGCGACGCTCCATCGGCAGCAGCGGGTCGTTGAACGCTTCCTCGGGCATCGCCGCGAGCTGCCGCTTGGCCCGCTCGTTGGCGGTTGCCGCTTCACTCCACTTCTTCTGCGCCGCGTACGCCGCGACGATCTGCGTCAGCGCCACCAGCGATGCGGGCTGGTTCGCGTAGCGCTGGGCCGCGGTGTCGTACGCCGCGATCGCCCCGGCGTAATCCTCCCGCTCCATCGCGATGTCACCCTTGAAGAACATCGCGTTGCGCTGCTGCACGCTCTCCAGTTCGCTCATCCCGTTCCGATCCCGCACCTCCAGATCATCCAGCACCCGATCGAGCAGCGACGCACCATCGCTCAGGCGTTGCGCTCGCATCTGCACCAGAGCCTGCCGCTCACTCTGCGGCATCGCGCTGAGCAACGTTTGACGAATCGCCGCCGCCTCAAGCCGATTCGCGTCGGCCAGTTTGTACATCAGCGTCGTCCGCCGCGGCACGGCCGGATACCGCTCCAGCACCTCCGACAACCGCGAGATCGCCTCCGGATAACGCCCCTGGCGATGGTACAACTCGCCCAACTCCACCAGCGCATCGCGGAACTCGATCGACTCCGGCGAAAGCAGCGTTCCGTCGACCATCTCCCGAAGCAGCCCCTCGGCCTGCTCGTCGTTGCTCTCATCGCTGTCCAGCAGCAGACACCGCGACAGCGGGACCACCGCACGGTCCGCCCACAGCGTCGCACCCGGCGGGCCCTGCCTGCCGCTCGGTCCCGCGGCGTCATCGCGGATCACCGCGGCGCGAAGCTGCCGATACAACGACGCCGCCGTCACATAATCCCGATCCGCCTGAAAGTTCTGCGCAAGACGGAACCTCGCCTCGCTCTTGCGCGCATCATCATCCGCGGCGCCGTCGATGTACGACTGGAACGCCTCTTTCGCCGAAGGCCGATCTCCGGCCTTGTCGAACGCCTCCGCGGCATTCCAGAGCGACTGCATGTACGCCGGGTTGTCATTGACAACCACCGCGCGAGCGTGCTCGCGAAAGTACGCACCCGCGTCGAGCAGGTGCCGCTTGAGCTGCGACGCCGAGACGCTCGTCTGCCCACCATCGCCCGAGCCATCTCCAACCACCGCCTCAGCCTCATCGGCCATCCGCAGGTGCGCCTGCGCCATCGCCAGAAGCACATCCGCCGGGCGATCCGCCGGTTCGGCACCCGCGGTGCCGCTGCGCTCCTGCGCGAGCGTCCACGCACGCTCGGCCAACTGGGCATACTGCAGGGCCCGCGCAGGCTCGCGTTCGAAGCGGTCGGTGTGCAGCGTCATCAGTTCCGCACGCACCATTTCCGGCGTAAGGTCGCGCCGAGCGTCGCGCTCGCTCGCACGCGTCGCGCCAGCCTCTTTGCTCATCTCGTCGAGGACCTTCTGGAAGTTCTCCAGTGCGCCGTCATCATCGCCGAGCGCCGCATTCGCCTGCGCGAGGCCGAACAGCGCAGGCATCAGCACCAGCGTGCCCTGATACTCATCCCGCACCTGCGCGTACTTCTCGCGAGCCTCTTCCAACTGCCCCGTCGCACGCAGGATCTGTGCCTGCAGCAGACGCGTCTCCCCCGCCATGGGCGAAACGCCCTGCATCAACCGCAGCGCCGAGTCGAGTTGCCGCTGTGCCTGCGGATACTGCTGCACGCCCGCGTACGCCTTGCCCAGCAGGAACTGCAGTTCAGCCTTGCGATCATCGCGAAGCGATGCGGACGCATCAAGTCTGGGCAATGACCGCAGAAGCACCGCGATCGCCTCGTCGTAAAAGTCGCCGCTGAGCCGGAGCTCGGTCTGCCGCGCGAGCGCCCAGGCGCGATCGTCAACGCTCGCGCCGGGGTTGTCCATCAGTTCGTTGAGCAGATTCAGCGTCATGTCGCCGCGGAGATCGCCCGACTTGAGGTTCGTCTCCACGACGCGCATGTAAAGCCGCATTCGCCGATCACGCTCGGTCTCGGGCAGGGACTTGGCGATCGACACCGCCTCATCAACGTTCCCGATGCCGAGTTTGGACTCGGCGATCGCGACTCGGTCGGCGTTGGTCAGCTTGGCCCCGAGTTCCTCCGCGCGGGCATAATCGGCCACGACCGCGCGATGGTTCTCCTCGCGGTTGATGCCCAGCCGCTGCTGGCCCTGCGCGATCGAGCGGGCACGCAGCAGGTGGAACTCCATCAACTGCTGCTCGCCGAGCATCCCCGCCTCGATCGCCGGCGCGACCTTGCTGTTGAGCGTCTCGATGACCGCCTCGTACTCCGTCGCCTCAAACTGCTCCTGCGCCAACCGCATCGGTGCCAGCGGATCAGCCTTGGGTGCCCGCACCACGGCCATCGCCACACCGCCGACAAGCAACCCCGTCGCCAGCAGCATCACGGGAATCGGCCAGACCGCTTTCCAGTCAACGCTCGGCCGAAGACTCGCCGCGATCGCATCGCCACCACCCGACGCCGCACCGGCTCCGCCCCCGGGAGTGCCCGTCGTCCCTGGCTTGGCTGTCGGCTCGCTCACGCACGCTCCCGTCGCATCACGATGCGACCAAACCACCATCGGCATCACACGCGGCAACAACCGCGCGCACCCTACCCGCCACACATCATCGCTCTTCCCTCTTTATCGGGAAACACCCCCCAACCTCTGCACCCCCCTCACGATCCACCCCAAATCACAGTCCGCACCGCCCCCGCCCCAGCCCCACCAGGCGGCAAGCCGCTGGCCGTTTTCACCCCAAAGCACGGTCGCGGAGAGGGTTATCGCCCCCACGCCCCCCCTCCGCCCCCTATCCGCGGTCTTCGCCGTCACGCCCGCCGCCGACGGCACCACCGCCCGACTGTGGCTCCGGGGCGTCCACCACCACCGCCGAACGCGTCAGAACGTCGCCGACGTGCCGGCCGTTCGCGTCAAAGAACATCACCAGCCCGAACGGCGGCGTCCACTTGAACACATTTCGCACAACAGACCGCAACAGACCGACCGGCTCGTAGCCGTCGCCGTCCGCAATCTCACCGCCAGCGCCATCGGCCGCCGCATCTTCGCCCTCATCGGTCACGTGCGCATCGCCGTCGCCGCGTGCCGACGTGCTCGCCGCCTTGTCGCCGCCCTTGACCACCGCCGTCACGACCAGCCCGCCGGTGACGAACTTGCCCAAAGACCGCCCCGTGCGCCACTCCAGCAGCGCGTTCACGGCCATCGTGACCGTCAGCATCGTAAACAGCGGCCAGAGGCCATCTTCCGACATCCCGCCCGGCCGCAACCCGAGAATGCCCAGCGGCGTTGTCCCGAACGCGAGGCACGCGACCAGTGTCCCCGGAATGACATCGATCAGAGCGCCGTTAACCCGGACCGAAAGCGGCGCAATCGCCATGCCGCGCGGAAGCCAGAACGTCTGCCGGCTCTCACTCCGCAGCACGAACAACAGCACAGCCACGATCATCACCGCCAGAATCGCCGAAAGCGCGAAGAACTCCCGCTGCGTGATCGGCCCCTCCCGCCGCGATGTGCCCTCGTAGAGATCAGCCCGGCCACTATGGACCGACACCTCGCGCACCTGCAGACCTCGCCCCGACGCATCCGCTCGGCCCGATGGAGCGATAACCCCCTCGACACGCCCCGACTCTGTCGCCGCATCATCGCCGACGCCACCCGCGGCGGTCGCGCCACCCGTCGGCGGGCTCCACATCACCACCACACGCCCCGCACCGTCCATCGGCACCACCGCGACCGGAAGCCCCACGCCATCGACCGGCGAAAGGTCCACCTCCCCCGCCACGCCGCTGCGGACCACCGCCATCCGCACCGCACCGCGCCCGCCGCCCGGGCCGGGCTCCACCCGCGTCCGCACGATCTGGCCATCGACGATCGACACCCGCTCGTACGGTCCCGCCGTCGTCGGCAGCGTGCCGAGTCCCGCATCCTCCCACTTTGCGACACCATCAGAAATTGTCGCCGTCCCGGCCCCGCTCCCGCCCTGGGCCTCCGACCCGGGCGTTGACGCCGCGGCATCAACGTCGACCAGCCGCATCGCCCGCTGACCCGCGAACGACAGCACAACGCCGCGCGCCGTTCCAACGACCGTCCACGCGGCACGCGATGACGGTGCCCTGCCCGCCATCGACGACGGCAGGTCGATGCGCAGCCAGCGGGAACCGACCAGCGCGAACAGTTCGGGGCCGTTCTCGCCCGAGAGCATGGCGATCAGTTGCCCACCACCGCCCGCGGCGGCGATGAGCTCTCCATCGCCCGGCAACGATGACACCGCCTCCGGCCCACCAACCGGGCGATACTCCCATCCAAACACGGTCGGGCTCACGTCGATCCGCGCCGCTTCCATCATCGACACGCGCCGATGCATCCGCGATTGTCCTGCTGGCGCAGCAAACGGCCCGCCCGGCTCCGGAGCAAAGAAGAAAAACACCCGGGCGCCATCGGCCGCGAGCGCCTCGGGCGGGCGAACGAGTTCCACGACGCGGCGGACCGTGCCGGGCTTGCCGCCGCTGCCCTGGCCTCTTGGCGGCAGATGCACGAGCGACCATGAATCGCCGCTGACACGCTGCGAAGGCAGCCGCATCACGGCCCAGCCGTGCCCGCTGCTCTCGCCGTTACCCGCCGACGCTTCCAGCGCAGCCCCCACCGCCAGCAGCACTTTGGACTCCGGTGCTGTGGTCACGCCGACCGCGGTCGCGGCCTGAACGGACTTCGCCGCGGAAGACGACGACTCTTCCGGCTGAGCCGCAGCCACGCGGGCGACCGCGAGCACGCACAGCACCGCCGCGGCCAGCAGGCCGAACACACCGGCCACACGTCCCGCGGTCGCCGTCGATCGCCCACGATCACAACCACTTTTCATCGTGCTCACTCTCCCGCCTCCCGCATCGGCGCATCCAAGTCGATCACCCGCTCGGCACGCATCGTCTTCCGCACCGCCTCAAGGTCAAAGGCCCGCGGCGAAATCCGCGAGCGCCCGCCGCCCTCATCCCCATCCGACATTTCCGAAAAGCCAAGCCGCAGCTCCGATCCGCTCGGCACGTGCCGAATGAAGACCGACTGCGCCAGCCGCGGCCGCTCAGCGCCCGACGCACGGATATCCACCGGACCATGGGCCGACAGTTCGCTCTCGACGATCACCACGCCCGCGCGGTCGAGCAGCTCGACCCGCGACGGCCAACCCGTCGTCGCGTCCATCGTGATGCGCTCGAACGCGACACCTTCCGAGTCACCCGCTCCGTCGCCGCTCAGTTGATCATCCGTGGCCCGGTGTGGAATCGTCAGGATCGCGTTCTTGCCGTCGCTGCTCCATCGGGCCTGCGCGGAGTCCGCAGTGCCGGAGCCATCGGCCGCGATCGGCACCGCACCGATGAGCCGGACGATGTCCGTTGGTCTGATCCGCAGGCCGACCGTCGGCCCGCGCCGAACCCGCCACGCCAGCGAGTTCAGTCCCGTGGCGACGAACTTCTCGTCGCCGCTGACATCGACCCACCAGTACCGCTCCTGATTGCACCCGAGCACGAAGAGCGTCTGGCTGAGTTTGCGGATGAAGATCGCCAGGTTCGACGGCGCGACCATCTGCATGCTGAACTCGGCCTGCTCCGTGCGTTCGGCACCGTCGCTGCCGACCAGCCGAATCCGCACATCCCCCGCCGCGATAAACACCCGCGAAAGTCGCTCGGCGTTGCGGTTGTAGCGCTCGATCATCGTCAAGACATCGGGCGCGGCACGCGCGGGTGAGACCCATGTTCGATCGCCGCTCTGCGTCGCCTGACACCCCATGAGGGCCAGAACGCCCGCGAGCGCACCCGCCCACGCACACCCGCGGACGCACGTGCGGACAAAGGACGGAACGCCGCCAGCAACCCGCAACTGTGCACGCCGATGCGCCTGATCCCCGTGAGCCGAGCGGCTGTTCAGATCCGGTCGGTTCACGCCCCGCGTCCCGAACCGGCGGACACCGACGAGCCGGCAACGACCTTCACCTCGACCGTCGGCGATGCCGCGGCTTCGGTGCTTGTGGTGCCGCTGCCGCCCTCGCCCTCGAGTTCCGCCAATACGTCGACGATCGTCGCCTCATCAAGCCCCGGGTCGTGGACCTCGGTCAACGGCGGCCCCTCGGGCGGCTTGGGCTCGCCCTTGCGTCGCAGCAGCATGGCACCGCGTCGCGTTACGCCCTCGAGCGTCAGCAGCTTCCGCCGAACCATCAGCAGCGCCACCACAAACCGCAGCGCCGCACGCTTCTCCGCCGCGCTCGATGCGCCGAGCGCCGAAGCATCATCCTGCGGGAGTTCGACGACCTCGCCGGTTTGTTCGAACAGGTCCGTCAGCGCGGCGTCATCAAGGATGGGCTTGGCCTTTGCGTTTCCCTCGTGAACCACGGCGCGCCAGAAGCCGACGCGCATCCCCGGGCGCCGCTCACCAGACTCCAGCGTCGGCCGACGCCCGCCCGTGGCCTTCCACGCATCCAGCGAGTAGTCCACGCGCTGCAAGGGTTGGCCATCGCCAAGATCCTCGAGCGTCGCGATGTACACCTCGCCCGATTCCAGCGCCCGCCCCGTAACGCAGCACCTGCGTGTCGGCTTGCCAACCGTAAATGACAGCAATCCGCTCATGGCAGGAGTGTACCCCGCGCCGATCATCGGCGGTCACTCGCTGCAACTGACGGTGAAGAACCTCGCGCTCGATCCGCCCGGCCCGACCGCAAATCGCATCGTCTTGCCGCAGGTCGGACATCGCGCGTCGTACGCCGTTCCCGCCGCGTTGCGATACACACGGGTGTACTTGTTCGCGCAGCGGAAAAAGAGCCTCAGGAAAGGCCTGCCCAGTGGCGACGCGGCCACCGTCTCGTCGCTTGCGGACGATGCGGGCCGGGAAACCGGCGACCCGGCGACGGACAGTTCGACAATGTCCTCAGGATCAGGGGGCATCCAAGACCCTTATCGGCGCAATTGGGATGCGGTCCCGAGATCCGAACAATAAACAAACCGACTGTCGGTTTGTTTTTCCCACGGTCGGAATCGTTGCAATTTGCGCCCAATCGCCGATATCCTCCGAAGGAAGACATCCACGGTCGATCCGCATACAGTACGGACACGGTTCGGATTCCCCGATCTTCCCCAACTTTACCCCGTCCGGTCCGGTCATCCGCCCACAATGACGCAGGCCACAGCGGTTACCATCCTGCCCGACCCCCCACCCCCGCCGACGCCCATCGGGTTGATCGCGGGCGCGGGGAGGCTCCCACTGATCATCGCGCAGGGCTTGCGCGATAGCGGTCACCCGGTTCACGGCCTCGGGCTTCGCGACCAGTTTGACCCGACATTGCCCGGGATGTGCGACTCGTTCCAGCAAGCCGGCGTTCTGCGGGTCGGGTCTTGGGGACGGCTTCTACGCGAACGTGGTGTCTCTCACGCGATCATGGTCGGCCGCGTGGATAAGGCACGGCTGATGTTCGATCCGCTGCGGGTTCTCAAGAACCTGCCGGACCTGCGGACGATCAAGGCCTGGTACGGGCAACTCCGTCACGATCGCCGATCGCACGCGATCCTTCGGGTTGTGGCCCAGGAACTCGAGCGTGAGGGCGTCAGCCTGCTGGACTCGACCGCGCCGATCGCTGGCGAGATGGCGCACGCGGGCGTGATGACGGCGCGTGAGCCCTCGGCGCGTGAGAATGCGGATATCTCCTTCGCCTGGCCGTTGATGCGTGAGTTGCTCCGGCTGGACATCGGGCAGTCCATCGCGGTGCGTGAACTGGACGTGATCGCGGTCGAGGGCATCGAGGGGTCCGACCGGATGATCGAGCGTGCGGGCCACTTGTGCCGACGCGGCGGATGGGTCATGTGCAAGGGCGCGCGCGCCGGGCATGATCGCCGCAGCGATGTGCCGACCGTGGGCGTCAAGACGATCGAGAATCTGCACGCGGCAGGCGGCAGTTGCCTGGCGCTGGCCGCGGGTGACGTGATCATGATCGACAAGGTCGAGATGCTCAACACCGCCGATCGGCTGGGCATCTCGATCGTGGGCGTGCCCTCGGCGATCGCCTGAGCCGCAGAAGCAGGCGACATGAACAGCGATGACGCGATCGCGAACGCCGGGCACGAGCAGTCGCCGCCGATGTCGTTTGTCTCCCGCGGCGGCCTCAAGCTCCTGCACGCGATCCGCACCTGGAATCTCGATGTTCGCGGCAGGATCTGTGCCGATCTCGGCTGCTCCACCGGCGGATTCACCGACTGCCTGCTCAGGCACGGTGCGGTGCGTGTGCACAGCGTCGATACCGGGTACGGCGTGATTGACTATCGACTTCGCACGAACCCCGCGGTAAACGTCATGGAGCGCAGCAACGCGCTGCACGTCGCGCCCGCCGAACCCGTGGACATCGTGGTCTTTGACCTGTCGTGGACGCCTCAGAAATTGGCGGTTCCGGCATCGCTGAGGTGGTTGAAGACCGAGCCCTCCGCACGGATCGTCTCGCTCATCAAGCCGCACTACGAGGACAAAGCTCTCGCGGCCAAGCACCGCGGGCTGCTCCCCGATGCGGAGGCGGCACTCGTGGCCGAACGCGTGGCGGGTCAGTTGCCCGCCCTTGGTGTCGAGGTGCTGGGTTGGACCGCGTCACCCATCCGCGGCGGCTCGCAGAAGAAGGCGACATCGGGCAACATGGAGTACTTGGCCCTCCTCAAGCGCGCGTGAGCGTTCGGGACTTCGAGCGAGGGCTCCATGGAGATGCCGGACGCAAGCGGGAGCGCGACCGGACCGTCGACCTGCTGAAAGAAAACAGCCCCTGCGGAGGCAAGGGCTGCTTGAAGCGGAGAGGGGGAGATTCGAACTCCCGATACAGACGAGCTGTATACTAGTTTTCGAGACTAGCCCATTCAACCGCTCTGGCACCTCTCCGTGCAGAGTGCCGATGGTTTCTCGGCAGAGCGGACGAGTATCTTTGCTCACCGGGGGGCAGGGGTCAACCTGCCGCGAGGAATCGGCACAATCTCTGGAGGATGCGTCATGATCGGACCTGAACCGGTGATGAGGTTGCCGAACGTGCAGTCGCGGTCCATGAGGCGAAGCTCACGCGTTGAGCGGATGCTCGCCGCGGTCGCGGCCGCGGGGATCGGATTGACGACACTCGCGGCGGCGGTTTGGGGGCAGTCTGGTCCCGCGGCCGCTCCAACGGCACCTCCAGTGCCATCCGCCCCCGCGGATGGTCCGGGCGTGAACCCTGCGGTGGCACCGACGCGGGGCGGGAGCGACTTCTGGACCAAGCGGCAAGCGGTCCTGACCGCCCGGCTCGATGAGGCCGGGACGAGGGTCGCCAAAGGCGAGTCTTCTCCGAGTTGGGTGCTTCTTGGCGACTCGATCACCCAGGGATGGGAAGCGGCGGGCAAGGACGCGATTGCGGAGTTGAACCGCTTCGGCGAGGTGCTGAACCTCGGCATCGGAGGCGACCGCACGCAGCATGTGCTCTACCGGATCGCCGACGGCTCGCGGCTTGCGAAGTTGACGCGCGCGGGCGAGAGCCCGACGGCCCCTGCGTGGGTTGTGCTGCTGATCGGGACGAACAACCTTAACAGCGACTCGCCCGAGCAAACCAGCGAGGGGATCATCGCCTGCGTGCGGGCGATTCGCGCGACACTGCCGACCTCTCGGGTGCTGATCGTGGGCATCCTGCCGCGGGCGCAGAAGAGCGACAAGCTCCGGACGCTCGCGGCGGAGACCAACGCGGCGCTGGAGCGGCGACTGAAAGACGGTGGCGAGAATTCTCTTCTGTCTGACCCGATGGTTCGCTATGCCGACATCAGCACGCGGTTTGTCGAGGCAGACGGGACGATTTCCAAGGATGTGATGCCGGACCTGCTGCACCTCTCGGGCGAGGGCTATCGACGATTCGCGGCGGCCATCATCGAAGCGACGTGGGAGCGTGATCGCCAGCCCAAGGGCAAGTGATCAGGTGCTGACGCGAACGAGGGGACCGCGCCAAGCGCGTAAGCGTCGCGAGTTCTCGGGCGTTGGCGAGGGGTGATCGCTTCGCGGGTGAACGGAATGGCCTGAAGCGGCGAACCCTTCGCTTCATCGGGGAGCGGCGGTCGTGCGCGCACGGAGTTCTGGGTCGCGAGGTATCGAGAGATATGGCCCAAGACGAGGCCAAACGGACCTTCGTGTAACGAAGGCTTCGCCCAGAGCGCACAGGCGGCCCCCAATTACCCCGCTTGAGCCTCGCACGCGAAGAAATTGAATGCCAAAGTCGATGATGCATTGCCGCGAGTGCACGTACGCACCGCGGGTAGGAAGTCCCAACGGTCGGCGACGCGTACACGCCGACCGCCACGCCAGGCTGGCAAGGAGTAGCAGTATGATGACTCGTCGCGTTCGTAAGGCTTTCACGCTGGTTGAAATTCTGATCGTGGTCGTGATCCTCGGCATTCTCGCCGCGATCGTGATCCCCCAGTTCACTCGCGCCTCTGACGATGCCCAGGTCGGCAACGTCCAGACGCAGCTGCAGACGATCCGCAGCCAGATCGAGTTGTACCGCGTCCGCAACAACGGCGGCTACCCGGAATTCGGCGGCTCCGACAACGACGGCTGGGGCGTTCTGGCTGGCAACGACGCCGATGGCAACCCCGGCAACTACATGAAGACCCCGCCGGTGAACCCGCGCACGGGCACGTCGACGATCGCGACGGGCGCTGAGGGCTCGCACCTGGCGGCGGTGGTCCGCGGCGACACCGGCTGGATCTGGGACGGCACGAACGTTCACGCCAACGGCTTCGATGAGGCCGCCGCGAACGACGGCGATGCCGCGACGCCGGCTTGGGTTGCTCCGTAAGAGCACGCCCGAGTTCAGCATGATCTTCTCACGCGGATCCTTCGCGGGATCCGCGTGGCTTGTTGAGGGCCTGGGGTCACGACGGCGAGGCGGCCTTTGCGGAGCAGCGGACATGACCGACGCCATCGTCAACTCTCCATGTTCGCAGACCCGGGCACGAGGGCGCCATCGGAGCGGGGCGTTCACGCTGGTTGAGATTCTCGTCGTCGTGGTTGTGCTGGGCATCCTCGCGTCGGTCGTTGTGCCCGGGCTGGCCAAGGCCGGCCAGGAAGCGAGTATCTCGGCGACATCGGCGGAACTGCAGCGTGCGCGTCAGTTCATCGAGGTGTTCCGCGCGCGAAACTCGGGTCGACTCCCGGCGATTCAGGAGGGGGATGGGCAATGGGGAGAGCTCGTCGGCGAGCGGTATCTCAGCAGCCCACCCACGAACCAGCATGTGGATCGGGAGTTCTCGCAAGTTGTGCGCTTCGGGCTCGGGCCGGAGGCCACGCCGCGGCCGGAGTATGGCTGGATCTACAACCCGCTGACCGGGGGTCTGTGGGCCGGGGGGTTCGATGAGCGGGACCAGCCGATACCTCGTTAGCGGACCTTCGCGGATCGGGCAGTTGTGGCGGAACTTCGCGCGGTGAGTGAACGGGCGCGGCTGATCGGTCGATGAACGGTGTGTGCCCTCGCACGTGCGCGGGCGGAACCAGGAGCATCCCATGCGTCGCCGCGGCCACGAAGTGAAGTTGAGTGTTGTACTTGCCGGACTTCTCGCGATGAACATCGCGGTTCAGTTGGTTCAGCTGACGCAGGGCTCGATGGCGGTTGCGCAGCCGGCGTCTCAGACGCCGCCGCAGCCGTTCGGCAACAGCGCTGAATTTCAGCGCCGCACCGCCGACGGCATCGGCCAGCTGGTCGAGCGCATGGGGCGGATCGAGGCCCGCCTCGAGAAGCCGTTCAACGTGAAGGTCCTGGAGATGCCGCCGATCCAGGTGAACCTGCCCAAGACGGCCAACTGAAGCAGAGACGGCGGCTTGCCGTCGGAGTGAAGCATGATGCGCCTTGCCAACGATCGTCAGACCCGCGGAGTGATGCGGTGTCGGGCGCGCGGAGCGGTGCGCTGGGTGCGCTCGGGCTTCACGCTGATCGAGATGATCATCGTCATCGCGCTGCTGGGGATCGCGGGGATGCTCGTGATTCCGGCGATGGGGTCGGTGGGTGCGCTGCGTTCGCAGGCCGCGGTGCGGACGATCGTGGCGGACTTGACGTTCGCGCAGTCTGACGCGATCGCGTTTCAGCAGGGACGCGCGGTGGTGTTCGATCTCAACGCCCAGACGTACAGCGTCGTGCAGGTCATCGGCCGCGACGCCGACGCGACGACAAGCACGCTCTACGACCCGTCGCGTCCGGATGGGCGGTACATCGTCCGGCTGAACGAGGATCGATTCGCGGGCGTGCGTGTGACGAGTGTCGCATTCAATGGCGATGACTCCAACCACACACTCGTGCTCGACGACATGGGCACTCCGGTCTCGGAAATCGGATCAAACGAGCCGGGAACGGGCGGGGTGATCCGTGTAGAGGCAGGTCCGGCGGACAATCCGACGCAGATCTTTGACATCATCGTCGAGCCGTTCACCGGGCGAGTGTCGATCAGGAAAATCAAGGACGAATGAGCATGAAGGCGAGGCAGCCCCACGGCAGGAAGTTGCGCGGCCCGGCGACGTTCGTCGCGGTGGTTGCGGTGGCGTTCGGGCTCCTGCTCTGGGCAAGGCTCATTCTCGTGACCGGGCACCCGCGCACAGCGACGGCGGCGCCGTCGCCGAAGGCGGTCGATCGCCAGGCGGGCGAGAACCTGACGCCCGAAGCTACCCCTGGCGCATCCACGAAGAGCGGGACCGAGAACACGCAGGGCCCAAGCGGAAGCGGAGATTCTCCCGCGTCCGCGGCTGGTGATGCGACGCCGCGCTGATCTGTAGCGGCTATGCGGCGCGTGACGACTATTCCGGACAGTTCGGGGAAGGCCGTCATCTGCCTGCCCAAGCGTGCAAGTCGCGCACAAGTCCGCAGTCACTCCAGACGAAACACATTGTCACGGCCGCTGCTCGCCCGGAGTTGAGGCGAGGCGTGTTCGCAACTGGAGACCCGCATGACTTCGCATCGCAACGCCGATCGTCCGATTCGTACGCATCGATCCCCCGCCACGCTGCTGATGTCGGCCGGTGCCGCGTTGCCGATCGCGGCGGCGCTGAGCATGAGCCTGACGACCCCCGCGCTGGGCCAAGGGCAAGCCGAGGGTGACAAGCCGCGCATCAGCGTGTCCGACCAGATGACCGTGGACATGCATGTGCGGAACGAGGAAGTGACCAATGTTCTGGAGATGCTCGCGATCCAGAGCAAGCGGAACATCATCGCCAGCCGCAACGTTTCGGGCAAGATCTCGGCGGACCTGTACGGCGTGACGTTCTTCGAGGCGCTGGACGCGATCCTTCACGTCAACGGCTTCGGGTACATCCAGAAGGGCAACTTCATCTACGTTCACACGACCGAGGAACTGGAGAAGATCCAGCGCCAGATCAAGACCCGCTCGGCGAAGGTCATCCGACTGAACTACCTCACGGCAGCCGATGCCGCGGAGTTCGTCAAGCCGCTGCTGAGCGAGAAGGGCGGCGAGATCAAGACGAGCACGAAGACCGAGAGCTTCGCGCTGCCGACGGACGTTCCGGCGGGCAAGGATGACTTTGCGCTCGGTGCGACGATCGTGGTCATCGACTACGAGGAGAACATCGCCGCGATCGAGAAGCTCCTGGCCGAACTGGACACCAAGCCCGCCCAGGTGCTGATCGAGTCGACGGTGCTGCAGACGAACCTGACCGAGGACAACGCCTTCGGCGTGGACTTCTCGATCATCGGGTCGGTCAACTTCTCCGACTTTGCGACCGTCGGCGGTCCGCGTGGCGTGGCCGAGGCCCTCGGCCGCGGCACCGGTGCGGGCACGAGCGGCGGCTTCTCGCCGAGCGACAACACGGGCACGGGCGTGCAGGTGACGCCGGGACGCACCGGCGGCGCATCGACGATGAAGATCGGCGTCGTGTCGAACAACGTCGCGGTCATCGCGCGGCTCCTGGATGAAGTCAGCGACACGACCATCGTCGCCAATCCGAAGCTCCTGGTGCTCAACCGCCAGCCGGCACGCGTGGTCATCGGTCAGCGCCTGGCGTATCTCTCGACGACCGCGACCGAGACGAGCACCACGCAGACCGTCGAGTTCCTCGACACCGGCGTTCAGCTGCACTTCCGCCCGTTCGTGACCAACCAGCGTGAGATCCGAATGGAACTCCGCCCACAGATCTCCGAAGGTACAACGGCCGAGATCCGCGGCCTCGGCGGCGGCCTTGTCACGGTGCCCAACGAGTTCCGTCAGGAGGTCACGACGAACGTGATCGTTCCCGATGGCATGACGGTGGTCATCGGCGGCATGTTCAAGGAAAAGACGGTCGCCAGCCGCTCGCAGGTGCCGCTGCTGGGCGACATCCCGCTGGTGGGCACGGCCTTCCGCGGACACGAGGACAGCACCGACCGCGAGGAGTACATCTTCCTCGTCACACCGACGATCGTCAGCGACACGGTGCTCCTGGATCAGGGCGAGCGTGCGGCGGTTAGCATCGATCGCGTTCGCACGGGCACCCGCCAGGGCCTTCTGCCGTGGTCTCGCGAGAAGATCACGTCTTCGCTCAACGTCGAGGCCGAGGAACTGGCCCGCAACGGCGACAACGAGTCGGCGCTCTGGAAACTCAACCGTTCGCTCTCGCTCAACCCGCGTCAGACCGAGGCGCACACGCTTCGCGAGAAGATCCTGGGTCAGCGTGAAGTCTGGCCGTCGCGTGAACTCTTCCGCGAGGTCGTTGACGACAAGGTGGCACGCCGACTCAAGGATGTCACCCCCACGCCCGATGCTCGCCAGCCCAGGCCGGTCTTTGACACGCCGATCCCGCAGACGCCTGTTGACTTCAACAAGCTCCCGGCTCCGGAAAACAAGCCGGTGAAGATCAACTCGGTCCGCCAGATCAAGCCTTCTCAGAGCGTGCTGCTCCCGGCGACGCAGACCTCGCCGACGACTTTCTTCGACACGACGACGCAGCCGACTGTGCCCGAGGCGCTGGCGGCAGCGGCCCAGAATGGCGCAACGGATCCGGGCTTGGAGCAGAGCAGCGGCAATACCGCATCGCATCGTCGTGACGAGGCCGCGTTGCAGCCTGCACTTCAGTCAAGCTCTCCGGCGACGCCGCAGACGGCCACCGTTCCGGTCGACGGCGGCAACTGAGCCCCCACCGACACACCAGGCGTCAACGTCCCGGCGGGCACTCCGGCACAAGGTGCCCGCCGGGACGAGACGATCCGCAGCTCAACTCGCTTCTGACTTCTTCATCGCAGCATCCCCGGGGCACGGACCGCTCGGGGAAGCGCAAACACGGACCGATCACTCACGTTTCTCACTGCAAGGAAGCACGAATGAACACGATTCAGACTCGCACCCGACTGATTCTCTCGCTGATCGCCGCGGCCGGACTGAGCATCGCCTCCGGGTGCGCAAGCCGGGGGTATACCAAGGAGGCATCGAACGCCGCTCAGCAGCGAGCGATCCAGTTCCGAGGCGGGGTTCAGTTGTCGATGGCCCAGCAGCAGTTCCTCGCGGGCGACCTGGACAAGGCGCTCAAGACTGTTGACGGTGTGATCGCCGCGAATCCGCAGGTCGCCGCGGCGCACGTTCTTCGCGGCCGCGTGCTCAGCGAACGCGGCGCACTCGAGGAGTCGCGCCGGTCGTTCCTGACCGCGGAGAGCCTCGATCCCGCCAATGTCGAGGCGCAGTACTACCTCGGCATCGTGTACGAGCGCTTCAGCCAGCCCGACGAGGCGATGAACAGGTACAAGCGGGCGATGGATCTGGATCGGGCCAATCCGCAGTATGTCGTCGCCGCGGCGGAGATGCTCGTGGCCCAGAACAAGCTCGAGGAGGCCGACGCGCTCCTTGTCGAGCGTCGCAGCGACTTCGAAGCCAACGCCGGTATCCGCCAGCTGCAGGGGCAGATCGCGCTGCTGCGTTCGGATCCGGCCGCGGCGGCGCGTGCGCTCCGCGAGGCGAGCATGCTCGCCCCGGACGATCACAACATCCGGGAGGACCTGGCTCGTGCCCAGTTGGTCGCGCAGCAGCACAGTGACGCCCTGATCACGCTCGATCGCCTGCTCGGTGTCGAGGCAAATCGCCAGCGACGCGACCTGCGCTCCATGCGTGCTCAGGCGCTGATTGGGCTGGACCGCCTCGGCGATGCGCGGACGGAGCTTGTGAATCTGACCAGCGACGAGGCGGGCACCCGCGACGCCGCGGCGTGGTTCGAGCTGGGCAAGCTGTGCGCACGCATGAACGATCTGGACAGGCTGCGCTTCGCGGCCGGTCGCGTCGTGTCGCTGTGGCCCAATCGCTACGAGGGCTTCATGCTCCGCGGCATGCACGCATCGCTCTCGGGCGACACCAAGGCCGCCATTCAGCATCTGGATCGTGCGATCTCGCTGACGTCTACGGACGCTCGGCCGCTCATTCTCAAGGCGGTGCTGCTCGAGGAAACCGGCCGCACGCACGAAGCGGTCGAGGTGCTCAGCCGAGCGATCGAGCGCGACGGCGGGCGCGATCCGCGGCTGATGGAGTACTTGGCGGCGCTGCAACTGCGCGAGGGCACCGCGGCGATGCAGGCCGACCCGAACGCGGCCAACATCAATCCCTGAAAACAAAGGGACGAAAGCACAACCTGCGACACTCACCCGCCCGTGCCGAAAGGCGCGGGCGTTTCGTTTGTGCCGTCGACTTCGATCTCCACCTGGAGCTCGATGTGGATCGGCGCAAGGCAGTGCGTGTCGTTGCAGGGTTGAAGCGTGACGACAATGACCGGCTTCTGCGTGACCGCACCGACCTTCTCGATCACGACCGGCATCTCGATGATACCGGAAAGAACCCGATGGCTTGCCCCGGAGATCGCGGTACCGTCGGGATAGTCGCAGTAGATCTTGAGCCCGTCTCCGTCGCGCAGGCCGACGCGCAGCGGCAACACCTTGCCGCCGGAGGCCTCGCCCGCGGCGGCATCGTTGATGTGGTACCCGTCGTCGAGTTCAATACGAATGGAGAACTGCGCGGGGGCGTCGTCGGCCACGAGGACGCGTTCCTCGCTCGCGAGGATCGCCCGCACACCCGGCGCGGCCTGCGGCGCCGAGACGGGCCGCGCGCCGATGGCCGCAAGGGACTCTCGCACCGCCGGACCAAGGCGACGGAGCATCCGGAGCAGCACGCGCGTCGCGTTCGCCGTGGCGATGGAAGAGTCCGCGATCGACGAGGAGTGTGCCGCGAGTGCTCCCAGGAGGCGATCGCGCCACATCGGCTCACCTGTCAGTTCATGAGCCTGATCGAGCGCATCGAGCATCATCGATGTCCCGGACGCGATTGCCCCGTCGTACGTCGAGCGAGCCCGAACGAAGAGGTCGGCACGCTGATCCCGCGTATCGAAGTACCCCTTGCCGCCCGAAGCATCATGGAACCGCTCGTGAGCCAGCTCGAGCAGCGCAACAGCGGTCGCAAGATCCTGTCGGCCCGATGCCGGCGCGCGGTCGCTCACTCGGTGGAGCGCGATGAACGCCAGCGCAAGGGACGCGTAATCCTCGAGCCCGGCCTCGCTCTCGGCGACAACGCCGCGACGGGCGCAGCGGGCCAGTGATCCATCTGCGTGTCGCAGGCGGGTGCTCACGGCATCGGCGGCGCGGCGAGCCATGTCGATCCACGAGGGCTCATCGAGGCTCGCTCCCGCGAGCGCAAGGGCCTCGATCATCATCGCGTTCCAGCTCAGCACGATCTTGTCATCGAGCCTCGGCTGCTTTCGCTGCTGCCGCGCGCGGAGCATCTGACCGGAGACCCGTGTGAGCGTTGCCGCGAAGTCTGCGGGTGTCATGTTGACCCGGGACGCCATCGCATCCGGAAGTGCTTCGAGACGAAGAACATTCCTCGCGGGTTCGTCGGGATGGTGCGGATCCTGGAAGTTTGCGCCCGCATCGAGCCCGAAGACTCTCGCCGCGAACGCGGCGTCGGCATCGCTCAGCACGGCGGCGAGATCATCTCTGGTCCAGACGTAGTTCAGCCCTTCCTTGCCATCGACCTCGGCATCCTGAGCCGTGAAGAACATGCCGGTTTCGGGGTCGGTCATTTCGGTCTGAACGTATCGGACGATCCGCCTGGCAACGTCGGCATAAAGCGGCTGCCCGAAGATCTTCGCGGACTGCTCGTACACCGTGAGCAACTGGGCGTTGTCGTAGAGCATCTTCTCAAAGTGCGGCACGAGCCAGAACGCGTCGACGCTGTAGCGGTGAAAACCGCCGGCGAGCTGGTCGAACATGCCGCCGAGAGCCATGCGGTCCAGTGTCGTGCGGAGAGCGGTGTCGATCGCGGCTCGGGCCTCGGAGGTTGTCGTGCTGGTTCGGGCATCGAGCAGAAGCCGGAGATAGACGGGCTGAGGAAACTTGGGCGCCCCGCCGAATCCGCCGTGCGTGCGGTCGAATATGGTCAGCAGTGTGCTGACGGCACGCTCAACTTCCGCCGGGCCGACGAGTGCGGGCGGTCCGACATCGGCGAGCTTCTCCCGAACAGCCGCGGCCACGGTCTGAGCCTGCGCACGCACCTCCTCCGGTCGTTCACGCCACGCCGCGCTCATCGCGAGACACACATCGGTGAACGACGGGCGGCCGAAGGCTGCACGCGGCGGGAAGTACGTGCCACCCCAGAATGGCGCAAGCGTGACAGGATCGAGAAAGACCGACATCGGCCAGCCGCCGGAGCCCGTCAGCATCTGCACGGCGCTCATGTAGAGGTCGTCAACCTCGGGACGCTCCTCGCGGTCAACCTTGATGTTCACGAAGCACTCGTTCATCACCTTCGCCGTCGCGTCGTCTTCGAACGACTCGCGCTCCATCACGTGGCACCAGTAGCACGTCGAGTAGCCGACGCTCAGAAAGATCGGCACGTTGCGGCGGCGGGCCTCGCTGAAGGCCTCCTGACCCCAAGGGAACCAGTCCACGGGGTTGTGGGCGTGCTGCAGCAGATAAGGGCTGCGCTCGCGGGCGAGACGATTGGCGGGATGGCGATGCGCGGCGGTCGTGAGGCTCATGGGCAACGGTAGCAATCGACCGCTCAGCGGCCGGCGTGGCCCGCAAACCCAGGCCCGATGGACACGCCGCCCATGGGCGAGACAACCAGAGCGCGGACGACGCCGTCGGTCGACACGGGCGCGACAGGGCGAGACTCGGCCACACCCGAGCGAGCGCGGACCTGTCGCATGGCGACAACCGAGGAAATAAGCGCCGCATCAACGGGCAGCAGACGCACCTGCACGTTGGCCATACCTGCGCAGATGCGTAGACCCGTCTCATCATCGCGATCAAGCCGATCGCGCGTGACGACCTCGAACGCTCGCGTGTACTCACCGGCCGCGCGTCGAACATCGACGCTGCCGATGCCGGCGCTCTCCGCGGCCGCGTGAATCGCCGTCCGCAACGTCGCCGCTTCTTGGGCGAGTTCCTCGCGGAGTGCAAGAATCACGCGGCCCGACGCCTGCGTGAGAACGGGCAGCGCGAACGACACCAGCAGTCGGCCGAGGTGACCCTCGGCCCGTCCCGCGAGCGATCCGACATTCTCCCTCGCGCCCGCACGGACCGACCAGCAGCCGTGCCTGGCGGCGAACGCATCGAGCCCCGCGGCCATGGGCACGCTGATGCCCGGGTCCGGACCGCCCTTGAGCAGGTCCGCGGGAAGTTGATCGAGCATGCCCGCATCGGACGAAAAGGTCTCCTGGTGTGCGTATGGCCGCAGCGGCGACCACGCGGCTTCGTCACCGATGCGACCGGTGGAGCGGCGAACATCATCGATCGCGTCGCCCCCGTCGTGCAGCGACTCGATGATGCCAAGCGACCAGAGCGGGCTCATCCAACGCCATGACTCGATCAGTCGCAGGTACCGTGGATGCCGGGTGAACGCCTCGTGGACCGCCGATCGGCTCACGCCCGCGAGTGGCGCGGGCAGGATCGTGACCATGCGCTCGCTGATCGCCGCGGCGACCATGACGGCGAGTTCTCGACCGGCGAGGTGGTACGGGCTGACCGCGCAGATCATTGCGCACCGCCGATCGGCAGCAGCGGACGCGCAGGGGCCGTGAAGCGGCCAGCGGACCGACGCTCGCCCGCGGCGTCGCGAAGCCAGGAGATCATGCGGTCGGTGTAGCCGGGCAGAAAAATGAACAGCCACTCGTGCCCGCCGGCGAAGGTCCAACGCTCCGGTCGCCCGGCCAGTTCCCACAGCTCATCGCCAAGATCCGCCGGCACGGCCGTGTCGCTCCGCGCGTGAATCATGAGCGTCGGCAACGCTCGGAGCACCGCGGCGGTGCGGACCGGATCGAGCGGTGATGTGGACCGATAGAGCGCGATGGCCTCCCGACGCTGCTCCGCGGTCGGCGCGGCGCCCAGCCACACGAAGCGGAGCGCATCGACCCAGCCCGCGTAACTGCTCCGGAGCGCGATGGATATGTAGTCCACGCCGCCGGCGATGAGGACCGCCGCGTCGAAAGCCTCAGGCTGACGAGCGACGACGGTCGGGAGCACCATCGCCCCCGCGCTCAGCCCCATGACCACGCGCGGACGATCGGCCAGCGCAGGACGCTGCGACATGACATACACCAGCGCCGCCTCGACCGCGTACGCGCATTCCACAGCGCGATCGCCAAGCACGGCGGATACCGCTGCGATTCCTTGGGCGGGATCGGTCGGGTCGATTCGGAACTCGCGGCGTTCGCTGAATCGCGACGGCTGCGCGAGCATCCGCAGCACACACCAGCCCTCGGCCCGCAGAGAGCCGGCGATCGCGTCGATCGTTGGTTCGGGCGTGCCGAACAGCCCGGGCAGCAGGACAATCAGCCCGCGTGCAGGTGTGCCGACATCGGCGTCGGCATACGAGAACCATGTGCGTTGAAGGTCAACGAGCACGCCGCCCGGCGTGACATCGCCGGTCGGGGTCGCGACTGCGGGCTGTCGGCCACGCTCCGTGCCACTGATGAACTTGAAGAACAGTGAAGCGCCGCGAGCATCTCCCGGCTTGATGCCTCGGCTAATGCTCGGCGAAACGAACACAAACGCCCCAGGGCCTTCGCCCTCAAAGCGGGCCAGACCGTCGCTGAACCACGGCGCACGTCGGCGGGCAAGTGTGTTGGCGTCCTCGCGCTGCTCCTCGTTGAGGAGCACCCGATCCGCATCCGTCTTGCGGAACATGCGGGGCGGTCCCTCCAGCGGGACGATCGTGCCCATCAGCCGTCGCGAGAGCCCACCGGGCACCGCGCGCGGCAGGCCTGACCAGACGCGATAGCGAGCTGGCCAGTCACTCGAACTGACCAGCGGCTCCGGATGCACGACGTGCGACGGCGTGGCTTCGCTGGCCAGCCTCGCGGGCTCGTAACTCATGCATCCGGTGATCGGCATGAGCGAAGAGGCGAGCGCGGCGACCAACACGGCGCGGCGTCGGATCACGCCAGCGGACACGAACACGCCGCGAATCGCCGAGGCCTGGTTCACCGCTCCGACTCACCACGATCCGGAGCGGTGCCGGGCTCGCCCGTTGGCACCGCGCCGGACTTGTCCTGGAGGTGATCGCGAAGATCGCCCAGCCGCTTGCGGAGCGGATCGTTGAGGCGATCGGACTCCTCACGGTTGTTCACGACGACCGGCGTGATGAACGCGACGAGCTCGGTGTTGGTCTTGCTGCGCTCGGTGCTGGTGAAGGGCAGCCCCAGAATCGGAATGTCGCCGAGGAGCGGGATCTTGCGCTTGGTCTCGGTGTCTTCAGTTCGCATAATGCCCGAGATGACGACGGTTTGACCATCGCCGACAATGAGCTGCGTCGTGGTCTCTCGGCGATCGACGATGGCCCCGCCGAAGAGCGTCTGGCCCGCGACCGTGTTCGAGAGCTGGAGGTTGACGCGCAGGTCAACATCTCGCTCCGGGGTGATGCGCGGACGCACGCGGAGCTGGATGCCGACGGCGCGGTAGTCGAATGACTGAACCAGCCCCGTGGTGCCCGTGGCGGTCTGGGTGTCGGTGATGAACGGGATGTCCTGCCCGTCGAAGAAGATGGCTTCCTGATTGTCCGACGTGAAGATCCTCGGCTCGGAGAGGATGCGGACCTGCGTGTTCTGCGCAAGTGCCTGCAGGAGCACGTTCACGTTTACGCCGACGTTCAGCACGCTGGTGTCAAAGAGCGAGTTGGCCAGTTCGTTATTGGTGCCGGTGAAGATCGGGCCGTTGTTCGATGACCCGATGCCGATCGCGTTGTCGGAGTTGGTGGGCGTGATGGCGCTGTTGCTGAAGCGGACGCCCAACGCCGTCGCGTCTTCACCGGTGAGCTCGACGATGACCGCGGCGATGAGCACCTGCCGGCCGGGCTTGTCAAGACGCTCGATGATCTCGACGATCGAACGCTTGTACTCGAGCGGCGCGAGCACCATGACCGCGTTCTGCCGCGAGACGGGGACGATGCGTGCCTTGGAGATCAGGTTCGAGGATCCGGCGCTGTCCGTCGGCGGTCGGGCACGCTGCCACCAGAACTGGAGCGCATCGCCCGTCGTGGTCGTGTTCTGCTGGGCGGTGTCACCCGTTGTCGTCGTAGCCGAGTCACTGGCAAACGGCGACGCACCCGCGGCCGAGGAAGCGGACAGTCCGGTCGTTGCGCGACGGACGCTGGCGAGCGTGCCCTCTTGTGCCAGCAGGGCGTTGAGCTGCTCGGCCAGGTCGTCCGCATTGGCGTGCTTGAGTTCAACGACCTCCGGAAGGCCCGCGGTCGTCGGCTGGTCAAGATCCTCGATGATCTTGTCGATCACGCTCATGTTGTCCGGGCTCCGCGCGACGACGACCAGCCGGCCGGCCTCGGGAATAGCCTGGAACGAAAACTGCCCGGCGAGTCGGCCCACGCCCTGCTGCAGCGCGGTCGTGCGCTGTCCCTGCTGCGTGCCGACCGTTGTCTGCGTTCCCTGACCGAAGAGACCCTCGAGCGTTTCCTTCATCTTGACGGGGTCGGTGTTCTTGAGCTCGTAGACGCGGGGGATCACGGCTTCTTCGGGCAGCGGGCGATCCCACTGCTCCAAGATCTGCTTGCGGACCTGATCGATGATCTGCTGCTCTCCCAGCACCGTGACGGAGTTCTGCTGGGTGTTGCTCGTCACGCGGAGGTTCACGCTCGTCGCGGCGTTCTGGCCTCCCTGCTGCGGCTGCTGTTGCTGCTGCTGGCGACCGCCGCCCTGCACGCCGAACTGACGCTGGGCCTGCTGGAGCGCGGCCTGTGCCGCGGTGTTGCCCGTCCGGCGGGCGCCCTGCGCGTTCGCGTCGGCGAACAGGTCGCGAATGTTCTGAGCGACAAGTTCCGCATCGGCGAAGCGGAGATGGAACGTCTCTGTCGCCAGCGCCGCCGCGGCGGGCTTGTCGAGCGCGACAATGACCTTCTCCAGCCGCTGAAGAAGAGCGACCGGCCCGGTGATGAGGATCTGGTTGCTGTCGGGATCGACGCTCATGCGCGCAAAGTCAGGAATCGACGGGCGGAGAACCTCGGCAACGTTCGCCGCCGTCGCGGACTTGAGCGAGAAGACCTTCTGCAGCACCGAGCCGAGATCCGTGCGATCCGCGACGGGCTTCTCAGGGCCGAGCACCGGGATCGACTGACGGTCAACATCGGCCTGATCGCGCAGAAGGATGAGGTCGGGGTTCTCAACCACCGCCACGCCATTCTGCTGGAGCGCAAGGAACACCAGGTCCAGCGCCTGCTGCCGCGGGATCGCCTTGTCGTTGAGCAGCGTGATGCGGCGGCTGAGCACGTCCTGCTGTGGGAGCACGACCTTTCCGGTGGATTCAACGATGAACGGAATGAGTTGCTCAACACTCACGCCGCGGAACGAGAGCTTGGTGGGCTCATCCGGCGGCACGCGACGGCCGAGCGAGTCGATACCCATCGGCGTCGCGATTGGTGGCGTCGCGGGCGCGGTGGCCGAGCCGTTCTGCGTGGACGCTTGGGGGTCCTGAGCGACGGCGGGCTGCTCGGCTTGGGGCTGAGCCGGGGCCTGGCTCGCCTGTGTTTCGGGGGCTGCGGAGCCCGGCGCATCGGGCGGTGTTTGCGCAGCGGGCGTCGTCGGCTGCGTGCCTTGCTGCATCGCGGCGTTGGCCGCGAGCGCGACGACAACGAGCGAGCCGGCGACGGCCACGAGCGCACGCGCTCGACCCGAGATGATCGAGGGCTGCTTTGCGGCGGGGGTATGGGCCGTGGTTTCGGCCGCGCTGCGGTTGGGTGTCGTCTTCAAGGTTTTCTCGCTCGGGACAGGATCGGCACCTTCGTGCGGTTTATCGATGGGTCGTTCGAAACACAGGCTCGGCTCTCACGGTGCGGCGTTCGGCGGCGGCGGGGGCGGTTCGGCCGGGGGAACATCCGGTGCCGCGGGTGCGGGCTCCGGAGCCGCCGCGGGGGATCCAGCCGGCGCACTCGGTGCCGCACCAGCCGGGCCTGCGGGCGTTGCGCTCGGGCCTGACGCGGGCGACCCGGCGGGCGCTGAGCCCGGGGGTGATGATGGCGACGGCGGCGAGTCACCACCGCGCGGACGGGGTGGGCGATCCCCCGATCGCTCCGAGGCGCCCGGGCGAGACCCCGGCGGGTCCTGCGGCAATGGAGTCGGCGGCACGATTTCCACGCCGGGCGTTGGTTCGAGCGCCGCATCCGTCAGTGACACGGGCGAGCGCTCGAACAGACCGACGCTGAACTCCGCGCCCTGCCAACCCAGCTTCGCGTACCACGGTTCGTGGAGTTCGAGAACCGCCAGTCCGTCATCGGCAGGAGCACCGACGCGAAGACGGCGACCATCCGCGAACCACGCCTCACCGTTGACCATCGCGATCAGAGCCGGGCCGTTGTACCGAACGGGGACGGGCACGTCCTCGACCTTCGGCGGGATCGGATAAAACGGCGATCGACCGGTCGTCCGTTCCTTCGCCGCACGAAGGCCGGCCTCGAATCGCGCGGTGCGTTGAGCACGCTGCGAATCGGAGACTCCCTCGAGGGGCTCCGCTGGTCCGACACGAGCCGCCGCTCGCACGGGCAGCATCGCCGAGACCACCGCCAGCGTTGCCCCCGCGAGCAGAGCGAGCGTGAGGACGCCTCGACGCAGAGCGTGAGCGGGACTCGTCAGAATGGACTCAGGAGCAGCGTCGCTCATCGGCTTACTCCCGGTGATGCTGTGGGCTGAGCCGGCGAACCACCCGGCACAACCGGGGCCGGAACGGTCGCGGGTGCGGCGTCGGGAGTTCGTCCGGACTCGGGCGTGGTCGCTGGCGTGGTCGCTGGGGCGCTCGCGGGATCGGTCGCCGGTGCGGGGCCAGCGTTCGATGCGGGCGGAGGACCTTCGGCGGGCTCGGGGGGAGTGGTCGAAGTCGGCACCGATGCGCCGCGAGCTCCGGCGACCGCCCACGTCTCTGAAACGAGCGTGACACTGATCTGGCCCGTTGTCGCGTCTCCGCCACCCATGGCGCGCGGATTGGGCAGTCGACGGAGTTGAACGCTCGAAACCGCATGCACCTCGGGGGCCTTCTCAAGGTCCGTCAGGACGCGCATGAGCGCGTCGGTTGTGCCCTCGAACTGCCATTCGATCGTGAATCGCTCCAGCGGCTGGCCATTGGCCAGGCCGGAACCGACGAACCTCACGCCGTCTCGGGAGATCGGCTCGCCTCGCGTTGCCAGGCGACGCTGCCGCTCCTGAACGCTGTGAGCCGAGCGGATGGTCGAGAGCCGACGATCCAGCGCGGCCAGCGGATCACCGCCGCGTGCTGGCGCTTTGACCGGACCGAATGCGATCATGGCCCGCTCGAGTTCCGCGCCGGTTGATTCAAGTGCGGCCTTTGCCGAAGCCCGATCGCGCAGTTCGGCTTCGAGAGCATCGGCCTGCGTGCGGAGGCGATCGGTCGCGAGCATGACCGGCTCGACCAGACCGAAGTACGCGACCAGCACCACCACCAGCGCCGAGATCCACTTCCCGCTGCGGGGCAGAGCGCCCCAGCGCTGTCTGACTGTCGCAAGCACACTCACTTCGCACCCGCCTTTCCGGCCGGTGCCGTCAGCCTGTTTCGGAGTTTCTCGGCCTCGGCGTTCAGCCGACCCTTGGTCGCTTCATCGAGCGACGGCTGCTGTGCCGCGCTGCGACGGCTGCCGAACTCACGCACGATACCGGCGCGGTCGAGCGCATCGATCTGCGCATCGGTCAGTGGTGGCGGAACGGCGACAATCGGGCGATCATCCGCCGCGGCCGCCCGCGAGCCGCCCGAGCTCGCCGCCCGCGACGAACCACCCGGTCCTCCGCTGCTTCCCGCGCCCCCACTTCCGGACACCGTCCCGCTTCTTGCGGCAACGCCGCCCGCGGGCGCATCCGTGAAACTGGCATTCCTCGCGGCGGCCTCGGTCCCCCGTCGGAGGGTCGCGGCATCTCCGGAGAGCGCCAGCAGCGGCTGTGCGACATCCGCACGAAGGGTGAACCGCACCGGCACGGATCCCGTCGCCAGTTCGGGTATCTGGGCATCCCGGAAGACCCGTCCGCCATTGATAGTTGATCGCCACTCGCTGACGACGTCGCCGTCGGTTGCCGAGCCGGTGATGGTCACCGGTTTGCCGCGTTCGAAGGACATGGTCTCGATCGTGATCCCCGCAGGAATGGTCCCAACCAGCTCGCCGATCAGTCTGGTCATGGGCCAGCGACGCTCGCGCTGCAGGGCGAAGAGATCGGCTTCATCCTTGACGCTTTGCGCCTGTCCTTGCGAGCCGGCCATGCTCGCGGCACGCTGTTCGAGCGTGGACTTGCGCATCGCCGCCGCGGCGAGCGGGCCGAACAGCACCGCCGCGACCAGAAGCCCCGCGGCAGCGATGACCACGATCGGCGAACCCAGAACCGTCAGCACACGCTGGACGATCTGACCGCCAACCCGCGGCGGCGCGAGCCGCATCGAGACCAAACCGGCTTCTGCGGGATCCGAGAGCAAGTAGGCTGCGCCCGCCCCAAGGCAAGTACCGAAGTTCGCGAGCCATTCCGGGCGTTCATCCCGCGCGATGCCGGCCAGTGCGGAGGTTCCGCCGGAAAGACGGACCGAGCGGGCCACACCGTTGAGCGAAGCGAGACTCGCGGGGACCTGCGCATCGATCGCTTCCGCGGCTTCCTCGATGGCGTCGCTCAGGGTCTGCGCGAACGCTTCGTGATCCTCTGGATCATCACGCACGGTCCGCAGCGACACGCCCTCACGGCCGACACCGGCCATGACGATCCAACCGCTGTCGCGATCTGCGATCACGCTCATGCCCGCGCCGCGCGAGCCGCTGAGCCGATGCAGCCACGACAGCGCAACTTGCTCGGGAACCCACGCTTTCGCCATACTTCCGAGTCGCTCGACATCGCCCGCGCTTCCGGTCCACGTCGTCACCGCATACGCCGGGACAGACTGATCGCCCGACATGACAAGCCGCCCCGCGCCGCGGCGATGGGCCGGCGAGGACGGATACTGCGCTTCGGCCATGAGCGACAGTGGTCCGACCAGCGCATCAGCAGGGGCATCAACCGGGAGCTCGGCCCGCACCGTCCGCACCGCGGCAGCGCTGGCCGGAATCACGCCCACAACATCGACCCCCGCGGGCACAAGTTTGGCCAGAGCCTGACGATCCGCCAGCACGCTCGCCGCGAGCACCTGCGACGACTCAACGACTACGGGGGGCTCCCCGGCGCGTCCCAGCCTCAGAGAGAGCACAAACGCCTGGCCCGCGCGAACAGCGACCGCCGCGACCCGCGCCGGGCCGGCTTTTCGCGGAGCACCCGCGGGTTGCCCCGCCGCCGGTGTCGGTTCGATCGGCTTGGCGGGTTGTTGCTGCGTCTGGGTCATCGTGGGCAATGCTCGCTCCGGTGCGCTTCAGCGCTGCACCATCGACCTTATCGTCACAGGAAGCGTCGAACGGTCAAGTTCGACGCGAAGTTCTACCGTTAGCCCCGTAGTCTCGTCGCGGCCCACGGAGGTGAACTCGAAGACATTCGACCGCACATCGAAAAGCAGCGAGAGCGTCGCGACCCGATTCCGCGTCATCCCTGCCACATCGAGCAGATCAGCGATGCTCTCGATCTGCCCGGCGCTCGAGTCCCGGAAGGCCACCAGAGCCTCGCGCGTCGTCGGGTCCAGCGCGCTGATGTACTCGAACACTTCGCGCGGCGCCGTGTTGATGTTCAGCTTCCCGGGCCACGGCTGGGTCGGGTCGCCGATCCAGCACGTATCGAGCAACGACGCCAGTTGCGCCCGCGTGAGGTTGGCCGGGATCTGCGGCCGATTGCGGCCGGTGCGGCCCTCGGCGGTGAACGCACGCGTCGCGAGTGTCGACAGATCGGCGCGGATGAAGTCCGCCATGTTCGCGTTGGGCTGCCGTCCCCATGAAACGATTCCCTCGGCTTGTGCAGCATCCACGCCCGCCGCGCTGGCGACATCCCCTGCCGACGCGGTCACAAGATCGATCCGGGCCTCGCCCGTCGGCGAGAGGCCACCGGAGACGCTCGACGCGGTCAAGATTCCGGACCAGCCGAGATCCGTCAGCGTGATCGTGCCGAGGGTTTCGCTGTCGGCCTCCGTCGCGTCCACCCAGCCGTCGAGATTCTCGTCAAGGCCGCGAACGAACGTGCGATCGACCTTGCTGACAAGCTCCAGTTCCGCCAGCCGTTGCACCGGGAAGTTCCGCGGCTCGTATGCGTACGCCAGCGATGCGTACACGTCCGCCTCCGCACCGTTGCTGCGGGTGTCCTCGTTGTCGTCGATCCAATCAAGAATCCCGGCCGCGATCTCCTCGGTCATGTTCGGCAACAGCAGGAGATCCGCCTGCGTGAGCAGATTCACGTTCAACTTGGCGTGAGCATCGCCGACCCCCGGGACGGGGCGCCCGTTGTCGCCCGTCAGCACCGCGTACGACGCACTGAACACCGACCCCTCAGCACGCTGAGCAAAGCGCGAGAGCAGATCCTTCGTTGACACGGGCGTGCCCGTTCGCGTCGATGATTGCAGCGTTGCGATCATCTGCTCCACACCCGCACGCGCGGCCCACTTTGCACGAATCTGACCGAGCGTCTCGCGCCCGGACGCGGCCTGTCGCCACGCAGAAATCTGCGTAGCGGAAAGCACGATCGCCGTGATCGCGATGGCCCAGAGCACAATCGCCAATGCAAAGCCGCGAGCGGGCTTCATGCTCCACCTCCGCCGCCGCCCGCACCCCCACCGCCTCCTCCGCCACCACCGCCTCCTCCGCCACCACCGCCTCCTCCACCTCCACCACCTCCACCTCCGCCGCCCGGCCGAACTCCGCCGGGGCCACCAGGACCGAGGTTGTCACCAGTCCCGGGCCCACCCGGGCCGCCTGGTCCACCCGGTCCGCCCGGTCCACCCGGCCCGCCCGGTCCACCCGGCCCGCCACCGCCGGGACGACCGGGACGCCCTGGGCCGCCCGGACCGATAGGAATCACATTCGGACCGCCGGCACCGCCGCGACCGCCCGCGCCGCCTCCCGCACCGCCCGCACCACCGGTCGTCGGGATTGCGGGCAGCGTCCGCGAAGGCGCAGCGACCGCGACCCGCGGCAGCGGTGGACGGTCGATCGGCACCACCACGCGTCGGGTCGCCCGCGATGTCGCCTCATCGACATCCGCCGCCCGCCCTGCCACCGCGGTCACCGTGAACCGCACCGCGTGCGGCAACCCTTGAGCATCCGAGTCCCACTCTGTCGTCCACGTCTGACCGTCCGTCGCTTCAACCCGCAGCCCGACAATTCCCGGAACAACGGGCTCGGCCACGCCGCCCGCGTCGATGTATGCATCCGGGTTCGGATCTACGCGACGCCAGAGCGCCACCGCACCGGTTCCATCCTCATCGCGATCGATGCGGTACTGGACCTCGTGCACACTCGACTCGTTCTGCGATGGCACGCCGCGAACCGCCGACATGGACTGCGAGAGCATCGTGATGGTGCTCCGCGCGCCATCGATCGGGTCGGGCGTGCCTGCGATGAGCAGACGCACATACTCGGCGTTCGCTTCGCGAGCGACGTTCGCGGCATCGCGTGCGAGCCGCTCCGCCGCGGCCTGCGCCCGCGCCGCCGCCTGGAACTTGCTGTTGGACGCATCGCGCCCACGCACGGCCCGGGAGACCACGAGCGTGGTTGCTCCGGCGATCATGGCAACGATCACCGATGCGGCGATGAGCTCGACCAGCGTGAACGCCGAACGCCGCGGCCTCGCCGCGTTTGTGCGATGACGCCCCGAGGCTTGCGGAGACGCCGCAGCATGGACTGTGCGCGGCATCATTGCACGCGCTCCGGCGGGGTCTGGGGTCGGCGATCCGGGTCCGGATCGGTTCCCTCGCGGGTGGCCATGCGAGTTTCGACGACCACTTCCTGCGGGCCCGATGGCTCGGTCCAGGTGATCGTGCACCGCACGACATATGGCTCGCTCGCGGTCGCCGCACTGAAGGTCAACTTGAATCGGTACTCCCCGAAGGGCTCTTCGCAAGCGCCCTCGATCGGGAATGACTTTGCGTAGTTGTCCGGCCCACGCGCCAGCACGAGCGAGAGTTGCTCATCGGCCAGTGTCGCGGCGATCGCGATCCGGTCGCCCATCGCCTGCGAACGAAGCGCCTGACCGCTCAGTCCGATGATCGTCGTCAGCGCAAGACCGAGGATCACCGCCCCGACGATCGCGTCAAGGAGCGCCACGCCCGCCCGCCGAACCGGGTTGGACCGGCCGCGCGTCACCACGTCTTGGTCCTCCGGCCTGTTTCGTCGAGATCCACCCCGCGACCGGGTGCCGGCGACCATGTCATGCCCTCGGCCAACGAACGCACCGAAGCCGACGATTCGCCCGAGGGCAGGTCCACCTGCCAGCGCGGAACGTTCTCGGCATCTCGATCGCCCGGCAGCTTCAGCAGCACGGAGATGATCGGCCGCTCGCGTCCCGCGCCGAACTCAACCCTCCAACCTGTCGCCGCATCGGCGACGCGCGCACCGATGAGCGTCGACTCGATCGCGGTGCTCGTGAGCGTCAGCGGTCGAACGGTCGCGGGCACGAGCCACGTCACGACGCCCTCCTGGTCCTCTCTTGCGACCTGCGTCCGCAGGAGCCGCGTCGACGGGTCGTACTCGATGGCCACCCTGTCGCTCGACATGCTCGCCCGCGACGCCGCGGCCGAAAGCAGTACCGCGACACCCTGTGCTTCGACCTCGGCCTGCCGCGACGCCGTCGCGATGAACCGCGGCACAACCAGCGTTGCCAGCAGGGCAACGATCACGATCGCCACCAGTGCCTCGATCATCGTGAAGGCGGTGCGCACGACCGCACCCGCCGCGGCGTGCGGCGTGCGCGGGTCTGCGCGGCGTGTCGAGGCGATCGTCTTCATGAACTCGCTGCCGTTGTGTCGGCTCTCGCGGCGTTGATCGCCGCTCGGTCAGGGCTTGATGATGTCCGCGTCCTCGCCCTCGCCGCCGGGACGGCCGTCGTTGCCGTATGAGACGATGTCGAAGTCCGCGTTCTTGGTGCCGGGAATGACGATCATGAACGGCCGGCCCCACGGGTCCTTGAGCTGGTCGGCGTTCTGCATGTACGGGCCCTTCCACTTTGCCGCCGCGTCGCTGTCCGTGGGCCGCTGCATGAGGATCATCTCGAGCGATGTACCACCCGCCGGGGCCCCGCAGTCGACCATGTAGTTCGTCACCGCGCTGGCGATGGCCGCGGCGTTGGCGCCCGCGACGCTCTGCTTGCTCTGGCCGATGCGGCCCAGAAGGCGGGGCGCGACGAGCGTCGCCAGCACCGCGATGATCACGATGATGACGATGACTTCGATAATCGTAAAGCCGCGACGGGTGCGAACGATCGGACGACGCGAGCGAGTGTTCCCGACTTCCATGCTTCCTCCCGAGTGTGCCCGCGAATCCGCGGACGGTTGAGTATCGATCACAACTGCCCCACCGCGTCCTGCATCTGCAGCAGCGCCAGCAGAATCGCGGCGATCACAAACCCGATCAGCACCGCCAGCACCACAACGAGCAGCGGCGGCAGAATCTGCGTAAAGACCTTCACACGCGACTCGGTCCGCGCATCCAGCGATGTCGCGGCCTGCTGGAGCAGTTCCGGCAGTTTGCCCGACCTCTCGCCGAGGCTGACAATCTGCACAAGCAGCGGCGGGAAGAGCCCGCACTTCTCCAGCGGCTCGGCGATCGTTCGCCCCGCGGCGACCTGATCGCACACGTTCTCCATCGCCGAGCGCATCGCCGCGTTGGTCAGCGTCGCGGCGGTCAGTCGCAGCGCCGTCAGCACGGGCAGCCCCGCCCGCACGAGCGTGCCGAGCGTCCGCGTGAATCGAGCCACCGCCGCGTCCCGCAGCAGCGAACCGATCATCGGCAACCGAAGCGCCGAGCGGTCGATGACAAACCTTGAAGCCGGGTTGGCCCACGCGCGCGACCAGGCGACAATCGCGACCGCCACGACCGCGAGGATCGCCCACCAGAACGACAGAATCACATTCGTCACGCCCACAACGATTCGCGTGATCAAGGGCAACTGCACGTTGGCCGCTTCCATCGGCTTGATGATCGCCGGCACGATGAACACCGTGACGATCACCAGCGCCGCGGCGCCGAGCACCGCGAGCATCGCGGGGTAGATCAGCGCTCCCGACAGCGAGCGACGCAGCGCGACCTCGCGCTCCAGCAGGTCGGACGCCTGGTGCAGCACGTCTCCCAGTCGGCCCGACGCCTCGCCGGCCTTGAGCAGATTCACCAGCAGCTCGCCGAACGGCTTGCCCCACGTGCGGCAGGCCTCGGCCAGGGGCTGGCCCTGCTCGACGCGCTCGATCATGTGCGCGAGCATCTTCTGCTGCGCCTCGGTGCGACCGGAACGCGCGAGCGTCCGCAGCGCGGGCACCAGCGGCAGGCCCGCCTGAACCGCCGTCGCCAGTTCACGCAGGAATGACGCTGTGTCGCCCAGCGACATGGAACTTCGCCCCCGACGGACCGTCTTGCTCAGCGCCGCGAGCCCCGCGCCGCGCGAGGGCGCGGCCCCGGCCCCGTTGGCCCCGCCGCTCTTGAGCACCGCGCCGGGTGCCGCATCGCCCCGCGTCCCGTTCGTGCTCGCACCCCCGTTGCGATCGCTCTTGCCGGCGTCATCACCGTTCCGCGCTGCCGCACGCGCTTCCTTCGCTCGCGCGGGCTCGAGCGTCGCGGGAACGACCCCGCCCGCCATGAGTTGGCGCAGGGCCGTCGCGCGGTCGGGCGCATCGACGGTTCCGCCGGCACCGACGCTGCCCAGGATGGTGTACTTGAACGTTGCCACGAAGAACCTTCCCGCTACCGAGAGTCCCGGCCGCCACGCGGCGAATCAAGCCTCCGCGATCACATCCTTGCGCACGCCCACGGGCGAGACCACGTCCTCCGAGTCCTGCGTCGCCCGCAGCACCTCATCGAGCGTGGTCATGCCCAGCGAGGCCTTTTCCAGCCCGTCGCGGCGCATCGTCTGGTGGGTCGCGTCGGCCACGGCGAGGATCTCCTTGCTGTTGCTGCGCCCTTGCGTGATGCTCGCACGCATGGGCGTGTTCATCGTCAACACCTCGTAGTACCCGACGCGTCCGCGATAGCCCGTCTGGTCGCACTTGTCGCAGCCACGGCCCTTGAAGGCCATCCAGTTCGGGAACAGCGACTGCTCGCCGGGCAGGATCCTGTGCCGCACGGGCTCGGGGATGCTCGCCGGCGTCACGCAGTGCCTGCATGTCCGCCGCCCGAGCCGCTGGGCGATGACGCCCTCGACGACGCTGGCAAGCAGGAACGGCTCGATGCCCATGTCCAGCAGACGCGAGATCGCGCTGGCCGCGTCGTTGGTGTGCAGCGTGCTGAGGACAAGGTGGCCGGTCAGCGCGGCACGCACGGCGATCTCCGCCGTTTCGCCGTCGCGGATTTCGCCGACCATGATCACATCGGGGTCCTGACGGAGGATGCTCCGCAGCCCGCTGGCGAAGCTCAGGCCGCGCTCGGGGTTGACCGGGATCTGGTTCACGCCCGTCAGTTCGTACTCGACGGGGTCCTCGATCGTGATGATCTTCAGCGACGGGTCGTACAGCTTGCTCAGCGCCGCGTACAGCGTCGTGGTCTTGCCGCTGCCGGTCGGACCGGTGACCAGCACCATGCCGTGCGGCAGGGCGACGAGCCGATCCATCTCGGAAAGGTCCGCCGCCCGCATGCCCAGGCTCGACAAGTCCAGGCTGATGCTCTGCTTGTCGAGGATTCGCATGACCACGCTCTCGCCGTAGATCGTCGGCACCGTGCTCACGCGGATATCGACCTTGCGGCTCTCGAAGCGCAGCATGATGTGCCCGTCCTGCGGCACGTAGCGCTCGGCGATGTCCATGCCGGCCATGATCTTGATGCGGCTGGTGATCGCCGCCTGCAGGGCTTTGGGCGGGGAGTTCTGCGGGCGGAGCTCGCCGTCGATGCGGTACTTGACGCTCAGCGATCGGTCGAACGGCTCGACGTGCACGTCGCTGGCGCGGCCCTTGACGGCCTCGAGGATGATCAGGTTGACAAGGTTCACCACCGACGGCTCCTCGGCCATGCGGTGGACGTCCTGCGCATCCACGGCGGTGAGGTTCGACAGCAGGTCGTCCTCTTCCTGCTCCCCGCCGCCGAGCCGCTGGGCCATCTGGCTGGCGGTCGCGCCGTAGGCGGCGCGGAGCAGTTCATCGAAGTGTTCCTGCTGAAGGCTCACGCGCGTGACCGACCGCCCGGTGAGCACGCCCAGCTCATCGGCGCCGGCGTAATCCGTCGGGTCGGCCATCGCCACCAGCAGCCGCGTGCGCTGCTCATTGGCGAAGGCGAACGGCACGCACTTGAGCCGCGCGGCCTGCTCGGGGGTGATGAGTCTGGCCGCATCGGCGTCGATGGCGGGCTTTTCGGTGATGACGCGGACCGAGCGGGGGAGTTTCGGCGTCGCCGGGACGCTGCCAGCGGGCGGGGCGTTGTTGCCGGGGCTTGTCGTCTGGGTGCTCACGTGCGGTCTGCTCCGGCGAAAAGGAAACCGCCCGGCAACGGCGGGCGGGGGCACACGGCTCGGCCGCGATCGCGGGTGGAATACGCAACGGTACGGGCCGCGGCCCGCGCAGCGCGGCCGGAACTTCGGCCACACGCTCCGAACGGGCCGCGGCGCAAGGGCTCAGTTGTTCATCGGGCTGCCGCCGTTGCCGCGGTCGCCGCGCGGGCGACGCTCCCCGCCGCCTTCGCCGCGTCCCTCACCGCGACCGCCCTCGCGGCCCTGGGGGAGCTTGGCCCGCTGCTCCTCGGTCAGCACCCCCTCCAGGGCCTTGGTCGTGCGGTCCTCGACGGCCTGGCGCTGCGTGCGGATTTCCTCCATCGCCGGGTCGTTCATGCCCATCATGAAGCCCATGCCGCCGCCGCGACCGCCGGGGCCGCCGCCCATCATGTTCTGGAACGTCATGCTGTTGTCGCGTTCCTCCAGCGCCCGCTCGGCGCGCTCGTTCACCGCCGCGATCTCGCGGGTGTACGTCTCCTTGATGGCCGCCAGCGCCTGCTTCTGCGATGCATCGAGTTCCATTCCTTCGGCCGCGGCGATCTGGCGGGCCGCCGTGCCCTGACGGCGGTAGACCATCGGGTAGGCGGAGCGCTTGAACTCCTGTTCGAATCGAGCCGCCGTCTCGGTGTCCATCGCCCCGGCCAGTTCCTTGGCGTAGCGCTTGTTCAGGTCGCGGAGCCGCTGGCTGACCTCGAGGCCCTCCTTCATGAGTTTCTCGATCTCGCTGGTGTCGCCGCCCTGCCCGGTGAAGGCGCGTTGAATCGCCTCGCGCTGGCCGGTCGCCCGCTCCATCTGCTCGGCCCGGCGCACCAGCAGCGGGTCCATCTCGGTTTCGTAGCGTTCCAGCAGCGGATCGACCTTGGCCTTGGCCTCATCGCTGAGGCCCATGCGCTCGACGAGCTGGGTCAGGTCCACCCGTTCGCCGTTGATCGCCAGGGGGTTGCTGCCGAGCGTCTGCTCGCGGCGTTGCATCCGCTCGACCCGGGGCCACGATGCCTGCTGCTCGGGGGTCAGGATCACCTGCAAGTCGGCCATGAACGCCTTGACTTGCTTGTCGCGCAGGGCCTGCATCTCCTGCCGCTTCTCGCCCAGGGCCATCCAGACCGACGGGTCGCGCGTCTCGCGGAACTCTTCGCGGGCCGCCTCCATCTCGCGTTCCATCTCGGCGCGCTTGGCGTTGACCGGGGCCATGGCGCCCTCGAGCAGCGTCTTGGCGGCTTCCTTCTGGTCGTCGGTCATCTTGAGCATGCTGGCGACGCGGTCCAGGTCCGAGGCGCTCATGACCTCCGTGCGGCCGCCGCCGAACATCATCATGCCGCCGCCCATGCCCCCCCCGCCCCGTCCGCCGCGCTCACCCCCGCCGCCTCCGCCACCGCCCGGCTGGGCAAAGACCGGCGTGCACAGACCGGCCGACAACGTCACCGCCATCACCATCACGATCGCGTTCTTGAGATTCATCCATCGCTCCATCTGAGGTGGTCCGACCGATCCATGTCCATCCGCCGCGGCGGCGGGCGACTGGCCCGCGCGCACCGGCACATCCGGGAAAGGCTCAACGCCCTCTGGATGCGGTTCTTGCATCTACCCGCCAAATGTTCGGCGGTTGCGAGGGGGGGCTGGCCGCGAGGGTGGCGGTGACGGCCGCATCGACCTTCAGAACCCAAACAGCCCCCACACACCGCCCCACCCCGGCACACGTCACGCCCGCTCCGCAACCCGAGCCAAAGCCCCCGCCTCGCGGCCGCTGGCCCCCGCCGCGGCTTCGCTGGCCCCCGCCTCGCGTGCGCATGGCAGCGGGCCACGGGGCGGTGCCATCACGCCCTCGTGGCCCGTTCGCCTGGTGGTGGTTCTGTCGCGGCGGCCTTACGCGGCCAGCCGGGTGTTCTGATCATCGCTCAAACGCAACGTGGCGACGCCGTCAGCGCCGAACTGGACCACCAGCGCATCGCTGGCCGTCCCCGCCCGCGTGCCGCGGAAGCCCTGAACGATGTAATGCACCCCCGCCGAGGCCGCGCTGGCCGGGATTGTTGCATCGGTAAACGACGCCCGCCGCCGCTCCGTCGTCGTCCCCGGGCTGCCCCCCACCGTCACGTACCCGGCCTGTCCCGGCAGACGGCGGTAGATCGTATAGAACGTGCCGCGGCTGGCCGCCGACCCCTGACCGGTCCACGACAGCGTCACGCTGCCATCGCTGTTGAGCGCGACGTTGAAGTCCTCCGGCTTGCCGGGGGGCGGCAGCGGGGCGGGGGGCGCGGGCGGGTTGATCTGGGCCAGCGCAAAGACCGATTGCGGGTTGCTCTGCGCATCGGCATAAGCCTTGATCTGTCGGACGAGCGTGGAGGCCGCATTGCGGAGCTCCCCGATGCTGACTTCCAGCGTCAGCGTCGCGGACTTGGCCCCGTTGCGGGCCTTGACCGACGCATCCAGCGCGCTGCTGGCCTGCGTCACAAGGGCGTTGAGGGCCTGGACCTGCGAGGCTTCGATGCCGATCTGCTCGGCGTTGGTGGTCCAGTTGGCGATACGCGACACGCAGAAGTCGATCAGCTCATTGGTCCGACGGGGCAGCACGCTCATGTCATAACTCCGGTTTCATTTTGTCCGGCTGCACACCCACGCACGCTGCGTAGGATACAACCCGGCGATGGTGCTGCATCGGCACGCCGAGGCCTGCACGCAATGCTCGCGATCGCAATTCCGGGAAATCCGCACGCGCCGCGTTGGAATAAACGTCATATCCCGCACACCCCCACCGCCCGCCCGCGTTCCCGGACGCTCGATCCCTACGCCGGTGCGGACCGCCCCCACGGGATTTCCTCCCGACAACGCGGCGATGCTGTTCATCTTTGCTCCATTGCTGTTCAGCTTCGCTCCGATGCTGTTCAGCTTTGCTCCGATGCTGTTCAGCTTCGCTCCGATGCTGTTCAGCTTTGCTCCGTTGCTGTTCAGCTTCGCTCCGATGTCGGCCACCCCCGGACCGCGGACGGCCCCCCGGGCCCCATCACCGCCACACCGCTCAAGGTCCTCCCACGGTTCCTACCGGGGGAGGTGCCGCGTCCTCGCGGCGGAGGGGGCGCGGGGTGCGGTTTCGCCGAGAACTCGGCCTTTGCGGGGCTCTTTCCCCCTCCGGCTCGAAGACTCGCCACCTCCCCCGTTGGGAAACGGGGGAGGATCTTTCTAATTTGCTGCTTTGAGCATTTGCTGCTTTGAGCTTTCGCCCCCCCGCCCCCCCCCTCCGGCTCGAGGACTCGCCACCTCCCCCGGTAGGAACCGGGGGAGGAGCTTGTGGGCTGCTGGCGGGGGGGGGCGGGGGGCGGGGGGGCGCGGGTCACGCTGTCCAGGGGACGGTGGCCGGGAGCGTTGAGAGGAGGTTGTCGATGATCGAATCGGGCGAGATGTTCTCCGCCGCGGCTTCGAAGGTCAGGATCAGGCGGTGACGCAGGGCCGGGGTCGCGGCGGACTTGATGTCTTCGGTGGTCACCGCGCTGCGCGAGGCCAGCAGGGCGCGGCACTTGGCGGCCAGCACGAGGGTCTGGGCCGCGCGGGGGCTGGCCCCCACTTTCACGAATCGGTCGACCATCGGCGTGCTGAAGGATTCCGGGGCGGTTGATGATGCCGATGAGGCTCCGCCGCCGCCGAGACTGGCGCTGGTACTGGCGCTGGCGCCGGAGGCGGTGCGCGGGTGCGTCGCCAGCACGAGGCGCACGGCGTAGTCCTGGATCGCCGGGGTGATGGCCACCTGGCGGATGAGGGCCTGGTGCTCGAGCACCCGCGCGGTGTTCAGGACGGGGCTGACGGTCTGGTTCGCGGCGGTGGTCGTGCGGCCGAGGACCTCGTGCAGGTCGCCGCGGGTCGGCGCGGTGACCAGGAGCTTGAAGAAGAAGCGGTCGAGCTGGGCCTCGGGCAGCGGGTAGGTGCCCTCCTGCTCCAGCGGGTTCTGCGTGGCCAGGACGAAGAAGGGCTTGTCCAGCGCGTGCGACACGCCGGCGACGGTCACGCTCTTCTCGGCCATCGCCTCCAGCAGCGCCGACTGGGTCTTGGGCGTGGCGCGGTTGATCTCATCGGCCAGGACCATCTGGGCGAAGATCGGGCCGCGCTGGAAGGTGAAGCGGCGCGACTTGCGGCCGTCGGCCTCATCGAACTCCGTGAGCACCGTGGTGCCGACGATGTCCGCGGGCATGAGGTCGGGCGTGAACTGGATGCGGGAGAAGGACAGGTCCAGCGCGCGGCTGAGCGTGCGGATGAGCAGCGTCTTGCCCAGCCCCGGCACGCCCTCCAGCAGCGTGTGCCCGCCGCAGAACAGCGCGATGAGCGTGTTGTCGATGATGTCGGCCTGGCCGACGATCACGCGGGCGATCTGCTGGCGCGTGGCGGCGAAGTCTGCGCGGAAGGCCTCGGCGGCGCGGCGGATGGCGGCGTCGTCCGGGGCGAGGGTGGTGCTCATGGGGGGGCTGGGTGTTCGGGCGTGGGTGCTGCGCCGGGTGGCGACGCGAAGGAGAAAGGCCGCGGTCGGATTCGAACCGACGGTAAACGGATTTGCAATCCGCCCCATTAGACCACTCTGGCACGCGGCCGGCGTGAGAGCAACGGTACGCCCGGCCAGTGGCCGAGGCAACGAGCGATGAGGGCCGCGGGGAACACGGCCCGGCGGATGCTCGCGAGCGGACATCGACGCGGGTTGAACCTACCATGGCCCCGCGACCGGCGTGATGCACAATCGCGGTCCACGGAGATTCA
>ERZ1066130.84-NODE-84-length-55800-cov-15.652507_pt1 | contig 55800 bp, 39 predicted proteins | sample MGYA00382777_ERZ1066130 | MGnify/ENA primary metagenome ERZ1066130 (study PRJEB33369, sample SAMEA5778360) | biofilm metagenome | biome: Industrial cooling water; feature: Water cooling tower basin; material: Biofilm | place: United Arab Emirates | collected...
CTCGCGATCGATGCCGCACGCAACGCGCTGGTGCTCAACGCCGGCGGGGCGATCGCCGTCGACGGCTTGCCCATGCCGATCATCGCGACGCTGACCGCGCCGGGGCAGCGGGCCGAGGGCTTCGGCATCGGGAGCCTGGTGAGCATGGATGTGAAAGAGGGCGGAACGATTGCGCTGGGCTGAGGCCCGGGGGCCGACCGGACGGAAGAGAGGCTGCGCGTGAGCACATCGATCGTTGACCTGGACACCCTCGCCGCGGGCCGCGCGGGCGATGCGCCGGCGGTGCGGATCCCGGTGCTGGGCGGGCGGCACTTCGACGCGACCGTGCGCGTGCCGGGGAGCAAGTCGCTGACAAACCGCGCGCTGCTGCTGGCATCGCTGGCGGGGGGCAGCAGCACCATCACCGGCGCGCTGCTCGGGGCCGATGACACCGAGCGCATGATCACGGCGCTGGAGCAACTGGGGGCGAGGATCCATCGCACGGGCACCGCGTCGGTCCGTGTCGACGGCGTGGCGGGGGTCTGGAACCCCGCGCAGCCGAACACCAGGCTTGATCTCGGCAACGCGGGCACGGCGGTGCGGTTCCTGACCGCCGCGGCGATCCTCGCGCCGGTCTCAAGCGAGGGAATCACGATCGACGGCGATGCGCGAATGCGCGAGCGGCCGATCGGCGAACTGGTCACGACGCTGCGGGCCCTCGGCGTCGAGGTCCGGCACGAGGGACGCAACGGCGTGCCGCCGGTGCTCATCACCCCCGCGCGGGACCGCTCGCACATCGCCGATCGCATCGAGTTCGGCCGCGTCGCCTCGTCGCAGTTCGTGTCGGCGCTGCTGCTGATCGCCCCGTGGCTCCGCCGCGGCCTGACGGTGAGCCTGCCCGATGGTGTGACGAGCCGACCGTACGTGACGATGACGCTGCAACTGCTGCGGCGCCTCGGCGCGGACGTGCGCGGATCGGTCGACGGCGCGCCGGCGGAGGTCTTCGTCGGCCCGGCGCACGAACCCGAGGAGGCGATGCCCGCGATCCGCCCCGACAAGCGCGTGACGGTGCTGGCGACGCGACTGGGCGTCGCGCCGTTCGACCTGGCGATCGAGCCCGATGCCAGCAGCGCCGGGTACTTCTGGGCCGCCGCGGCGATGTGCCCGGGGAGCAGGGCCCGCGTGATGTTCGAGGCCGGGACGGGCGACACCCCCGGCGCGGCGGTGCCGGCCCGCGTCGATGGGGGCAACGCGCGAAATGGGCACGGGCATGAGCACACGGCCGCCTCATCTGCCGAACGGCTCGGCGGCTGGGGCGGAGCGCTGCAGGGTGATGTGCACCTTGTCGATCTGCTCGAGCGCATGGGCGCGCAGGTTGAACGCACCGCCTCGCACTTTGCGGTGACCGGCCCGGAGACGCTCCGCGGCATCGATGCCGACCTTGCCGACATTCCCGATGCGGCGATGGCGCTGAGCGTCGTCTGCTGCTTCGCCAAGGGCCCGAGCACATTGCGCGGGCTCCACACGCTGCGCGTCAAGGAAACGGACCGCCTCGCGGCCCTGAGCGCCGAACTGACCCGCGTGGGCGTCGGCGTCGAGATTCTCAGCGATGGCGACGGCGAGGCCCTGCGCATCACGCCGCCCGCGGCGGGGCTGCGTGCGCGGCCGCCCGCGGGGCCCGTGCGGCTCGAGACCTACCGCGATCACCGCATGGCCATGGCCCTGGCGCTCTTCGGGCTGGCTCTGCCGGGGATCGAGGTGGCCGATCCGGGCTGTGTCGCCAAGACCTATCCGGCGTACTGGCGTGACCTGCGGGCGATGATCGGCTGAGCACGGAGCGAAGTCATGTGGATGGACTGGATTGATCGGCGGGCGTGGTTGCGCTGCGTTCTCGCGTTGCTGGTCGTCGGCGCATGCCTGACGGGGCTCGCCGCATGCGCCAGAGTTGAGAAGCGACCGGGGCTGCTCGATGCGGTGCTTCGCCCGCGCGATATCGATGTGACGATGGCGGCGTACACGTTCGGCGAGCCGGCAGAGACGGCGGCAGCGGCGGCGGCCCATGATCCCGCGGCCGTGGCGGCGGCGCTGCTCGCGGCCGAGGCTGATGTGATCGCGTTCATCGGCGCCAGTCGCGGTCAGCTCGACGATCTGGCCTCGCGCCTGCCGGGGTTCACGGTGATTGGTTCGGGCTCGGTCGACGGCATCGCGGCCGGGCCGCACAACGCTGTCGCGGTCCGGGCCGCGCGCCTCGATGTTGTTGACGATGCGACCTTCTGGCTCAGCGACACGCCGCAGACACCGGGAAGCGCGACCTGGGGCAACGCGCGGCCGCGAACGTGCACGATCGTCCGCGTGATCGAACGCAGCCGCGCCCGTCCGCTGACGATCGCCGCGACGCAGCTGGATTCAGCATCGCCGCGTGCGCGAGACCTCGCCGTGCAGGCCATCGCCCGGCGCATCACGAGCCTGTCGCCGGAAAACGCGCCCGCGGTCCTGATGGCCGATCTGGCTATGCCGCTGACGACGCCCGCTTCGCGTCTGCTGCTCGGACGCATGCGTCCGGCGCTGGAGCCGCTCGAGTGGCCCGTGACGGCGGGGGCCGACCCGCTGCGCGACTTCCGCCCGCTGACCGCCGCGGCGACCAGCGCGACCACGACGATTCTGATTCCTCCGACAGCCACCGCGAAGCCCGCGCGCTCCATCCCCGATGCGCCGTCCGGGCTGCTCATCACCCGCGCGTCGATTCCGGGCTGAGAACGGTGCGGAGTTCCCGCGCCGCTATCATCGGCGATGAGCGTGAACGAGCGTGCGTTGGCGGGGCGAAGGGCGATTGTCACCGGTGCTTCGGCGGGTATTGGCGAGGCGATCGCACGATCGCTTGCCGCGGCGGGGGCATCGGTGGTCATCAATGCGCGGCGTGCCGATCGGCTCGCCGCCGTCGCGGAGCAGATCGCCTCCCGTGGCGGGCGCGTCGCGTGCATGAGCGGCGATGCGGGTGATGATTCCGTCGTCGCGGCGATGCTCGACACGTGCCGGGCGGAGTTCGGCGGGCAGGCCGACCTGGTCATCGTCAATGCCGGACGCGGGCTCCGCGGCAGCGTGTACGACTCGGACCCGTCGCAGTGGGAGGCGGTGTTCACGGTCAACGTTCTCGCCGCCGCGAAACTCATGCGCGCAGCAAGCGAGCGGATGATCGGTGTCGCAACGCCGCAGGTCGGCGCACCGCCCGCGGCCAAGCCGCCCGAAGTTCCCGGCGACTGGCCCGCCACGGCGCGTGACATCATGGTCCTGGGCTCGACCGTCGGGCGCAATCTCTCGCCGTTCTCAAGCATGTACGGCTCGGCCAAGGCCGCGGTGCACATGCTCGCCGAGAGCCTTCGTCGCACCTGCGGCCCGCGCGGCGTGCGCGTGACGACGATCGAGCCCGGCATCGTCGCCAGCGAATTCCAGAGCGTTGCGGGATACGACCCCGTGTCCTTCGGCGCCTTCATGAAGTCGATCGACCCCGTGCTCACGCCCGAGGATGTCGCTCGCGTGGTGCTGTTTGTGGCCAGTCAACCCGCGGGCGTGCACCTCAACGAGGTGATGATGCGTCCGACCAGGCAGGAGTACCCATGAGCGCGTCGGTGCGTTCGTGATTTTGTCCGCAGCAATCACACGCAGCAGCTTGTGTCATGGCGAATGGGTGGTATCTTTGTCGCCATGAGTGAACTCGAGCGTCGTGTGTTTCTCGGTGCGGCCGGCCTTGCGGGTGCGGCCTATGTCGCCTCACGGGCCGCGGCCGGCCCTCTGTCCCCACCGCCGGGCACGGTAACCTCAACGGGCCGCACGCTGACGGAGATCTACAACCGCATTCCACCCGCGGGTACCACCGCCGTTGGGCTCACCGCCGTTCCCGGCGGAACGTCGGGCGTGAGCATCTCCGCGCCGGGTTCATACATCCTTACTGGGAATCTCTCCAGCAACGACACGTCCGTCATCACCATCTCCTCGCCCGACGTCACCCTCGATCTGAACGGCTATACCGTCTCATCGACGAACGTGGGACTTTCCGCGGCGGTTATCCGTCTGGAAGGGTTCGTTGATCGCACCGCGATTCGCAACGGAAAGCTGGTGGGCTCCACCAACGCCATCGTCGGCAATAGCGCCGTCGCAGAGGTGATGCTCGAGGACCTCTGGTTGTCCGGCCAGCGCTCCACCGGCATCAATCTCAATACCGGGAGCCAGGGCCGCCACCTTCTGCGGCGCTGTCACGTCGTTCGGCTTGGCGCCGCGGCTCTGCCGACTGAGACGCTGACGAACCTCACGGGCTTTGTCATCTCGGGTCCGGGAGTTCGGGTGGAAGACTGCTCTGTCAGTGCATTCGCCTACGCGGGACTCGGAACACCGACCCGCACGGGCATCCGCATCAACAACCTATCCGGTTTCGGTGGCGTGCTCGTCTCCCGATGCTCCGTCTCATCGGAAACCGCGGCGACGGGCAATGGCCTGCTCCTTTCCGGGACCGCCGTGTACCGAGACTGCACATCCATGAACTTCTCCACCGCGTTCAGCGGCGGCACCAACGGAGGCGGAAACACGTCGGTCTGAGTCGTAGGCGACGGATGCTTCACTACTCCGTCCGTGCCTCCGCTGGCCGAGTACTGGCACGACAATGTCGAGCAGGCTCGATGATGCGCCCCGGGCCATCTTCTCTTGTCGCGCGAACGACCGTGCGGTACGGTGAGGGACATGAGCGAACTTGAACGTAGGGCAGTGCTTGGTGCGGCCGGTCTTGCCGGAATCGCGGTTCTCGTCTCGCGCGCGGCAGCAGGGCCGTTGAATCCGCCGGCCGGCTCGGTGTCCCCAACGGGCCGCACGCTCGATGAAATCTACAACCGCATCCCCGCGGCCAGCACCTCCATCGGGCTCACGGCGATCCCCGGCGGAACATCGGGCGCGACGATCACGCAGCCGGGCTCGTACATCCTTACGGGCAACCTCTCCGGCAGCGGTGCGGCTGTCATCACCATCTCGGCCAGCGACGTCAGCTTGAATCTCAACGGCTACACCGTCACCTCGTCGAGCACCGCGGCAAGCAGCCGCGTGATCTTCATCTCGGGCGTTCGATCCCGCGTGACCATCCGGAACGGCAGGGTCGTTGGTGCCGAGTTTGGGCTGGGTCTCAGCGCGGCAAGCACGGACTTGCTGATCGAGGACCTGTGGGTGCACAACAGCAAGTTCACTGGCATCGCGACCAACTTCGCGGGTTCGACCCGAACGATCGTGCGGCGCTGCACGGTCACGGGCGTGGGCGCCGTCGCCGCCGCAGCCGAGACCATCAGCAACATCACGGGCATCACCGTCTCCGGCGCCAATTGCCGAATCGAGGACTGCAACGTCGGCGGGTTCGATTGGAACGGCAGCGGCACGCCTTTCTACCGCGGCATCGTCATGTCCTCCAGCACCGGCGGCGTCGGCAATCTCATCACCCGCTGCTGCGTCTCCAACGAGGTGTCGCTGACCGGCGAAGGGCTCCGGTTCTTCGGCACCGGGATCTATCGCGACAACACCGTCATGTCGTTCTCCACAGCCTTCTCCTCCGGCACCAATGGCGGTGGCAACACGTCGCTCTGAGCCCTGCTCAGAACGGTGCGGGCTCATCATCGTCCCGATCCAGACCTCCGCCGTCACGGTGATTTTCCACCGGCCCCTGCATCCGCCCCGAGTGCCAGCCGCCCCGCGGCGCAGTGGGCGGCGGCGATGCGAACGGGTCGGCTTCCACCATCGAGTCGTCGACGGCCATCGGAGCGCCACCTGCGCCCGCGTTGCCCGCGGAGGCGAAAGGGTTGGCCGGAGTCTGGGCCTGCGACACCGGCTTTGCGCCGTACTGCTCGTACGGCACCGCCTCGGCGTGATTCTTGAAACGCGTCGTCGTTGAGTCCCACGTCAGCTTGACAACGCCGGTCGGACCGTTGCGCTGCTTGGCGATGATGAGTTCCGCAAGGCCGATCTTGTCCGGGTTGCTGCTCTGCCACTCCGGATCCTGAATGTGGTAGTACTCCTCGCGGTGCAACAGCAATACGACGTCCGCGTCCTGCTCCAGCGATCCCGATTCACGCAGATCGCTCAGCCGCGGCCGGTTGCCGTCCCGTCCCTCCGGCCCGCGATTGAGCTGGCTCAGCGCGATGATCGGTACCTGCAGCTCGCGGGCCAGCGCCTTGATTCCGCGACTGATCGCCGACACCTCGACCTGACGGCTCTCCCGCGCTTGCGCCGGGCTGCTCAGAAGCTGGAGGTAGTCGATCATGATGACGCGGACCTTGTGCTGCGCGACCATCCGCCGCGCGCGGGCTCGCATGGCCATCAGCGTCAGCCCGGGCGTGTCATCGATGTAGATCGGCGCGGTGCCCAGTTGCTGCGCCGCGGCCAGTAGCAGCGCGTACTCGTCGTTGGGCGGGCGCTTGCTCAGTTGACCCGAGCGGATCTTCTGCGAACTGATCCCCGACCACGAACTCAGCAGACGCTGGCTGAGTGAGCTCTTGCTCATTTCCAGGCTGAACACGCCGATCGGCACGCCCTCGCGAACCGCGTGCGTGCTGGCAGGCTGGTCCGTGCCCAGCGCGATTTGCTCGGCGATGTTCAGCACCAGCGCCGTCTTTCCCATGCTCGGACGCGCCGCGAGGATCAGCATTTCGCCGCGTTGCAGACCGCCAAGGTCGCGGTCAAGATCGTGATATCCCGTCAGCACGCCCATGTCGGCGTTCTGACCCATGTCGATCGCGATGAGCCGGTCGTATTCCTTGCTGAGCAGCTCGCTGAGGCTCTCGACCTGGCTGACGTCTTCCTCCTGAGCAATCTCGAAGATGCGCTGCTCGGCCGCATCGATGAGTTTCTTCGCCTCCTCGCCCGTGGCCTGGCCTCCCTGATAGGTCTCAAAGAGGATCGTTCCGGCCGCGTCGATGAGCTTGCGCAGCTTGTACTTGTCCGCGACGATCTTGGCAAAGTGCGGCGCGTTGACCGACGGCGGCGCCTCTGCCGCGAGTTTCTCCAGGTACGCGGTTCCGCCGACCGCCTCGAGTTCGCGCTTGTCGCGCAGCGTCTCCAGAAGCAGCACGAGGTCCACCGTGCTCGTGCGGTCGTACAACTCGGTGATCGACGCGTAGATCGCCGCGTGATGGTCGGCGTAGAACGCTTCCGGACCGCGGACGATCTGCATCACATCCACGATCACGCGAGGATCCAGCACCATCGCCCCCAGCAGCGCCATCTCGGCCTCGGGGCTCTGCGGCGGCTGCTTCTCGAACAGCGGCCCGAGCGCCGCCGGGCGACGATCGCGGTCGCGGTCGCGCCCTCTGCCACGCGTCTCGGTTTGTTCCGGCTGGAAAATGCTCATGTGCTCAAGGGGCTCGTTCGTGAACGCGATGCGCGGCGGGATCGAGTCGGCGCCGACGCTCGGCGGAGTTCCGATCGAAGACTACGTCGGATTCGTCGGGCGCACCGGCCTTCTCGCGTTTCTCCGCGCAAGCGACAGGCCTGTCCGCAAACTGTCCACTGACATAGCGCCGTCAGACCCGTCCGGTACCCGTTCGCACCCGGCGGGATCGCGGGCGATTCGGTCGCGTCGCGGCTGCGTCTCCGCCTCTTTGCGGGCTTCGGGTCACTATCGTTCAGCATGGTTGATCCAGCCCATCCGACCGTGATCGATCCGCTCTCCGGCGCGTGCATTTTCAGCAACGAGACGCTTCCGGAGGAGCTTCCTTCCGAACCGCTGAGCACGCTCCAGGCGTGGATGACCGAAGCCGCGAGCAAGGGCGTGCAGCCCAACCCAAACGCGATGACGCTGTCGACGATCGATCCCGACGGCTGGCCGAGCGCCCGGATCGTCCTCTGCCGCAAGATCGATCTCGAACGTGGGTTCTGCGTCTTTTACACCAACGAGCAATCGCGCAAGGGTCGAGCGATCCTTGCCAACCCGCGCGTCGCCGCGACGTTTCACTGGGATCACCTTGATCGGCAGGTGCGTATCGAGGGCTTGGCCACGCGGAGCCCCGCTCAGGAGAGCGATGCGTACTTTCGATCGCGTCCGGTGCTCAGCCGCGTCGCGGCGTGGGCGAGCAACCAGAGCGAGCCGCTCGAGAGCCGGGAACTCCTTCTGCGGCAGAACGAGCAGGCCGAGGCCCGTTTTGGCGTTGCGGGTCGTCGTGCCGAACTCGAGTCCCTGAGCCGGGCCGCATCGGCGGGCTTCGATGTGCCGCGTCCCGCGCACTGGGGCGGGTTCCGAATCTGGATCTCCCGCTGCGAACTCTGGCGAGGTCACTCCGCCCGCCTTCACGACCGAGCCGTTTGGACACGCACCCTCACGCCCGCCCGGATCGATGATGCCGATGGCTTTGTCGCCTCGGCGTGGACCAGCACGCGGTTGCAGCCGTAGGCTCGTACGTGAAGTCCTTGCTGCTGTCCACGCCTGTCGCGCTTCTGGTCGCCCTCGGCGGCGCGTGCGGTTCGCTGCTGCGATTCCTGCTCGTCGGTGTCATTCGCCCCTCCAGCCCGGGCTTCCCTGCCGGAACGCTCGCGGTCAATGTGCTCGGCTGTGCGCTCATCGGTGTTTTCGCCGCGAGGCTGCTGCCCGCTGGCTCGCCGATGCAAGCCGACGCGTGCCCGGTGGTGACGCGGCTGTGGATGCTCCTGGCCGTCGGCGTACTCGGGGGCTTCACGACCTTCTCGTCGCTGGCCATCGAGAGCGTCCAACTGCTCCGCGACGGCCGTGCCGGCACGATGCTCGTGTACGTGCTGCTGAGCAACGGCCTGGGAATCCTCGCTGCCGCCGGCGCGTTCGTGTTGTTCTTGCCAAGGGGAGCGCCGACGCCATGACAAACGGCAGCGACAGGACGACAAACCACGATCCCGGGAGCAGTGATGCGGGCGTGCCGAGCCTCAGCGTCGATGCCGTGATCATCGGCGGCGGCATCGCCGGGCTCTGGACGCTGTGGGCCCTCCGCCGCGCAGGGCTCGCGGCGGTGCTTGTCGAGCGCACGGCCCTGGGCGACGGTCAGACCATCGGCTCGCAGGGGATTATCCACGGCGGGGTGAAGTATGCGCTGACCGGGAGCGCCAGTCGCGCATCGCTGGCGATCGCCGCGATGCCGCAGCGTTGGGCCGATGCGCTCAGCGCTCGCGATCGGTCCGATCGGCGCGATGATGCGGCGAACCCCACGCCCGACCTCTCCGACGTGCGAGTTCTCAGCCGATCGCAACTGCTCTGGACAACCACGGGCACGCTTTCGCGCCTTGCGGGCCTCGCGGCGAGCAAGGCTCTGCGGACGCCCGTGCGGTCGCTCGCGGTCGGGTCGCGGCCCGACGCCTTCGTCGGTGCGCCTTCCAATGTTGGTGTCTACGAAGTCGACGAGACCGTCATCGACCCGGCGTCACTGATGGCATCGCTGGCGCGAGCGGCGCAGCGCGCAGGCGGCACAGACGAGCACTCGATCGTCCCCGCGCTTCTGATGGGCAACGCGCAGATCATCACCGACGGTCCGCTGAAGGTCGCGATCACTTCGCCCGGCGGTGCCGACCGCCTGACGCTCGCCGCGAGGGCCGTGGTCATGTGCGCCGGCGAGGGCAACGCGCAGATGCTCGCAGCGCTCGGCCTGGCGTCGCGCGCGCCGTCACAAGTCCGGCCTCTGCACATGGTCATGGCTCGGGCGGCGAATCTGCCCATGATCTTCGGCCACTGCATCGCCGGCAGCCTTTCCGACAAGCCACGCATCACCATCACCAGCCAGCGCGACGACGCCGGTCGCGTGGTCTGGAACATCGGTGGCCTGCCCGCGGAGCGCGGCGTGAGCATGAGCCCCGAGGACCTGATCGCTCACGTGCGCGAGGAGTTGCGGGCCTGCCTGCCGTGGGTCGATCTGACCCATGCGGCATTCGCCACCACGAGATGGGTCCGCGCTGAGGGCCTGACGGCCGACGGCACGCGGCCGGATGAGCCGGTGATCACACGTGTGCCCGTTGCCGGCGGAGAGGTCATCGCGGCGTGGCCCACCAAACTCGCCTTCGCACCGCTTGTCGCAGACAAGGTGCTCGCGCTGCTCGCAGATCGGCCGCGCGCCGCCGCGGTGACGACAGAGGGATCGACAACCAGCCCGTATCTGTCTTCCTGGCCCGTTCCCCGGCCCGCGGTCCTGCCATGGCTCGATCAGAATGTGCGGTGGACGGCACCAACGCACTCCGCGGCGGGGGCGCGTTCATGAGCAGCCCCTCGCCCGCGCCGACTCAACCTCTCCCGCTCCGCCCGTTGGGCAAGACGGGGCTCATGGTCTCGGCGCTCGGCCTTGGCACGGTCGCCCTCGGTCGCAGCGAGGGGCTCAAGTACCCCAAGCCTGTGCGAATCCCGAGTGATGACGAAGTCATCACGCTGCTGTCGACCGCGGCGGATCTCAATGTCCGGCTCATCGACACCGCACCGGCCTATGGCACAAGCGAAGAGCGGCTGGGCGTGCTCCTGCCGCGGGTCGCCCCGCGTGACCGCTGGGTGCTCTGCACAAAGGTCGGCGAGAGCTTCGACCCCGGCTCGGCAACCTCTTCGTACGACTTTTCGGCCGGGGCGATTCGTGCCAGCGTCGAACGCAGCCTCCGCAGGCTCGCGACCGATCGGCTCGACATCGTTCTTCTGCACTTTGCTTCGTCCGGCCCCGGGGCCAACGACGCCGCCATCCTTCAGCGAGGCGAGGCCATCGGCGAGCTCCAGCGCCTCCAGCAGCGCGGGCTCGTCCGATGCGCGGGCGTCTCCGCCGGCACAAGCGAAGGTGCCGCGCTGGCGGCGGTCGTCGCCGATGTGCTCATGCTCGCGCCGGTGGCTCACGGTCAGGTCGAGCAGCCCGCGCTGGCCTTCGCGCGTCGTCGCGGCGTGGGCGTGCTCATCAAGAAGCCTCTCGCCAGCGGACATGCGGGCGACCCGTCGGCGACGCTTCGCGCGATCTGCGAAACTCCCGGCGTCGCCTCGGCCATTGTCGGTACCGTCAGTCCGATCCACCTGGGTCAGAACGCCGCGGCGGTTCGCTGACGCTCGAAGTTCCTTTTTTGTGGATGATTCAGTTGCTTCGCATCGAGCTTGGCTCGCCAGAATCGAGGGTGTGTATGCCCAAAAAAGGGGAAAATCACCCCAACCGGTGAATTGAGCCTCTTTAGGCCGAAACATACGGCACACTCAGGCGTTCAACTGAGTGGGTCTTTGTGGGTCCGTTTGAACATCTCGAAGAGGGGCCTCGCGTCACGGTCCTTGTGTCGAGTCTGTTCGTGCGGGAGGGCCGGCCGCGTATCTCGTATTCGCCCGGTCCGCCAGATTGCAGAGGGCATCATGAGCGAGTTGCAGCCAATGAATCTCGAACCGATTCTCGCCCGGCTCACACCGGCACAGGCACAGATCCTGCCGATGCTGCTTGAGCCGATGACGGAGGCCGAGATCGGCAAGCGGCTTTTTCGCAGCCGCGAGACGGTGCACACGCATGTTCGGCGGATCTACGCGACGCTGAACGTTCGCAGCCGCATCGAACTGGTCCGCCTCGTGCTCCAGGGTGTCGTCCCGGAGCGAAACGAGGAAGTGGCCATGCTCATGCCCAATCCGGCGTTCCGCGAACTCAAGCCGGACCCGGCGGGATCCACGCGGGCGTGAGTCACGTCGGGAGCATCTTCCCGGTACGTGCGAGGTTGAGGTGCCACGCGAATGCGGTTTCCAGGTTCTGCCTGAGGTGCGCCGGTGCGCACGAGCGGGTGTACGCGCGGAGCGCGTCGCGGTACATCGGGTGAGCACACTTGGAGATGATCGTCTCGGCCCGCTCGGTCGGCCCGAGGCCGCGCAGGTCGGCGAGGCCTTGCTCGGTGACGAGGATCTGGATGCTGTGCTCGTTGTGATCCACGTGCGGCGTCATGGGAACGACCGTTGAGATGCTGCCGCCCTTGGCAGTGCTGGGTGCCATGAGGATCGAGAGGTAGGCGTTCCGGGTGAAGTCTCCCGATCCGCCTACCCCGTTCATGAGTTGCGTGCCCATGACGTGCGTCGAGTTCGCGCAGCCGGTCAGGTCCATCTCCAGTACGGTGTTGATCGCGATGACGCCCAACCGCCGCACGACGCCGGGGTTGTTGCTCAGTTCCTGCGGCCGCAGAACAATGCGCGGCGCGAAGAAGTCCATGTCGCTGTAGACCTCCTGCATCACCGCATCGCTGAGGGTCAGCGAGCAGGTGCTCGCGCCCAGGAGCCGGCCCGAGCGCATCAGAGCGATCTGCGCGTCCTGAAGCACTTCCGTGTACATCGAAAACGCGGGGATGTTCCGGCTCTGACCGAGCGCCGTCATCACCGCGTTGCTGACATTGCCCACGCCCGCCTGCAAGGGCAGGAACTGCGGCGGAATGCGCCCGGCCTTCATCTCCGCAACCAGAAACGCCTCAACGTGCCCGGCGATCTGCGTGCTGATCGCGTCGGGCGGGCTGAACGGTTCGTTGCCGTCGGGCTGATTCGTGCGCAGGACGCCGACGACCTTCTTGGGGTCAACGACTGCGAAGGGCGTGCCGATTCGATCCAGCGGGTCGAGGATCGCGATCGGCGAGCGGTGCGGCGGTGGCAGCAGCCGAGCGATGTCGTGCATCTCGTACAGACGCTTGCTGACCGTCTCGTTGATCTCGATCACCACACGCTTGGCGACGCGCAGGATCGACGGCGTGATCCCAACGCCGCTGGTGAGATAGACACGCCCATCAGGCGTGATGTCGGTCGCCTCGACGACGGCCAGGTCCATTTCACCCAGGAACCCGAACTCGAGTTTCTGCGCCACATCCGACAGGTGCATGTCCATGAACGCGACTTTGCCGGCGTTGATGGCGTTGCGGAGGCTCTTGGCGGACTGGAACGGCGCACGCCAACTCAGGGCCTCGGCGGCACCGAGATCCTCATCGGCCTTGCCGCAGGATGCGCCGGAGAGCAGCTTGAACTTGAACTCGCGGCCCGCGGCGCGCTCGTCGCGGGCGCGTTGGGCGAGCGCGGCGGGCACGGCCTTCGGGGATCCGCTCGCGGTAAAGCCGGAGAAACCGACCATCGATCCATTTTTTACGAGGGCGGCGGCTTCCTGAGGTGTGATCGAGGTGTAGGTGTGTGCCATGACTGACGCTAGCCGCGAGAATGCGCGAGTGGCGGCGTCTGAAGCTATGCTGCTACGAAATGCCGCAATCGGCGGGTGATAAATCCCGCGTATGTTCGTAGAAATGGTGCCGAAATTTGGGGGCAACTCAGGGGGCCCCGATTCGGCCGATCGCACGGAGCAGCCATGGCCGGTGGACAGTACTTCTCGCCGTATCAGAAAAAGATCGTTGGTCGGTTTTACGAACACCGCGACGCGGCGGTGACGCAGAAGTTGGGCGAGACGCTCAGCGAACTGGCGCTGAGCACGCCGGGCAAGGCGCAGGACAAGCTCTGGGCGAGGCTCGGTGAGTGGCTCGTGAAGGCCGGTGCCGAGCCCGCGAAGGTTCAGGCGGCGCTGGCGAGCAAGGACCTCAAGGCGGCCGGTGTACTTGTCGAGAAGGCGATGCGGGTGTGACGCCGCGCTCGGGGCAACTGAACGATTCGCCTTACGGAAGGCGATTGCGGAAGACTCGGCGCGACGCTCGGGTCTACTCGGCCCCGTCCTTGATGAGGCTGCTCAGCCATTGGACGGGGTGGAGCGCGTGCTGGGTGGCGGGGGATGAGGCGTCCTTGATCTGGTGGCGGCAACTGGTGCCGGTGGCCAGGACGATCGCGTCGGCGTTGGCGGCGCGGTGAGTGGAGATGAGGGGCATGACGCCGCCGCCGGGTTCGCCGTTCTGGCCTGTCAGGTGCGCGATGCGCATGGACAGGTCGAACTTGTCCGCGTCATAGCCGAAACTGCCGGCCATGCCGCAGCAGCCGGTGTTCAGTACGGTCAGGCGGCGTGCGGCGATTCGGCGCAGGATTCTGGCGGAACTCTCTGCTCCCCAGAGGGCTTTCTGGTGGCAGTGGGCGTGCAGGAGAATGGGCGGGCCATCGCTGCCGGCAGCGGCGAGGGCCTTGACGGTGCTCTGGTTCGGGTGCCGCGTCCAGCGGGACTCGATGAACTCTTCGACGAGCATGGCTTTGGCGGCGAGGGCCTTGCGGAGATCCAGCGGGGACTTGCAGTTGAGCTCGAGCCAATCGTCCTTCACCGCGCTGAGGCAACTGGGTTCGACAAAGAGAATCGCGTCGATGTTCGGATCGAGGATGGCCGGGCGGAGCGCGGCGATTGTGGCGTCGGCGGTTTCGATGGCTTGTTCGAGCATGCCAACGCTGATCATCGATCGGCCGCAGCAGCCGGTCTGGGGCAGATCAACATTCCAGCCGAGCCGCGACAACAGGCGGAGCGCGGCGATGCCGACGTCGCTCTCGTTGTACGTCGTGAAGCAATCCGCGAACATGGCGACGCGTGAGGTGGACGCCGCGGTTGCCGCGGCGTCATCGTGTCGCTTCAGTGTGCGTGCGCGGCGGTACAGGCTCGTCGAGAACTTCGGCATGCTACGCGCCGGGTGCATGTGCATCACGCGGTTGATGAGGGCGCGCATCGGCGGGAGAGAATTGACGAAGTTCGCCAGGCCCGGAGTGAGCGAGCCGATGCGATTGAGAGTGCGGACGTGGCCGACGAGGAGTTTGGAGATCGGGACGCGGCCCTGTGCGCGGTATCGCTGGGCGGTGTACTCGGCCTTGAGTTTGCTGATGTCGACGTTGCTGGGGCACTCGCTCTTGCACGCCTTGCAGGACAGGCAGAGATCGAGCGTGGCGATGGTCTGCGGATCGGCGTAGCGGTCCGTGTCGGTGGCGTTCGCGTCGGCGAGTTGGCCGGTGATGGCCAGACGAAGGGCGTTGCCGCGGCCGCGGGTGCTGTGACGCTCGTCCATCGTGGCGCGGTATGAGGGGCACATCGTGCCGCCGGACTGCTTACGGCAGACGCCTGCGCCGTTGCAGCGTTCGACGGCGTGTGCGAAGCCTTCATCGCGGTCGTAGTTGAAGTAGGTTTGCGTCGGCGGAACGTGGGGGCGAGCGTTCGGGTCGGTGTGTCCGCTCGCGTGCTGCGGAGCGCTCGGCTCCATGCGTGTGCGCTGGAGGATCGACGCGACGGGGCCCGGATTGACGATGTTGCCGGGGTTAAGGATGCCCGCGGGATCGAAGGCGGCCTTGACCTGGCGGAAGGCGCTGAGAAGTTCGGGTCCGAAGAAGCGCTCGATGAGCGGGCCTCGAACTTTGCCGTCGCCATGTTCGCCGGACATGATCCCGCCGCAGGCGCGGGCGAGATCGGCGACCTCGACGGCGATGCGGATCAGTGCGTCCTTGTCGGCCTGGTTGTGGGGGTCCAGGAGTGGGCGCACGTGCAGGACACCGACACTGGCGTGGGCCCAGAATGCGGCGCGGGTGCCTTCGCGCTGGACGATCTTGCGGAACTCGCGGACGAATCGGCCCAGATTCTCGACGGGTACGGCGTTGTCCTCGACGAAGGTCAGGGGCTTGCGAGCGCCGGGGAGGCTGTGCAGCAGCGGCTCGCCGGCTTTGCGGAGTTTCCACGCGTCGGCCATTTGTCCGGGGTCGGAGAGGAAACGGGCGGGAGCCGCGGCGATCAGCGATCGCAAGCGTTCGAAGCGTGACTCGACGTCGGCCGGGGTGGGTTCCTGATACTCGACATAGAGCACCGCGCCGGGGAGGTCTCCGGAGGCCAGACGTGGGAAGGCCTCAACGTATCGGGCGCACTCGATGTTGCCCAGTGCGGCTTCGATCACCACATCGTCGACAAGTTCGACAGCGCTCGGGCCGGTCTGAAGAATCGTCGGGACGAGGTCGATCGCGGCGTCGACACTCGGGAAACTCAGGAGCGCAAGGCCCTTGCCGCGGGGCGTGGGAAAGAGCCTGCAGAGCGCGCCGGTGGTGATGGCGAGCGTGCCCTCGCTGCCGCAGAGCAGCGGGGCGAGGTTCAGCGTGTGCGCGTCGGCACCCGCATCGAGCTGGGCGAGGATGAGGTCGAGTGCGAGGCCGGCGTTGCGGCGGAGGGTCTTGGGGAATCGCTCGCGGATCAGGGCCTCGTGCGCGCGGGTGATCTCGATGACGCGGTCGGCGAGCTTGAGGGCGATGGCGTTCTGGCGGCCCGCGGCGGGCGCGAAGCGGACGCGTGCGCCGCTGGAGAGGATGGTGTCGATGGCGAGAATGGAGTCGACTGTGCGTCCGAACTTGACGCTGCGTGAGCCGGCGGCGTTGTTGCCGATGCAGCCACCGATGGTGGCCTGCGCCGTTGTGGCGGGGTCGGGGGCGAAGAACAGGCCGGCACCGCGGCGTGCAAGTTCGTTGTTGAGTTCATCGAGCGCGACGCCTGCCTCGGCGTAGACGGTGCGGTCGGCGGTGTTCAGGTCGCGGATGCCGCGGAGGAACGCGGAGCAGTCCAGGACGATGGCCTCAGCGGTGCATTGTCCGGCGAGCGATGTGCCGCCGCCGCGGGGGAGGATGGGGAGTTTGTGCTCGAAGCAGTACTCGACAACGGCTTGAGTGTCGTTGATGTCTGCCGGAACGACGACGCCGAGTGGCTCGACCTGGTAGAGCGAGGCGTCGGTGGCGTAGAGCATTCGGTCGTGTCGGCCGAAGCGGACTTGGCCGCGGGCGAGCTTCGCGAGGTCTGCGGCGATGGCGGAGCGGCGAGCATCGGTGGGCGATTCGACGCCGGAGATGGGAAGCTTGAGAACCGGGAGTTGCATGAAGTGCTCCGGGGGACGAACCGACGCGTCGCGGCGAGCGGAGGTGGGGCGAGCCGAGCGCGGAAGGCCCCGGAAGGGTAGAGAGGGACGGGCGGTGTTGGGAAGCGACGTGGAGGGCCGGCTGCGCTGAAACGCCGCGGATTGTCAGGAGGGGCGAGGCGGGCGGTGGGGCCGTGGGCGGCGGGTCCGTGGGCGGTGAGGATGTGGTGATGCGGGATTGCTGGTCTGACCGGTCTGGGAACGGGGGCAAGGGGGTGTCGGTCCGCGGCAAGATGGCCTTGTCGGCGACGATCGGGCGGATATCTGCGGAATGTGTGAACCTGCGTGCCGCCGGAGAGCATGTACGCTGTGGTGGGAACCGGGTGTTTGTGAACGCGTTGGAGATGTCTGTCGAGCACCCTCTGGAGTTGAACATGAGCAGGAAGATGAACGGAAACGCGGTCGCGGTGGTGATCGGTCTTGTTGCCGGGACGATGATGGCGATCGCGCCGATGGCGGCGGCCCAGGGGCGAGACGGCGGGAACGCCGCGCAGGGGGCCAAGGCGGCGGACGTTGCTCAGGCGGAGCGAGCGGCGGGATTGAATCTGAGCCGGGTGGTGCTGTACCGCTCCGGCGTGGGGTACTTTCAGCGCACGGGAACGGTGAGCAACGACGCGAAGTTGTCGATGCCGTTTGACGTGAGCCAGATCAACGATGTGATCAAGAGCTTGCAGGTGCTGGACCTGGATGGCGGGCGGGTGGACAGCGTGTCCTATCCGACGAAGGACCCGATTTCCCGTCGGCTCGGGTCGTTCGCTTTGCAGATCGGCGACAACCCGTCGATCCCCAGTCTGCTCTCGCGGCTGCGAGGGTCGATGGTGACGCTCATGACGGCCGATGCGCCGGTGCGTGGGACCGTGTTGAGTGTGGAGACACGGGAGGTGCCGCAGGGTGGCGGTGGTGCTGGCGGCGGGGCTCCGGCGGTGATCGACACGGCGGTGGTGAACATCCTGACGGAGAAGGGGATTCGGTCGGTGCAGGTGCCGACGATCACATCGTTCGAGATCGGGGACAAGGATCTCGCGGCGGACCTGAATCGGGCCTTGATGGCGCTGGCGGAATCTCGAGCCGAGCGGACCAAGACGCTGGACATCACGCTGTCGGGGCAGGGCGAGCGTCGCGTCGCCGTGGGGTATGTTCACGAGACGCCGGTCTGGAAGACGAGCTACCGGATGATTCTGCCCGAGAGCGATGCGAAGGCGGGCGGGGCATCGACGGGTGTGATGCAGGGTTGGGCAATCGTTGAGAACACGACCGACCAGGATTGGACCAACGTTCGGCTGGCGCTGGTGAGCGGCAGGCCGGTGAGCTTCCAGATGGATCTTTACGAGCCGTTGTACATGGGGCGGCCGCTGGTGGCGGTGCCGACGATCCCGGGCGTTTCGCCGCGGGTGTTTGAGTTGGCGGTGAACACCATGGAGGCGGGGTTGCCGCCGACCGGCGACCCTGGGAGCGGCACGACGGGATCCCCGTTCCGGATGATCGCGCCGGCGCCCGCGGTAGCATCGGATGCGGCGCCCATGCGGATGGCCCGAGCGGGCGCGCCGGGTTCTCCGGGGTCCGGTGGCGGCGGGGAAGCGGGGCGCGACCGAGCGGGGTACGCGGGCTTCGACGTGCGGGCGCAGAACATGAGCGACTACGCGCCCAAGGCCCAGGCGACCGCGGGCGAGGTCGGTGAGATCTTCCAGTTCGAGATGAACACGCCGGTGACCATCGAGCGTCAGCGCTCGGCGATGATTCCGTTCCTGACGACGAATGTGGATGCGCGGCGGGTGAGCATCTTCAACCAGAGCGACCGGGCGGATCATCCGATGCGCGGGGTGGAGATTCGCAATACGTCGGAACTGCAGTTGCTGCCGGGGCCGATGAGCGTGTTCGACGGAGCGTCGTACGCCGGCGATGCGCAGATCGGACAGATCGCCCCCGGTGACAAGCGGCTGCTGGCGTACGCGGTGGACCTCGACGTCGCGGTCACGGTGCGCAACGCCGGGGACCGAACGGTGCGGCAGCTCAAGATCGTTCTCGGCACGGTGCAGCAGAGCGTCGCGAGCGTGAGCGATGTGACGTACACGTTCGACAACAAGGACCTCAAGCGTGGACGAGAGATCATCGCGGAGCATCCGCGGCTGGACGGCTGGGATCTCAAGGCCCCGGCCAAGGCCGATGAGCAGACGCAGTCGATGTACAGGTTCCGGCTGGATGTTCCTGCGGGCAAGAGCGCGAGCCTGACCGTGCGTCAGGAGCGAACGGATCTGGAGACGCTGGGCATCTTCGACTTCTCGCGCGAGACGCTGATGGCGTATCAGAAAGAGGGCAAGATCAGCCCGGCGGTCATGGCGTTGTTCGAGGAACTCGCGCGGCTGCGCGGCGCGGTTGAGGCTCAGGAGCGCGTGATCACGCAGATCGATCAGGAAGTCGAGAAGCTGCGCAAGGACCAGACGCGCGTCAGCGGCATGCTCGGAACCCTGGACCGAAACACCGACACGTACCGGAATCTGCTGACGAAGATGAACCGCCAGGAGTCGGAGATTGATTCGATGGTCGCCCGGCGTGTGACCGAGCAAACCAAGCTCGAGCAGGCACGCGCGACCCTCGAGAACGCCGTTCGCACGGCCAACGCGCAGTGATGCGGGTTCTCGGGCCATAAGGGGCTCTCGCCGGCCCAGGACGACAATTGCACGAGCGATCATGACGGGCCCGGAAGCCGCGAGGTTTCCGGGCCCGAGTTCGTTCCTGATCAGGCGCGGCGTGAGCGGAGGGTCTGGGCCGAGAAGTATGGGAAGGTGCGCGGGGTGTGCGGGCTGTACTGGTGGGGATGGGGCGCGGGGAGAGGGGGGTGAGGGCGATCGCTCAAGCGGGGCAAGCGTGCGGGAATTCTGGCCGAGAATGGGGGTGATGCGCGGCGGTGCGCGGCGCGATGGGTCTGACTCTGGAGCGAACATGAGCGCGACAGCCAATCTCTCGACGTCCAACATGGGCCTGCTGGAGGTTCTCAAGGCGGCGCAGGACGCGGACGCGTCGGACATCCACCTCATTGCCAATCACGTGCCGATGGTGCGGGTGAACACGGTGGTGCAGCCGCTTGCGGGCTTCGGGATTCTGACGCCCGAGAACGCGCGGCGGTTCCTTGAGCAGATGGCCAACAAAGAGGCGATGGCCCGGTTTGAGCAGAGCAAGGATTCTGACTTTTCGTACTTCGCCGAGGGGCTGGCCCGGTACCGTGTCAACGCGCACGTGCAGAAGGGGCAGCTTGGCTTTGCGATGCGTGTGGTCAAGACGAAGGTTCCGCCGCTGGAGAAGCTGAGCCTGCCGGAGGTGATCACGCGGCTGACGTACCTGCCGCGGGGTCTGGTTCTGGTGACGGGCGAGACGGGCTCGGGCAAGAGCACGACGCTGGCGGCGATGATTCAGGCGATGAACGAGCGGTACAGCAAGCACATCATCACGCTTGAGGACCCGGTCGAGTACACGTTCAACTCGGCGCGGTCGCTGATCGAGCAGCGTGAGCTCGGGTCTGACATGCCGACGTTCGCCAGTGCGCTCAAGCACGCGCTGCGTCAGGACCCGGACATCATCCTGGTGGGCGAAATGCGCGACCTGGAGACGACGCAGCTCGCGATCACGGCGGCCGAGACGGGCCACCTGGTGCTCAGCACGCTGCACACGTGCAGCGCGGCGCAGACGGTTGAACGCATCATCGACATGTATCCCGCGGGCCAGCAGAACCAGATCCGCTCGATGCTCGCCAACACGCTGCAGGCCGTGGTGAGCCAGACGCTGTTCTCGCGGAGCGACAAGCCCGGGATGTGTCCGGCGGTGGAGGTGCTGCTGTGCACGCCGGCTGTCAGGAACCTCATCCGCGAGAGCCGGACGTTCGAGATCCCCAACGTGATCGAGACGAATCGCGCGATGGGCATGCAGACGCTGGATCGTTCGATCGGGGAGTTGTACTTCAACGGGATGATCTCGCGTGAGGACGCGATCGCCGCGGCGACGATGCCCGACAAACTCGACCGAATGCTGGCCGCCTGAGCAGGACACCGGAGCGCACGATGCCGAACTATCGCTATCAGGTTCGCAACAGCACGGGGCAGGTCGTCAGCGGCGTTGTCGTTGCCGACAGCGTGGCGACGGCCGCGACGATCCTGCGCAATCAGGGCCAGCACGTGCTGCAGGTCAACCCGATGATCGCGGGTCTGGACCGTGCATCGCTGATGGAGAAGTTCCGCGACATGAACGCGGGACGGCCCAAGGCCAAGCACGTTCTGGACTTTACGACGCAGCTGGCGGTGATGATGCGGGCGGGCATCAATCTGCGGTCGGCGCTCGAGGGCATCGCGGAGCAGACGCAGCATCCGGGCTTCAAGAAGGTGATCCTGTCTCTGAAGAACGATGTTGAGGCGGGCAAGCAGTTCAGCCAGGCGCTGCAGAAGTACCCGAAGCTCTTCGGCCCGCTCTACATCAACATGACGCGTGCGTCGGAAATGTCCGGTTCGTTCGCGGAGATGCTCGATCGCATCGCCGACTACATCGCCCAGCAGATCGAGACCCGCAAGATGGTCGTCGGTGCGGCGATCTACCCGGGCGTGATCGGCACGATGGCGGTGCTGGTGACGGTGTTCCTGCTGACGTTCGTGCTGCCCAAGTTCAAGACCGTCTTCCAGGGCAAGGAGGACGCGCTGCCGTGGGCGACGAACTTCCTGATGGGTGTGTCGGACTTCATGGTGCAGCGGTGGCCGTTCATCATCGGGGCCCTGGTTGTCGTCGCGGCGGGCTTCTTCGCCTTTGCGCGAACGGAGGTCGGCGGCTTCTTCCTGGATAAGGCCAAGCTGAGCATCCCGGTGGTCAAGGGGATGTTCCGGGCTCTGTACATCTCGCGATCGCTCCAGACGATGGGCCAGCTGGTCAATGCCGGCGTGCCGATGCTTGACGTGATCAGCATCACGGGCGATATCTCGGGCAATCGGCTGTACGAGTCGATGTGGCGGAGCGTGGAGGCGAGCGTCAAGCAGGGCAAGAAGATCTGCTCGACGCTCACGCGGACGAAGCTGCTCCCGCAGGCGGTGGTCCAGATGATCAGTGCGGGCGAGGAATCGGGCAAGCTCGGCGAGGTGCTCGATGAAATCAGCACGTACTACGCCAAGACGCTCAAGGACCAGATCAAGGCGGTGACCAGCATGATCGAGCCGATCATGATCATCCTGATGGGCTCGGTGGTGGGTTTCATCGCGATGGCGATCATCCTGCCGATCTTCAAGATGTCGCAGATTGTCAAGTGACGGTTCGGATCGCGGGGCCGCGACGTGCGGCCGACCGGGTGCGGAGTGTCGGACGGAAGGAGCGGAGCACGCATGAACGCGCATGAAGTGATCGACTGTGCGGGCGTGCAGGGGCGCGTGGGGCGGCGGGAAGGCACGCGAGGGCGTTCGCGTCGTCGCGGCGGATTCACGCTGCTCGAGGCGGCACTGGCGCTGGTGATTCTGGGCGTTGGCGTGCTGGCCTTGATCGAAAGCCAGGCGATGTTCTTTGCGCACAATCGCTACTCGACAAGCGCCGCGACAGGAATGTACCTGTGCACGGAGCTGCGTGAGCGGATGCGGCGTCTGCCCCGTCACGATCCGGTGACGGGCCTGTACTTCGAGGGCACGGGGCAGTCGGCGACGCTCCAGGGGTGGGGGCCGGAGACCAGTGAGACGTCGTTTCTGTACTACAACGACCTTGATGACTACGACGGCGCGACGTTCGGCGCGGGCGCGACGTTTGCCGGGCCGATTGACTCCGCGGGCGTGGCGATCAGCGAAGTGATGCCCGACGGCACGATTATGGAGAACGCCGAGGGTGAGCCGGTCTCCATGCAGGGGTGGAGCCAGCGCGTGCGGGTGGAGAAGGTTCTGCCCTTTGACACATCGACGGTGGTGGCGAGCAACGCGACCCAGAGCAGCCCTCCGGTCGCGGTGGATCAGTTTCCGCTGCGCGTGACGATCACGGCGTTCTACCAGGGACCGTTGGATGCCGCGCCGCGGGAGATGGCGAGGCTTGTGTTCATTCAGCCGTAACGGCGGGATGATCGGATGGTGTCGGGGAGCGGGCCGAGCAGGGCGACGGCGTGTATCGGGTCCGGGGGCTTGAAGGGAATTGCCATGCGAGCGTTTGAGCGTGCGACCAAGCTGATGTTCGCGAATCGACGGCGCGGCGTGGTGTCCGTGCTGGCGATGATGTTCCTGGTGATCTTCGGATCGCTGAGCGTCGCGCTCGCGGTCGTGAGCCAGGGCAACCTGCGTACCGCGGCGACCCACATTCAGGTCAATTCCGCCCTGGCGGCGGCGGAGACCGGGCTGAGTGTTGCCGCATCGCGGCTGGCGTCGGCTTCGGCGAGGTTCGTTGTTGAGCGCGGGCAGATGGATCAGGGCTTCGGCGAGCGAATCTGGGATGGCGCGCCCGAATCGGGCGACGGTCAGGTTCGGGTGATGCCGCCGATCGGATACGCCGAGCAGACCACGCCGCGAGGCATCGCTGATGCGTTGGTGAACATCCACAACGCGGATGTGAACACGGTGTCGATCTCCGGTGTTCCGGAGGACGCCGCGAAGGTCAGTGCGCCCGCCGGCACGGATGACGATGAGTACCGCGATCGCAACTGGGTCAGCACGCCGGCGATCGCGCTGGAGGGCACGACGCAGGACCGCGAGAATGGGGCCCCTCCCGCGAGTCCGTCCGCATACCAGATCGTTTATGCCCCGCTGGCCGACGGCGTCACGGTCCGTGTTTTCGTCACGGGATACTCGAGCGTGTCGCGTGACGGTTCGAGTTTCGCGTACGGTGCGGCGTCGGCCGGTGAGGCTTCGCGGGCGCTGACGCGGACGATCCAGCAGGACTTCCGCATCGCCAAACGTCACCGTCACGGCATTCTCTCGGCGTCGCGCGTGCTGGTCGGTCGCAACGCGATGGTCAACGGCAATCTCGGCGTGACCTACAACGATGTCGCCTCGACCAATGGCGATCCGCTCGTGACGCGATCGGACTTCTACGGGCTTGACAGCACGCTCGACCGGAAACTCAACGACTTCTTCACCGGCGTTCGTGCACGTGATGTCGATAGCGACTCGCGGCTTCGGGTCAACCATCGCACTGAGTCGCTGGGCATTCCGTCGAACGCGCTGGACTACAACAACGATGGCCAGGCCGACAACGCGTTCGCCGACTTTACGCGCGATGGGTATGTCGACGACTACGACATCTTCCTGTCGCACTTTGACTCCAACGGCGATCGACGCGTGACGCTGAGCAACGCCCTGACCGCAGGCACCCCCGCGGCTGGCAACACCGCGGAGTTCACCGTCAATGATGACCTAGCGCTGCTGATCGACAGTTGTGTGCCCGATCGAAACCGCAATCAGGTCTCCGGATTCACCGACTCGAACAACAACGGCCGGTGGGACTCGGGTGAGGCGATCACGGACTTCGACGCGATCACCGGCATGTATCCGGATGTGGTGGCGGGCTGGCGCAACGGCGTGCTGGATCGGAATGATCCGTACGCGAAGGTCCGCGGCCGGCTCGAGTTCCGCGCGACGAGTCAGGCCTGGAGCCTCGCTCGCGGCGGCGTGAATCTCTCGACGTATCTCCAGGGTTCAACCGTCGCGGCCAAGGGCACAGCGCCGACGCTCTTTGGCCGCTCGGCCGATGACCTGCCCAATATCTCGGACAGCTCCTTCACGAACTCGCGCAACAGCATGACCAATCTCGCCGATGGGCAGACCTTTGCCCAGCAGGTGGCGGCGCAGCTCGGCATCGGGACCTCGGATCTGGCAACGTACGTCGAAACCAAGACCGACCGCAGCCGGCCGCGGTACTTCAATCCCGCGACGATGACCAACGCGCAGGCTCGGGCGCTGACGGGGCAGGACTTGTGGGAGAAGATGCCGTTCAACAGCCCGCAGTTCACGGACTGGTACATCCGGCCGCGGTACGAGAACATGACCTTCCGCAATGTGCGGATCCCGCGGGGCAACAACGCGCTGTTCGTCAACTGCACGTTCATCGGCGTGACCCATGTGCAGTCGATCCAGGGCAACACGCATCAGAACTGGGCGCTGTACGGACGGCTGGAGTGGAACGCGACGCAGGGCCGTCCGGTCGCGACCACGGCGCCGCTGGATAAGTCGGACTTTCTGCGGTACACGAGCGGCAACATCGTCGACGGCCCCGCGAACTACAACGACTTTCCGGATCCTCCCGTGATCGACGGTCAGACCCGAACGGGTGCGGCCCGCGACACGAAGCTGTATAGCAACAACATCCGCTTCCACAACTCGACGTTCGTCGGCAGCCTCGCGACGGACACGCCGCAGGTGTTCGAGAACGTTCGGAACAAGATCCAGTTCACCGGTTCGACGCGTTTCAGCCAGAAGCACCCGACCAGTCCGAGCGACCCGCAGATGAACCCGGACTCGGCGGACCTGCCGGAGATCGCCAAGAGCTCGCTCATGGCGCCGAATTACTCCGTGGATATCGGTCACTTCAACTCACCGACGGACGCCGCCGTCACCGCCGGGCTCGCCAGTGCTGCGCAGAATGTCACGCTGCAGGGCACGATCGTCGCCGGAGTGCTGGACGTGCGCGGCACCACGACGATCAACGGCACGCTGCTGACCACCTACGCCCCGGTGCGCGGCGAGGGCCCGCTGGTCCAGTACGGTCAGCCCGTGGGCAACACCGCCAACTTCAACGTCTCGCTCGGTTACTTCGGACCGGATGATGGTGATCGCGAGTCGCTCGACCCGGCGACCCTGCCGCTGGTCAACGGCCAGCGAATCGTCGGGTGGGACCTGGACGGTGACGGCCTGCCGGACCTTGGACCGACGCAGAATCCGACCGCCGCGCAGATCGCGGCGGGGGCGCGTGCGGTGCCCTTCTACGGCATGGGTCGCGTCGCGTTGAACTGGGACCCCGATGCACCGATGCCCGACGGGATCATGCTGCCTCTGTCCGCGTATCCGGTTCTGGGCACCTACAAGGAGGGCCGCAAGTGAAGCACTCCGAACTGAAACAGGCCGGAGCCTCGAGGCCAGTGCGCGGGCGAGGGTTCTCGATGATCGAACTGCTGATCGCCCTGACGATCAGCGCGACGATCATGGCCTCGACGCTGGTCGCCCTGGACGTGCTCTTCAAGCGATTCACGTCGATCAGCGAGGGCGCAAGCACGCAGGTGCTGGCGCGAACGGTGATGCACCGCATGCTCGCGCTGGTGCGGACGGGCGACGAGTTCGGGCCCTATCCGGGCGATGTGCTGGACCCGGATGAAAACCCGATCGTCGGCGATCGCATCCAGTTCGTGTCGGCGGAGGATCCGGAGGAGGACCTGCGCGAGGTGACGACGCTCGAGGTGCGTGATGCCACGAGCGTGAGCATCGGGAGCGTGACGCAGAATCTCCGCGGCCCGAAGGTGATCTGGTACATCGTCGACCGCACCGTCGGCACGGAGGTGACTCGTACTGAGCGGCCGCTGCTCGACGGCGTGCTGCGGGCGACGTTCGAACTCGAGTACGACATTGGCCCGCGACTGCGCCGCGCGACGATCGACATGACCGTCATGCCGCAGGGCAACAGCTACGCGGAGTACGACGCCGAGCGGCAGGCATGGGTCGTCAACGAGTGGGACGCGCAGCGCGGCGAGTTCGTCGAGAAGGCACTTATGGCCAACGCCGACCGGATCGAGCCGATTCGGCTGGTCGCCAGCACATCACCTCGCAGCCTTGAGGACACGGGGCCCTGATGCCGCGCGGGCGGCGCTCAGGGGGTCGGCGGTTTTCCGGCGGGGCCGTAGAGCAGCATGTCCTGGCGCAAGTCGCGCTCGCCGGGGAGTTCGCCGGGCGAGACGGCGATTCGCATGGTCAGCGCTCCGGGGCGGGAGAGGTCCTGCGAGAGCTTGTTCGCTTCCTCGGCGCTGAACGACCCGGCGAGCTGGGCCTGACGCCCGACGCGGCTGGCGATCTGCGGGGCGAGGTAGACCACATCGTTCACGATGATGGCCATGTTGCGCCCGATGTTGGCCTGCGTCAGATCGCCCAGGAGCCTGGCGCCGGTGTCGTCGAGCGTGAACTGCACGAAGTGGCCGTTGGCGTCGTTGGCCACGAGCGTTCGGAGAACCCGCCAGGCGCCGGTCTGCTGCGTGAGCCGGAAGCCCGGGCGATTCCACACGAGCAGGTAGTGCGTGCCGTTGTAGGTCTCGACGATGAAGCCATAGCGGGCGAAGAAGCCCGCAGGGTCCATCGAGGCTTCGCGGAGTTCGGCGTCGCCCTGAACCCAATCGGCGATACTGCGGATGGGCAGCCACGCCGGGTCGCGGATGAGTGCCGCGGCCGGAGCGGTCGCTGAAGCGGCGGGTGCGGTGCGCTGCTGGGCCAGGCGCTCGCGTTCGGCACGCGCATTCTGGAGTTCAAGGGCCATGCGGGCCTGTTCTTCCTGCGCGGATCGGAGTTGATCAGCAAGGATCTGCTGCTGAGTGCGGAGCTCTCGGAGTTGCGCATCGACGGCGGGGGTCGAATCGGCACTCGGCTGGGCGGGCGTGGTCGGGGCAGGGGCGGGCTGCGGCGTTGGCTCGATCGGAGCGGTGGGGGGCTGCGGAGCGGGCTGGGCGGCCTGGGCTGCTTGCGCCGCTTCGGCGGCGAGTGCGGCCTGACGTGCGGCCTCTCGCTCCCGTTCCAGAGCGGCGATCTGGTCCTGCATCTCCTTGCGGATCTGCTCGGTGCGCTGGCGCGCGGCCTCGAGTTCGTCCTGCATCCGCTTCTTTTCGTCGCGGAGGCGCTGCTGCTGGGCTTCGGCCTCCGCGGCACGCTGGCGAGCGAGTTCCGCCGCCTGGCGCTCCTGTTCGGCGCGTGCCGCGGCCTCCTCGCGGGCGCGACGCTCCTGCTCCGCCTTCAGCGCCGCGGCCTCGCGAGCCTGTCGTTCCTGCTCGGCCTGCAACGATGCGGCTTCGCGAGCACGGCGCTCCTCCTCCATGCGGGCGATCGTCGCCTCGCGGGCGGAGCGTTCCTGTTCGGCGCGTCGGCGTTCGGCGTCGCGCTCGGCCTCGAGTCTCTGCCGATCGGCATCGCCGGCCAGCCGTGCGGCTTCCATGGCCGCCCGGTCCTGTTCCAGCCGCTCGCGCTCCTGGCGGACCCGTTCCATGTCCGCGGTGCGAGCCGCGTCGTCCTGAGACATCGCCGCGCGGAGTTTCTCTGCGGTGAGCGCGGCCTGCGCGGCCAGGCGCTCGCGTTCAGCACGCTGGCGATCCTCCTCTTGAGCGCGGGCGAGGGTGGCCGCCGCGGGATCGCTGGCCTTTCGCGATGAGTCGAGCCATGCCTGTGCCTGACGCTTCTGATTGTCCGACCGGGCTGCGCCCGCGTGTCGGGTGAGGGCTTCGGCCGCACGTGGATCGGCGAGTGTGCTGAGCACCTCGCCGGCGCTGCGGACGACGCGAGATTCGCGGTCGAGCAGCAGCGGCATCAGGGCTTCGGCGACCTGCGACGGGGCGACGGGGGCGAACTCGCCGATGGCGCGGATCGCCGCGGCACGCGTGCGATTGAGCCTTCCGGGATCGGCCATGCGCACGAGCGCGGCGAGTGTCTCGGGGCGCTTCATTCTGCCCAGTGCGTCGATCGCGCCCTGGCGGATCTGGTCGTGCTGGCTTTCCTGCTCGAGTGCCGCGAGGATGATGGGGATCGCGCGTTCGTCGTTGAGCCGTCCGAGGGATCGCAGAGCGCTGGCGCGCGTCGCGAAACTCTCGTCGCTCTGGGCCAGCGGCGCGAGCGCGGCGAGCACGGCCTGGCGGGTCGGCTCGTCCAGATCACGGCCCGAGTCCTCGCCGATGAGCCCGCCAACGGCATCGGCGTACGCGCGGCGTACCCGTGCGTCCTTTGCGGGGCTGCGTGCGAGATCGGTCAGGAGCGAGGCGGAGCGGGCGCGGCCCAGTGTGGTCAGCGCGTGCACGCGGCTGGCGAAGAACGCTCGCTCGTTTCGGGCAATCTCGACCAGCGGGCGAGCGGACTCGGCGCTGAGCGCGTTGTCCGGACCCCGGGATGCGCGGTCGAGGTCGGACATGGCCTGAAGCCGTGACACGAGCGTCGGACCGTTGTTGATCAGTCGAGCGAGCATCGGCGCGGGGCTCTGGACCTCGTAGATCGCGGCGCTGGCGAGCATTGGATCGACGGTGATGAGCCGCGGCTCGCGGTTGAGCTCGAAACGAGCGACATTGGTGCGTGTTTCGGTGCGGGCGGGGAGCTTGATCCAGTCGCTCACGCCCGGGTCGTCGGTCATGGAGACCCATACCGGTATGTCGAGGTCGAATGCCGGGTTCCACGCGTCGATGTTCTGCAACTGCTCGATCTCGACCTCAAGCGTCTTTGTGCCCGCGATCCAGCGCGGCGAGACGCGCACCCGGGGCACGCCGGGCCGGTACACCCACTGGTTGAAGAACCGCTCGAGGCTCTCGCCCGAGAGGTCCTCGACGACTTTGCGGAAGTCGCTGGTCTCGACCGTTCGGTTCTTGTGGCGCTCGACATACTCGATGAGCATCTGGCGGAAGAGGTTGTCTCCGTAGCGGACGCGGAGCATGTGCAGAACGAGGGAGCCCTTCGGATATGGGTTTGCCGGCCGGCGGAAGACGTCCCACGGCTCGCGGTAGACCTTCGAGGCCATGCCCTGCGCCTCGGGGGCGCTCGGCGTGTCGTTGCGGGCGTCGGGCGCGTCGTTCATCGCCAGGCGCGTGCGGTCGTTCCAGATGCCCCAGTAGTAGCTGTTCACGCCGTCGCGTTCTTCGAGCCAGACGCTCTCGAAGTATGTCGCGAAGCCCTCATTGAGCCAGATGTGCTCCCACGAATTGCAGGTCAGGAAGTTGCCGAACCACTGGTGCGCCAGTTCGTGGGCGATGAGCCGGTCAAGGTCGCCGTCCAGGAGGGCCTGCTTCGAGAGAATCGCCGTGTCGTACATCGTGGTGGCGCTGGTGTTCTCCATGCCGCCGGCACCAAAGTTCCAGACGACCGTCTGCGCGTACTGATCCCACGGGTACTGCTCCTCCAGAACGTTCTGAAACACACGCATCATCTGCGGCGTCCGGCCGTAGGTCTGCTGCACGAGCGGACCGGTTCCGGGCGGCACGAACACGGGCATCGGCAGTTCCTTCGTGCCCACATCGACGACATCAAACTTGCCGACGATCAGCGAGACCAGGTACGAGACGTGCTCCTTGCGCTGGAGGTAGTGGAACGTCTCGGCCTTGCCGCCGACGAAGTCGGGGTTGTCGGTGACCTTTCGCGAGAGCAACTTGCCGTTGGAAACAACCTGGTATCCCTCCGGCACGGTGACGATGGTCTCGGTGCTGAGGCGCTCATTCGGGGAGTCGTGCGTTGGGAACCAGTAGCGGTTGGTTTCCGGCTGGCCCTGGGTATGGATCTGCGCCGGTCGGCCCGGCCACGCGGGCGATTCGAGCGTCCAGGTCAGTCCTTCGGGCGGGTCGTTGAGTGTGTAGCGAACGGTTACGTCATCGCGCTGGCCCTCGGGCAGCGGCGGCTCGATGCGGATGCGGAGCGTGCGGCCGTCGTGTTCGTACGGCACGGGCTTGCCCTGGAACTCGACGCCCTCGATCCGCAGCAGGTGGGCGTTGAGCACGATTCGGTCGACCGGGGAGCCGATGGCCTCGAAACTGATCGTCGCGACGCCCGAGAGGCGAGGGATGTTCATGTCCGGGATCGACAGTTCGAGCTTGAGGTGCTGAAGATCCGCGGAGCGATCCGGCGCGAAGTTCCGCAGATCGCGGCCGGTGGCCGCGTCAAACTCGTCGGCGCGCGGGCCTGTGTCTCGACGGGCCATGGCACGCGCGAACTCTGCGCGGCAGTGCTCGCACGAGAAGTCGTGCAGGTCGAGCGCGAGAGCGGCCGCCGGTGCGATCAGGCCCACCGAGGTGCCCGCGAGGACGAGGATCCTGGCGAGGCGTGCGGGGGCCGAGGAGCGGCTCGATACGCGACGGGCATTGAAGCGATCGTGGGTGATCATGGGTGCAGGTGTCGGAACGGGGGCGGAGGATGGACGGGCATGGCGCTCTGGCGCGGAAGTATCGGCCGCGAAACTCAGCGGTCGCCCGGGACGTCCGCGGGCGGAGCCTCGACGGGCGCGGGCTGGGGCTTGGTGACGCGATAGACCGCGAGGTTGGTAAGGTCAGGATCGACGGAGAGGTTCGTCGGTGCCGCGGGCAGACGCAGCCTTGACTCGACCCGACGCTGCGCGGTGTCGATGTTGATGGTCTGACGTGTGCCGTTGGCGAGCGTCGCGACGATCGGGATGCGCAGGGCGTAGGCCGGGTTGTCCGCGTCGATGAACTGGGTTTGCTCGGCGGTGACGGTCAGCGTCTGGGTCGGTGCATCCCATCGCAGGTCGATCGACAGGCGGGGCATGCCGGGTCGGCGTGTCCACTGGTCAAAGAACCTTTCGAAACTCCGCCCGGTGGTGTATTCGAACGCGCGGCGGAGATCGTCGGTCTCGACGAGGCCCGTCCGCTTGCCGCGTTGGAGGTAGAGCCGCGTCGCCCGCCAGAAGAGGTCGTTGCCGACCTGCTCGCGGAGCATGTGCAGGACCATCCCGCCCTTGATGTACGCGTCCTCCGGCTTGACGAACGTGTCGTCGGGCTCGGAGTATCGGTTGGAGACGAGCGGGATGTCGATCGGCGCTCGACCGGTGAGCGTCTTGTCCAGACGCTCGATCGCGGAAGCCACGCGCGCGAGATATGCCTCGCGGCCGTCGCGCTCCTCGACCCAGAGGGCCTCGGCCAGCGTGGCGAATCCCTCCTGAAGCCAGACATGCTCCCACGACCTGCATGTCACGAGATTGCCCAACCATTGATGGACGATCTCGTGGATGATCAGATCTTCGCGGGCGTTGACGTTCCCGCCGGCGACGAACTCGTTGAGCGTGCTGGCGCCGGTGTTCTCCATGCCCTGCCAGCGGAAGTTGCGGACGATGATCTGCGCATACTGATCCCACGGGTAGGGCTCGCCGAGCAGCCGCTCGAACATCGCGATTGCCCGCGGCGTGATCTTGAAGACCTCCCGCAGGGCGTCGGCCGAGCCCGGCGGGCCATACACGGGCATGGGCAGGCCCGGGCGGAGCGTGTCGGCACCGCCGACGTCGACGATGTCGAACTTTCCGACGATGAGCACCACGAGGTACGCCGGATGGGGCTTCTCCTGAAGCCAGTGCGATCGGACGCGGTCGCCCTCGGTCTTGCGGTCGACCTCGCGGCCGTTGCTGACGACGGTGTACCCGGCGGGCACGGTGGCGATGATCTCCGTGCTCAGACGCTCATTGGGGAAGTCGTGACAAGGGAACCAGTAGCTGTTCCAGTTGGCCTGACCCTGTGAGTACAGCATCGCGCCTTCGCGCTCTCTGCCGGGACGCGTGCGGAACCAGTTCAGCCCCACGCCCTCGCCGAAGGGCTTTTCGGCGGAGTACTCCATGCGGACCATCGCCTTTGCGCCGGGCTGCAGCGGCGGGGTGATCTCGATCGTCAGCACATCGCGCTCTTGCGTGAACTTGGCCGGCGTGTCGTTGACGCGGATCGATGAGAACGTCATCGTGCGGCGTGCGTCGAGGCGAAGGCTCGACCGCGGCATGCCCAGGGCCTCGATCTCGAGCGTCGCGGTTGCCGCGAACTGGGGCACCTCCATGTCCGGGATGTCGATCTCGAGCTTGAGGTGCCGATGGTCGAAGTCCCGATCGGGCGGCCAGTTGGCCAGATCGCGTCCGGTCAACGGGTCGATGCGCGGGTCGCTCGTGACCGTGCCGGGGATGGTCTGACGCGCCTCGGCGACGTTCGGAACGAGGGTGCCCGTGAAGATGCACAGCAGCGTGAGCGTCAGAAGGACGAGCCGCGAAACGCGGAGATCCGTGGCGGCCTGCTTCGGGGTTGAGGATGCGGCGGTGAACCGTGAGACCGTGTTGAACATGCGTGGTCCTGTTCGGGGCCGGGATGCACGAAGCCGGGCTGGTCGGCACGCGGCGTTGCGGTCGGTGATTGCTGATCGGTCGCGCTGCCCGCGGGCTGCCGACACGCGATGAGCGGAGCACGCTCACCGTGCTCACGCCGAGCCGGGGCAGGAGGGAAGTCTACGTGAGCGGAAGCGGCCGCGGCTTTTGGGCGGGCAGGGCCGGATTCATGAAGGGACCGACGACCCCGCGTTGGGGCTGGTAGACTCGGGTATGCCCGACCAACAAGGCCCCGACAACGCGTTCCATCGGCGAGCACGTCTGAGCCAGGACTTTGCGCGTGACCCGCGCGAGCCCAACGGCGGAATCGAGCCTGAGGCCGAGACCGACCCGTCCAGCGATCTGCTGGCAGGAACCGCCAACACGTCCGCGAGTGAGCATTACTCCCCAGTCCCGCCGGGCTATCGGCGCGGCCTGCACAAGTACATCGTCGTCTTCGGCACGGTCATGAGCGGGCTGGGCAAAGGCATCTTTGCCTCGAGCCTCGCCAAACTCTTCAAGGACAAGGGCCTTTGCGTCGCCCCGATCAAGCTCGAGGGCTACTTGAACATCGACGCCGGCACGCTGAACCCGTATCGCCACGGCGAGGTGTTCGTGCTTCAGGACGGAACCGAGTGCGACATGGACCTCGGTACGTATGAGCGAATGATCGATCAGGACCTGACGAACAAGAACTTCACCACCAGCGGGCGGATTTTCTCGCAGATCCTCGAGCGCGAGCGGCACGGCGAGTACCTGGGCCGCGATGTGCAGATGATTCCTCACGTCACCGGCGAGGTGAAGCGGAAGATCCGCGAACTGGCGGTTGCGGGTGATGGTGAGCGTCCGGCGGACGTGGTGTTTGTGGAGGTCGGCGGGACGGTCGGGGACTACGAGAACGGGTTCTTCATCGAGGCCCTGCGCGAGCTGGCGTTCGAAGAGGGGCCGGGGAGCGTGTGCTTCGTCGCGCTGACGTACGTCATCAAGCCGCAGGTTCTGGGCGAGCAGAAGTCCAAGCCGGCCCAGCTCGGCATCAAGAGGCTGATGGAAGCGGGCATTCAGCCGCACGTGATCGCCTGCCGCGCGACCGAGCCGTGCACGCCGACGGTGTTGCAGAAGATCGCGATGTTCAGCAACGTTCCGCTCAAGCGGACATTCAGCCTGCATGATCGCCAGAGCATCTACACGATTCCGGATGAGATGCGTGCCGACGGGCTGGACCGCGAGATTCTGAGCATCGTGGGGCTGCACGAGCGTGTGGACGCGGCGCACGAGGACCGTTCACGCGAATTGTGGGGAACGTTCGTCCGCCGGCTGACGAAGGCCCACCCGCGCACGATCGAGCTGGGCATCACCGGCAAGTACGCCGACCTGCGCGATGCGTACGCGAGTATCGGAAAGGCGGTCGAGCACTGTTCGAGCCACCTGGATACGAACATCAATCTGCACTGGATCGACACGACGGAACTGACCGATGCGAGCGTGCCAACGAGGCTGATGGGCCTCGATGCGGTCATCGTGCCCGGTGGCTTCGGCTCGCGCGGCGTGGAGGGAAAGATCGCGGTCGTGCGGCACTGCCGCATGAACAAGCTGCCGTATCTGGGCATCTGCCTGGGCTTCCAGGTGGCGGTGATCGAGTTTGCGCGAAACGTGCTCGGGCTGCGCGAGGCCAACAGCACGGAGTTCGACCCGCACTGCGCCGCCGCGATCATCAGCGAACTGCCCGAGCAGAAAGCCATCGAGGGGCTCGGGGGCTCGATGCGTCTGGGTGGGCAGGACGTGCTCATCCGCGAGGGGTCGTTGGCCCACTTCCTGTACGCCAAGCGTCTCTCGGTGCGCGAGCGGTTCCGCCATCGCTACGAGGTCGAGCCCGGGTACATCGACCGTCTTGAGCGTGCCGGGCTGGTCTTCAGCGGGCGGCATCCGACGCAGCCGATCATGCAGATCATGGAACTGCCGATGCCGGGCGATGTCACGGCCAAGAGCGAGGATGTCACGCATCCGTTTTTCATCGGGGCCCAGTTCCACCCGGAACTGACGAGCCGGCCTCTGCGGCCGCAGCCGATGTTCATGGGCCTGATCGCCGCGGCACTGGCACGGAAGCTCAGCGACACACCGGCGGGAGCCGCGGAACTGCTCGGCGATCCCAACGTTTCGCGCTGGATCCGTCGCGTTCCCGGTTCGGCGAGCGTGCAGAGCGTGTCGGTGCAGCAGCGGTAGCCTCGGGCGGCCAGGGGTCGACCCGCGATCTGCGCCGAATGGCAGTCGGGCGGGCTTTTACTTGGCGGGCTTGTAGAACGGCATCTTGGTGACCACGCCGGCAATCCGGTCTTTGCCTGTGTCGATCTCGATCGCGGTGCCGTCGGCCAGCAGTTCCTTGTCGAGGTAGCCCATCGCGATGGGGTACCCGAGTGTCGGCGACGGGCAGCCGCTTGTGACCGTGCCGACAACGCGGTCCTTGACCATGATCTTCATGCCCTGGCGTGCGGAGCGCTTGCCGTCGAGCTTGAACCCGGCGAGTTTCTGGGCGGGGCCGCCCGCATCGCGCTGGCGCTTGAGCGCATCCATGCCGATGAACGACTCGCCGCGGTCCCCCTGGTCCTTGTCGAGACTGACGGCAAAGTCGAAGCCGGTCGCAAGCGGGCTGGTCTCTTCCGAGAGTTCGTGGCCGTAGAGCGGCATGCCTGCTTCCATCCGGAGCGTGTCGCGGGCGCCAAGACCCGCGGGTCGGATGAGGGCGTTGGGATCGTTCGGATCGACATCCTTGAGGATCATCTTCATCGCCATCCCCACCATGCCGCCGGGCAGGATGACCTCGACGCCGTCTTCGCCCGTATAGCCCGTGCGGGAGACCGTGAGCTTGACGAACACGAGGTTCTTGACGGCGAACGCATAGCGCTTGAGCGTGGGGACTTCGCGCGAGACCTTGCCGATGAAGTCGATGACTTTGGGGCCCTGAACGGCGACCATCGCGGTCGACATGGTCTGGTCATCGATCTTGACCTTGAGCTGCCCGGCCTCGGCGACGCGTCTGAAGTGGGGGAGCAACTTCTCGCGGTTGGAGGCGTTGACGACGACCAGGAAGTCGTCCTCGTCGTAGCGGTAGACGATGACGTCGTCCATGATGCCGCCCTGCTCGTTGCACACGAACGAGTAGCGGCACTGGCCCTTGATCATGCTGCGGATTGCCCGCGTGCAAAGACGCTCGAGCAGCCGCGCCGCGTGGATGCCCGTGATCTTCACGCGGCCCATGTGCGAGACATCGAACATACCGCCGGAATTGCGGACTTGGTGATGCTCCTGCACGATGCCGCCGGCCGGAGCGCCATCGGGCCCGGAGCGCGGGTAGAACATGGGCATTTCCCACCCGGCAAAGTCGACCATCTTGGCGTTGTGCTGGACATGGAAGGCATTGAGCGGCGTCTTGAGCACGGGCGATCCTCGTGTGTGCGGGTGTGAACCGCGAGGATAGCCCATCGGTGCTCGTCGGTGCAATCGACCGGTCGGGGGACCGCCCTCAGGCGACCTTGTTCTCGATCAGCCAGCGCTGGAACTCAACGGTGCTCGGCGGGGCGCAGAACTGCACGCCCACGATGTACATCGCCTGCTTGCTGTAGCGCGAGTACTGAACCTTGCCGACCATCGCCTTGTTCTGGCCGCCGTTCAGCGGCAGGAGCAGCACGACGTGGGTGCCTTTGTGGAACATTTTTCGGCTGGAAACGGCGACTCCGGAGCGGGACACGTCGATCGATTCGCACTTGCAGCCGGGGCCGACGATCGAGAACTGATCGATTTCGTGAATGGTGCACGCGGCCTTGAGGCGCTTGCGCTCATGTCGGCGACGCTCGCCCGGGGCGAAGTCGTGGTCGCTGAACATGTTGAGCTTCTTCAGCAGCGCGGTTCCTGAGGCGTTGCTCTCGGTTTTGTCGCCCATGGGATCATCCTCCCGCCACGCACGACGCGAGGCGATAGGGTCTGATCGGCTTTGCCGGCGGGTTCTTCTGGGCTGGGAATGTGCTCCCATCAGGCCGGCTGGCAAACTGGGCCGACGCCCACGATTGGTCAAGCAACGCCCGCGGGCCATGGGGCGTTATCGATCAGTCGCACCGGTCCGAGAACCACGGCGACCAGGGCGCGGCCGGCGATGCTTCGCTCCCGCCAATCGTTCGGCATAGGCGTGAGCGTTGCCGCTTGGCGGACCACGGCGTATTGCACCTGCAGTCCTGCGTCCATCAGCAGCGTGCTCATGGCGAGTTCCGCCGCGGCCGGACTCTGGGCCTCGCCCGCGGCACGGAGTGCGGCACAGATCTGTGCCGCACGCGGTCGATCCGCAGGGGGAATGAACCGGTTCCGGCTGCTCATGGCCAGCCCGTCGGCCTCGCGGACCGTCGGTCCTGGCACGATCGCGATGTTCAGGCCCTGCTCCTTCGTCATGGCCGAGAGCACGGCGAGTTGTTGCCAGTCCTTCTCGCCCAGGATGCACGCGCTCGGTCGCACAAGGCGGAACAGGCGGAGCACGACCTGACAGACGCCCGCGAAGTGGCCGGGGCGGAGCGCATCTTCCAGCCCGGGCTCGGTCGCGGCCATCGGCAGCGTCGGCACCGGGGGCATGTCGCCCGGCGGGTACATGGTCTGAACGCTCGGGGCGAAAACCACGTCTGCACCGCTCTGAGCGCACAACGTCAGATCGCTGTCAAAGGTTCGCGGATATCTGGAAAGGTCCGCCGGGTCGTTGAACTGCGTCGGGTTGACGAAGATGCTCACCATCACGCGGGGGCGAGCTCCGCGTGCCGAGTCGGCGAGCGTGCGAGCCTGTCTGATCAGCGAGGCGTGGCCTTCGTGCAGTGCGCCCATGGTGGGCACAAAGATGCAGCCCGCCGCGGCGTCCAGCCCGTTCGGCTCATCGATCACGGTCACCGTTCTTGCGTCGCTCATGGTTGGTGAAGATATCCGCGCGATCGCCGGGACCGCTGGTGCCTCTCGGCGCGGCCTATGAATCAGCATGAACGCGATGCGCGAGCGACCGGTTGCGATCGTCACGGGGGCATCTTCCGGCATCGGACGCCAAGCGGCAGTAGCACTGTCCCGGCGCGGATTCGCGCTGGTCATCGCCGCGCGACGCCGGGCCGAACTGCAGCACACCGCGGCGATGTGCCCGAGTGACGGACTGATCGAGGTCGTTGGCGCTGATCTGAGCGATCCGGAACAGGCCAGATTGCTCGTCGCGCGGGCGGTCGATCGGTTCAGCCGGCTCGATGTTCTGGTCAACAACGCGGGCCGGGGCGAGCGCAAGCCCATCTCTCAGACCACCGCCGGGGATGTCGAGCGAGCGCTGCGGCTCAACGCGCTCGCGCCCGCGGCGGCGATGATCGCCGCTTGGCCGATCTTCGAGCGGCAGCATCGCGAGCATCCGTCGCGCATCGGCCGCGTGATCAACGTGTCGAGTATGGCCTCGTTCGATCCCTTTCCGGGATTCTTCGCGTACGCGGCGAGCAAGTCGGCGATGGACATGCTCACGCTCAGCGCCGCGCGCGAAGGCGAGCCCATCGGCGTGCGTGTGCTGAGCATCAATCCCGGTGCGGTCGAGACCGAAATGCTCCGCGCGGCGTTCAGCACCAGCGAGGTTCCGGCGGATCAGTCGCTCTCGCCGAGCGACGTGGCGGAGGTCATCGCTCGCGCCGCACAGGGCGAGTTCGACGAACTTACAGGACAGCGGATCCCGGTGCTCAGCCCGGCTGCTTCGGCGTGGTTTGCCCAATGGTCGCTGGCGCATCGCTGGCCTGTGCCGGTGGTGCCGACGCCGTGAGCGTAGATGGCGTGGAAGAGTCCCCGGCGCCGGGCTTCGGTGGCGGCTGCGTCGAGGTCTCGCGGGCAGTGGCGGGTATCGAGCGGCTGCGCCAACGTGAGAGCCCGAAGATGGCTGCGGATGTCGTCGCGACCATGAGACAAACCACGACGACGAGCCACCATGGGTTGATCTCCTGCAGCGCGGGCATGCTGGCGATCAGGTCCGCGGCCAGGAGCATCAGGGCGTTGCCGAGTGTCATTCCGGTCATCACCGTGACGAACGCCGCGGGGCGGCTCATGCCGAGGGCCATCGCAAGCAGTGAGCCCAGGGCCGCGCCGGTGAACCAGAGCGGTGCGGCGGTGTACGCCAGAACGGTCAGCACGGCCGACTGCCGGGCCCACGTGCTGGCCAGAACGCGATCGCGGACCCAAAGCCGGTAACGCATGAGCGCAGGGCCGATGCGCGGCAGCCTGTACACGAAACCCGTGTGGAAGCATGCGTATGCACAGATGGTCGCATCGACGAGCGTCACCAGCACGAACAACTGCACCGGGCTCAGGAAAACCGACTCGAACGCGCTGCCCGGCTGCGTGCCCACCAGGATGATGAACCGTCCGGCGACGCTCTCGATCAGCGCGATAAGGCCGCCGAGTTTCACGACCCAGAGCGGGCCCCATCGGATGAGGACGAGAGCGAATAGCACCGCCCAGACGAGCAGCGGGCCGACGAGCGTCGCCCAGTACCAGATCGGGTGGCGAATGTGCAGCTCGCGCTCTGCGCGCATTGCTTCGTCGAGCGTGCTCTGCGCGTCGCGGGCCTCCTGCATCGGGCTTTGCGCGGCGTCTGCGGGCATGACCACTTCCGATCAGGCCTTGCTCGGCTCCGGGGTCCAGGTGCTGGCGATGAACAGGTCCTTGAGTTGTGCGGGTGTTGCGACGCTCGGGGCGCGGGTCATCAGGTCCGCGCCGACCTGCGTCTTGGGGAACGCGATGACGTCGCGGATGTTGTCCGTGCCGCAGATGTGCATGATGAGCCGATCGAAGCCGAAGGCGATGCCCGCATGCGGGGGCGCCCCGAAGGACAGGGCTTCGAGGAGGAAGCTGAACTTCTCCTTGGCCTGCTCGGGCGTGAGCCCGAGGAGCTGGAAGACCTTGCTCTGCACGTCTCGGTCGTGAATGCGGACCGACCCGCCCGCGATCTCGCTGCCGTTGAGGACGATGTCGTACCCGGCGCTGACGATCGACTCGATGGTGTCGTCGTCATCGACGCTCGCGTTGACGAACAGGTCACGCTGATCATCGCGGGGCGCGGTGAAGGGATGGTGCATCGCGATCCACTTGCCCGTGTCCTTGTTCTTCTCGAACATCGGGAAGTCGATCACCCACAGGAAGTTCCACGGTCCGCCCTCGGCGCCCGGCTTCGGGACAACGTTCGTGTCGCGGGCCACCTGCTGGCGGAGTTCGCCGATCGCCTTGGTCGCGACCGAGTACGTGTCGGCGATGAACAGCAGCGTGTCGCCCGGCTCAAGGCCGAGCGCGGCGACAAGCTCGGCCTTGATCGGCTCGAGGAACTTCGCGCACCCCGTGTCGAACTTCGCGCCCGCGGGGTCGGCGATGTACTTGGCCGTTGCGACCCCGCCCGCGCCGAAGCGCTTGGCCAGATCGCTGTAGCCGTCGGTGATCTTGCGCGTGAGCTTCTCGGCTCCGCCCGGCACACGAATGGCCTTGACCACGCCGCGCTTGGAGTTGAACCGCGGACGGTCGGCGCCCTTGGCAAGAGCATCGCGGAAGACCTTGAAGTCGGTCTTCGCGGCGATCTCGGAGATGTCCGTGATGCGCAGCCCGTAGCGCGTGTCCGGGCGGTCGATGCCATAGGTCTCCATCGCGTCGCGATACGTCATGCGCTGCATCGGCGGCACGTCGTAGCCGAGCATGTCCTTCCAGAAGTGCCGGACGAAGCCCTCCATCATGGTCATGATGTGCTCGCGGCGGACGAAGCTCATCTCAAGGTCGATCTGCGTGAACTCCGCCTGGCGGTCGGCGCGCGGATCCTCATCGCGGAAGCAGCGGCAGATCTGCAGGTACCTGTCGCACCCGCTGACCATCAAAATCTGCTTGAACAACTGCGGGCTTTGGGGAAGCGCGTAGAAGGACCCCGGCACATTCCGGCACGGCACGAGAAACTCGCGCGCGCCCTCGGGCGTGCTCTTGTAGAGGACGGGGGTCTCGACCTCGGTGAACATGTTGGCGTCGACGAAGTACTTCCGCACCGACTGCAGAGCTTTGCTCCGGGTCGAGATGATCTTCTGCATCGCGGGCCGCCGCAGGTCGATGTACCGGTACTTCAGGCGAACTTCCTCGTTCGGAAGTGTGCCGATGACATCGGGAAGGAAAGGCGGGTTCTCGGTCTTGTTCAGCAGAACGAGGCTCGTGACGACAACCTCGACCTTGCCGGTGTCGAGTTTCGGGTTCTCGCCGCCGGAGCGGATGCGCACCGTGCCCTCGACGGAAATCACGTCCTCGTTGCGGAGTTTGTCCGCGGCGCCCATCATGCCCGTGTGGGCGTGCTTGTCGCCGGCATTGGCGGCGCCGGCGTTCTTGGCGTCGTCGGTGTCAAAGACCAGTTGCGTCACGCCGTAACGGTCGCGCAGGTCGATAAAGATGAGGTTTCCGTGATCGCGATAGGAGTTCACCCAGCCGTTGAGCCGGACGGTCTGGCCGATGTGGGATGCACGAAGTTCGCCGCAGGTATGGGTTCGCGTAAACATGGGGCAAACTGTAGGGTGGACTCTCCGGGTCCGCAGATCCGCTCCCCGCCAGTGTGTCACGGATTGTTTGACGCCGCGCGTGCCGCTCCGCGATGGCGAATAATGCTCGATGTCCGTCGATCCTCGTCATACCGAGCAATCCGAGCCGATGTGGCGTTCGCCGATGTTCGTGTTTATCGCGAGCGTGTTTGTGGCGATCGTCGGCATGGGTGTCCTTCTCCTGGCGCAGATGCCCGGTGCGGCGATCATCTGGGGGGGCTTCAACGCCGCGATGCTGCTCATGGGGGCGATGGTCAGGCGAGTCAGCGACCGAATGCTCCGGGCCAGCTCGCCAAACGAGATGGTCATCTCCTGGGTCATGTCGCTGATCTTCAGCGTCGGCGTCATCGCTCTGTTCCTGATGAACCAGGGCGGCTGGGCGACCACACTGCTCGGCATCGTGACCGTGTTCTACCTGATGGGGCTGTATGTCTCCGTTCGGCAGGATCAGGTTGATGGCGGGGCGGGGAGATAGCCCCGGTTGGACTTCAACACCGCGATCGCATGCGGCGGTGAAATACTCGACTGTTCGGAGCGTTTCGCGATCATGCGAGCATCGTTCGGAGCCCGGGTTGTCGTCGCGGCCGTTTGTATGTCTGGCCCGTCCGCGGTTCATGCGCAGAGCGTTGTGCGGACCGCCGTGTTTGCTGAGCGAACAGGACTTGTCCAGCGCACGTGGGTCGAGTATCGACCCGTGGGGGTGCCTGCTGGCGAGTCTCTGCCGACGGTCCTAGTGCTTCATCCGGGGGCCAGTTCGCCGCAGAACATCGCCAACACATCGGGCTGGAATGCGGTCGCCGACGCAAGTCGCCTAATGATCATCTACCCGGGCGCGATGCCGGGCACCGCGCCGACCAGCGGCATCTGGAACGCGTGGCGCTGGGACGGCGGACCAGTGCCCGAAGGCACTCCGCCGAGCATCGCGGCTCGCGACGATCTCGGGTTCCTCGCCGCGCTCATCGATCACCTCGGTACTCGGCCGAGCGAACGAGCCGATTCATCGCGGGTGTTCATGACGGGCTTCTCCAGCGGCGCGATGATGACCGCGACGTTCGCCGGTGCCGGGCTGAGGAGCGTCGCAGCGTTCGCGCCGGTCTCAGGCGGATGGTGCGACGCTTACGGAGTCCCAGAGTCGTTCTGCAAGCCAGCAGGCCCGGTGCCTGTCTGGTTCTGGCGCGGCAAGGGCGAAGATTCGATCGTGACCTCGGGTGTGTCACGGATCGTTCAGGATCAGCAGCAGCAAGAGTTTTGGGTTCGCTGGAACGGTGCCGCGGCAACTCCCGACGCGACAGACTCCCGGCCCGTCACCGGCACGCGAACGACGCAGTCGGGCTCCACGGTCGTCACCGTCACCCACAATACCGCGATCTATCGCTCAGGCGGCGCGGAGTTCCGAGCGACCGAAGTCATCGGCGGCACTCACGAGTATCAGGTCGGCAGCGCGCCGCGAATCTGGTCGGAGTTCTTCTCGCGGTTCTCACTTGTAGTTCCAGGTGTGAATAATGCTGACCGGGACGGTGACGGCCGGGTCCGCATCGAGGATCTGTACCTGATGTCGACATCACCGGTGGATCTCACGGGCGACGCTCAGGCGAACTTCGGGGATACGAGCGCGCTCGAGGCGTTCCTGCGTCGAGGTGAGGTCGGCACCATGGCCGTCGGCTTTTAACGGTGCGATACGGCGGAGCGATTGGAAAGGGGCGGTCCGGGCGGGCGGGCCACTTCAGCGGTCGTGCTCCGCCGAGACAAACGCTCGAAGTTCGCTCGCGCAATCCTCGAGGATCACGCGGCTGAACCGGTCCGCACGCCCAAGGCTTACCTGGGCGTTGACGAGCATCGTGTCCGCGTACAGCTCCGCTTCGCCCGCGAGCGCATCGTCGATATGAGAGAGAAGCAGAAAGACATGCAGCGCCCACGGATGGTTCGTCGCGTTGTCCGGCTGCAGGTGTTCGATGAACCACCGTGCCGACGCGAGCGTCCGCGAGCGCAGGTCCGGGCGCATTCGAACCCGGGAGAGCGCCCAGCACGCGTGCATCGCGATCAACTGCCGCTCGGTCTGGACCTCGATGGTCCGCAAGTCCATCTCAAGCAGCGTCGGTCCCGGTCCGAGCAACGCGTCGATGTCGATGTGGCCATCACAGAGCGCTTCGAAGAGCCGGACATCCGTTGATGCGTTGTCGGTCTGAATCGAACCCGTTGCTTCGAGCGTGCTGACGACTCCGACGCTTGCGCTGTTGCGGCTCCGCCAGGCCAGCAGCGCACGGTCGATCTGCCGCCGATGCCCGAACTCATCTCCCGCCGTCGCGAGCGCATCGGGCGTAGGGTCCGCGGCACGCGCTCGCTCGACCGCGGAATCCAGCCGACGGATCCATGCATCAAGGTCGATCACCACGCCGTCCTCCTGTTTTCGCCGGCCTGCACGCTCACACTCCGGACCGTGATTCACGCGACCGGCACGGGCTCAAAAACCTCGACCGAACTCGCCGGCTGATTCTTCGGATGGTCCATTCCGAGCTCAGCCCGTATTCGATAGCGCTCGTTGAACCGCACGACGCCCGGCGCGTTGTGCCAGTCGGTGGGGGCTCGCGATACGTGCCACTGGTGAAACACCAGGCACTGTCGCACGCCGACGATCGGACGCACGCCAGCGTCGTACAGCCTGCGGCCGAGGTCGTCATCCTCCTGCCCGTATCCCTCATACCCCTCATCGAAACCGTTCACGCTCAGATAGTCGCCGAGCCGAACGGAGAAGTTCCCGCTGGCGAGTTTGGGCTTGTGGGCCTTCTCGAGCCAGATTCGCTTCAGGAACATCTGTCGGCGGTAGCGTCTCTCGCGGTCGGCGAGTTTGCTCAGTAGTTCTGGATCGATCTTCGCGGGCCAGTTCCCGGCGTGCAGGGCGGCTTCATCGAAAGCCTCGGTCTGTTCCGGCGTCAGCGGGATCCAGTGCCCGAGCACCACGCCGCGGGAGCCCGTTGCGTCGTGAAGGCGGCTGTGCTGTTCGAGCGCATCCGGCGCCGGGCAGCAGTCGCCGTCGTAGAACACGACGATGTCGTCGGGTCGCGTGGTCACGCCCGCGCGCGGATCACGCAACGCCCGTACCGCGTTGTTGCGGACCTGCGCAGATCTGCACACCCCCTGATGCGGCCGCATGGTCAGAACAATCCGCAGGCCGAACTCCGCGCTCGCGTCGCGAACAACCCGCCGAACATCGTCCGGGTCGCCGTCCACGCTCACGATGACGCTTGTCGCGGGCAAGGACTGCACGCTCACGCCGAGCAGCGTCCTGCGGAGGTGGAGCGTTCGATGCGTGCTGAGGGCAACGTGCACACTGGCCATGCCCGACTGTACGACATCGCGCCGTGGCCCGTGGGCGATACCATCGCGGCATGGCCAAGTACGTCATCGTCTTCCTGTTCGCGGTCGTGCTCGCGGTACCGTTCTTTGCCCAGCGTGCGCGCCGGGCGGATGTCGCCGGTACGGACGGCGCGGCCGCGACTGGAGGCACGCTCAGGCTGATTGTCGTTACGCCGCACATTGAGCAGATCCGCGATGAGTTCGCATGGGCATTTGATCGCTGGCACCGCCGTAACTTCGGTCAGGGCGTGACCATCGACTATCGCGCCCCGGGCGGCACGACTGAAATCCTGCGATTGCTCGAGGCCATGTTTGTCCGTGAGGCGCAGCGGCAGATTTCGGATGCCCGCGCCAGCGACGAGAGTCGTCTGCTCGACCCGGCATTCTCCCTCGAGGCCGGCTTCGCGACCGGTTCGACCAACTTCGACATCATGTTCGGCGGCGGCACGTTCGATCACGACCGTCTCCGCTCTCGCGGCGTGACCGTCAGCACGCGGCTTCCTGCCTCCGCTGGCGTGCAGACTGTCACGATCGCCCGTCCGCGTGAGCCGCTCGACCCTGATGCGCTTGGCACGCTCCGTCAGGTCGACGCGCGCGTGTCATGGCAGGGCCGATCGCTGACCCTGCGCATCCCGTCCGAAGCGCTGGTTGAAGGCACCGCGAGCCTCCGGCCCCTCGCGCTGGCCAAAGCAGCGGGTGGCACCGACACGGTCGAAACCCGCCTGGACCTCGCCCGCTGCGAGAGGCTCTTCCAGATCCGGATCAGCACCGCGCCGTCGCCGGCCTTCACGCAGGATCACCTCGACGCAATCTACGGAACCAACAAAGTCGGCACCGGCCAACTCTGGCAGGATAACCGCACGAAAGACCGTCCCGAGGACTGGCAGCACTGGTTCGGCTCGGCCCTCTCGGGTTTCGGCATCGTCTATAACCGGCCGATTCTTGCCGAACTCCAACTCCCCGAGCCCGACGGCTTTGACGATCTGACCGCGTGGGGATATCTCGATCGCCTCGCGCTGGCCGATCCGCGTCAGTCCGGCTCCGTTGCGACGCTCTACGACTCGATCCTCAATTCGTACGGCTGGGAAAAGGGCTGGCGTGTCCTGCGCGAGATCTCCGCCAACGCCCGCGGGTTCGCGTCGGCCAGTACCGTTCCGCCGCAGGATGTCAGCCAGGGTGACGCCGCGGCGGGGGTTGCGATCGACTTCTACGGCCGCGGCCAGGCCCAAGCCATCATGCGTCCCGGCGAGACCGCTGCGACCTCCCGCGTCGGCTACATCGACCCGCCCGGCACCGTGTACATCGATGCCGACCCCGTCTCGATCCTTCGTGGCGGGCCCCATCCGGAGCTTGCCCGCCGCTTCGTTGAGTTCTGTCTGACGGTCGAGGCTCAAGCGCTCTGGCAGTTCCCCGCCGCGAGCGGCGATGCATCCGAGGGCGACGCCGCGGCGCGACCGACCGTTCCGGCGGAGTTTGCATTCAAGGCCGACGATCGCGTGCTCGGGCCCAGCAAGCACCGCCTGCGCCGCATGCCCGTGCGGCGTGATATGTACACCAAGCCCTACATCGAGCACTTCGCCGATCAGACCAATCCGTTCGAGATCGCCAGCGACACTGGGACCCGCGGCTGGCGCGACGGCATGATCGTGATGATGGGCGCCTTCGGCATCGACACGTCCGATGACCTCCGCGCAGCCTGGATCGCGTTGAATCAAGCCCGCGGCAACGAGGCCTTCCCGCCCGAGAAACTCGCCGAGATGGAGCGGCTGTTCTACGCGCTCCCGCCGCACACTCTTCGCGATGGACGAACCCTTGATTTCACCGAGGCGAACTATCGAGCGATCGCCGACGATACCCGCCGCTGGCGCGACCCCGAACGCGGCACTCGCGCGAAGATCCAAGCGACACAGTTCTTCAAGACCAACTACCGCAAGGTCGTCGAGATCGCGCGGCAGGTCGGCGGCTGACCGCCCGAGACGGTCAAGGGGTGCCGCGGGGTGTCACTGCGGTGCTCGCGGGGCGGCCGGGGGCGCGATGTCACCGGACTTGGCGGGCGAAAGAGCGTCCAGACTCCTGATGCTCTCGGTGATCGCCATAAGTGAGATCGCGGTCGCGTCGACGGGCATGCGCTGATCCCACGGCGCCGAGCGGATGCCGCCTCGGGCGCTCCCGGGCAGGGCCTGCATCCACGCGGTCGAGTCGTCGGCCTGCAATTGCCGCAGGAACCGCAGCGACGTGAGCAACCGTACCAGTTCGCGTGACCGCTCGTCGGGTGCCGTCAGCCGCGGATCGCCGAGCATCGTGGCGATGAAGGCGATCGGTCGGGCCGCCTGCCATGTCGGGAGCGGATTGCGCGACTTGGTGAACACGATGCCGCCGACGAGATCCGGGCCGTCGGCCCCGGCGTCATCGGGCCGGATCTGGTGGACGAACACCAGATCCCGCATCCTTCGGAGCGAGATCGCCGCGGGCACATCCGCACCGGAACCCGCCAGATCGAGTTCCGCCCAACCGAGCCACGGCATGTGCGTGACCAGCGCGTCATCCTGCGTGCCCTTGAACAGGTCGCGCACGAGCGCTCGCGCTCGGTCCGCCTGCAGGGGGATGCGGGTCGCGGCCAGCGCGACAAACGCGCGTGCTGGCTGCGGGATCGCCTCGCCACCCCGGCTGCTCATCGCCGAGAGCACGGTTTCGGTGCATCGCTCGATCAGTCGCCGAACCTCGGGCGTCGGGGCCTTTGCGGGGTCGCCCATCGCCAGCAGCACCGCCGCGGCGTCGACCGAATTCTCCCATGCCATCGCGCGCTCATCCGTCGGCGTCGCAGCCGCACGCAGCAGAACTTCGGCGAGCGTCATCGCCTCCCGTGCACGGTCCGGATCGACGCCCGGGGTCTGGGCGAACATCGTCAGCGCTCTGTACGCGAGCATCTGCTCGGGAATGCTCGCGATCGCGGGGTCAAACTTGCCGGTCCACGGCAGGTGCGTCCCGAAAAGCCCGAGAGGCTCAACGCCCGGATATCGCCTGCGGATGAGATTGCCGGCGAGGTCCGCCGCAAAGGCCACCAGGTCGGCTCGCGAATCGACACGGTCAAGCCCGATCAGGCGTGCTCCGCGATCGAGGAACATTGGCTCAACCCCCGCCGTGGGCTGCGCCAGGTGTGTGGTGCGGAATCGATAGAACGTCACATTGTGCCGTTCGCGGAGCTCTCCGGGCGAGAGCAGAGCGAGCGTTGGCTGTCCGGTTGCTTTGCTGACCAGCGGTCGCATCGCCTCGCTCGGCGCGAGGTTCGCCGCGAGCATCGCGCCGGGGAACATCGCCTCCAGTTCGCCCGAAGCACTCTGGCCGGGCGTGCCCGCGACACGAACCGCGAGGCCATCAATTCCCGGAGCGAGCATCGCGTCGAGGTCATCCAGCGTCTTCGGCTCGATGGTCACCACGGCTCCGGCAAGTTCGAGCGAGAGCGCGATCGACGGCCCGAGTTCGCGGAGTCGCTCGCCGCGTAGCACGTCCCGCTCCACCGGCAGTCGCCGGTCCGCCTGCTCGAAGGTCCGCACCACCGCTTCCCAGATCGCGCGGTCGGCGGTCTCGCCGGCTGTCGTCAGCGCCATTCGCGTGCCCTGCGCGATCACCTGTCCCTCCAGACGCAGGGCCACGTTCGCGCCGCTGGCGATCGGCAGGTCGCCAGCTCCGGGCCGCGGCGGAAGGCCCCAGCCGTCAACCCACGTTCGGATCGATCGGTACGCACGCATCGTGTCCGCCGGAGTCGGCGGCACGGTCGCGAGCGCAGGCTTGGTGATCGGTGTTGGCGGGCGGATGTCGGCTTGTGCGAACGTGGCCTCAGCAAACGCGGCCATCATTCCCAACGCGCCCGCCGGCAGAAACAGCGAGCAGAGTCCGCGTCGAGCGATCCCGCGGACGACAGAGCCGAACGCATCGGTCCGTGCCATGGGCGGGGCGGATATCGGACGGTTTGGCGTTGGAGCCGTTGTGGGCTTTGTGGTGTTCATGCAACACTCCGCGTCGTTTGGCGACAGCACCCCCGCGATCCGCAACAGAGAACAGCATACGAACCCGCCGCGGCCCGCGCTCGGTGACCGGCGGTGAAAGTCCGAAAACCGGCCCGGATGGTCCGAGATTACCCATCACCGCGGCGTGTAGCGGCACGAATGCCCCTTGGCGACGATCCGGCCGAGCGCCCAAGGGGCGAGAACTTGCACGAGTCACAGCCATGAGGCATGTTGGACTACGCCACCAGGCCGTTCCTGCGCTGCTGGCACGCAAGTTGTTTCTGCTCCTATGTCGAGCCGCTCCTGTCGCGGCCACGACCTTGTCGCCCGGAACGGTCGCCAGGAGAACCGAAGATGAGCCGCACGCTTGCCTGGAACGCGATCGAGCTGACAACCATCCGCCAGCGAGTGCTGATCCTCGCGCTGCTGAGCTTCCTGGCGATGTGCTGATCCCACCGTTGATGCGAAGTGGCCGCGAATCGATCCGGAGCAGAGCACGCGATTCAGCCGGAAGCAAGGCACGAATTGCTGATCGAGCATTGAGCCCCTGAAGTCTCCCCTTGCCAAGCCCTACTCCACCGCCGGTGGTCGGCGGACAAAAAGCAAAGCCCCGGGATGTTCCCGGGGCTTGTGCATTTGGGACAGCGAGATTTTGTGGCCCGATCGACTTACTGCTTCGGGTTGAAAGAGATCTTGTCGGTGCCCATCGCGCCGTGGGAGTCCATGCCGCCGCGGGTGGGGGAGCCACCGCGAGAGGGCGTGGAGGACGGCGTGCGGGTCGAGGCATCGCGCTCGGAGGTGTCGCCCCACTGGGCGCGCTTGAGCGAGAGGCCGATCTTGCGGTCGGAGGTGTCGACACGCAGGATCTTGACGTCGATCTCGTCGCCGATCTTGACAACGTCCTGCGGGTTCTCGACCTTCTGGTCGGAGAGTTCGGAGATGTGCAGGAGGCCTTCCAGATCGGACTCGAGCTCGACGAAGACACCGAAGTTGGTGATCTTCGTGACCTTGCCGCGGACGACCATGCCCGGCTTGTAGTGCTCGGGAATGAGGTTGACCCACGGATCCTCGGTCAGCTGCTTGACGCCCAGGCCGATGCGCTGCTTGTCACGCTCGACATCGAGCACCACGCACTTGACGACATCGCCCTTCTTGAGCGCCTCGTTGGCGTGCGTGACCTTCTTGGTCCAGGAGATGTCCGAGACGTGGAGCAGGCCGTCGATGCCCGGCTCGATCTCGACGAACGCGCCGTAGTTCGTGAGATTGCGGACGGTGCCCTCGATGACGGTGCCGCGGGGATACTTCTCGCTGACCAGTTCCCACGGATTGACCTCGACCTGCTTCATGCCGAGGGAGATTTCCTGCTTGTTCTTGTCGATCTCGAGAACAACCACATCGACCTCGTCGCCCGGCTTGACCAGCTCCGACGGGTGATTGACGCGGCGGGTCCACGACATCTCGGAGATGTGGACCAGACCCTCGATGCCGTCCTGCAGGCGTACGAACGCACCGTACGAGACGATGTTGACCACCGAGCCGCGGACGCGCGAGCCGACCGGGTACTGGTTCTCGATCTCCTCCCAGGGGCTGGCTTCCTTCTGCTTGAGGCCCAGGGCGATCTTCTCCTTCTCGCGGTCGATGTTGAGGACCTTGACCTCGACCTTCTGACCGATCTTGACCATCTCGCTGGGGTGGTTGATGCGGCCCCAGGACATGTCGGTGATGTGCAGCAGGCCATCGATACCGCCCAGGTCGATGAACGCACCGAAGTCGGCGATGTTCTTGACCTCGCCCGGCACGATCTCGCCTTCCTTGAGCGTCTCCATGAGACGCTTCTTGGCGCTCTCGCGCTCCTCCTCGATCAGCTTGCGGCGAGAAACGACGATGTTCCGACGCTCCAGGTCGATCTTCAGCACGCTCGCACGAACCGTGCGGCCGATGTAGTCGCCGATCTCCGCCGGACGACGAACGTCAACCTGCGACGCGGGCAGGAACGCGGGGACGCCGATGTCCACCAGCAGGCCACCCTTGATCTTGCGCGTGACCTTGCCCTCGATGACATCGCCCTCGCGGGTCGTGTCAACCAGACGCTGCCAGTTGATCTGGCGGTCGGCCTTGCGCTTGGAAATCTGAACCAGACCGCCCTCGCCATCGATCTTGTCCAGCAGGACCTTGATCTTGTCGCCGATCTTGACCTCGGCGCCGTCGAACTCTTCCTTGGGCACGAGGCCCTCGGACTTGAGGCCGACTTCGATGACCACATCATCACCAGCAAAGCCGACAACCTCGCCCTCGAGGATCTGGCCTTCCTGGAGATCGCCCATCTGCTGGCCGAGAATGGCCGACATGTCCATCGTGCCGCCGAGGAGCTTCTCGGCTTCATCACCGGACAGGTTGAGAGAGGCGATCAGGGTTTCGTCGATCATGGAGCGTGTACTTTCGTTTCCCGCGGGCGTGCGTGTGTTTCTCGACCGGACCAGCGGATTCAGAGGGCGCGATGCCTGTCGGCGCAATGCGACCGGGCAGGCGGCCTCCGCCGCGGGTGCTGATCTGGCGAGACGTTGGGGGAACAGTAGGAGGCGAGGTCGCCCGGAGCCAGCGTCCGGAGGGGCGGGCGAGGGCCCTCCGCTGGGTAGCAAAAACAGACTATCGGCCTGTTTCCGGCGGAGAATCACCACGGATCCGGATCGCGGGCGCAGACCGCGAGCAAACCGAACCTCGTAGTGGCCGTTCGGTCAGTCGTGGAGATCGCTCGCGACAGCATTTCCCGCATTCAGGGCCGCAAGTAGGCCCGGAAGCGATCGGCTGAACGCCCCGCGGGCCATGACGGCATCGGCACCGAGCGCCTTGGCTTCCTGAAGGCCCGCGACATTGACGTGCGGAGCCCAGGCGACGATACGCACCGTCTCGACTGAAGCACCCCCTGGTTGGGTGGTCGGCAAGGAGGCGGGCTCGGAAGTGCGAGCGGGTCTCAAGCGGCGGATGAGGGCCCGTGCGTTTTCGCCGGCTTCAAGGTCCACGAGCAGGGCTCGCGCTGGGCTGTCGCTCAGGCGGGCCTCGAGCATTTCAACGGTCCGTGCCGGTCGGCAGGGCACGCCGAGAGCATCGGCGGTGGACTTGATCCGAGTCGCCCACAACAGGTCCGCAGCGCAGTACAGTACCATCAGTTCCCTTTCGGTCGCGCGAACGTGCACGCGCGAGCAACCGTAGATCGTTCCCCCTCTGGCGACAGCGTGAGAACAAGGATTTCGGAAAGGACTTGAGTTCCGGTGGGCTTGTAGCCGATCGGACCAGAAGGACCAAGAACCGACGAACTTGCGTGTATGCGCGTGTAGACACGCAGCGACGATCACCAAAGACCGAGACATCCATGAGCATGACGACAACAAAGGGCGGCAAAGGAAAGTCCAACGGGCAGGCCAAGGCGGGCGTGATGCGTTCGCCGGTGTTCGCGGAAGTCGGCCTCCCGCCGGACCCTGACAACCTTTACACGCAGACCGTGGATGTGATGCTTCACGCCGCGGAACTGCTGGGCGTGCCGCACGAGGTGCAGATCATCCTCGCGCAGCCCAAGAACGAGATCATGGTCCACTTCCCCGTCCGCATGGACAACGGGGACTACCGGCTGTTCAAGGGCTATCGCGTTCAGCACAACAACGCGCTCGGCCCGTACAAGGGCGGCCTGCGTTTCCATCCGCACGTGCATCTGGACGACGTCAAGTCGCTCGCGCTGCTGATGACGATGAAGTGCGCGCTGGTTCGGCTTCCCTATGGCGGCGGCAAGGGCGGCGTGAAGTGCGATCCGTACTCCATGTCTCCCGCCGAACTCATGCGGGTCACGCGGCGCTTCTGCGCCGCGATCAGCCACGCCATCGGCCCGGATTACGACATTCCCGCGCCGGACGTCGGGACCAACGCACAGGTCATGGCGTGGTTCGCCGACACGTATGAGTCGCTGACCGACAGCAACCGCTCATCGTGGGATGCGCTCCGCGTCGTTACGGGCAAGCCCGTTGAAGTCGGCGGCTCGCTGGGCCGTGAGAAGGCCACGGGCCAGGGTGTTGTTGACGTCTGCGTCGAACTCCTGCCCGAGATGGGCATCAACGTCAAGGGCATGCGATTCAGCGTGCTGGGCTTCGGCAACGTCGGATCGTGGACCGCCCGCATCTTCCAGGATCTGGGAGCGAAGCTCGTCGCGGTCATGGACCACACCGGCGGCATCCGCAACGACGGCGGCATCGATGCGCACGCGCTGGCCGGGTACGTCGCCAAGAACGGCGGCGTCGACGGCTTCGAGAAGGTCCAGGCCGTCACCGGCTCGGGCAACAAGAAGGGCCAGGGCGCGACGAAGATCTCCGCCAACGAGTTCTACTCGACGCCGGTGGACGTGCTTGTGCCGGCCGCTCTGGAGCAGATGATCAAGCCCGATCAGGCCAAGATCATCAACGCCAAGGTTGTTGCCGAGGGTGCCAACGCTCCGACGACGCCCGCGGGCGACCGCGTGCTGATGGACCGCGGCATCGAGATCATCCCCGCGATTCTGGCCAACTCCGGCGGCGTGACCGTGTCATACTTCGAGTGGGTGCAGAACAAGAGCTGCACGACCTGGAGCGTCGAAAAGGTCGATGCGGAACTCAACCGCCTCATGGTCGCCGCGGCGACGCGGACGAAGATGGCTCGAAAGAAGTACAACACCGACATGCGCTCCGCGGCGTACATCGCCGCACTCGAGCAGATCGGCAAGGTCTACGCGGTGCGCGGCATCTTCCCGTGAGTTGACACGCGGAGCAGATCAGTAAACCAAGTGCCCGGCGTGTACTCCACGCCGGGCACTTGTCTTTGGGTTCAGCATCGCGCCGTGCCCCGCGCCAGCCGCGGCAATGACGTACAGGATCGCGAGCGAGGTCAGTTGCCGATGTGTCCTTGCCCCAAATGAACGCCGCCCCGCACTGAACGTGCGGGGCGGCGAGACTGCTTCTGGAAGTCTTGGCAGGAAGACGGACCGTGCACGGACGTGCGCGATTCCGGATCAGTTCCCGCAGCCGATGAAGAACGCGGTGAAGAAGGACGAGAAGTCACCGTTGTCGACCACGTCGTCGCGGCAGGGGTTGCCGTCGGTGTCGGCGATGTCCGCCGCGACGCGGGCGGGGTCGGACTCGGGGAGGAAGAACGCGGTGAAGAAGAGCGTGAAGTCGCCGTTGTCGATCACGCCGTCGGCACCGGCATCACCGTCGGTGTTGGCGATGTCCGCGGGCGAGCACGGCCGCGTGGCCAGCGAGCCGCAGGAGAAGGTCGGTGAGCCGGAGAAGTTGGGGAAGAACGAGGCGTCGCCGGTTGTCCAATCAAGGGAATTCTGGCCGCGATCGGTGCAGCCGCTGTTGAGACGAATGCCCTTGATCGCATTGTCCAGGCGCGGGGCCTGGCCGACGCCGTTGAAGGTGATGGCGGTGCCGTAGCCCACGAAGTCCAGCACATTCAGGCCGCAGGTCGTGTTGCCGATGGGGTCGAGACTATCGACCAGAGCGATCCGGCCGGAGGAGTTGTCCAGGCCGATGGAGGGGTTGGCGACAAGGTCCGGCGGGGAGACGAGACTGAGCGGGAAGCCGGTGCCGTCGGCGCCGGTCTGGATCAGGAAGTAGCCGTTGGCGGCGATCGTGCCCGTCAGCGGGATGACGCCGGTCGCACCGAAGCCCTGAGTCGCGGCATTCGAGGCGTACTGGAGGCTCTTGCCGGCGAGGTTGATCGGGCTCGCCGTGCGGTTGAAGATCACGACATAGTCGGCCGACGGCGTGAAGGGAAGGTTGCCGCCGCCGCCGAAGATCTCGGAGATAACCAGCGGCGAGGTCGTGGCTTCGCAGCGAGCGACCGCGAGCGTGACAGTCGAAACGTCAACGCGGCCCTGCGCGTCGGCGGTGGTGATGGTGATGGGATAGCGGCCCTGCACGGCGTTGGACGGGATCGCGTAGTTGAGCGTCCAGTTGCCGAGGTTGACCAGCGGGAAGTTCGACGGACCGCCGAGGCTTGAGAGGTCGGCGGTCACCGTGATGCCGGTGCTCGGCCCGGGGGAGACGGTCGCGGCGGAGACGGCGACGTTCACGGTCGCGGTGTCGCCGCGGCAGACCGTCACGACGCTTTCGGTGGGGAAGCCCGCGAGGAAGCCACCGCTGGCGCGGTTGCGGGGCGTGCCGGCACCGACGACGAAGTCATTGAACGACTGGTTGGAGTCCTGTGCACCCGAGCTCTTGCGGAGCAGCGCACCATCGACCGCACCGAGGCCCGGGGCCGCACCGGCACCTTCGAAGCACACCGCGGCGGAGCCGTAACCGACGAGGTCAACGACGCTGGCGCTGCCGCAGCCGGTCAGCAGGGGCGAGGTCGTGGTGGCGAGGGCGACGCGTGCGGTGAGGTTGTTCAGGAGGCTGCCACCGGCGGGACGGATGAAGTCCGCCGGCGGGATCGCGGCGCCGAGGCTGGCGGGCGTGGTCCAGCGGATGAGGCGGTACTGACCGGGGTTGATCGTGCCCGAGAGGGGCAGGACGTTGGCGGGATCTTCGAACCCGGCGCTTGTGCCTGCGCCGGTGACCTGGACCGACCAGCCATCAAGGCTGACGGGGGCCGCGGAACGGTTGAAGATCTCGATGTAGTTGGCGTTGAGCGAGGCGCCGCCCTGACCCGCGTTTGCGTAGACCTGACTGATGACAACGGGAGCGGTCGAGACGAAGCCGCAGTCGGCGATCGTGATCGGGATGTTGGCGACGGTCGAGCGGGGCGTGGGCTGGCCGTTGGCAGGCTGGGCCGCGTCGCTGACCGTGACGGCGATGTTCTTGATGCCCGCGGTCAGACCGGGGGCGATGCTGGCGTTGAGCGTGTAGACGCCCGCGGTCAGGGTCATGGGCACGCTCGCGGAGCCGCCGATGGCCGAAAGGTCCGCGGTGACGGTGATGCCCGTGCTGGTGGGGTTGTACCCGGGACGAACCGCGACGGAGAGCGCGGTCGAGCCGCCGGTGGTGGAGCAGGCGAAGTTTGGCAGCGCGGTGCCGTTCGCCGCGATGGGCGAGAGAGCGCTGGGGGTACCGGAG
>ERZ1066130.88-NODE-88-length-53898-cov-10.511469_pt1 | contig 53898 bp, 45 predicted proteins | sample MGYA00382777_ERZ1066130 | MGnify/ENA primary metagenome ERZ1066130 (study PRJEB33369, sample SAMEA5778360) | biofilm metagenome | biome: Industrial cooling water; feature: Water cooling tower basin; material: Biofilm | place: United Arab Emirates | collected...
CTCCATCACAGGCAACAGCCTCGAACGCTGGCTCATGGACGCCGACGTCAAGAAGGCCGATCCCGACCCCAACCCCAAGTAACCGTGATCGTCCTGGGCATCGAAACAAGTTGCGACGAAACCTCCGCGGCCGTGGTCCGGGACGGGCGCGACGTCCTCTCCTGCGTCGTCGCCTCTCAGCACGAGATCCATGCCGAGTTCGGCGGCGTCGTGCCCGAACTCGCCAGCCGCGCCCACGTCGAAGCGATCTCCCCCACCATCGACGCCGCCCTCTCCCGCGCAGGCCTGCGCCCCACCGACCTCCACGCCGTCGCCGTCGGCCATCGCCCCGGCCTCATCGGCTCTTTGCTCGTCGGGGTCACCGCCGCCAAAGCGCTCTCGTGGTCGCTCGGGCTGCCCCTCGTCGGGGTCGATCACGTCCACGCGCACCTGTACGCCGGCCTGCTCAACACCCCGACCGACCCGAAAGCACCGAGTTTCCCCGCCATGGGTCTGGTCGTTTCCGGCGGTCACACCTCGATCTACCGCGTCGATGCCTGGGATCGACTCGCCCGACTCGGCGCGACGATCGACGACGCGATGGGCGAGGCCTACGACAAGGCCGCCACCATCCTTGGGCTCCCCCACCCCGGCGGGCCCAATCTCGACCGGCTCGCCCGGACAGAGGGCGCCAACAGCGCCGCCGAGCAGTTCCCCATCAGCCGACTCTCGCCGACCTCGCTCGATCTCTCCTTCAGCGGGCTCAAGACCGCGATGCTCTACGCCGTGCGGGGCGTCCCCCACACCCGCGGGCGAACCCCGCAGACCCCGCCGATCCCGCTCACCGACCAGCGCCGCGCCGATCTGGCCGCCAGCTTCCAAAGGTCCGCGTGCGCCGCCGTGCTGCTCAAACTCGAACGCGCGCTCGACCGACACCCCGAGGCCCGCACGCTGCTCTGCGGCGGGGGCGTCACCGCCAATTCCCGCCTGCGCGAAGAGCTCGCCGCGCTCGCCTCGCGCCGCTCACTCCGCCTGGTCATCCCTCCGCTCGACTTCTGCGTGGACAACGCCGCCATGATCGCCGGGCTCGGCTCCGTGCTGCTCGAGGCGGGGCATCGCGACTCGCTCACCCTCGCGCCGGTGCCCACCACAGCCTGCTAGAGAACGACCCGTGCCACGCACCCGACCCACGACGCCCCAAGGCCCCAACCCGCCGGGACCGCCGCATCCTCACCCGGCCTGCCTCGACGACACTGCTCTCCTTCAGGCGTGCCACTGGGGGCGTGGGCGTGCCTCCGGGCCGGGCGGCCAGCATCGCAACAAGGTCGAAACGCTCGTCTGGATCACGCACCTGCCCACCGGGATCGAGGCCCACGCCGGCGAACGCCGCAGCGCCGAAGAGAACAAGCGCGAGGCGATCTTCCGCCTGCGTCTGGCGCTGGCAACGGAGTATCGGTCAGCCCCCCCCAAGGGCGACGCCTGGGGCGATGCCCGCAGCTCGCTCTGGAAGTCCCGCGTGAGCAAGGAAGGCGCCATCGCCTGCAACCCCTCCCACACCGACTTCCCCTCGATGCTCGCCGAAGCCTTGGACAACCTCGCCGCAAGCGGGATGGACGAGCGCAAAGCCGCCCTGCGACTCAGCTGCACCCCGAGCCAACTCGTCAAGCTCATCAAGGAACACACCCCCGCCTGGGTCGCTGTCAACAGGGTCCGCGCCGAGTTGGGCCGACACCCGCTCCGATAGCCCCGCAGCAACGCAAGCCGCACCTTGGCGGTAGGATCCTTCCGCATGGGCCGAAATGTGCTCCTCGTCGTCAACCGCCAACGCCCCGAAGCAACCGCCTCCGCTTCGCAGGTCGCCGGCCTTATCCGCCGCTTCGGGACGCTGCTGGGCGAGCTCGACGCGGATGACGCCACGCTCCCGGCCTTTGCCGCCAAGGCCGATCTCGTTGTCGTGCTCGGGGGAGACGGCAGCATTCTGGGACAGGCCCGCCGACTCGCCGGGCTCGCCTGCCCGCTCCTGGGCGTCAACTTCGGTCGCCTCGGTTTCATCGCCGAGTTCGAGGCCCACACCCTCGAGGAACAGGCCTCGGCCATCTTCGGGCACGGCGCCCTCTCCACCCGCGACCTCCGCCTCCTCCACGCCGAGGTCCACAAGCCCGACGGCACCCGCGAAGATTGCGGCGTCGCGCTCAACGAGGCCGTCGTCGCCGCGGGTCACCCCTTCCGAGTCATCCAGATCGGACTCTCCATCGACGAACGCCCGGGCCCCATCTTCAATGGCGACGGGCTCATCGTTTCCACGCCCACCGGCTCCACCGCGTACAACCTCTCCGCCGGCGGACCCATTGTGAGCCCCGATGTCGACGCCTTCATCCTGACGCCCATCGCCGCACACTCCCTCTCATTCAGACCCATCCTCGTCCCCGGGTCCTCAAGCGTCGACCTCACCCTCTTCCGGGCCAACGCCACCGACGACTCGCGCGGCACCACTCTGATCCTCGATGGGCAGGTCATGAAGCCCCTCCACACCGGCGACCGCGTTCTCATCCGACGCTCCGAGAAGCGGCTCCGCTTCGTCGTCAATCCCGGGCACGACTTCTGGTCCGCTCTCATCACCAAGCTCCGCTGGGCCGAACCGCCGAGACTCCGCCGCAACTGACCCGCGGACACCCCTGACCGCCCCCCTACGATCGCCCCGTTATGCCCGAAGGGGCCCCGCCAACACCTTCCTTGACGAACAGCAACCGATCGGCCTCGCCGCTCGTGGTGCTCCGCCATCCTCACTTCCGTCTCATCTGGATCGCGGCCTTTGCCAGCTACCTCGGAAACTGGTTCGAGTTCGTCGCTGTCCGCTGGATCGTGACCGAACAGGCCAGCTCGCTCGCCGCCCAGGGCGTCTCCGCCGAAGACTGGATGTTCTACCTCAGCGTCGCCCAACTCTGCCCCACGCTCCTCCTCGGGCTCTACGGCGGCATCGTCGCCGACTCCGTCAATCGCCGCAAACTCCTCGTCATCACCCAGATCGCCATGATGGTGATCGCCCTTGCCATGGCCGCCGCCGCATTCAGCGGACACGCCTCGCGCTGGGTTCTCCTGGTTCTCGTGCTCGCGCAGGGAATCGTCGTTCCCTTCAACACCCCGGCCTGGCAGGTTCTCACCCCGCGACTGGTCCCCAAGAACGAACTCACCCTCGCCATCACCCTCTCGGGCATCTCCTTCAACGTCGCCCGAACCGTCGGACCCGCGATCGCCGGCGTCATCATGGCCCTCTTCAAAGACCCGACCGCCTCCGAAGGAACCAGCCGCGGAGCCGCCGCACTCCTGCTCTTCAACGCCCTCACATTCATCGGCGTCATGCTCGCCGTCCTCCGCACACCCGACGCGCCCGCACCACCCGAAAACCACGGTGCCTGGAAGCACCCCGCCCTGGCCATCCGTCGCGGCAATGAGGCGCTCGCCTGGGTCTGGCGCGGCAAAGGACCCCGTGCGATCCTCTTCGCCATCGTCGTCTTCGCCGTCCTCGCCACGCCCGTCATGCCCATGATGTCCGTCGTCGTTCACGACGTGCACAAGGGCAGCGAGGACACCTTCGGCGTCTTCATCGCCGTCATGGGCATCGGCGCCGTCACCGGCGGCCTCGCCATGAAGCACGTCCCCCACTGGTACCCCATGCACCACTTCATCCCCACCTCGTGCATGCTCGGCGGGGTCTTCATCCTCGTCTTCGCCCTCGCCACAGATTCCACCTGGGCCCTCTTCACGCTCTTCTTCGTCGGGGTCTTCTGGATGTGGGGATTCAACTCCACCGCCGCCGCCATGCAGAACCTCGTCCCCGACCACATGCGTGGCCGCGTCCTCGCCGTCGTCAACACCATCGCCATGGGGCTCATGCCGCTCGGCCCGCTCATCGCCGCCAAGGCCGGCCACGCCGCCGAGCAAGCCCTCGCCCCCATCCAACGCACCCTCGACACCCCCCTCCTCGCTCCTCAACTCGGGCTCGCCATTCCCGCCATCATCCTCATCGCCGCCGGCGTCATCATGATCACCTACCGCACCCCCGAAGTCGACGGGCTCACCCCGGGCCAGCCCGGCTTCGAACGCCGGCCCGGCTTCCTCCGCGGGCTCCTCGCCACCGCGCACCGACCCACGAACCCTTCCAATCTCCCCCGCACTCCCGCCGATCACGAGGTCTAATCACGTGCCCACTCGCCCGCAGGCCACGCTCGCCCTCTGCCTCGCCTGCCTCTCCGCGGGTTGCTCCACCAAGCCCGAACCGTTCGACGCTCTCCGCTCCCCCAACCCCGCGCTCCGCCGGATCGCCGCCGATTACACCGCTCTCGTCGAGTCCATTCACGATCGCCCCGGCGAAATCTGGCACCACAACTGGACCGGCAACATCCTCCCCAACACCCTCGGCGACCGCTTCGGACAAAAAGGCCTCTGCCACCAATGGCAGGAAGAAGTCTGGCGCGGCATTCAGCCCTCCCTCGCACGCGAACGCTGGGCCGGAGTAGGCCTCGCCGCCAACGTCGGCCAATACACCGAGCACCACGCCGTCATCATCTACAACCCCGCCCTCATCGCCCGCGAGGAACTCCTCCACCGCTCCAACCCCCAGGCCGGCCCGCGCCAAGGCCCGCCCCACACCCCCAAGCCGCCGCCCCGATTCCCGACTCCAGCCTGGGTCCTCGACCCCTGGCACACCGGAACACCCGCCGTCTACTCCCTCGACGAGTGGCTCCTCCGCGGCACGGCCGAGTGGTTCTCCGTCGAACTCGAAGTCCTTGACCCCCAGGACGCTCGCCCAGCATCGCCCGCGCCCACCAAAGCCCCCTGATCATCCCGGCCCAGCACCTACCCTTCCACGCCATGGCCCCCAACACCCACCCCTTCCCACGCCGCAAAACCCGACAGATCACCCTCGGCGACCCCCGCGTCGGCTTCGTCAAGGTCGGCGGCGACGCTCCCGTCTCCGTCCAGACCATGACCGCCGGCTACACCCACGACATCGACGCCTGCGTCCGCGAGATCTCCAAACTCGCCGCCGCCGGAGCCGACGTCGTCCGCGTCGCCGTGCCCGAGAAAAAAGACACCGACGCCCTCCGCGAGATCCTCCCGCAGGTCAAGGTTCCCATCGTCGCCGACGTTCACTTCCACTTCCAGCGTGCCCTCGAAGCCGTCGAAGCCGGCGTCCACAAAATCCGCCTCAACCCCGGCAACATCAACGACCGCAAGCAGGTCATCGACGTCATTCAGGCCTGCAAAGCCCGCAACCTCCCCATCCGCGTCGGCGTCAACGAAGGCTCCATCATCGAGCGCAAGGACAAACAGAAGCGCATGAAGGAGCTCGGCCGCGTGTTCTCCGACAACAAGCACGGCCACATGCTCGCCATCATGATCGCCAAGCTCGAGGAATACCTCGACATCTTCTACGAACAGGACTTCTACGACATCGCCATCTCCGCCAAGAGCATGGACGCCGCCCTCACCATCGACGCCTACACCGCCATCTCCGAACGCTTCGACCACCCGCTCCACCTCGGCGTCACGCACGCCGGCCCCAAAGAGACCGGCTGCATCCGCTCCATCGCCGCCCTCTCCGCCCTCCTCACCCGAGGCATCGGCGACACCATCCGAATCTCCTACGCCAACGACCCCGTCTACGAAGTCCAGGACGGGCTCGAACTCCTCTACTCCCTCGGGCTGCGCCAACGCGTCGGCGTCGACCTGATCGCCTGCCCCACCTGCGGCCGAATCCAGGTCGATCTCTTCACCCTCATCCAGGACGTTCGCAAGGCCCTCGCCGAAAAAGTCACCCTCCCCATGAAGGTCGCCGTCATGGGCTGCATCGTCAATGGCCCGGGCGAGGCCGAGGGCGCCGACGTCGCCGTCTTCGCCGGCGATCGCCGCGGCATCATCTACGTCCAGGGCGAACGTGTCGCCAACGTCCCCGAGCCCGAGATCCTCGACCGCCTGCTCAAGGAATGTCTCGACTTCCAAGCCCGCGTCCAACGCGGCGAAGCCAAGCTCGGCGAGAAGAAAGTCGACATCATCCCCCCCGATCCCATCGGCGACCTCGGTTCCGGATGGGAGAAAGTCGCGGCGGGCAACGTCGAAAAGGTCACCCCGCTCACGATCCGCAAGTCGTGATCAATCCCGGCCCGGCGCCGAATCCAGCCGCCGAATGACCCACGCGATCTCCTTCGCGCGGGACGGATCCAGATCAAGCCGCCGATTCACCGCTTCCGACAGGACCGACCGGCAGACCAGCGCGGCCGCCGCCCTCGACGGATCGCCCAGCGCCAGGTCGAGCATCACGCCCCGATCTCGCTCGTTCATCCCCATCGCGCGAGCGAGCGCGACGAACGCCTCGCCCCGCGGATCGGCCCGCTTGCGTCTCCAATGCACCGCCGCCAGCGCGAGGCACGCCGCGCCCGCAAGCCCCGCGATGATCACGCCCCACGCCGCCCACGCGACGAGATCTCCCCAGAGCACTCCGGCCGGCGCATCGTCCGTGATCAACCTGATGGGCCCGCCGCTCATGCCGCCTCCAACGCAAAGTCTTCGACCGCCTCCGCCTCGAGCCGTTCCGCCAGCGCACGCGCCCGCCTTCGCACCCAGGCCGACGGATCGTCGGTGAGCCGTCTGGACGCAACGCCACGCACCTCGCCCGCGTGCGAGGCCAGCGCGCCACGCCCGCAGACCGTGCGTTCCGCCAGCCAAAGCCCCGCCACTCGGTGCATCTCGCGATCGTCCGCGAGCATCGACACCAGTTCCGTCGCCGCCACGCGGGCTCGCACGGACTCCGACTCGGTCAGCATCGATCGCACCGCCGACGACCGCACGCGGTGATGATCATCGCCCTTGAGTTCGAGCGTGATCTGAGCAAGCCGATCCCCCGCGACCTCGTCCCGCCGGGCAAGCCGCGCCAGCGACTCGATCGCGTTCGACCGCACCCTCGCATCCTGATCCTCTTCCACCGTGCGGACGAGCGCGTCCCTCGCCTCGCCCAGCCGGCGCACGCCCGACAATGCCGACGCCGCGCTCGCCCGCGTCCGCGCATCCTCGTCCCGCAGTGCCGCGAGCAGTTCCTCCGCCAGTTCCGTCTGGATCGCGAGCACTCCCGCCCAGCCGATCAGCGTGCGACGATCGGCCCGACGCTCCGCCCACCGCGCCCGCCACGCCGCCAGCACGTCCGCCGGGCTTTCCGCCAGCAGCGCCCGCGCCGAGACCCTCGCCGAGACCGATTCAAGGCCCTCCCCATCAAGCTCCACGCGCACGCGACGCAGTTCCTCCCGCGCGATCCTCGCGACCTCCGCGTGCGGCGAACGCACCAGCGCCCGCCAGGGCACCGCGGTGTTCACCGCACGAGCCCCCTCGCCGGCCCCCGACGCACGCAGGCACGCACGTCTCGCCACAGCCGGGCACGCATCGAGCGTGAACTCCGCCACGATCGTCCCCGGAGCCACCGACGCCGCCGCCAATCGCACGCGATCGCTCTCGTCCCCCGCCGCCGCCACGCACAACTGCTGCAACGCCGGCGCGGGCATCCCCACCAACTCCGCCAGCCGGAACGCCCCAGCCCGCGCGTCCTCGTTCAGAGTCCTCAGCCTCGAACCGTCCGGCATCGCCAGCGCCGACCCACGCTTCGTCGGAGGCAACACCACCCGAGACCCCCGCGCCGGCGCAAGCGCCAGATGCCATTCCGCCAGCACCGCCGAATGCTCCTCCGCCGTGCACCGCCGGGACAGCCGATCCTCCGCGGCCCTCGCCAGCGCGGGCGTCGCGAGCCACCTCCACGCCATGCTCCGCCCCGTCGCGTCCGCCCGTCTGCGAAGCCGACCCGCCACCGCCGACCACACCGGTCCGCTCGTGTCCGTCAGCGCGTCCCACAAACCCCGCCCGCTCTCGCTCAACGCCCCTCGCTCCGCACGCAGCCCCGACGCCCGCTCGAGCGCCGCATCGATCACCGCATCCGCCCGGTGCGTTCCAAACCCCCGCACCGCCAGCGTCAACGCGGCATCCACATCAACCGCCCGCGAACCACCCCGCACAAGACCCAGCAGCACTCCCTCGGCCGCGCTCCGCACACCTCGCTCCGGGTCCGCGAGCATCTCCGCCGCCCGAGTCGCCGTTCCAGGCCGATCGAGTTCCCACGCCGCGCACAACGCATGCTCACGGTCACGCGGCTCCACCCCTCCGCACGCCCGATCCACCGCCCGATCCAACGTTGCCCCATCGAAGAGACCGATCATCCCCCGAACATCCTGGCGAAGCCACGACCACCGGGTGATCAGCACGGCCAGCGCGTCGTCGACAAAGGCCCGCTGCTCCGAGCTCGGACGCCCGTCCGTGGCCCGAGCAACCTCGAGCATCAGGACCTGCGCGACTTCGGGGAGTTCATCCGCCGAGGCGCGCGGAAAGGCCGACACGAGAATCTCCCGCCGGTGTCGGGTGGGCAACGACGAAAGTGCGGCCCAGACACTGAGAAACTTCTTGGCGTCTGTGGGATCGCGTGGTAGCGTAGCGGAACGAAGAAGCCCCGTGATGCGTCCTCCGGCTCGACAGCGACCCAACAGATTGTGGAAGAGTTGTCGAATGCCGGACATATGGTGGTCCACCCTGTATACTCAAATCCAGATCGAGCCCTGCGATTCCTTCCGTTTGGATGGAGCCGCTCGGCCTCGATCACCGAAAGGTTGCACGGCCTCGGGGCCGCGCAGAGGACGTATCGGCCGGCGGGGGATCCGCTGTCCGATATCGGGGCGAGAGCGGAGAGAGCAGTCGCCAAGGTCCGAGAGGTCTTGGCGCAGAGACGCACCGCCATGAACGTGCCCACCAAACCAAACAACCTCCAGACATATCAGGTGCTCTTCTTTGATCGCTCGCTCCACCCGGAGGTGATCCCGGTGCGCACGAAGCGGGTGGTCAAGCACGGCGCGTACGAGTTTGAGGCTTGGCTTGGCTCGGGGTCGCACGCCCTTGTGTACGAGCACAAAGGCCTCAGCGCCAGCGAACTGGTTACCGACCAGGAACGCCACTCGCCCTCGTCCGGCCTGCTTTCGGCCTTCCTCGCCGCCGGCGAGCACGAATTCGAGCACACCTTCCCCAAGCAGGGGGTGACATACATGCTCAGCGTGCAGACCGAGACCCTGGCTGAGAACGTCTACGCCTCGGTCTATGAGGAATTGATGGAGCACGGCCGCGAGACCAGCTCCCTCATCCACCAGTGGTCGGACGAGACAGGTCCTTGTCTGAGCATGATCGACATCCAGCGGGCCACGCGCGAAGTGCACGCGCAGGTCTACCACCTCTTCGCCTCCCAGGGGTTGGTCGTCCGCACCCAGTCGATCTTCGAACACGCCTGATCGGCCTACCATCCGCCCGGATGTCGTCGATCCCATCCAATCCGGTCCTCGGCGAGCCGTGCTCTGGCATGGCCCGAATTCGTCGGCCCCGCTGACCCTCTCGGTCGCGGGGCCTGAGACGACCCCCCGCCCGGGCTCCAGCCCGAGGCGCAACGCGTGTCCGCGTCGTACGATCCGCCCCGATCACCCCATCCGATACCTACCGCGCCGGGCCCAGCCCGGTCGGGATTCCCGATCCATCCTCATGACCACCCCGAACCCAGCGTCATCCAACCAAGCCTCACCGTCCACGCAGGCCCCCGCGACCAAGCCCGCGGAAGAGAAGAGCCGCTACCGCGACACGCTCAACCTGCCCAAGACCTCCTTCCAGATGAAGGCGAACCTGGTGCAGAACGAACCCGCCAGCCTCAAGCGTTGGCAGGCGATGAAGGTCTACGACCGCCTGCGTGAGAAGCACGCCGGAAGCACCAAGAAGTTCGTCTTCCACGACGGCCCTCCCTATGCCAACGGGAACATCCACCTCGGACACCTGCTCAACAAAAGTCTCAAGGACATCGTCGTGCGTTCGCGTTCGATGATGGGCTTTGACTGCCCCTACGTCCCCGGCTGGGACTGCCACGGGCTGCCCATCGAGCACAAGGTGATGACCGAGATGCAGGAGAAGGGCAAGCTCGCCAAGGTCATGGCGATGCCCGAGGACCAGCGGAAGATGGTCATCCGCCGCGAATGCCAGACCTACGCCGAGAAGTACGTCAAGCTTCAGCGGGGCCAGATGGAGCGGCTGCTGACCCTCGCCGATTACGACCACCCCTACCTGACGCTCCAGCCTTCGTTCGAGGGCGCGACGCTTGAAGTGCTTGCCGATCTCTGCGCTCAAGGGCTGGTGTACCGCGCGCTCAAGCCGGTGCACTGGTCCGTCGCCAACGAGACCGCGCTGGCCGACGCCGAACTCGAGTACCAGGACCGCGAGGACCTCTCGGTCTACGTCGATTTCGAGGCGGCGGACATGGACGCGGTCTACGACGCCTTCGGGCTGAAGGATTCGACCGAGGACGACGAATCCGACGATGACGCCGGGCCGGAGGACTCCTCGACGAAGGTCCGGGTTCCTCAACCGGGCACGCGACCCCTGGTGCGCCCGTCGTTCATGATCTGGACGACGACCCCCTGGACGCTGCCGGCGAACCTGGCGATCGCGGTCAACCCGAAGATCGAGTACGCCTGCGTCTGGGCGGACGGCGCGGTCACCGTCGTGGCCGCCGACGCCGTCGCACGCGTCATGAAGATGCCCAAGGGCGAGCACACCGTCGAGCAGTTCGCCGTCCTGGGCACCTGCACGGGCGACAAGCTCGTCGGGCTGCGCTACCGCCACCCGTTCGTCGGCGGCACCGAAGGCTCCGCCGCCGCCGGCCCTGGCCCGCAGCGACTCTGGTCCATCGTCCCCGCCGACTACGTCACGCTCGAAGACGGCACGGGGCTCGTGCACACCGCGCCCGGCCACGGCACGGAGGACTTCCAGACCGGGCAAGCCACCGGGCTCCCGCCGTACTGCCCCGTGCGCGAGAACGGGACCTACGACGACAGCGTCCCCGCCTGGCTCCGCGGCAAGTCCATCTGGAACGCCAACGCCGAGATCACGCAGCACCTCAAGAACTCCGGGCACCTCTTCTACAGCCACACCTTCACGCACAGTTACCCGCACGACTGGCGCAGCAAGACCCCCGTCATCTTCCGCTGCACGTACCAGTGGTTCGTCGCGGTGGACAAGGTCATGCCCAAGTGGGGCAAGAACCTGCGTGATCTCGCCCTCACCCAGACCGCCCCGCAGGGCGGCGCGAACATCGCCTTCGTCCCCGAGTGGGGCCGAAACCGCATGCGCGGCATGCTCGAAAGCCGCCCCGACTGGTGCATCAGCCGCCAGCGCGCTTGGGGCATGCCCATCCCCGCGTTCCACATGCCCGACGGCACGGTCTTCATGACGTCGGCCTCGGTCCGCGCGGTCGCGAAACTCGTCCGCGAGAAGGGCACCGACGTCTGGTTCTCCTCGACGCCCGAGGAACTGCTGAAGTACTACGACCCGGCGAGCGACCCCGACGCGCCCAAGGGGCTCAGCCTCGCCGCCTTCAAGGACGCGCGCAAGGGCGGCGACATCGTCGACGTCTGGTTCGAGTCGGGCAGCACCTGGAACGCCTGCATGCGCGAGCGAGGACTGGGCTTCCCCATGGATCTGTACCTCGAAGGCTCGGACCAGCACCGCGGGTGGTTCCAGAGTTCGCTCCTGCCGAGTCTGGCCGTCACGGGCGTGCCGCCCTTCAAGACGCTGCTCACGCACGGGTTCATCGTGGACAAGGACGGGAAGAAGCTCAGCAAAAGCCGCCCGGACGCCGCCCGCTACGAGGTCGAAAGCCTCGTCGGCGAGTTCGGGATGGATGTGATGCGCTGGTGGGTCGCGAGCCTGCCCTACGAGAACGACATCAAGGCCGATCTGGGCTTCTTCGCCGACTTCGGCGAGAGTTACCGCAAGGTCCGCAACACCCTTCGGTTCATGCTCAGCAATCTCGACGACTTCTCGCCCTCGTGCGGCGGGAAGCCCGGGCACTGCGTCGACCTCGCCTCGATCCCCCCCACCAGCCTCGACGCCTGGGTCCTCGCGGAGTTCGGAGCTCTCTCGGCCAAGGTCGTCCGCGCCTACGGCGAGTACGACTTCCGCCTCGTGCAGCAGTCCCTCTATGACTTCTGCAACGACACCCTCAGCGCGGTGTACCTCGCCGCGGTGAAGGACCGGCTCTACTGCGACGCCAAGGACGCCCCGCGACGCCGACGCACGCAGACCGTGCTCTGGGACCTCACCGACGGCCTGTGCCGCCTGCTCGCGCCCATCCTCTGCCACACCGCGGACGAAGCGTTCCGAGCGCTCCGCAAGGTCGAGCCCGGCGACACCGCTTCGTGCGTTCATCTCGAGACCTTCATCGAGACCAACGGCACGCCGGGGTTCGCCGTCGCCTGCGATCCGGGGTTCGCCGCCGTCATGAAGGCCCGTGCCGCCGGCATGGCCGCGATCGAACAGGCCCGCAAGGGTCTGGGCGTCGACAACCCGCTCGACATGGGCGTCACACTCCCCGACGCGGACGGCACGCTCGCCCGCTTCGATCCGTCGGACCTGGCCGACCTGCTCGGCGTCAGCCGCGTCCGCTGCGATCGCGCCGCACAGACCGCGTCCGTCGCCGATCTCCGCCAGGAGCCCCGCTGTGAACGGTCGTGGAAGCGTGACGGCACCGTGCGGACACGCCGCGACGGCGGGATGCTCAGCGACCGGGACGCCGCCGCGGTCGGAGTCGCCTGAGCACGCCTCCCGCGACGGTGCTCAGACTGGTTGGACCGAGGCCCGCCCCGGCGGGTCCCGCCGGGTGAGCCGCTCGAGCAACGCCGCCACGGTGGCGTCGTGTCCCGGCACCGCGTACGCGGGCGCGAGTTCGGCCCATGGCACGAGCACGAAGAACCGGTCGGCCAGTCGCGGGTGAGGCAGGCATGGCGGGCCGACGGGGTCCACCAGCGTTCCCCACGCCAGAAGGTCCAGATCCAGAGGCCGGGGCCCCCACCGCCGCTCGGTCGTGCGATCTCGCCCGGCGTCGCGCTCGATCCGGTGAAGCCCCGCCAGCAAGGCCGAAGGCGGCACCCGGGGTGAAAGCGCCGCGACGGTGTTGAGGTAGTCCGGCTGGTCCTCGGGACCCACCGGGGCGGTGCGAAAGACCGGGGCGATCGCCGCGACGGTCGCGAGCCCACGCCCCGGAAGGAGCGACAAGGCCGTGTCGAAGGCGGCTCGGACGTTGCCGAGGTTCCCGCCCAGCGCCAGGAACACCGGGCCGGTCGGGATGGAGGGGTCGGGGGTATGCACCACGGGAAGCAAAGCGGCCCGGCCTGCGGGAAGCAAGCCGGGCCGGGGGATGTCGTCGAACCCCGAGGGCGCCGGTCGGCGTCCAGGGGCCCGTGTGTGAACTCAGTCTTCGACGGGTTCGAGGTCCTTCGTGCGGTGGTGCATCTGGGCCTTGAGCCGCAGCAGGATCGAGGAGTGCATCTGGCTCACCCGGCTTTCCGAGAGATCGAGCGTCGAGCCGATCTCCTTCATCGTCATCCCTTCGTAGTAGTACAGGATGACGATGAGGCGTTCGGCCCTGCTCAGCCCCTTGGTGATCAGGTCCTTGAGGTCACGCCGCTGAACTTCGCTCGAGGGGTTGTGCTGGGAGTCGTCCTTGATGACATCGATCTCGCGCACATCGCGGCTGCCGTCGCTGCTGAAGCACCGCTGCGTGAGACTCCGCGTGTTGACCGCGAAGCTGTCGCGCTTGACCTTGTCAAACTCCTCGCCCGCAAGACCCAGGTGCATCGCCACCTGGTCGTCCGTCGGGGAGACGCCGGTCGACATCTCGATCTGCTGGCGGGCCTGCTCGAACTTCGACGTGCGGTGGCGCACCAGGCGGGGCACCCAGTCCATCGAGCGCAGCTCGTCGAGGATGGCACCGCGGATCCGCGGGGCGCAGTACGTCTCGAACTTCACCTTGCGGTCCAGGTCGAACGCGTCGATCGCGTCCATCAACCCGAAGACCCCGGCGGACATGAGGTCCTCGATGTCCACCTCATCGGGCAGACGGGTGTGGATCCGCTCGGCGTTGTACCGCACCAGCGGCAGAAACTTCTCGAGCAAGTAGTTGCGGATCTCCTCGCGCTGGGGAGACTCCGGCTTGCAGTCCTGAAGACGCTTCCAGACATCCTGGATCGGCACCTTCTCCCATCGCCCGGCGGCGGACGCTGAGATCTTCGACGGCATGTTTCGGACGCCGCGCATCGCGCGGGAACCGACCCTCGTGGTCGCCATTCGGCCTCTCCTTGACCTCTGCCGCGGCCCGGCTCACAAACTCCAAGCCGAGTCGCACGGGACATCCATTCCCGAAGGCGCGATCCATGCGCCCACACTACTCATAACAACTTTTACCCCCGACATGCTCGCCGAAAGTGCTATTCCGGGGTCTTTTGCCCGGTTGAAGGCGAAGAATCTGCGGTCTGTACCGGGTTTTCCACCGAACCGATTGTGGATTTCTTTGGCGTCGACATCCCTTCGATGTACGCCGCGGCGATCCGTTCCACCGACGCGCCGACCCAGATACCAACCAGATACAGAACAATCATCGAGACCAGAGCCGGCGCGAGGATGTCGCTCGCCGGGTTGCCGGCGGCCAGCCCCGCGATGATCGCGACCAGGAAGGCGGAGAGCCCGAAGACGCCGGCGATCACGTTGGCGGGTTGAACCATGGGTGGATCCTCCGGACCGGGCGAACCCGATCATCTCCTGTCTTCCCACCACACCGACGGTACAGATGCCTCTCTCGTCCGGACGGCCGAGGATCGGACGTGCGCACCGCGGCGTCATCGGATCGACGCGCCCGCCACGCGACTTGAGCCGGGTGCGCGGAAAGACGCGCCTCCAACGGCCAAGACGCCCGGACAATCGCTACAGACCGACCCGGGAAGGGGGTTGAGCACCGGACCGATCCGCAACGTCCGTGCCAGAGGGGGGCTCGAGAAGCCGGCCCAGCAGGCGCTCGGCCAGATCCGCCGGGGTCGTCGCGGACAGCCCGTCGGGGACCGAACCTCCCTCGCTGATGAACCGGACGGGCAGCGTGCGCTGGGTGAGCAGTTCGAACAACCCCGCCGGGGCGGCAAGTTCGTCGAATCGTGTCGGCAGGGCGTGCGTCGGGCGCAGGGGGGCGGCGGTCTGCAGGAATCCCCGGATCGCCTCGGGGTGCCAGGAGGCGGGGATGACCGCGTGGCGCTCGGCCGCGCCGGCGGCGTCGAGCCTGCGGGCCAGATCGTCCGCCATCGCGTGCTCCCTGGCCGACAGCCCAGGGGTATCGATCAGGATGAGGTCGTGCTCCGGCGCGAGCCCCTCGGCCGCGTCGGCGGCGGCCTGAGCGGTCGGCCCGGCGAGGAACGGGATGCCCAACGCCCGGGCGAAGAGGCGGGTCTGTTCCAGCGCCCCAAGCCTGCGGTCGTCAAGGGAGAGCACCGCCACGCGCCGTGACGCGGAGAAGCGGTAGTACGCCGCCATCTTGGCCAGCAGCGTGGTCTTGCCCGCGCCGGGCGGCCCGACCACGGCGAGGCGGGCGGGCGTCGGCAGACGATCGGCGGGAGGGAAGTAGGCCTCCACCGCGCGGCGGATCGCCAGACGGACGATCGCGGGGTCGGCAAGTTCTTCGCGGCGGAGATCGTCCCGCACGGCGGCGCACAGCGCGGCGACCCGATCCGAAGACAGGCCCGCACGCCTCAACGCCTCGTGCTCACGCGCCAAGGGCCCGGTCAGATCGTGCTCCGGCGCGGCCTGAGCCCGATCCGAGAGCGCCTTGGCGAGCATCGAACGCAACTCGGCCAGTTCGGCCCGCAGGGCGGCCTCGGCGGTCGGGGTAATCGCGGGGGCAACGGCGGCCTGGGCCGTTGTGCGGTGAGCGAGGGGCGTCTCCGCGGGCGGCGCCTTCGCGGGCGAAGGGTTCGCGGCGGGTTTGGCGCCCAGATTGATCGGCGTGAACCCCTCTCGCGTCCGCGGGGCGAAAGAACCCGACGTCTCGGCCCGGGCCACAACCTCGACAAAGCCCCCCGGCGTCTTGGGCTGGCGGACGGAGATGATCACCGCGCTCGGCCCGAGCTCTCGCTTGAGGTCGGCGAGCGCCTGGGCCATCGTCCGGGATTTGAAGGTCCTCTGCTCCATGGGAACGGGGTGAGGTTACGCGGCCACGGCCTCGGTCGCTTCGGGCGGCATGACGAGCGCGAGCGACTCGACCTCGATCCCCGAGGCCACCTCGTTGTACCCCAGCACGGCGACACCCGGCACATGAGGGTCGAGGATCTGCCGGACCACCGAGCGAACCTGGGGGCTCGCGATGATCACGGGCAGGTGCCCCTGATCGGTGACCAGGGCGAGGGCGCGGGCGATCTGGGCGGAGACCTGCCCCGCGACGCGTGCGGGGATATTGACCACCGTCCCCGCCGGGCCTCGATCGATGTAGGCGTTGATCTGGTCCTCGAGCGAGGGGTCGAGCGTGACGCACACGAGCTTCGGTCGACCGCCGCCCGGAGGGTTGACGGCGTACTGCCGGCAGATCGTCCGACGCAGCGCGTTGCGCACGTACTCGGTGAGCACCTCGATGTCCTTGGTCTTCGGACCCCACTCGGCGATCGTCTCGAGAACGGTCTCAAGGTCGCGGATCGGCACTCGCTCGCGCAGCAGATTCTGCAGCAGCTTCTGGAGTTCCGTCGCCTTCAGGATGGCGGGGATCGTTTCCTCGACGAGCTTGGGGCTCTTCTGGCGGCACTGCTCCAGCAGGTTGCCGACCTCTTCCCTGGTCAGCAGTTCGTCCGCGTGCTTCTTCACAAGTTCGGTCAGGTGTGTTGCGAGGACGCTGGTCGGCTCGACGACGGTGTAGTTCATCGCCTCGGCCCGCGAGCGGAGCGCGGGGTCGATCCACTTGGCCGTCAGGCCGAACGCTGGTTCCTGCGTGTCCTCGCCCTCGATCGCCCCGGAAGCGAGACCCGAGTCCATCGCGAGCAATCGGCCCGGCTGGAGGGTGCCCTCGGCGATCACGTTGCCGCGGATCTTGAGCCGGTAGGCCGACAGATCGATCTCGGGATTATCGCGGATGCGTACGGGGGGCATGACAAGCCCGAGTTCGAGGGCGAGTTGGCGTCGAACAGCCGTGATGCGTTCCAGAAGATCACCGCCGCTCCCGGGGTCAACGAGCCCGACGAGCGACTGGCCGACCTCGAGTTCGAGGGTGTCGACCTTGAGCAGGTTCTCGACGGGCGGGGGCTCGGGCGGCTTGGCGGCGGCGGCCTGTGCGGCCTGCTCGGTCGCCTGCTCCTGGGCCTCCTTGCGCGATCGGTTCATCGCGTAGGCGATCCCGATCAGCGTGAGCGCCGAAGCCACCAGGGGAAGGCTCGGCAGGGGCGTCATGGCGAGCACAAGCAGGAAACCCGCCGTGATATAGAGGCCTCGGGGCTGGCTGACGATCTGGTCGGCGAGTTCGTCGCCGAGCTGGGCCTTGCTGCCCGACCGGGTGACGATCAGCGCGCTGGCGATGGCGATCACGAAGCTGGGGATCTGGCTCGTCAAACCGTCGCCGATGGTGAGCTTGGTGAAGAGTTCGGCGGTCGGGCCGGCTTCCCAGCCCTTCTGGATCATCCCGACGCCGAATCCGCCCAGCACGTTGATGGTGGTGATGATGAGCCCCGCGATGGCGTCGCCGCGGACGAACTTGCTGGCGCCGTCCATCGCGCCGAAGAAGTCCGCCTCCTGCGCGATCCGGGCGCGACGCCGGCGTGCTTCCTTGTCATCGATGATCCCGGCGTTGAGATCGCTGTCGATAGCCATCTGCTTGCCGGGCATCGCGTCGAGGGTGAATCGGGCGGCGACTTCGCTGATTCGCGTGGCGCCCTTGGTCACGACCACGAACTGCACGATTACCAGGATGATGAAGATCACCACGCCCACGAACAGTGAGTCGCCGGCGACGAAGTCACCGAACGCGAGGATCACGTGCCCCGCAACCTCGGCCGCCTCGTCGGGTGTCGACGCGTCCGCCGTGAGGATGAGTCGTGTGCTCGCGACGTTCAGCACCAGTCGGAAGAGAGTCGCCGCGAGGAGCAGGCTCGGGAAGACGCTGAAATCAAGCGGCTCTTCCATGTACACCGTGGTCAGCAGCACAATGATCGAGACCGCGATGTTGAGCGCGATCAGCACGTCGAGCATCGCCGGCGGCAGCGGGACGACCAGCACCGCCAGCAGACCCACGAACGCGATCGGGACAATCAGCCCGCGATACTGACGCAGCTTCAGAAGCCAGGGGGGCAGGCCGCGGGTGCTCAGGCTCGGCGTGGTCGTGCTCATGGTCGGGCGTTCCTTCACTCAATCAGGCGGCGGCCACGGGGGAGTTCTTGAGGCGGTAGACGTACGCAAGGACTTCGGCGACGGCCTGATACTGCTCGGGTGGAACCTCGTGCCCGACGTCCACGCCGTAGTACAGCGCTCGGGCCAGCGGGGGCCTTTCGAGGATCGGCACGTCGTGCTGCGTCGCGATCGCACGGATCTGCATCGCCATGTGATCCACGCCCTTGGCGACCACGCGAGGCGCCCGCATCGTCTTCGCGTCGTACTGCACCGCGACGGAGAAGTGCGTCGGGTTGGTGATCACCACGTCGGCCTTGGGCACCGCCTGCCGTGCCCGGTGCTGGGCGATCTCACGCATCACCCGCATGCGGCGGCTCTTGACGTGCGGATCGCCCTCGCTCTGCTTGTGCTCGTCCTTCACTTCCTGCTTGCTCATGCGCAGCTCGCGGCGATGCTGCCACCACTGGTACGCGTAATCCGCCACGCCGATCAGCAGCAGCGCCACGAGGATCCACGCCGCCATCTTCAGCATCAGCGAACCCACCACACGGAACACGCCCGCCAGCGACAGGGCGGGCAACCCGGCAACCGCGGGAAGCTCGTTCATCAGCACCACGCCGACCACGGCGGACACGGCGACGAGCTTCGCGACGCTCATGCCGCCCTTGACCCATGACTTGAGCCCGAACATGCGCTGGAATCCCGAGATAGGGTTCATCTTGTTGAAGTTGGGCTCGAGCGGGTGCGTGCTGAGCAGGAGCCCGTGCTGCATCACGTGGGCGATCGTCCCCAGGACCACCGCCGCCGCGAGGAACGGAGCAGAGGCGATCGCCGTCTGAGCTCCGAGGTCACGCACGAGGGGCTCGAAGGAATCAGGGTGCAGCGACTCTGGGCCCACTTCCTCGCCCAGCACGCGCTTGAGGAACTTCCCGCTGGCATCGAAGACGAGCGTTCCGGCCACGGCGAGCAGGATCGTCAGGCCGAGCAGTTCCACCGCCCCGGCGAGGTCGGCGCTCTTGGCGACCTGGTTCTTGTCGCGGGCTTCGCTCAGCTTGCGCTGGCTTGGTGCCTCTGTCTTGTCGCCCATGTCGTCGGCCATGCCCGCTCCTGTGCTTCCTGCTCAGAGGCCCGATGCCCACTCCGCCACCAGACGCAGAACCCTGACGATCTCGTCCCCCACTGCTGTGTGCATCGCCGTGGTCGAGAGGGCCAGCGCCGAGATCCCGGCCATCGCCTTGAGGATGAAGCCGATGCTCATGACGTTGAGCTGCGGCATCGTCTTGCCGAGGAACCCGATCGCCACGACGATCAACAGCACCATCGCGACGATCGGCGAACTGACCCGCAGAGCGACCTCGGCGCCGCTGGTCACGACCCCGACGAGCAGCTCCAGGGGCGCGTCGGAAAGCCCGATTCCGCCCGCCGGAACATGCGAAAACGTCGACGCGACGCAGCGGAAGAGCCACTCAAGCCCCCCGACGGACACAAAGCACGCCGCCGCGGCCATGAACAGGAGCTGGCCCATGACGTCCATGTCGGTGTCCATCTCGGGGTTGTACACGCGGGCCAGGCCCAGGCCCATCATCTGTCCCCCGGTGACGCCGGCCATTTCCATCATGAGCAGGGGCGTGGCGGCGATGAGCCCGATCGCCGCACCGATCAGCGTCTCGCCGACCAGCATCGGGACCAGGTCCATCCAGCCGGTCTGCCCGGGGTCCATCGCGGCGTGGGGCACGGTGGGATAGACCGCTACCGCGAGAGTCACCGCGACCAGCGCCCGCACCCGCATCGGGATACCCACGTTTGAGACGATCGGGGCCGCCACGACCAGTCCCGCCAGACGCGCCATGACCAGCGCGAAGGGGACGACGTGGGCGAGGATGGGTTCGAGTCCCGGCATGAGTTCAGAGCTGCAGCGAGAAGAGCTGGGCCGTGTAGTCCACGAGCCGCTGGATGATCCATCCCGCGAGGAGAATCGCGACGACCAGCATGACCACGATCTTGGGAACGAGCGAGATCGTCTGATCCTGGATCGACGTCACGGACTGGAAAATGCTGATCACCAGCCCCACCAGCACCCCGGCGGCCAGGATCGGCGCGGTCACCTTCAGGGTGATCACCAGCGCGGTGCGGATCATCTCAATCGTTGATTCGTCGATGTTCACGGTTGCTCCGTGCGATTCTCGGGAGAGTGCGGGTCAGGTCAGGATCGCGGCGGCCCGCGTGACGATCGGTTCGAAGAGCATCGCCGCCTTTGTCGCCGCTGGCTGCTCGAAGCTCCTCATCAGGTTCCCCACGATCAGCGTCCACCCGTCCACAAGCACGAACAGCAGCAGCTTGAACGGCAGGCTCACGATGACCGGCGGGAGCATCATCATGCTCATCGAGATCAGGATCGAGCTGACCACCATGTCGATCACCAGGAAGGGCAGGTAGATGCGGAAGCCCATCACGAACGCGGTTTTGAGCTCGCTCAGCATGTACGCCGGAACGAGCGTCACCATGTCCACGTCGTTTCGGCTCAGCTTTTCGGGCTCGCTCGTGTCCACGCCGCGATACTCGAGCACCATGTACAGGCTCGACCAGTTTCCCGTCGCCTCGATCTGCGCGAACATGAAGTCACGGATCGGCTGCTTTGCCTTCGCCCACAGTTCGTCGTAGTTCTGCACTTGGCCCTGCTGGTAGGGAACCACAGCCTCGGTATAGAGCCGGTCCACGGTCGGCGCCATCACCATCATCGTCATGAACAGCGCAAGCCCCGTCGTGACCTGCGGCGGAGGGATCGTCTGCGTCCCCATCGCCTGCTTCAGGAGCCCCAGCACCACAACGATGCGGACGAAGCACGTCGTCATGAGCATCAGCGCGGGCGCCAAGCTCACCACCGTCAGCAGAACCAGCACGCTGACCAGCGGCGAGATGCCGGGCCCCGCCGCGGAACCGTCCCGGCTGGGCAATGCCCGCCCTGCCTGCTCCAGCAGCTCGAGCGGGTTGATTCCCCCCGCCGAATCCGAGAGAGACATGGCCGCCGGGGAGGTGGTCGGTGAGTTGCTGGCGGGCATCGGCGGGCCGACCATGTCCTGGGCGCGAGCCGCCAGGCTCACGACCATCGCCAGGACGAACGCCAGCACGCGCACGATCTTCACGCCAGGACCTCCGTGCGAGACCCCACCGCCTGCTCGCTCAGTTCCCGCGCCCGCATCTCGGCCAGCCGGCGACGCAGCGCGACGACCGGGTCGACGTCGGCCTGCGGTGCTGCGGGCCTCGGCGCGGTGCTCGGGCGGGCGGACGTCGCGGGCCGCGGCGATTCCGCGACCGCCCGACGGGCCGGCGTCAGACCGGCGATGGTCTCCAGCGCACGCCGAACCGGCGTGGGCTGGGCCTGACGCGGGGGCTCCTGCGTCTGAGCCTGTTCCATCGCCGCTTCGAAGCACGCCGACGGGTTCGTGCGCTCGCTCTCGATCGTCTTGCCGACCAGCGACGCGACCTCGGCCGGATCCGTGATTTCGCTGAGGGTCGTCCACTGCATCGCCCCGCCGCCGATCCGGGTCAATCCCGGAACTCGCGTCTGGGAGACGACGAGCACGCGCCGATCAACCTTGAGCAGCACGATGGTGCACCCGCCGCCCACCGGATAGCGTCCGAGGACCTGCAGCACACCGGAAGGGGCACGCCCGCCGGCGCCGATCGACGCCGCGAGCGAACCGCTGCTCCGCGAGACTTTCTTGACAATCCCCGCCACCAGCACGATCAGCGCGAGCACCGCGCTGAGCGACACGATCATCCGAGTCATCGAAACCCCGCCTTCGGCCGGTGCGGCCTTGGCGATCGGCTCCGTGGACGACTTGTTCGTCACGCTCGGCGGCGCGATCGGTCGGCTTTCCTGAGGGGGCTTTGCCGCCTCCCGAACGCCGGAGAACGCCAGCTCGCCCGCGCGGGGCGTCAGCGAGGCCTCGGGCATCGGCCGGGGCGGCGTCTGGGTCGTCGTTTGGGGCTCGCTCTGACGAACCACGGGCTGCGCCGGCGCTTCGGGCAGGGGCGGGCCGATCAGGTCCGGCTGCCCCGCCGACACGCTCGCCAGGCTCATCGTCACGATCGCGAGTGTCTTGAGTCGCATAGGCCCTCCTGGCCTCTTGAGTTCTCGGGGGGCTCCGCCCGCCCGTGCCTTCCGTCGTCAGGCGGGCTTGGTGGTCTTGCCGTTGGGTTCCGCCGTCGTCGCGAGGATCTCGTTCACACGCACGCAGAAGTTGTCGTTGAGCACCAGCACTTCGCCGCGTGCGATCGGGCGATCGTTCACGTAGATGTCCACCGGATCGCCCGCCAGCTTGTCCAGTTCCACCACCGCGCCCTCGGCGAGCTTGAGCACGTCCTCGATCAGCATGCGGGTACGGCCGAGCTCGATCTTCACGTTGAGCGTCACATCCGACAGCAGCTCGATCGTGCGCTGCTGCTGTTCCGTGAGTTCGCCCGCGAAGTTGGGCAGTTCGGGCGCCTTGGCTCCGGTGGGAGTCGGAGCGACGGACGATCCCGCCTGAACCGCGGCCGCCGCCGAAGGCTGAGCCCCGCCGGACGAGATACCCAAGCCGTCCGCCAAACCGGCGATGGCTTGCTGGGCGGCCTTGAGCGCGGCTTCCGCCATCGCGTCGGGCTGAGGTTCACCTGATGTGGGATTGCCGGAGTTCTGATTCGTCTCGTCGGCCATCGGAGGCCTCCCTTGATCGCCTTGAGGAGCGACGAGGAGGCAGATCGGGCAAGAACCGCCGAGGATGGGAGAATTCGGCCCTCCGCGAATGCGCGGAGATGACGCGAAAAAGGTCCTGTAACTCGTCGTTACCCTATTTGGGCGTCGAGTGAGGGGGCATTACGCCTCAGTCGGCGGGGAACCCGCGGCAGCGCGGGATCAGAACGCGGTCGATGTAGCTCACGGTCTCGTTGTCGACCGTTTCCTTGCCGAGCACGCTGTCGAGGTACGCCAGAATCTGGCGATTGATCGTCTCGAGGCCTGGCTCCTTGAGCTGGGCGGCGGTGGCGCGGCGGAAGATGGTGGAGATGCCCTCCTTGATCTCCGCCTGGCGCTCTTCGAGCTTCTTGTTGACCTTCTCCTCGAAGCTCTTCTTGACGCGCACCGCGATGGCGGCGTCCCAGATCCAGACTCGGCCTGTCTGGAGATTCTGGAAGTGATCCTCGGCGATGGGGATCTCGACCGTGGTTTCCTTGTTGGTTTCCTCGCCGTGGTGGAGTGTCGTCGCCTCGGCGGCGGCGGGCTTCTTGTTGACCATGCTGACGAGCATCCAGACAGCGGCGGCCTCGGCGACCATGAGCGCCGCGACGATCACCACCACCTTGGACGACTTCTTGGGTGCCGCCGCCGGCTCCGCCGCGGGCTTGCCCGCTTCCTCGCTCGACATGGCTCACGTACTCCACTGCGACACCCGGGCGGCAGGCCCGGAGTCCGGGAGAGGATCGGCACGCGCGAAAGACGGCTTGGGCCGCGGGCATGCCGCCTTGCTCGAACCCCGGGGATCCGCACGGCACAATCGGCGCAGGCGTCCGTCGGCCGAATTCTCGGACGAGCCCTCGCACTATCAGGGCTTTCGGCCCGGCTTGCCCTTTGCCAGGGACGCCGCGGTGAAGAGCTTGCCGGTGGAATCCCGCTCCCAGGTGTGCGCCGGGCCGTGCCTGGACTCGTAGAACTCCCAGAGTTCGAACCAGTAACTGCGGAAGGCGTGCGTGCCGAAGGGTGCGAAGTGATCTCGGACGCGGCGCATGATCTGCGCGGGCGTGCCGGTCATGCCCAGAACGGTGCGGCCGTGGCGCACGCTCTCGGTATCGAGCGGCAGGTGCGCGTATCGGCCGAGCAGTTGCATGATGTTGGCGGCGGCGTATGGACCGACACCGGGCAGTTCAAGGAGGGCTTCGCGGACGGCGTCGTCGGGTGTCGACGGATCTTCGAACCACTCCTCACGAATCTGCCCCGAGCGGAACAGACGGGCCAGTTCGATCAGCCGAACGTCGCGGTAGCCGGTACGGCAGCGGGCTCGGAGGGTCTGCGGCCGGGCGGCGGCGAGCCTTCGGGCCGAGGGAAAGGGCGTGATGCCGGAAGAGTCCAACGCCCCGAGAACTTCGCAAAGGCGACGGTTCATCTGGACCGTGCCCGGCCAGGTGACGTTGCAGCTGGTGACGGTCTTGACGACGTCCTCGAACATCGACGGGCTGCGGAAAAGCCTGCCACGACCGCTCGCCTTCCAGCGAGGATCGACGCTGTGAAACTCGGCGATGTGGCGGTCGGACTCATCGAGTCGGAGCATGCGGACGAGCGACCGTTCGACATGCGCCCTGAAAGAGGCGGAGAGGGTGCGAGACGGAACGATCCGCAGCGGAGCACCCGGCGAAGGCTGCTTCACCGCAACACGGAAGGCGAGGCGGTCGATCTCAAAGTCGCGTTCGAGCGACTGCTCTCGCACGTTCCAGTGGTTGGGCCTCAACAGGAAGTAGCCGTACGAACAGCAATCCCGCGCGAGATGAAAGTCCGCGGGTACTCGGAGCGTGAGGGTCCTGGGCATTGCCCGCCTCGATTCAGGCGCTCAGTTTCGCCTTGACAGGGAAGAGGAACGTGGCGATGTTGACGCACAGACGGTCGGCGAGGCGGGAGAACATCTCCATGCTCGCGGCGGGATCGAGCCCGGCGGGCGCCTGCGACTTGTGCTTCCATTCGGAAACGCCGGCCTCGCAGCGTTCGAGTTCGGTGATCATGGCCTGGTCGGCCTCGAAGTGGAACTGGAAGCCGTACGTCCGAAGCCCTGCGCGGAAGATCTGCGTCTTGCACATGTCGCTGGAGGCCAGGAGGGCAGCCCCCGGCGGGAGTTGCTTGACCTCCTGCCCGTGGCTTTGGTACTGGGGACTGTTCCAGGCGAGCCCGGCGAGGAGCGTGTCGGTCTGGCCGGCGGGGTTGAGCTTGACGTGGTGGAATCCCTGCTCGGGCTTGTCCATCGGTCCGACCTGCCCGCCGAGGGCGTGGGCGATCAGCTGATGCCCGAGGCAGATGCCGACGATGGGGAGCTGCGCGTCGTGTGCCTTCTTGAGGAAGGCGATCTCATCGGGCATCCAGGGGACGTTGTCCCCGACGTTCATGGGCCCGCCGAGGGAGACGACACCGTGGACGTTGTCGAGGTCGCGTGGGACGCCCTGCACGCGGCCGCGGTGAGAGGGGTGGTCGGCGGGGAGATCGAGCCGGCGGATGTCGAGGGCGAAGCCATGGTCGCGGAGGCAGAGCCCGAGCCGGCCCGGGCCGCAGTGGGCGGCGTGCTGGAGAATGATGATCGCCATGCCCGAGCGTAGGCCCGGCGCAGGGTGCCCGTCAGACGCGCACCATGCTGGCGTACTCGTCAAACCGCGACTCGAGGTCGTTGCGGGTGATCTGGCGGAGGCGGTCGAGGCTGAAGGCCTCGATGGTGTAACTGGCGACCACGGTGCCGTGCACAAGGGCCCGGCGGATGGACGCAAAGGACCCCGGGTCGGCGGGCTTGGCGCTGGCGATGGACCCCATCATCCCGCCGGCGAAGGTGTCGCCGCAGCCCGTGGGGTCGACGATGGCGTCGGTGGGATAGGCGGGCAGGGAGCAGATGCCCTCGCGGTGGACGAGAAGGCAGCCGTGCTCGCCCTTCTTGATGACCACGAAGCGAGGGCCCATCTCAAGGATGTGCCGCCCGGCCGAGACGCTGTTGGGGCGTCCGGTGAGCAGTTCGGCCTCGTCGTAGTTGAGCACGAGCCCGTCGACCTTCCGCATCAGCACGAGCAGCTGGTCCTTGGCGATATTGATCCACAGGTCCATGGTGTCGGCGACAGTGAGCTTGCGAGCGGGTGTCTGCTCGATCATGCCCAGCTGCACGCCGGGGTGGCTGTTGGCGAGAAAGAGGATCGAGGAATCGCGGTAGGACTCGGGGACCTTGGGGGGAGCCTCGGCGACGACGCCGAGCTCCGTGAACAGGGTTTCCCGGCTGTTCATATCCTTGAGGTACTTCCCGCCCCAGCGGAAGGTCTTGCCGCCCTTGCGCACCTCGAGCCCGGCGAGGTCGATCCCTGGGAACCGACCGAAGACCTCGCGGAAGGAGTCGGGAAAGTCATCGCCCACGACCGCGACCAGCCGCACGGGCGAATAGAACGACGCGGCGGCGGAGAAGTACATGCACGACCCGCCCAGCACGCGCGAGGCGTGCCCGCTGGGCGTCACGATGTCGTCGATCCCGATGGTTCCGGTGACAAGCAGGCTCATGCCCAAGGATAGCCCGACGGGCGGCCTGGTCGTGGTTTCTCAGCCCTTTGAGGCCACCTTCGCCCACGTGTCCTTGAGCGTGACCGTGCGGTTGAAGGTGGGCACACCCGAGCCCGCCGACAACGCGGCGTCGAGGCAGAAATAGCCCAGCCTTTCGAACTGGAAGCGGCGGATGCCGTCGGCGAACCGGGGTTCGTCGGGCGCGACCGTGCCCAAGCTCGGCTCGAGGCGGCAATCCTCGAGCACCTCGAGAGACTGCGCGTTGAGATCATCGAGCATCTCGCCGGTGGCTTCGCCCGGCCGTTCCGCCTTGAAGAGCCGGTCGAACAGGCGCACCCGGGCCTTGATCGCGTGCGGCGCGGAGACCCAGTGGAGCGTGGCCTTGACCTTCTTGGTGGGCTTGCCGTCGGGCCCGACCGGCGCATCGCCGCCCCGCGTCGCGGGGTCGTAGGTCGCGCGGACCTCCACGATGTTGCCCGCGGCGTCCTTCACCACGCTCGTGCAGGTGATGAAGTACGCCCATCGCAGACGGACTTCCGTGCCCGGGGCGAGTCTGAAGAAGCCCTTGGGCGGGTTCTCCATGAAGTCCTCACGCTCGATGAAAATCTCGCGGCAGAACGGGACCTTTCTGAACCCGGCGCCCGGATCCTCCGGGTTGTTCTGGCATTCGAGTTCCTCGACCTTGCCCTCGGGGTAGTTCTCGATCACAACCTTGAGCGGGCGGAGCACGCCCATCCGCCTCGGCGTGACCTTGTTGAGATGCTCGCGGCAGGCGTTCTCAAGGCGGCCCACGTCGATCACGCTCTCGATGCGCGTGACGCCGATCTCCTCGCAGAACGCACGGATCGACTCGGGCGTGAAGCCACGCCGACGGATGCCGCTGATCGTGGGCATGCGCGGGTCGTCCCACCCTTCGACTCGTCCCTCCTGCACAAGCCTGAGCAGGAACCGCTTGCTCATCACGGTGTACGTGAGGTTGAGACGGGCGAACTCGATCTGCTGGCTGTGGTGGATCGTGGTGCCGAAGGGGCCCGACCCATCAGCGGTGCGTCCCTCGTTCACCGTGCGGATGAACCAGTTGTAGAGCGGGCGGTGGTTCTCGAACTCCAGCGTGCAGATCGAGTGCGTGATCCCCTCGGCCGAATCCTCGAACCCGTGCGCCCAGTCGTACATCGGGTAGATGCACCACTCAGTGCCCGTGTTGTGGTGCTCGGCGTGCACGATGCGGTACAGGACGGGGTCGCGCAGGTTGAAGTTGGGGCTCGCAAGGTCGATGCGCGCGCGCAGGGTCATCGAGCCGTCGGCGTGCTTGCCTTCCTTCATCTCGCGGAGAAGACGGAGGCTTTCCTCGGCCGGTCTGTCGCGGAAGGGGCTGGTCGCGGGGATCTGCGGCGTTCCCCGCCGCTTGGAAACCTCGTCGGCGGAAAGCTCGCAGACGTACGCCTTGCCCTTCCTGATGAGCTCCTCGGCGAAGGCGAACATCGAGCCGAAGAGGTCGGAGGCGTAGAACAGCCCGCCGCCGTGGGGCCCCTCGAAGTCGGCACCGAGCCACTTGACGTCGGCCTTGATCGAGTCAACGTACTCCTGCTCTTCCTTGGCGGGGTTGGTGTCGTCGAAGCGGAGGTTGAACTTCCCGTCATACTTCTGAGCGAGCCCGAAATTGAGGCAGATGCTCTTGGCGTGCCCGATGTGCAGGTAGCCGTTGGGCTCGGGCGGGAACCGGGTGTGCACGCGGGGCTTGCCGAGGCGAGAAGGCCTCGCCCCGGTCTGCTGGGCGGACCAGACCCCCCACCGCCCCGCGGCGATGTCGGCTTCGATCATGTGCTCGATGAAGTTCAGGGGCTTCTCGCCCGCGGGATGTTCGCTCATGGTTCTGCTCCGAGACGGGGGGCAATGGTAAGTCGTGAGAAACAAGAACGCCGGGCCCCGAAGGACCCGGCGTGGTATTCATGCGTGGGACCCTGGGCCTTACTTCTTCTTGGCCGGTTGCTGGTCCTTGTTCTTGCCGTCGGCGGGCTTGTCCTTGGCGTGGTCGTCCTTCTTGCCCTCGTCGTGCTTCCCGCCGGTGAGGGAGGCGATGGTCTTCTCGAAGCCCTCGGCCATCGGATGACCGATGTACGCGATCTTGCCCTCGCCGTCGACGACGAACGCGCACGGAATCCCGCCCTGCCCGGCGGGCTTCATCCAAGCCTCGGACATCGTGCGGTCCGCGTCGTAGGCGACGGTGTAGTCCATCTTGTCGCCCTGCTCGTTCACGAACTTCTTGAGCGTGTCAAGACGGGTGTCGGAGCCGTCCTTGGGCTTGCGCTCCGAGGAAGCCATCCCGATGATCGTGACATCCTTGTGCTTGCGCTGAAGCTCGGTCAGGTGGGGGATGCTCTTCAGGCACGGGCCGCACCACGTCGCCCAGAACTCCACCACATAGACCTTGCCCTTCTCGAACGACTTGACTTCCTTGCCCTTGAGCCACTCCGTCGCGGTGATCGCCGGAGCCTTGCTCCCCACGACCAGCGTCGGCTCCGGTTTCTTGGCTTTCTCGGCGGGCTGCGACGCGTCCTTCGGCTTGACGATCGGTGTCGCCGGCACCGCGGGCTTGTCCTTCTTCGGAGTGTTCTTCTCCGGCTCGGCCCACGCCAAACCAGCCAACGACACGATCAGGGCGGGAACCAGCACACGCTTCAACATGCTCATCACTCCTGAGAAAGCACCTTTACCGATGCACAACCGAACCACGAAATGCTAGCCAAAACGGACCGCCAACCCCGGATATACCAAACAAAATACGATCACGCTTCCGTGTATGCCGCCACCGCCACGATGAAGTCCTCGGGGAGCTGTTCCGCGGGGGTGGGCGGCACGCCCGGGGCAGGGTTGAGATCCGTGAAGACCGCCGAACGCGCAAAGCCCGCCTCGAGCATGGCGTCGCGTAGTTCGGGCAGCGACCAGAGCCGCCACCGGTACACGAACGCTCGGGGGTGCTCGGCGACGATCTCTCCGCCGAACTCGACGCGGAAGGAAATCGAGTTCTCGACCATGCCTGTGCGCGGGTCGGCTCGGTCATGCGACCAGGCGTAGTGGATGGTCTCGCCCCGACGCCCTGGGTGCCGACGTTCCAGCCCGCCGAGCCTGAACGCCGACGCCCCGCCGTAGAGGTCGCAGACGAACACACCCCCGCCGAACCCGCCCTGCCCGCGGCGAAGCCGGGCGTGGCACCGCGTCAGATACGCCACCAGATCGCGCCGCTCGTGGATGTACCCGATCGAGAAGTTCCCGACAAAGACCACGTCGGCCGGCTCGTCGCCCGCCGTTGGGGACAGCGCGTCGGCGAGCCGCAGCGTCATCCGATCGAGCACCCCGGCCGCCTGGGCGTGGCGTTTGGCGCGTTCGAGACAGGTCGGGTCGAGATCCACTCCGACGGCCGAGGCGGCTTCCCCGCGAGCGTCGGCCTCGGCGCACCAGCGGATGCCGACCGCCGCCGTCCCGCAGAAATCCTCGCGGAGTCTCGTCGGCAGGTTCCCGTGAATCCCGCGGAGCAGCGCGACGACGTGCCTCGGGGACTGCACGCAGAGTTCGTAGCACTCGTGGCGGTCGAGCATCAGTCGTAATTCCAGGCGGGGATCGAGGCGGGCGTGCGCGACGCCGCCACCGCCCGCATCCGCTCCACGATCTCGGGATGGCTCGCCGCGACATCGGTCGTCTCGGCGGGATCCAGTTCGAGGTTGTAGAGTTCGAAGGGTGCGTCGGGCCTCCCGCGCACGTCGCGCCGGACGCCCTTCCACGGGCCGATCCGCACCGCCTGCGAGCCTTTGCCGGCCGGGTACTCCCAGTAGAGCGGCCCCTCGCGCGGGCTCATCGGCCTGCCGAGCAGGGCGTCGGAAAGGTCCACGCCGTCGAGTTCCTGTGTGGGTTGCGCACCGGTGAGCCTTGCGATCGTGGGGTAAAGATCCCAGGCGGCGGCGGTCGTTCGAGAGACGCCGACGACCTCCCGCCGGGTCCACGCCGCGATCAGCGGCACGCGGATTCCCCCCTCGTAAAGCTCCATCTTCCGACCACGCAGCCCGCCGGTGCTGTTGAAGAAGCCGCTGTCCGCGCCGCCAACATCAATCGTGGGGCCATTGTCGCTCGTAAAGATGATCAGCGTGTCGCGGTCGCCCGGAAGCGATCGCAACGCTTCGACCAGCTGGCCGACGTCCCGATCCATGCGCGTCACCATCGCGGCGTACGCGGCCCGGGGTTCCGGGTGCGGGATGTACCCGCGTGAGCCGTCGTAGGCTCGCTCCTCGAAGGCTCCGCGATACTCGCGCAGCGAATCTTCCGGCACCTGCAGCGCGAGATGGGGAACGGGCGTGGCAAAGAGAAGGAAGAATGGCCCATCCTCGTGCTCTCGCACGAACCTGAGCGACTCCTCCAGGAAGAGATCCGGGGCGTAGATCGCGCCCATGTCCGTGCCCGCGGGGTACTTCGCCTGATTGCCGGGCAGCGGGAGTCTCTCGCTGTTGCGGTAGAGATAAGGCGGGCAGTGATTGTGCGCATGACGCTGGCACATGTACCCAAAGAAGAAGTCAAAGCCGTGACGCGAGGGATCGCCGACGCTTCCCGGTGGACCAAGCCCCCACTTCCCGATCGCGGCGGTGGCGTACCCCCGTGCCCGCAGGGAGACTGCGAGCGTGACCTCTGTCGATGGAAGTGGCATCTGCCCTTCGGGCTGAAGCTCGCGGTTGTCGCGGATGGCGGCGTGACCCGTATGGCGGCCTGTGAGCAGTGTGCACCGCGATGGTGCGCACACCGGGCTACCCGAGTACGCGTCGGTGAAGCGCACGCCGCGGGCGGCGAGCGCGTCGATGTTGGGCGTGCGGATCTTGGTCTGCCCGTAGCACCCCACCTCGCCGACGCCCAGGTCGTCGGTGACGATCAGCACGATGTTCGGGGGCAGTCCTCTCGTGCGGCCAACCATCGTACTTGTCGGAGAGCATGCCGCAAGACACAGAAGTCCGGCCGCGCCCAGCATGGCGATCAGCGTGCGTCGATCGACGTTCGTCATGCGGACAGGATACCTACACGAGTGCGGCAAGACAGCGCTCGATGCGAGAAAGCGTGCTCTCCTTCCCCAGGACAGCCATCGTCTCCCCGAGGCCCGGACTGACACCGGTGCCCGTGAGCGCTACTCGGAGCGGCTGGGCGATGCCGCCGGGGTTCGGCATGCCCTTCTCCTTCGCGAAGGCGTCGACGAGCGACGTGAGCGACTCGGGGGTCCAGGTGCCGAGCGACGAAAGCCGGGGCCTGAACTCCGCCAGGAGTTTCGCGCCCGCCCGGTCGTTGGCGAGCAGGTTCTTCTCCACCGCCGCCGGCTCGAAGGCATATCCCGTGTCGTCGGTCAGCACGAACGCCGCCGGCTTCAGCGCATCGCGGAGTGTCTTTGCTCGCGGACGCAGCGCCCGCGCCAGAATCAGCAGCCGGTCGCGCGGGATCCTCCCGATCACCGAGGCCGCCTGGGGCTCGTGCTCGCGCATCCAACCGAGCCAGCGATCCGCGAACTGCTCGTCGGTCATCGCGCCGATGAAGTCGGCATTGAAACTCAGCAGCTTCGCCCGATCAAACTTGCTGTTGGTCTTCCCGATCCGGTCGATGCCGAAGTGCTCGCAGAGGAACTTCGTGTCGAACTTCTCGAGATCCTTCCCGTCGGCCTGCTTCATTCCCGGATTCCACCCCAGCAGCGACACGAAATTGTTGATGGCTTCGGGCAGGTAGCCGTTCTTGCGGAAATCCCAGACCTCGATCTCGGGCAGGGAGATCTTGAGCAGCGCGGCGAGCTTCTCGGCGGTGTCAAGGCTGTCGTTCTCACCCGCGAGGAACGACGCGAGAGCCGCCGGCTCGATCGACGCCGGACCCGAGCCCGAGCGAAGGTCCGGGTTGCCTTTCGTGATCGCGTCCTTCGCCGCTTTGCGGGCCGCCTTCGCCTTGTCGCGCTTGCTCATCTTCGTTCCGTCGGTGTTGAAGATGAGAGGCATGTGCCCGTACACGGGCACGCGGAAGCCCAAGGCTTTCTGCAGCGCCACGTGCCGCGGGGTGTTCGCCAGATGTTCCTGCGCCCGGAGCACATGCGTCACGCCCATCAGCTCATCATCGATCACCACGGCGAAGTGGTACGTCGGGAAGCCGTCGGCCTTGCGGATGACGAAGTCGTCGAGCTCGCCGGGGGCGATCTTGACATCCCCGAGCACCTCATCGGGCACCACGATCTCCTCGTGGGGCGCCGCGAACCGGATCACGTGGCGATCTCCCCGCTGAGCCCGCTCCCACCGGTCCTTCAGGCCTTCGTTGAAGACACCGAACTGGACATCCGCCGGACGGGCGTAGCGATAGGTCTGCTTGGCGGCGACCGCCGCCTTGCGGGCGGCCTCGGTCTCCTCGTTGGTCTCGAAGGCGGGATACGCACGCCCGGCCTTGACAAGCCGTTCGATGTACTGGTTGTAGATCGCGACGCGACGCGCCTGGAAGTATGTGCCGACGCGTCCGTCGGGCCAGTCGCGCTCCCCGATGGAGCCGTCGGGCTTGAGGAACGGCCCCAGATCGTTCTCGATCCCCAGCCACGCCAGGTCCGACAGGATGCCCCGCGCCGATTCGAGGCTGCTGCGTGCGGCGTCGGTGTCCTCGATGCGGATCATGAACTTGCCGCCGTTTCGCCTCGCAAAGGCCCAGCAGAACAGGGCGGTTCTCGCCCCGCCGATGTGCAGGTGCCCGGTTGGGCTCGGCGCGAATCGCGTCACGACATCGCCGTTGGGGCCGCCCTGGGATGCGTTCTGGAGGCTCTGGGTCGTCATAGACGCAGAGGGTAGGAATCCCCCCGGGGGTCGAAACGCCGGGCCACGGATTCCGATGGATCGCTACGCTCACCCGCTTCAGGAGCCCCGCATGACCCCATCGCCAGCCCACACGTCTGACACCCCGCCCGCCCTCGGGCAGTCGAGGCTCGACTCGGTCGACGTGCTCCGGGGGTTCGCCCTGCTGGGCATTCTTCTGATGAACATCTCGGCGTTCGCGCTGCCCAGCGCGAGCTACACCAACCCGCTCGCCCCGGGTGCCGCCCCCTTCGCCGGCCCCTTCGAGGGCGCCAACAAGACCGCCTGGTTTCTCTGCCACCTGCTGGCGGAACAGAAGATGATGGCGATATTCTCGATGCTCTTCGGGGCGGGGCTCGCGCTCATGGGCGAACGCCGAACCGACGAGCAAGGCCGTCCCCTGCCGTTCGCCGCCCTCTACTACAGGCGTCTGGCGTTCCTCTTCGCCGTGGGCTTCGTGCACGCGTTCGCGATCTGGTACGGCGACATCCTGATGTCCTACGCCCTCTGCGGTTTGCTCCTCTATCCGCTCCGCCGACTCCGCGCGGGGTGGCTTCTGGCGATCGGCGCAGTCGTCTTTCTCGTCGCGGTCGTCATCGGGATCGGGTTCGGCGCCATTCTCGGCTTCTTCGAGCGGGCGGCGGCCGAGGCCCAGGCCGCCAAGGACGCAGGGCAGACACTCAGCAACGAGCAGGAGCAAGTTCTCAAGGGTTGGGCCGACGCGCAGACCAACATGAACCCCGACGTCGCCACGATCACGCAGACGATCGAGGGGGTCCGCTCGGGGCTGGTGGGCACGCTGCGCTACAACCTCGAGAACGCGGTGTTCCTGCAGATCTTCTTGTTCCCGATCTGGACGCTCTGGCGCGGGCTTGGGCTGATGCTCATCGGAATGGGCTTGATGAAGCTCGGCCTGTTCGGCGCCGCTTGGTCCTCGCGAACCTATGCCCTCATCGCTGTGCTGGGGTACGCCATCGGAATCCCCATCCTCCTGATCGGCGCCCAGCGGCTGATCGACCGGGAGTTTGCCATTTCCGCCGTCTTCGGGATTGAGGGGCAGATCAACTACGTCTTCAGCCTGCTGATCGCCCTTGCCCACACCTCCGTGGTGATGCTCGTGTGCAAGTTCGGCGTCGCACGCCCGCTGCAACACGCCCTCGCCGCCGTCGGGCGCATGGCCTTGACCAACTACCTGCTGACCTCCGTGCTCATGATGGCCTGCTTCTCCGGATGGGGCCTGGCGCTCTTCGGGCGGTTCGAACGGGCCGAGATGTACTGGTTCGTGCTCGGCGTCTGGATCGTGCTGCTCGTCTGGAGCCCGCTGTGGCTCTCGCGGTTCAGGTTCGGCCCGGTGGAGTGGCTCTGGCGCAGCTGGACATACGCCCGCTGGCAGCCGCTGCGTGCTTCCGACACGCCCCGGCAGGTCTGAATGCCCTTCTCGGGGGATCACTTGTTGACTCTCTTGGAATCCGGATTCCCCGCGCAGTAGACTGCATCGGAAGTCCGGGCGCACGACCCAATGGGGCCGCCCGGCCCGGGCTCGAAACACACCCATGCGCGGGCCGCCCGCGCCAGGAAGGAGTCGGTGTCCGATGCCTGTACAGAACCCCGCGAATGTTCGCAACATCTGTCTTTGCGGCGGCGGTGGAGCCGGCAAGACCTCCATGACCGAGCGCCTCCTCTTCGCCGCCGGGGCGATCAAGAGGCTTGGGACGATCGCCGAGGGAAACACCACCGCGGACTTCACCGAGGAAGAACGCCACCACAAGCACTCGCTCCAGCCCGCGTTCGTTCACTTTGATCACGAGGGACACGACGTCCACCTGATCGACACGCCGGGGCTCATCGATTTCATCGGGCACGCCATCGCGTGCTTCCCCGCGGCCGAGACGATCGTGGTCGCGGTCGACGCCGTCAAGGGCATCGACTCGGTCACGCGCAAGCTCATGGCCGTCGCCGAGCAGCGCAAGATCCCTCGCATGCTGGTGATCAACAAGATCGACGAGCCCAACGCCGATCTGCCCGGGCTCGTCGCCGCCCTGCGCGAGTCGTTCGGCAGCATCTGCCTGCCGATCAATCTCCCCACCGCCGGGGCCACCAAGGTCATCAACGTCTTCGAGCACGACGGCAACGACTCGGCCGGGGACACCACCGACTTCTCCTCGGTGCACGAAGCGCACAAGCAGATCGTCGAGCAGGTCATTGAAGTCGACGATGAACTGACGATGGAGTATCTCGAGAAGGGCGAGGGCGCCGGCTTCGATCCCGCCAAGCTCCACGCCGCCTTCGAGAAGGCTCTCGAACAGGCGCATCTGGTCCCCATCTGCTTCTGCTCCGCCAAGACCGGCGCGGGCATCGATGATCTTCTCCACGTCTTCGCCAGCCTCTGCCCGAGCCCCGTCGAAGTCAATCCGCCTGAGTTCGTGCGCCGAGAAACGCCCGACGGTCCTGAGGTCGAGTGGCACGCCAAGCCCGATCCCGCGGCCCCGCTGATCGCCCATGTCTTCAAGGTCATGACCGACCCCTTCGTCGGCAAGCTCGGCGTTTTCCGTGTGCACCAGGGCACGCTCAAGACCAAGCAGGACGTGCTCATCGATGAGAACAAGAAGCCCGTCCGCATCTCCCACCTTTTCAAGCTCCAGGGCAAGGAGCACGTCGAGGTGCACGAGGTGGGCCCGGGCGAGATCGCCGCGGTCAGCAAGGTCGACGATCTCCATTTCAACTGCGTCCTTCACGACAGTCACGACTACGACAGCGTGCATCTGGACCCGCTCCCGCTTCCCAAGCCTCTGTACGGGCTGGCGATCCAGCTGAAGAACCACGCCGACGAAACCAAGTTCTCGACCCTGGCGCACCGGCTCACACTCGAGGATCCGTACCTGGCGGTCGAGCGCATCGCCGCCACGGGGCAGACCGTGCTCCGCGGGCTGGGCGAACTGCACCTCCGCGTGGTGCTCGAGAAGTTCAAGCACGCCGGGATCGATCTTTCGACCAGCACCCCGAAGGTCGCGTACAAGGAGACGATCTCCGCCAAGGCCGACGGGCACCACCGCCACAAGAAGCAGACCGGCGGCTCGGGGCAGTTCGGCGAGGTCTACCTGCGCATCGAACCCCTGCCCGCGGACCACCCCGATGGCTTCGAGTTCGTTTCCGAGGTCGTCGGGGGCACGGTCCCGAGGCAATACTGGCCCGCCGTCGAAAAAGGAATCCGTCAGGTGCTGCAGGAGGGGGCGTTCGCCGGGTATCCGATGTCGGGCGTGCGCTGCGCACTCTTCGACGGGAAGTACCACGACGTGGACAGCAAGGAGATCGCCTTCATCACCGCCGGCCGCCGGGCCTTCATCGACGCGGTCCTCAAGGCCAGGCCCAAACTGCTCGAGCCCTTTGTCAACATCGAAGTCAGCGCTCCCGCCCGCTACATGGGCGACATCGCCGGGCATCTCTCGACCAAGCGGGGCAGGGTTCAGGACAGCCAGGTCGTCGCCGGCGACGTCTGCCTCGTCAAGGCGACAGCCCCCCTCGCCGAACTGCAGAACTACACCAACGAACTCAAGAGCATGACCGGCGGCGCGGGCACCTTCACCATGGACTACAGCCACGACGAGCCGACACCCCCGCAGGTGCAGGCCGCCGTGATCGCTGCCTACAAGCCGCACGCCCACGAAGACTGACCGTTCCACCGAAACCACGACGCCCGCGCCGGACACGGCCCGGGCGTCATTCCTCCGATGGTGTGCTCGCGATCATGAATCCCAGCCACGCCGCATCCAAGCGATCCGCTCGCCGTTCCAGAATCTGGCTCCGCGCGTTGATTCTCGGGATGTTGTTCACGGCCGCCGGGCTCTGGGTGCCCCCGCTGGTCGCCTGGATCAGGCCGCCCGCCCCTCCCCCCAAAGGCCCCGGGCTGTACTCATCGCACGGGCTCAACATTGACGCCCGCGACTACGCCGGATTCCTCACGATCCTCGGATATCACCGTCTCCAGATCAGCCCCATCCGCGGGAGCATGGTCTTCGGGCCGAACACGACCGACCCCGAACTCATGGCGCTGGCGGATCTCGTCCGGCGCATCGACCGTGACGCCATCGGGCCTTTCGCCGGCGATCCCTTCGCCCGCCCGGGTCTCGTCGTCCATGTTCACCGCGCGGGCTTTCCCTTCCGCGCGGTCGAGGCCTGGTTCGCCGAGATCCACGATTCATCGGGAGTTCGCACGCTGCCCGTCGAAGGCGGCCTCACCCTGCCACGGAACCCGCGCGTCGCGGCACCGACCGCGATCCTCCCGCTGCGTCCTTTGCTGCTCCCCTTGGCCATGAATCTGGCCGTCTGGGCTCTGGTTGCAGCGCTCGCTCTTGCCCTCTCCAAGGCCCTTTCCCGTCGAAAGGCCGGGCGTCTGGGGCTGTGCACGGCCTGCGGGTACCCCAAGGCCGGCATTCCCGCCGGCGTGTGCACAGAATGCGGCCTGCCGTACGCCATTTGAGTCCGGTACACTCCCACCATCGCATGACGGTGCAGTGCTCTCCAACCCTCTTTGCACGCGAGGTCCCCATGTCCAGCGGCCGATCCCCGTTCCCCCTCGTTCTGCTCATGCTCTGTCTGGTCGGCCTGGCCGCCGGTTTGTTCTGGTGGGTCAACACGCTCAACAGCACGGTGGCGATGGGCACCCCCACCGCCGCACGCACCTCGCTCCACGAGGCCGCCCGCACCGGAAGCACCGCCGCCATCGAGACCTCGCTCAAGGCCGGCGGCGCCGTCGACGGTCGGCTCGAAGGCGTCCCCGGCGAGAAGCCCGGGACCACGCCGCTGATGCTCGCGGCCCAGTTCGGACACCTCCCCGCCGTGGAATCGCTGATCACCGCCGGAGCCAAGGTCGACGCCACCACCCGTGACGGCTGGACCGCCCTCATGTTCGCCTCCGCCGCCGGGCGAGACACGACGGTCGAGCGGCTGCTCGATTCCGGAGCCGCCATCAACGCCCGCTCCCTCGAGGGGTGGACCGCGCTCATGCTCGCCTCCGCCCGCGGCTCGGCCGCCACCGTGCAAACCCTGATCTCCAAGGGAGCCGACACCACGTTCCGCAACAAGTGGGGCCAGAACGCGACCATGCTCGCCGCTCGCTCGGGTGATGCCGAGAAGCTCCGCGCGATCCTTGTCACGAGCCCCGACCTCAATGTCGCCGACAACGACGGACACACCGCCCTCACCGCCGCCGCCGAGGCCGACGCCCCCGCCGAGGTCGTCTCCATGCTCATCGCCGCCCGCGCCGACGTGAACCGCGCCGACTCCTCCGGCGTCACGCCGCTGATGCGAGCCGCCGACCGCGGCAACGCCGACCTTGCACGCCTTCTCCTCGCCGCCGGCGCCAAGACCGATCTCAAGGACGCCAACGGACAAACCGCCCTCGATTGGGCCAACCTCCGCGGCGACGACGCCGGCAAGGCCGTCGCTCAGCTTCTCACCACCAAGTAACACCCAATCGAGTCCCTCGCCAACCCCCCACTCGCGGGCCCGCGCCACCTTCCGTCCGATCCGGTCCGAGAACGACTTTCCTTCCGACCACTCACCCCCGCGTTGGCGACGCGCCGATCGTTGTGGCACCTTTCAGGGTGACCATGAACATCATCGGCACACAGACAGGACTCCCCGCCGCTCACCTCCGGCTCGCCGACTCGACCCCGGCGCCCCACTTCGGCGATCAGGCTTCGGGCCAGGCCCAGGGTCAGGCCGCCCGCCCGGCCCCCGCGGCTGCCCTCCCCAACGCCGCGCGCCGAGCGCTGGTCGCGACCAAGGTCGCCGCCAACCCCGCGGAAGACGCCTCTCCGCAGACGCCCGCCAGCTCGTTGCCCTTCTACCGCCACCCCGCCGACCGCAACGCGGCCGCCACCGCGATCCACGCCGGCCGAACGCTCGACCTCGAGGCCTGAGCCCCACCCCTTCGCCCCCCACTTCATCCGCCACCGTACACTCCGCCCTCGCACGGACGCGAAGGAGCAACGATGATCTGGTGGCACGCTGTTCTACTCGGGCTGGTTGAGGGCATCACGGAGTTTCTCCCCGTCTCCTCCACCGGGCACCTCATTCTCACCGCCGCGATCCTCGGCCTCGATACCCCCGAATACAAACGCTCCGTCGATGACTTCAACGTCATCATCCAGGGCGGCGCCATCCTCGCCGTCCTCGGCCTCTACTGGCCCAGGGTTCTTCAGATGCTCCGAGGCCTTCTCGGCAGAGACCCCGCCGGCTTTGCTCTCCTCCTCAACCTCTTCATCGCCTTCCTCCCCGCCGCCGTGCTCGGCCTGCTGCTGAACAAGCACATCAAGCAACACCTCTTCCACCCCACCCCCGTCGTCCTCGCCCTCGCGCTCGGCGGCATGTTCATGATCTACCTCGATCTGCGCCGCACAGGCCGGCTCGCACTTTCGCCCTATTCCGCCAAGGACATCACCGACCTCTCCCCGCTCGACGCACTCAAGATCGGGCTCCTCCAGTGCGTCGCCATGTGGCCCGGGACAAGCCGCTCCATGATGACCATCTCCGGCGGCGTCCTCGTCGGGCTCAAGCCCGCCGCCGCCGCAGAGTTCTCCTTCCTCCTCGGGCTACCCACGCTCGGCGCAGCCTGCCTCTACGTCCTCGCCAATACCCTCCACCACAGCCATCGCGACGGCGTCCCCAACGTCTTCGAGGATCTCGGATACGCCAACGCCCTCATCGGCATCGTCATCGCCGCTCTTTCCGCCGCGCTCGCCGTACGCTGGCTCGTCGGGTTCCTCAACCGCCACGGGCTGGTCGCTTTCGGCATCTACCGACTCGTCCTTGCCGCCGTGCTTGCCGCGCTCGCAGCCTCCGGGTACCTCACCATCGCCCCCTCGACCTGAGATTCCGTCATGGACACCAGTTTCCCCAAGGACAAAATCAATGTCCTGCTTCTCGAGTCGATCCACCAGGCCGCCTCGACCGCGTTCCAGGACGACGGCTTCTCCGTTCGCTCGCTCCCCGCAAGCCCATCTCCCGACGAACTGCGAACCCTTCTCGCGTCAACGCACATTCTCGGCATCCGCTCCAAGACCTCCCTCACCGCCGATCTCCTCGCCGCCGCTCCCAGGCTCCTCTGCGTCGGCTGCTTCTGCATCGGGACCGATCAGGTCGATCTCCCCGCCGCCGCCTCGCGAGGAATCCCCGTCTTCAACTCGCCCTTCTGCAACACACGCTCCGTCGCCGAACTCACCATCGCCGAGATCATCGCTCTCTCCCGGCGGCTGTTCCCCAAGTCCACCGCCATGCACGCCGGCGCCTGGGACAAATCCGCCGCCGGATGCCACGAAGTCCGCGGCAAGACCCTCGGGCTCGTGGGTTACGGGCACATCGGCTCCCAGGTTTCCGTGCTCGCCGAATCGCTCGGGCTGCGTGTTCTCTACCACGACGTCGTGCCCAAGCTCCCGCTCGGCAATGCCCGGCAAGTCCGCTCGCTCGCCGAGCTGCTCGCCCAGTCCGATTTCGTCTCGCTCCACGTCCCCGCCACTCCCGAGACCGAAGGCCTCATCTCCGCGAACCAGATCCGCCAGATGAAGCAGGGCTCCTTCCTCATCAACAACGCCCGCGGCTCGTGCGTCGAGATCCCCGCACTCGCCGACGCCCTCCGCTCCGGAAAGCTCGCCGGAGCCGCTCTCGACGTCTTTCCCCACGAGCCCAGCGGGAAGGACGAGCCCTTCCGCTCCGAACTGCTCGGCCTGCCCAACGTCATCCTCACGCCGCACATCGGCGGCTCCACCGCAGAGGCACAGCAGGCCATCGCGGAGGACGTCGCCCGCAAGCTCCTCACGTTCGTGAACCGCGGCTCCACCACCGGGTCCGTCAATACCCCGCAGGTCGAACTGCCCGATCAGCCGGGCGATCGAAAGTCCCACCGCATTCTTCACTTCCACCGTAACGTGCCCGGCGTGCTCTCGAAGATGCACGGGCTGATCGCCACGCTCGGCGCGAACATCTCCGCCGAGTATCTGCGCACCACGCACGACTTGGGCTACGTCGTGCTCGATGTCGACCCGACCGACGCCGAGCCGATCCTTCAGGGGCTCAAGGCCGTGCCCGAGACGATCCGCGTCCGCGTGCTGTGGTAAGACCCCGCCTCCCTGGCCGAAGCTCGGAAGGCTCACGACGCCACGACCGAGCCATCCAAAAAGAACACCGCGGGCCCGAAAGCCCGCGGTGGTTCAGTTCAGTCTCTCGACCGACGCCGGATTAGCGGCGACGACGGAGGGCCACCAGGCCGCCCATGCCCATGAGGGCGAGCGAACCGGGGGTCGGGACGGTGATGATGATGCCGCCCGTGACCTTCTTCTCGATGAAGGCGACGCCGTTCGGACCAGCGATCGCGATCAGGTTGTTGTTGAGAACGACCTGAATCTTCGTCCACTTCGGGGGCTGGTTCTCGAGGTTCGACACGGACGTCTGAGCCGTCCAGTTGCCGAAGCCCGCGACCGAGTTGTCGTACGTCGCGTTGTCAGAGGCGACGCGGAACGTGTTGAGGTCGGTCACGAACATGCCCATGTTGGCGATCACGCGGCCGCCGCCGGTGTTGCCGTAGTCACCCACCTCGCGGATGGTGATCTGGCTGAACTCGAAACCGGCGTTCGCGTCGAGCGTGAACGACAGACGGTCGGACTTCGTGCCCGTCCCACCGTTGCTCGCCTCAGCGCGGAAGTTGCTGGGGAAGAACACGAACGAGTCGCCGCCCACGAGCGTCGGGGATCCGAAGAACCCGTTGTCGGAGCCGCCGTTCGACCACGTGAAGAACGAGCCCGCGCCGTTCGGATTGCTCCACGGCACGAACGCGTTCGCGGAACCGGCCAAACCGGCCACGAGGCCAGCAGCCAAAATCATTCCAGTCTTCTTCATATTCATCCTCTCCTTCGATCTCTCAGTGTTCTCTCAACTGCCGGCGGCTCCGGCCTTGGCGACACCCCGCCATACGACTACGCACCTTGTCCGCCTGCAGTTCCTCTCTGGTCAGTATATCCCGGCACCCATCGCACACAACCCCAATCCGCTACTTTCGTTGCGATTTCGGAGTTTGTGGACTACCGAACATACCCTTACCGACGACGACGACCAGCAACCATCAGACCCAGGCCCATCAGCCCAAGGCTGCCGGGGGACGGGATGATCTGGATGCCGACCGCCGAACCGAAGACCTTCTTCTCGATGAACGCGACCGAGCCGTCGGCCGCCGTGATCGCCACGAGGTTGTTGTTCAGGACGATCCGCAGACGCGTCGCGTTCTGCGTCGCCACATCGACCAACGCATTACCCTGCCAGTTCCCAAACCCGCTCGTGATCGGGCTGCCGGGCGTCGTCACCAGGTCGTTCATCTCGACCTGCGCCGTGTCCAGGTTGGTCACGAACAGCGTGCCCGCCGCCGTCACCGAGCCCGTGCCGACGATGCCGTAGTCACCGAACTCCGTCACACGGATGTCCGTGAACGAGAACCCGGCGTGAGCAATCACCTCGAACTCGAGGCGGTCGTACGCGGAGCCAGCCACGCCGTTGATGCTCTCAGCACGGAAGTTGGAGGGGAAGAACACGAACGTGTCCCCGCCCACCAGCGTCGGGCTGCCGAACAGGCCCGTGTCGGACCCGCCGTTCTGCCACGAGAAGTACGAAGCGCTCCCGTTGGCATTAACCCACGGAATGAACGCCATCGCCTGCGAGGCAACGGCCAGACCAGCGAACGCAGCAACAACTTTGGAAACCATGTCTTGTCTCTCCCTCAGAACAACTCGGTTCTTCCTCGCGTGGACGCGTCAAGCTGGCGGAAACAGCCCGACGCCGCGAGGAACTCCTCTCTCTCAGGCCAGCAGTGTACTTGCGTTTCGCGTGCTCGCAACCCAAAGACCACTTTTTGATGATTTTTTTTGCTCTGGCGACGACCCACAGGTCATTGTGCCCTTCGAACGCGGGTCGATAATGCTCCGAGCGCGGGGTTCGATCGCAGCAAAGTCCTATAATGTTTGAGCCAGAACGAAAGAAGAGGGCCGGAAGACCCGGCCCTCTCCAAGGGTGCATTGAGTTCGTCGATCTCGCTCAGCGGCGACGACGGAACATCATCATCCCGCCGAGACCAACCAGGGCGATGCTGCCCGGGGCCGGAACGATCTGGATCGAGATGCCCGACCCGAAGACCTTCTTCTCGATGTAGGCGACGCCGCCCTGGCCGCTGATGGCGATCAGGTCGTTGTCAACGATGACCTTCACGCGGCTCCAGCCGACGAGCTCAACCGCCGCGTCGCCTCGCCAGTTGCCGAAGCCCTCTTCCGTGATCGGCGAGCCGGGCTGCGTCACGATGGCGTTGGTCGCCACGTCGAAGTTGTCGAGGTTCGTCACGATCAGCGAACCACCGGCGGAGACGCTGCTCCCCTCGCCGATCACGCCGTAGTCGCCGAACTCGCTGATGCGGATGTTCGTGATGTTAAAGCCCGGAGCCGCGTACAGCTCGAACTCGAGACGGTCTTCAACGAGGTTCGACCCGCCGCCCACGCTCTGAGCGCGGAACCCGCTGGGGAAGAACACAAACGTGTCGCCGTTCACCAGCGTGGGGCTGCCGAACAGGCCGTTCCGCGAGCCACCGTTGGCCCACTGGAAGTTGGTGCCGGAGCCGTTGGGGTTGCTCCACGGCACGAAGGCCATCGCGGAACCAGCCGACGCGAGCACCGCAGCGGCCGCAGCAATACGAATGAAACCGGTCTGCATAACTCAATACCTCCCTCTCTAGGTCAATGCGAACACTCTGCCGGGTCGAATAGGCCACACGTTTGCCGGTCGTGCCACCCCGAGTGCACGGAATCCTGCAAAAAGTCGCGTTCCATCCGCTCCAAACGAGGTCTTCTCGGACGCGGCCTTCAGTCGCTTTGGGACGTGCAGCGTCCGATCCGCCGGCACCGACGCCCGGCAGAGCCACAAGCCGTTTCACTGAAAGTACTTACCGACCTGCCGGGGCTCCGCCCTTCCGCGGGTCCGACGCGGCCTCCAGAACACCGGTTTCCGGATCTCGGCGAACCACCTGGACGTTGCCAACCTGCCCCGTCTTTGCGGGGTTCTGACCCCTCGCCCGAAGCGACTCGAGAACCGCGGCGCCGTCCAGTCCACGTTCAAGGTCCAGACGTTCCGGACGCCACTGGTGATGAAACCGGGGGGTGCCCACGGCGTCTGCGCAAGATTGATTCCAGACCACCATTTTGAGTATCGACTGCAGTGTGCCCGAGATGATCCGGGGGCCGCCCGACGCGCCGGCGACGATCTCGGGCCGATCACCGGGACCGGTGACGATGGTCGGAGTCATGCTCGACAGGGGCCGCTTCCCCGGTGCGGGCAGGTTGGCGTCGGCCTGGGTGAGTCCGAAGGCGTTGGCGACCCCGGGTCGGGTGAGGAAGTCGTCCATCTCGTTGTTGAGGACGAATCCGAATTCGGGGACCTCGAGCCAGGACCCGTAGACGAGGTTGATGGTTTCTGTGCACGCGACGGCCGAACCGTGGCGATCGATGACGCTGAGGTGACTGGTGCCATGGTCCTCGGGGGCGATCGCGTCGGCCCGTCCGTCGGAGAGGCCGTACGCCTCGGTGGGGAGTACGGCATCGGGGCGCACCGCGGCGGCTCGCCTCGCGAATTCGCGCGGGTCGAGCAGGCGAGCAATGGGCACGGGGACAAACTCGGGATCGGCGAGGAATCGTGCACGATCGGCGAAGCTGTGCTTCCAGACCTCGGCGAGGGTGTGCAGGGTTGCGGGATCATCGAACGTTGGGCCGAGCAGGTCTGGTTTTGCGTCGAGCGTGCCGAGCACCTGCGCGACGACGATCCCGCCGGAGGAGGGCGGGGGCATCGTGTAGAGACGTTTGCCGCGGAAAGAGACGGTGATCGGGGGCGTCTCGCGAACGGCGTATGTGCGAAGATCGTCGAGGGTGAGCAGCCCGCCGTCGGCGGCGACGGCCCGCACGATCGCCCGGGCGATGTCGCCGGTGTAGAACGCGTCCGCGCCCTGTTCGCTGATCAGTCGCAGCGCACGGGCCTGCTCGGGCAAGCGGATCCGGTCGCCCACGGCGACGAGACCTCGCCGCGTGAAGCGCTCCCAGACGAGGGGAAATCGCTGTTGAAGGCCGGGGTTCCTTCGAAACTCCGGGAGCACATCGTCCTTGGCGGCGCGGACAAAGGCCTCGTCGGCTTCGAAGCCCTGCTCCGCGAGACGGATTGCGGGCGCCAGAACATCACGGGGCGAGAGGGTTCCGTATCGCTCGAGCGCGAAGAGCAAGCCCCGCACCGTGCCCGGGGTGGCGACGGCCGCCCCGCCGAAGCGGCTTGGATCGGGCGTGACGCCCTTGGCATCCAGCGCGGTGTAGGTGTCTGGGCGGACGGCCGCGGGCGCGGTTTCTCGGTAATTGATCGCGGTGGTGATGGTCCCTCGCTTTGGGTCGTCGCGCAGTGCGATGATCATGAACCCGCCGCCCCCGATGCCGCAGGAGAAGGGTCGCACGACCGAGAGAGCGAAACTGGTGGCGACGGCAGCGTCGACGGCGTTTCCCCCCTTGGCGAGGATCTCGGCACCGGCGGCGGAGGCGAGGGGGTGGTCGGCGGCGACGGCCTCGCGGGCGAAGGTCGCGGCGAAGGAGGGGGCCGGGCGGGGCGGCTCGCTCGGCGTGGAGGGGGAGCAGCCGGCGAGAGTGGCGATCAGAACGAGGGCGGCGAGGGAGCGCATGCGGGCAGCCTACTCGGGCCCGGACGCGGAAACGGCGTGTGGGGGTTGGAGCGGGGGCCGCCGTCCGGTATTCTGGCGGATCCCCGCCCGGTGCTCGTCCGAGACACGGGGGAGATGGAGCCAGGACCGATGATCTCACGCATGAACGTTCGCACGACCATGTCTCTTGCCGGTGCGCTGGCGGCGATCGCCTCGCCGTGCTCGATCGCGGGGCAGCCTGAACCCGCCCCCGGGGCGGAGCCGGTCGTTCGGTACGACGGTCACCAGGTGGTCCGGGTGACGGTCAGCACGCCCGCGCAGTTGATGAGGCTCAGCGGGGTGGCGGAATCGTTCTGGTCGCACCGCATCGGCCTGGGCGAGCAGGACGTGCAGATCCGCCGGGAGGCGGCGGACGTGCTTCGGGCGGTCGGCCTTGAGCCTCGCGTGCTCATCGAGGATGTGCAGACGCTGATCGACGCGGAGCGAGCGCAGATCGAAGCGTCTCGCGAAGTCCGAGGTTCGTGGTTCGCGACGTACCGCACGCTGCCCGAGATCAACGCGTACATGTCGACGCTCGCGACGTCGGCGGGCCCGGCGGTGGCGACGTGGGAGGTGTGCGCGACGTCGATCGAAGGTCGGGAGATCCGGGCGTTGCGGCTTTCCGCGCCCGACCTGCCCGGGAATCCGCGATCGTCTCGCCCCCAGGTGGTGTTCAACGGCGGGCAGCACGCGCGGGAGTGGGTCAGCCCGATGACGCTGGTGTTCATCGCGGATCGCCTTGTGGCGGGGTACCAGTCGGAGGACGCGCGGATCCGCGCTCTGCTCGAACAGGCCGAGATCGTGCTGATCCCGGTCGTGAACCCAGACGGGTACCTCTACTCCTGGTCCACGCAAAGACTCTGGCGGAAGAACCGTCGCAACAACGGGAACGGGACGTTCGGCGTCGATCTGAACCGCAACTGGGGCGTGGGCTGGGGCGGGAACGACGGATCGAGCGGGAACACCTCGAGCGACACCTACCGGGGCACCGCGCCCTTCAGCGAGCCGGAGACAGCGGGTCTGCGTGACTACATGACCGCGCTCGGGCGTGTCGAGGGGCACATCGACTTCCACAGCTACAGCCAGTTGATTCTCTCGCCCTGGGGATACACCACGCAGCTGCCCCCGGACGCGCTGCTGTTCGACTCGATCAACGCGGAGCTGGAGGCGGTGGTCGAGGGGGTCAACGGATTCAACTACACCGCCGGGCCCACGGCGACGACGATCTACATCGCCAGCGGGGGCTCGAGCGATTGGTCGTACGGGCAACTGGGCGCGCTGGGGTATGCGATCGAACTACGCGACGAAGGGCAGTTCGGGTTCGTGCTGCCGGCGGATCAGATCATCCCGACGGCGGAAGAGAACACGGCTCTGGCGCTGCGGTTTGCCGAGATCGCCTCGACCGGGCTCAGAATCACGCCGGTCGGCAGCTTGCCCGTGACGGTGCCGGCGGGGCAAACAACGACGATCGACTTCACCTTCTCGGATGGCGCGGGCGTTCTGGACGTGCTCTCGCCGGAGCTGCTCGTGCGGGTGCTGCCCGGCGGCTCGCCGAGCGTCGTGCCGATGACTCTCGTGAGCGGACGGACGTACCGGGCGACGCTTCCCGCCGCATCATGCGGGCGGACGATCGAGTATTCGGTGCGCGGGCGCACGACCAGCGGCCGTGTGACGACCTATCCCTCGCTGGGCGTGCTGAACGCGACGTCGTCGAGCCCGGCGGTCGTTCAGTTTGACGATCCGTGCGAGGCGGTCGGGGGGTGGGTCGTTGGCGCGGCGGGAGACAACGCAACGACCGGGATCTGGGGCAACATGGACCCGCAGGCGACGGCGGCGCAGCCCGAGAACGACCGGACGCCCACGGGGACGCGTTGCTGGGTGACCGACGGACGGGCCGGGACCGGCGTGGGAACCTACGACGTGGACGGGGGCACGACCACGCTCACCTCGCCCGCGATGGACGCGCGCACGCCGGCGGGCTTCGTGGGCGACGCGTACGTGTCGTACTGGGTGTGGTACTCCAACAACCAGGGCGCGAACCCCAACTCCAACAGCATGCCCGTCCTCATCTCCGGGGATAACGGCGCGACGTGGAGGACGCTCGAGACGATCTCTGCATCGACCAACGCGTGGGCGTACCGCGAGTTCCGCGTCGCGGACTTCGTGACGCCCGGCTCGCAGGTTCGGCTGCGTTTCCAGGCGCGGGACCTGACGGGCGCGGTCGTCGAGGCTGCGGTCGATGACGTGCGTGTCGAGGTGCGCGGATGCGCGAGCAACCCGGCGGACTTCGACGGCGACGGGTTCGTCGACTTCTTCGACTTCGACGCGTACGTGCAGTGCTTCGAGGGGGGCGCGTGCCCGCCCGGGAAGTCCGCGGACTTCGACGGCGATGGGTTCGTGGACTTCTTCGACTTCGACGCGTTCGTGGCCGCGTTCGAGAACGGGTAACGTCGACCGATCAGTAGGAGCGGTTGTTGCGGGCGTTCTGGTCGCCCAGCACCGCGCCGCCAATCGCGCCGCCGATGGCGCCGATCGCGGCGCCCTTGCCCATGTCCCCGAAGACGCTGCCGATGCCCATGCCCGCCAGCGCGCCCAGCGCACCGCCGGAAAGAGCCCCTTCGCCCGCGTTGTTGCATCCGCCCAGGACCGCGGCGGAGGAAAGGACGCCAAGGACCGCGAGAAGCTTGCGACGACGAACGTTGGTGTTCATGTGTCTACCCCTGCTGCTGCCGCCCCCCGGCCGACGGAGGGCGAGCGAGTTAGTAGATACTACCCGCATAGAAGAGTTCGGTTCCAGAGGCCGACCGGCTTCACTCGCAAGGGTGAAAATCGGGGATCGAGCGATACCTCTAAATGGGGATTTTGGCGACCTTGAGGGGGTGTCAGACTGCGGGAATCCACTAGTTCCAGTGGCATCCTTTGGGGAGGTCGTCGTGCCGCTGGCGTTCGGCGTTGGTGATGAGGCGTTCGAGGTGGGCGATCTCGTCACCGATGATCTCGGCGCGTGCGCCGGCGTCGCCTTCGGCGAGGAGTCGGTAGCGGATGTGCTGATCGTCGACGACGGACATGGTGAGCAGTTCGAGAAGGGCGGCGGTCGGGAAGTGCTCACGCTGCGCGAGTTCGCGGAGCGTTTCAGCGACGCGCAGGCGGCGGAGAGGTCCGTCGGCGAGCGAGGCCTCCACGTGCGCCCGCATCGCCAAGAGCCGTTCATCGTCGTCGGGCGCGGCGGCGGCGGGGACGCCGATGGGCTCGAGCATCGCCTGGCGGTAGAGGGTCTCTTCGTCGGCGGGGAGTTCGTCGACGATGCGTGCACGGCAGACGCCCTGCACGAGCACGTTGTACCGCCCGTCGGGGAGGCGTTCGTGCTGGACGATCTGCGCGACGCAGACGGCGGGCTTGAGCGGGGGGCGGCCGTGGTATTCGAGCTTCCAACGCGAGCCCTTGAAGACGGCGGAGGCGAACTGGCCCGCGCCGTCGAGGGCGCGGTCGATCATCTGGCGGTAGCGGGGCTCGAAGATGTGCAGGGGCTGAACCTGTTGCGGGAGCAGCAGGACGGTATCGAGGGGGAAGAGCGGCATGGGCCGCCCGAAGTTGACGGAGATGGTGGTCTCCTCGGACATGCGTGGAGTATACGAAGGGTGCACCGGCGGGGTCCCTGTTTCGGTAGAATGCGGCGGACAAGGGAGGCACCCATGGCACGTCGCGGCTTCACACTGATCGAGTTGCTGTTTCTCCTGCTGATCCTGGGGCTGCTGGGAGGGCTGATGCTGCCCTCGCTGGGGCGGGCGAGGTCGAGCGCGCGGCAGATCAAGGATGCGACGCAGATCCGGGGCATTCATCAGGGGCTCATTCTGTTCGCGCAGAACAACAACGATCTGTACCCGCTGCCGAGCGTGCTCGACAAGGCGAACGCGACTGTGGACGTGGGCGTGGACACGGGGCTGAAGGACAACCCGAAGAACGTGATCTCGATCCTGAACTACAGCGGGTTCATTTCGCCCGAGCTGACGCTGAGCCCGGCGGAGAGCAACGCGGACTTCGGGGTGGATGCGGATTACTCGTACAGCGAGCCGAGGACGGCGAAGGATCCGAAGATGGCGTTGTGGGACCCATCGTTCAAGGGCCCGCCCGGGCCGAGCGGGCAGGGCGCGAAGGACGAGGACAAGGGGAACCTGAGTTACGCGCTGCGTGTGTTCCTCGGGGCGCGTCGGGAGGCGTGGTCGAACACGTTCAACGCGACCGAGGCGGCGATCGGCAATCGCGGGCCTTGGTACGAACTCGGCGGGGGTGCGTGGCGCCTTTCGGAGGCTCGGCCCGTCGATGCGCTGGCGTACGGCGGGACGCCCCTGTCGGCGACGTCGTCGAGCACGTTGCTGATCCACGGCGGACGCGAAACGTGGGAAGGCAACATCGCGTACAACGACAACCACGTCTCGTTCCAGACGCGGCCCGACCCTGACACCGACGCGTGGACGTTCAAGGGACTGGCCGGCCCGAACAAGGTTCGGCTGGACAATCTCTTCGTGAGCGAGGACGACGACCTTCGCACGGCGGACGCGGACAGCCTGACGACGCCGGGCGCGCTGACGCGGAAGAACAATTATCTTCGCCTGTGGCAGGGCGGAACGGCGAAGGGGGCCGACCTGGTGGATCTCAAGGGGGCGTGGTTCGCGGACTGAATCACGGAGCGACCCGGGCGGATCAGCCCAAGGGGTCGGGCTTGAAGAGCTTGGTGTTGAGCGCCCAGAGCTTGTCGGTGAAGTTGCCGCCGAGATCCATCGAGGCTCGCGGGCCGCGTGCGGCGGCGAGGGACATGGTCATCTTGGCGTCGATGTTGTCAAGAAGATGAACGAGGATCGCCTCGGGGGTCATGGGCACGCGGGCCGCGCCGTACTCGGGCTCGCCGTGGTGGCTCAGGATGATGTGCTGAAGGACCATGACGGCGTTGGCGGGGAGGCGCTGCCCGGTCTCTCGCATGACCTGCTGGGCCTTGTCGTGGAGCATGATGGCGCCTTCGACGATGTGCCCGACGAGTTCGCCGCGGTCGGAGTAGGCGAAGGTGCGGTCATAAGTGAGCTCGCGGGTTTTGCCCAGATCGTGCAGGAAGAGCCCCATGACCACCAGATCGCGGTTGAGCGCGGGATAGAGGGGGCAGACGCGGTCGGCGAGCTTGACGAGCGAGAGGGTGTGCTCGAGCAGGCCGCCGAGGTAGGCGTGGTGGGCGCTCTTGGCGGCGGGGCAGCGTGCGAACTGCTCCATGAGGAACGAGTCGTTGAGGTAGACCTGGGCGAGGGCCTTCATCGCCGGATGCTGGAGGGTGTCGAGGAGACTCCGCAGTTCGGCGAGCATCTCCTCGGCGGGGCGTGCGGAGCAGGGGAGCAGGTCCCGCATCTCTTCTGGGGAAGGATCGGCGGGCTCGATGTGCTGGATGATGAGCTGAAGATCGCCCTGGTACTTCTGGGTCTCGCCCTCGAGATACACGAACCCGTCGGAGGGGAGTGAGGCGACGGACTGTTCGTCCACGGACCACATGCGGGACGTGATCTCGCCCGAACGGTCGCCGACGATGCAGCGGAGATAGGGCTTGTCGTTGCGCGTGCGTCCCATCTGGAGGTTGGCGATCGAGAAAATGCCCGCGACGCGCTCGGAGGGCTTCATGTCGGCGATGTATCGGCGGGAGCGCGAGAGGCTCGATCCGTTGCTCATGGTGGGACCTTTCTGATGGGCGGATCATAGCGACGCCCGACGCCGGTGCCGCCGGGCAAAGGTGTCACCAGTTGATCCAGAGGCGTTCGAGTTCCCGCCATCGGGCGGCGCGTTCGAGCGCATCAGCGTCGTTCCGGTCGGCGTCGCCGTCCGCGTCGAGGTCCGCGGGCGTGCGATGCCAGAAAATGACGTCCTCCTCGTCGATCCGGTTGTCGGCGTTGAGGTCGTAGGTCGGGAAGGCCTGCGGCGGCGGGGCGGCGAAGGCGTCAAGTTCGGAGGCGGTGATGAACACATGCGCTCCGCCCGCGATGCCCTGCACGCGAATGCCGGAAATCGTCACGTCCTGTGCGAGCTGCATGTCGATGATCTGGAACGGGACGTTGGGGTCGAGCGGCGTTTGCGAGACGATGGCCGGTGTGACCCACGATCCATTCACTCGGATCTGCGCTTCGAGCGAGGTGAACCAACCGCCGGACTGGTTCGCGGCGGTGAAGTGATCCCCTTCGATGAAGCGGATGGTCCGCACGGTGACAGGGCGGTCGTAGGTGACGGTGAGCGTGACCAGGCCGCCCGGGGGAGAGGATCCCTGCGTGGAGAAGAAGGGGGTTTGGCTGTCCGGGGTCTCGATCCCGACGCCGTTGTGCTCGGTGGCGTCGGCGAAGGCGCCGGGGTTGGCGGTGGCTCCTTGGCCGCCCGGGGGCGAGCCGTTCGCCGAGGACGAGGGGGAAACCAGCCCCCCCGCGCGGCGAACACGGAGGTTGGCGCTCCGAGCATCGTCGCTGCGCACGCCCGACGTAGGGTTGAACGACGCGGAAAGGGCGGCGGGGACGGGCGGAGCGGGCAGCCAGCGGTCGGGCGCGACGAGCCCGCCCGAGCGAGCGATGACCGCGTCGGCGATGGGGAGCATGCGGGCGGCCATCGCGGTGAAGGTGTCTTCGGCGGCGGGGTCGGCGGGAAGGTGGTCGGGCAGCGCATCGCGGGTGCGGGTGATGTTGAATCGGTCGGAGAAGGTGACGCCCGGGAACGCGGCGGCGACCGCCTGCGGGCCGAGCATGAAGCCCAGCAGCCCGCCGAGCGTGGCCGTGGCGTTGTCGCTGTCCCATCCCCAGAGGGTGCAGATCTGGATGGTCCGGCGCAGATCGCCCCGGCCGTAGAGCAGCCCGGCGCACACGCCGGCGAAGTTCACCGAGCTTTCGTACCACACGCGATATCGGAACCCGTTGGCGGCGGCGTCGGCCTGATATCGCTGATAGACCGCGTCGCGCGTGCGCTCCCAGTCGTTGGGATCGGGATTGGCCAGGAAATCCGCGAGGACGAAATCGGCGATGTCGGCGGCCTTGGAGGACGAGGGGATCGTCGCGCGGGCGCGGTCGTACATCCACCGCAGTCGGTCGGCGAGGGGCAGCGACGAGGGGGCCGAGGAGGCGAGGGAGTAGAGGGCGATGTTGAACTGGGCGGCGTGGGCGGCGTGCCCGATCGCGGTCGCCCGCACGGCGGCGTCGGCCTCGATGATCGCCCGCTCGGGCATGCCCGGGGCGAAGAGCCCGAAGAACTCGGTCGTCAGTTGGGCGTCGATCATCAGCCCCTGCGTGCTGGCGGGATACGACCCGGTCATGGGGGGCACCACGCCGCGGCCCATCAGCTCTCTCGCGCGGGCGTTGCTGACCCAGATGAACCGATTGATGTGCGGAATCCAGAGCTCCCGCACGCGAGCGGGCGTCAGGGGCGAGGGGTCGGCGGCGAGCCCGTGGAGGTAGACGTACTCGATGTCGGTGTCGTCGTCGGCGAGCCACGGGTCCTGCGTGAGTACGAAGTCGATCAGGATCCCGTCACGCACCTGACCCCAGTCGGCGTCGGTGAAGAAGGGCGGGTTGTTGCGGCGTCCTTCGGTGCGCAGGCCCGTCCAGTTGGCGATGCACTGCGCGAGCCACATCGAGCGCAGGCGCTGGGCGTACTCGGCGCGATGAATGGTGGGCGGCGGCTGGGCGATGGCTCCCGCGACGCAGGCCAGAGAGGCGAACATCGCAAGCCGTCCGTGCATCGTG
>ERZ1066130.90-NODE-90-length-53400-cov-23.817321_pt1 | contig 53400 bp, 40 predicted proteins | sample MGYA00382777_ERZ1066130 | MGnify/ENA primary metagenome ERZ1066130 (study PRJEB33369, sample SAMEA5778360) | biofilm metagenome | biome: Industrial cooling water; feature: Water cooling tower basin; material: Biofilm | place: United Arab Emirates | collected...
AGTGGATAGTGGATAGTGGATAGTGGATAGTGGATAGTGGATAGTGGATAGTGGACAGTTAGCAGTTAGCAGTTAGCTTTGCTTCAAGCTTATAGGATTGCAAACTAGGGAAATTAATTTTTCTTTTCCCCCGGAAAGGGGGTATTTCTGGTAAAAAAACTTCCTCTTGTACAACCGATGTAACCAAAGATGAGATAAATTAGTATTTGTATCGCCATATGCTTGACAATTCCCCCCATATTTGCCGAAAAGTTAAATCTAGTAAATTGGTAGTTTTACACCAAACCAATAACTTTCCCCCACCCCTCCTAAACAATTAGCAATTACCAATTAGCAATTAGCAATTAGCGATTACCAATTACCAATTACCAATTTAATTCTTAATTTTTAACTGAAGGCTGGCGGCTTGATATAAAGATTGTAAATCGTTACCATCTTTAGGATACTGGACAATTCCGCAACTGAAGGATATTCGCAACGGGGTGCCATCGACGGTAGTAAATTCTCGTTGCCGCAGTTGCTTCAAAAGTTCAGATAGCCGCCGTTTGGCATCGCTTTTTGTCATCGCAGACATACCGATGACAAATTCCGTTCCGCCCCAACGACCGATGACATCATGGTTGTCAAATGACCGCCGCAGGATGTCTGCCAATTGAGATAAGACTCGATCTCCGGCGGCGTGTCCGGATTGGTAGTTAATTTGCTTGATGTTGTTGGGCTTGATAATTGCTAAGCACAAAGGTTGATCTGTAGCTTGGCACTCTTGTTGCAAGCGTAGCAAACTGGCGGTGGACTTGCGTCGGTTGGGGAGGCCGGTCAAGGCATCGGTTTCTGATAAACTCCGCAGTAGGCGCGATCGCTCGATGCGATTGAGAATCCGCGTCACCAGTTCTGCCCCGACAATTGGTTTGCTGACATAGTCGTCCGCACCGGCGGCAAATACTTGCCGTCTGATTTCGCCATCGGTGTGAGCGGTGAGGAACAAAATTGATAATCCGCCCCAGTTGGGGTCGTTGCGAACAACTTTGCACAGTTCAATGCCGCTAATTTGAGGCATTTCTATATCTAAGATCAACAACTCTGGCGCTGTTGTTTTGAGAACTTCTAAAAACCGCAGCGGGTTATCGAGGGTATATACCTTGATGCCCCAAGGTTGGAGTAAATTTTGCAGTGCGGTTAAAATATTCCGATCGTCGTCTACCGCCATCACCCTCGCTTCATTGCTGGGGGCATATTGCAACAGTTGGGTAGCGCATTCTAGCACTTGGACGGGGGATAAAGGTTGGGACAAAATCCGACGTACTCCCAAGCGGGCGATTTTAACTCGGTCAATTAAATTATCGCGCTCGGCGATCGCGATCGCCGGTACTGGGGGGGTAAGCGCATTCAGTTGAGCTAATAACCCCAGACTTTCCTCGTGCAAGTCCCGATTAGTGAGGTCGAGCAGCACCACATCGGGGCGCGCGCTCAAAATATATTCTCGCAGTTCCACCGAAGTATAGCGATCGCTCGAATCAACTCGGATGCCCCAACTGGTGGCTTCGATTGCCAATTGTTCCGTCAGCGCTCGCTCCAAGTCAACGACTAACAATAAAGGATAAGGATCTGGGGATTCATTTGCCGATGGTAATGCGGGCAATTGTTCGCTATCGAGCCGTTGCAGTTCTTGATGTAGTGCTTGAACGAGTTCAGCCAGGGATTGCTTTTGCTCTGCTGCCAAAACTAAGTCAGCTTTAAATAGAGCTTCGATTTCCCTAGCCAAACGAGAGCCTTCATCAGAGCCAAACATGCCTAAAGAGCCTGCCAGTTTGTGGGCTTCTTGCTCTGCGAGGCGGCGCGCCTCTTCCGTCAAGGAATCGTTTTGCAGCAGCGTTGTGGCTTGAGCGATCGCTTTCACCCGCTCGGCGATGGTATCTTTAACTTGCTGCCAAATTTGGCTCACTCCCAGTGCTGTCTGCGCTGCGACGTTGGCGTTGGCATTTTTGCTTTTGGATTTCTTGCTATCAAAAGTAGCCGCAGAGCTGGCACTATCGGCAGCCTTAAGTCGATAACCAATACCATAAACTGTTTCAATCGGATCTTCTCCAACTCCTGCTGTCCTGAGTTTCATTCGCAATCCCTTGAGATGCGAGCGAACTGTATCATCGCTGGGGGCTTCTTCAAACGACCACAGCTGCTCGATTAACGCGCCGCAGCTAAAAATCCGATGGGGATTGCGGAGAAAAATTTCCAGCAGTCCGTATTCTTTAGGTGTCAAATGTAACGAGCGAGATTCCCAAGTGACTTCGCAGGTACTGAGGTTGAGGCGTAGTTGGTTCCACTCCAACAGGGGCGGTAAACTTGAACCACCCCGACGCAGCAATGCTCTGATGCGGGCTAATAGTTCCTGAAAATCAAAGGGTTTGACGATGTAATCATCCGCCCCAGCATCCAATCCCATGACTTTATTCGTGCTAGCATCGCAGCCAGTCAGTAGAATTACGGGGGTGCGATTGCCTTGATTTCGCAACCGCCGACAAAAGCTAATTCCGTCTAACTTCGGCAGCATCACATCGAGCAAAATCGCATCATAGCTAGAAAACTCAACCAAATTCCATCCAGCTTGACCATCATTAGCAACATCAACGATATAATGCCGATCTGTCAGGTTTTTAGCTAAATGTTCTGCGATTAAAGGATCGTCTTCGATCAGCAATATTTTCATATACCAATGATTGCCCGTTGGGCTAAATTAACGAAAATAGAGATAGATCGTTTTAAAATATTTTAAATTACCCGTTTGATTTCAAGCTCAACTAACTCAGAAAGTAGGGATTTTCTGTCAATAGACAAGGCTGGAAAATAATGAGGCAGGTTCAGTAGGTGTGATGTCAGTCGGCAGAAATGAATCTCTATCAATAAATTTAGGGGACTTCATATCGAGATCTTGATTTTTGCGGCTGCGCGTCTCAAATTAGATATTTTTTAGTTATTATAAATAAATTTACTGGCTCTAACCCATGAGCGCAGAAGGGCGAAGGATGAGAAAGAGGTTTTAAACTATATTAAAATTATGCATTGATCGGGGATTTTCGTCCTGCCTCCTGCCCTCAGCCTTTCTGCCGTAAAGGCGGCATTTTTTTGCTGTCTCAAGTGGGCAGGGTTGCTTCAAATAATTTTACAAATATTGTATATTGCAACACAATCAAAGTTAAATTAACTCAAGTAGCTGCTGGTTTTATAGCTAGGTACCTCATCCGAATGCAAACCGCTGTATTTATGGGGATTCCCTTCTGCCGCCTGCCGCCTGCCGCTTGCCGCCTGAAGCATGTGGTCTGGCATACAACATGGGCTATCTTTAACAAAACCGTTAATCTCAGCATTGAGATCGATTTTTATTTAGCACCTGGCTCGAAGTTTTTTATATGCGACAATTTTCCCAGTCGATTGACTTGCCACCTCTGGAGAGCGCGATCGCTCCTGCCTTAACCGTTACCCCCGATACTATGGTACTCGATGCGATCGCCTTGATGAGTCAAGCACGCGGGAGCAATTGTCTGCTATCTAAAGCAAAATCATCCTCAAAACCCCACCAACCAATTCAGCCACAAACCTGTTGCATTGTGGTGGTGTCAGGGAAGCGCCTACTCGGTATATTTACAGAACGAGATGTAGTAAAAAATACTGCAAATGGGGTAAACTTATCAGGGGTAAAAATTGCCTCTGTAATGACGCAAAAAGTGGTTACTCTGACACAATTAGGTTCTGAAAGCATTTTTACGGCACTGTCCCTGTTGCGTCAGCATCAAATTCGCCATTTACCCGTTTTAGATACTCAAGGGCATCTAGTAGGAATAGTTACACATAATACCATTCGTCAAGTTTTGCAACCGGCTCATCTGCTCAAAATGCGACGAGTTCAAGAGGTGATGACAACTGGAGTGATTACTGCACCCCCCACTGCGTCGGTGCTAAGTTTAGCCCAACTGATGGCTGAATGTGGGGTCAGTTGTGCAGTCATTACTAAAACGGCAAAAAAATTACCCATTGGCATCATTACCGAGCGAGATATTGTGCAATTTTTGGCTCTGGAGTTAAACTTAGCCGAAACAATGGCACAAAAGGTGATGAGTACGCCGCTATTTTGTTTAAGGAAAGAAGATTCCCTCTGGATGGCTAATCAGGAGATGCAAAAGCGGCACGTGCGGCGATTGGTTGTTGTTGGCAACCAAGAAGAGTTGTTAGGAATTGTGACCCAAACTAGCTTGCTGCAAGTGCTTGACCCCCAAGAAATGACTGGAATTATCGAAACTTTGCAAATAAAAGTAGAAGATCAGACGGTACAATTAACACAAGTCAATCAGGAATTGCAACAAGAGATTGCTAAACGTCAGCACATTGAAGCCGTATTGCTGCAAGCTCACGAGGAGTTAGAAAAACGAGTTGAGGAACGAACTGCTGAATTAAAAGCAGCTAACGAACAACTGCAACGGGAAATAGATCAGCGCCGACAAGCAGAAGCACAAATTCAATTTCAGGCGAATGTTTTAGCTCATATCAGCGATGCAGCGATCGCAATCGATAACGAGCGTCGCGTGATTTATTGGAATCAAGCCGCCGAGCGATTGTATGGAGTCAAGGCAGATGAAATAATTGGCAAGCCACTAGAAAAATCCCATCAATATTATTGGATTAAGCCAGAAGATGAGCAAGCAGCAGCAGAGGCTTTGGCAACCAATGGTGCTTGGCGGGGAGAGGGGATTCATATTAAAAGAAATGGGGAAAAAATTTACGTTGAGGCAGCCGTTAGCGTGCTGAAGGATAATCTGAGTAATCGGATTGGGTTTCTAGCTGTGATTCGCGATATTAGCGATCGCAAACAAGCGCAAGACCAAATTGCCTTTCAAGCTTCCCTACTCGACCAAGTCCGCAATGCGGTAATTGCCACCGATTTAGAAGGCAAAATTATTTACTTTAACCAATTTGCACAGCAGTTATACCAACTGACAAAGGACGTAATAGGAGAATCGATTTTACAAGTAATACCGCCAGCACAAGCAGAAGTCGCCACACAAATAATGATTGGCATTCAAAAAACCGGCTGTTGGGAAGGAGAATTTACCGTGCGCCGTAATGATGCCAGCACTTTTGACGCCTATGTAGCAGATACTTTGATCCGAGATGCCACCGGCAACGCTTGTGGTATCGTTGGGGTGAGCATGGATATAACAGAACGCAAGCGAGTCGAAGCGGAATTGCTGCGACAGAATTTGCGGAGTCAATTATTTGCTGAAGTGACGCTGAAGATTCGCCAATCTTTGCAAATCGAGGAAATTTTACAAACAACCGTCACCGAAGTGCAAAGAATACTCGCTTGCGATCGCGTCATCATCTTTGGGCTAAAATCCGATGGATCGGGAAAGGTGGTCAAAGAAGCAGTAAATCACGGTTGGCCTGCCATTATAGGACATGACATAGCCGATCCTTGCTTTCCAGCATACCGCAACCAATACTGCTCCGGGCGCATCGGTGCGATCGCCGATATCGAAACAGAAGATATTATGCCTTGTCATGCCGAATTGTTACGACATTTTGGCGTCAAAGCCAACTTAGTAGTACCGATTCTAATTCCAGTCAATGAATCAGACGAGATGACGGAGATCCAACAAGATTCTTCCTCAGCTCCCCCAGCTCCCCCAGCTCCCCCAGCTCCCCGACTCTGGGGTTTGCTGATTGCACATCAATGCGCTCATACGCGACAGTGGTCGGAGTTTGAAATCGAATTATTGCAACAACTGGCAAATCAGGTGGGAATTGCGATTACCCAAAGCCAACTATTAAAAGCTTTGCGTAAAAGCGAACAACAAGTCAGACTGGCATTAGAATTTGCTCGCATCGGTAGTTGGGATTGGAATTTGATTACAGGCGAGCATATCTGGAACGAGAACCACTTCACTTTGTTGGGTTTGAAGCGAAACGAGATAGAAGCAACTTATCAGACTTGGCGCGATCGCGTCCACCCTGAAGACATCGATCGCATTGAGCAAGCGCTTTCCGATGCCTTGGAAAACCATACCGACTACGACGCCGAATACCGGGTAATTTATCCCGATGGTAGTATCCATTGGCTTGTAGATCGAGGTCGGGGAATGTACGATGCTTGGGGGCAAGCAGTTCGCATGGTGGGGGTGATAATTGATATTAGCGATCGCAAGCTTGCCGAAGAGCAAATCCGCGCCCAAGCAGCTTTACTCGATGTGGCAAGCGAGGCGATTTTGGTACGCGATTTAAACAACCAAATTTTATATTGGAATAAAGGTGCAGAGCGCTTATACGGTTGGAGTGCAGCCGAAGCGCTTTCCCAAAAAGCCCCCCAATTATTGTTTAAAGAACCTTCGCATCTATGTACAGAAGCGTTGGAAACAACCATCGCCAGCGGTTGCTGGAACGGTGAATTTGAGCAAGTCACCAAAGACGGCAGGGAAATCATCGTCGCTAGCTGCTGGACGCTGGTGCGAGACGAACAAAACCAACCCAAATGGCTGCTCACCCTCAACACAGACATTACCGATAAAAAACAACTAGAGCAACAGTTATTCCGCGCTCAGCGCTTGGAGAGCATCGGCACCCTGGCGGGTGGCATGGCGCACGACCTGAACAATATTTTGACGCCGATTCTGATGTCAGCGCAACTGCTGGCGATGCAGTTTTCCGACCAAAAAACCCAGCAACGGCTAAAACTGATCGAAACCAACGCTAAACGGGGTGCCGCTTTGATCAAACAAGTTCTCACCTTTGCCAGAGGAATGGAAGGTAAGCGCTATTTAGTGCAAATCAAAGACGTGCTGCGGGAAATTGAGCAGGTAATCGAACGCACATTTGCCAAATCGATTCAAATTCACACCCAGATTAGCGATCGCCAGCTGTGGACGATTATGGCAGATACCACCCAAATGCATCAAGTATTGATGAACTTGTGCATTAACGCTCGCGATGCCATGCCCGATGGCGGCACTTTAACCATCGTGGCAGAAAACCGCATGGTTGATGAAAGCGAAGCCAGAAGAAATATTGAAGCCAAAGTAGGCGCTTACGTAGTCGTAACCGTTGCCGATACAGGCTACGGTATTGGAGCGGAAATTATCGATCGGATTTTTGACCCCTTTTTTACTACCAAAGAAGTCGGATCTGGGACGGGATTGGGACTTTCTACTGCCCTGGGAATTGTCAAAAACCACGGGGGTTGGATCTCAGTCAGCAGCAAAGTGGGGTTTGGGAGCGAATTTAAGGTGTTTTTGCCAGCAAATGGCGGCACAAAAGCAATACAGCCAGGGGAATCCAGCTCAAAGCTGCCCACAGGCAAGGGAGAATTAATTCTGGTGGTAGATGACGAAGCAGCAATTTGCGAAGTGGCTAAAACCGTGCTGGAAACCTGCGATTATCGGGTGCTAACCGCCAACGACGGGATTGATGCGATCGCGCTTTACACCCATCATCACTCAGAAATTAAGGCCGTTTTAATCGATATGATGATGCCCTCGATGGATGGATTAACTTGCGTCCGTACCTTAAAAGCAATTAACCCCGAAGTGAAAATTATCGTCATGAGCGGACTTTTATCCAGCCAAGATCTCGCCAACGCCACTCAGGGCGGCATCCAAGCCTTTTTGCCCAAACCTTTCACCAGCGATCTATTAGCCACTACCGTACATCGAGTCGTTAACGATTCCCATAGCTAGGAGTTATATCATGTCCGCTAGCAACGGTAGCGTAACTGCCAAGCTATTGTTTTAATATTTGGTGCAAACCTGAAAAAATGTCTAGAGTGAAACCCCAACGGACGCAACAACTACCCCGGTTGAAGCCAATGAATCGCGAACGGCAAGCAAACAAAGCAACCCCCCCACCTAGCGGTAATCCGGTAGTCAATCTACTTCAGAAACACGCGCTGTTACTTTTTGTAGCGGTGTGGGCAGGGTTGTTAGGCGTTGCGGTTTCGGCAGGAAAGGTGCTGATTTATTCAGATGTAGAAGTAGAATCGGCATCAACGGCGACAAAATCCCTAAATGAAACCGCAAACATCCAGAATTCCGGGAAGTTGCCCGTGTTATTATTTGGAGCGATCGCCCTCACCTGTGTAGCCGGATCTTGGATGATCTTACAACAGCTACACGATCCAAAACCCCGCCGCCCAGTTCGCCGCCCCAGACCCAAACCCCGCGCTATTTCGCCACAAATGCCCCCTAGCGACCAACAGCGACAGCTGCCCCCGTTTCCCCGTCGAGACTTATCTGTTTGGGGAACCCAGCAACGACCAATGCCCCGCAAGCCATCGCCGATTAAACCACTCGTACCCGATGAACCCGATGAATAGCAGCCGTGCAATCTTTTGCCAATTTACAGGAGTTTTTCCGGATTGCGATCGCTCTCCTGTGAAGACTGAAGTGGTAGATGCACCCTGATAAGACATTTTCCCCCAGCTCACTGGCACGGGGGATTTTTTTTTGCCCCACTCATGCAGGCAGGGCTACTTCATGGCAATCAAAGAAATTGGAGGAGCTTTCTTGAGCTTTCTTGAGCTAGGGAAGCCTTTATATATTTTCTAGCCCGCGAAGGCGGGCTTAGTTTGTGTAGCCGCGACTTTAGTCGTTCGGCATCAAAGCGGATTTGGTAGGAACATCAAATTTATGTTGCCAGCTGCTTGACCAATAACCACCTACTAGCTAACTTGACTGGAGGAAAGCGTTTCTGAAACACAGTCAGGAGAATGTCAGTTATGGAGCGGAGCGTGATCAAGTTTTCTTCGGAAGACTGCGGTATTTGTCACAAAATGTCGTTTTACGACCAGAAAGTTTCAGAGGAACTCGGTTTAAAATTTATCGATGTCAAAATGCAGGATACGGCAACTTATCGCAAGTATCGCAAGATTCTATTAACTCAGTATCCCGATAAATCAGAAATGGGATGGCCTACCTACCTCATCTGCGACAACCCGGAAGGAGAATTTCAGATTGTAGGCGAGGTTAAAGGCGGTCATCCCAAAGGCGAGTTTAGAACCAAGCTGCAAGCTGTTTTGGATGCAGCATCGTGAGTGGAGCTGGGGGAGAAGGTGGATTTACTCACATCTTGCACCTACCCGATAAACAGCCTCCAAATAAATTTGGGGCTGAAAGCTTAAGTTAGCTAAAGCTAACTAAAATCAACGTTTTAACCCGTTTCAACGGGTTTTAGCTTTCAGCCAGAAATTTATTTCTGGGCTTGATGCAAGATGTGAGTTTAAATTCTCCTCTGAACCTCTGCACCTCTCCCCTAATCAGCATCAAAGGATTGCACTTCTAAAACGGGGCCAATCATCGCTAAAGTCATGATATCTTTGCGGATTTCACCTTTAACGGTGACTTTCTGACCTTGTTGGAGCAATTCTTTGGGAGCGCCAGCGTAGATTTCGTATTGGTCGCCGTTTTCTGCGACTAGCGCCCAAGTGCCTTTGCCGAAACCTTTACGTTCGATGGTGCCAGTAACGGTGATACTCATCTCAAAACCTCGCGTTATGGGTTTAAAAATAGCTAATGGCTAATTGCTAATTGGTCAGGACTGAGGCAAAGAAACCGGGTTTCTATGAAAAATCATTGTTTTGGAAATTAGAGATCTACGAAGAAACCCGGTTTCTGGGTTCGTCTACCATTAGCTATTAGCCATTAGCCATTAACAGCCCTAAAAAGGTAATTATCAACTTACCTGAGTACGATCTTCTCCTTTACCAGCCAGACGGGCGAGTCCGAAGCAGAGTAAAGCGTTGATAATTAAGTAGCCGCGGGCAACTACTCCATCTCCCAACCACAATAAACCTGGTGACATCACCGCACTCACTGCTAAACAGGAGGCGACGCCCAAACAAGAACCAATCGCGAACCATTTCCAGCTGCGGTGTCCCAACAGCAATGCGATTAAACCTAACGGAATTAGCACGCTGGCAAAAATCGGATTTAGTACGGTACTACCTTGAATTGCACCGCCCAATTCCGGAATCGAACTGCCCATCACGCGCAAAGGCCATTGTGGCAGGTCATAAAGGTAAAGTCCCCGCAGGAAAAATAACCCGGAACTGCCTAAAATTAAACCGCTTGAGAGCGACCAACCCCAGACAAAGGGTAAGTAATTCCGCAAAAACCAAGCCAACAAATAAGAACCGATGACCATTAAAACCTTCGGCAACAGGGCGACGACGCCGCCATCAAACCAGAAGCGCAGGTTCAGGTAACCGTTTTCGCGCAACCAGCGGAAGAAGTCGCGGAAATTGATTTGTCCTTTGGTAGCGAGTTTAACCGCCGCTGCCGCATCTAATTGTCCGGCACCAAAGTAATTTAATTCGTCTTCTTTGATAACTCGGGCTGACTGTTTGAGGACGGCTTCAATTTCGTCCGGATTTTCCACTCCGCTGGCTTTTACCAGGGCTGCAACGCCCGCGACGTGGGGGGAAGCCATGCTGGTGCCTTGATAGCTTTCAAACACGTCTAGGCCGGTTTCCGGGTCGATGGTATTTTGCAGGATACCGCCGACGTTGCCTTGACTGGTATCGCCGCCGGGGGCGGAGATATCGACGCCAGCACCGTAGTTGGAATAGAAGGCTTTTTCGCCTGCTGCATTCAATGCGGAAACGGCGATGACGTGGTTATAGCGGGCGGGAAAAGAAACCGAACTACTATTTTCATTTCCGGCTGCGGCGACGATGGTGACGCCTTTTTGGTAGGCATAGTTAACGGCTTCTTCCATAATGCTGCTAGAGCCGCCACCGCCTAAGCTCATGTTAATTACATCGGCGCCGTTATCGGCGGCAAATTTAATCGCTTCGGCAATATCGGTGACGGTACCGCCGCCGCTAGCACTCAATACCTTGATGGGCATGATATTGGCTTGGTAGGCGACGCCCGCAACGCCGTAGCCGTTATTAGTAGATTGGGCAATTGTACCCGCAACGTGGGTGCCGTGACCGTGGTCGTCGTTGGCTTCAGCTTTATCGTTGACAAAATCGTAGCCTTTGGCAAAGGTTGTTTGTTGCAAGTCGGCAACTTGGCTGACGCCGGTATCGATTACTGCGACGGTAACGCCAGCGCCTTTGCTGTCATTCCAAGCTTCTTCGACGTTGATGCTACGCAAGTTCCATTGTTTGCTGTAGTCGGGGTCATTGGGAACTTCGTAAGCTTGATAGATAAAGTTGGGTTCGATATATTCGGTTTGCTTTGCCAGGTTGGATTTTTGCAAAGCTTTTAGGAGAGTGCGATCGCCTTCAACCACATAGACGTTATCCTGTTGGGAGAAAGCGCTATTGAGGCGAGGTGTGACTTTATACTGGGATGCGATCGCGTTAATATCTGCTGCTATCTGCGCTGGTGGTATATCTTCGCGAAAATCCAGCACAATCGAATTATACGTGCCGCTAGCTGCCAAACCCTTAAAATTAAACAGGGCAAAGCCTAGCCCGATTAAAAACAAGCACGTTATGAAAAGCTTTCTCATAACTACCCACTAAGTAGAGCGAAGCGTGATGCTCTCTACGATAGCTCAAGCGCTGGCTCATCGTTGAGATATTTTGCGATCGTTACATTTTGGCTGTGGTACAGCCAAATCTGTGGCGCCAAAGAATATTATGCGATCGCCGTGCCCCCACCACCCAACATCGATCGACCAACAAGATCTATTTTCAGGGAAAATTAGGGAAGAACGAAGATTTTTCTAACCTACACCCTATATTTATGGAACGCGGTCTTTTATGGTTGCCCCTGCTTGGCGTATTTATCTGGCTAGCTTGGGCAGGGTGGAACGAATTTCAAAAAGTTGAAGCCTATCGTAATTGGGCATCCCAATTCGATCGGGCTAAGTATGATATTTACGCAGTACTGGGTCAGAAAGGGGACAATTTAACTTGGGGAAAACCCACCAGATCCGGCGCTGTGAATTTAGAAACAATTTCTCTCAGAGACGTACAATCTATCCGTTTGTTAGTCGATGATAAGCCGGTTGATTTAGATAAACCACCTATATCTGGGCGTCGCGTTACTTTGGAATTTTTCTTATCAAATGCGCCAAACTCAGTGCAAATTCCGTTTACAGAAATCCCTCTTGCTGCCAAATGGGGTAAGTATTTACAAGCCCAATTGAACCAGTAATATCTGTTCCCATAGCAAAGGTTGTCTAACTGCTAATCGCTAATCGCTAATCGCTTGGCGATCGCTATCTCAAACCCATAACCCCGGCTTCTCCAAGAAGTCGGGGTTATAAAGCAAACTCGGATAAATTATTCAGGCTGGGTAACCTCTTTGGGCTAAAAACCGGGTTTCTTGCAAATAAATTTTTCGTTAAGAAACCCGGTTTTTCAAGGCTTGTTGACAATGGTGCAAGATGTGAGAAAGCAAACTCGGATAAATTATTCAGGCTGGGTAACCTCTTTAATTACCTCTTTGGCGCTTTCAATGATTCCTGGTTCGGGATTTTCTTTTTCGTACTTTTCTAAATTTTTCTCGTAGACTTTTTCCAGTCCTTCGGGTTCGTCAATGGCTTTGATAGCCTTGTCGTAAGCGTCTTCCCGGCTTTTTACAGATTGGCTATTGCTACTTTGGTTTAGAACTGAAGAATTGTCTTTGTAAGCGGCTGCTAAACTGGGTTGAGTGCTGAAAATCGCCAAACCTGATAGGCTTAGCAAACTGATCAAACCTAAAACTAAAAAGATTTTGCGAACTACTTTTCCCAAATAAGAGAAATGCCGTTGCATATCAATTGTCTCCTTTTTTATTTTCCACAAACGTATCCTAAGATGTTATGTATGCTACGGACTTCTACCCCAGGATATATTAAATTAGCTAATGGTTGACAGTTGACAGTTGACAGTTGATAGTTGACAGTTGATAGTTGACAGTTGATAGTTGATAGTTGATAGTTGATAGTTGATAGTTGATAGTTGATAGTTACCTGTCCCTCAAAGTTATAGGATGGCGAACGACGGGAATTAATTTTTACTTTTGCCCTAAAAGGCAGAGCCTAACAACTTATTTTTTATGGTAAAATTAACCCAAGTTGCTAATTGGTAATTGGTAATTGGGTTCATCAAGGGTCTAATCTGGGCAATTACCCATTACCTGTTACCAGTCTGCTTGGATGCAACTAGCAACTTCCGTTAGTAAATAATTTTTAACAAACTGCCAAACTAGCAATTAGCAATTAGCAATTAGCAATTAGCAATTGTCTTGGAAACAAGCGGTAGTTTGACAGTAAAAGTTGTGCCTAGTCCTTCACCCGGACTTTCTACAAACACAGTGCCGCCGTGGAGTTCTACCAAATGGCGGACAATCGCTAACCCCAATCCCAGTCCGCCGTAAGGTTGGGTGGTGGTACTATCAGCTTTGCTGAAGCGATCGAAAACATAGGGCAGAAAGTCAGGTTTAATGCCGATTCCCGTGTCGCTAACGGTAATTTGAGCATAAGGAATATCAGATTTTAGATTGAGGATTTGAGATTTATTTTCATTTTCAATTTGCGCTCCTGTTTCAATCTGAAATCTGCAATCTGAAATCTGCCATTTTTTCAGGGTGATTTCGACGCGCCCGCCGTTGGGTGTAAATTTGATTGCATTGGATATGAGGTTCCAAAATACTTGCTTTAAGCGTTCTGGGTCGCCTAGAACGCGCAAAGGCGGAGTTGATAAGAAATTTGAGGTTTCATTGGGTAAGCCGCTCAAATCGGATTCTAGGTTAGTTATGATGACAATTTCTTTGTTTTCAGCAGCTGGACGAAGGGAAGCAATTGCTGCTTCAATGATGGGGGAAAGTTCTAGCGATCGCATGTTCAATCGCAATTTTCCGGTAATAATTCGCGACACATCTAACAAGTCTTCAATTAGCTGTTTTTGGTTTCTAGAGTTGCGTTCGATCGTTTCGAGAGCTTTGGCTTGAATTTCAGGGGAAAGATTGCGCGATCGCAGCATTTGCGCCCAACCTAAAATCGAGTTTAATGGCGTTCTTAACTCGTGGGAAACGACTCGCAAAAATGCATCTTTGGCACGGTTAGTTTTAGCTAATTCTTCCGCTTGTTGTCGCAAGGCATTTTCCATTTGCTTGCGTTCGGTTAGATTTACTACAAAAGCTACGGCTCGATCTTGATAGCCTTCCAATAAAGCTGCACCGATTAAAATGGGGACGCGGCTGCCATCTTTGCGAATATACTCTTTTTCAAACGCTGTAGAAGCCCCTGTTTTTACCATCTCTTCAGCCCCCTGGCGATCCAGAGGCACGTATTCTGGGGGGGTAATATCCAGCCAGCGCAATTTTCCTGCTTGCATTTCTTCCCTTGTATATCCTATTAAATCTAAAAAAGCATCGTTTGCTTCTATAATATCGCCAGAGAAACTACCGATTACAACCCCAATAATATTCGACTCAACTAAGCGCCTAAACCGGGCTTCGCTTTGTCGCATTGCTTGTTCTGCTTGCTTGAGTTTAGCAATATCCTGAAACACCACAACCCCAGTCGCGGGATGACCGTACATTTCCGGTAAAGTATCGGCATAAATGAGTAAGGAACGGATGCCTTCTGGCGTGTGCCAATTCATCTCGAAACCTGACAAACGTTCCCCGCGCGCTACTCTAACTCCGGGCATTTTTTCATCTGGAATGCGATTGCCTTTATCGTCGGTGCAGTAATAAACTGTGTGATATTCTGCGGCTGTTTTATCTTTAGGAAATTCGCCGCCTGCGAGTTCGTCTGCTGCTTTATTAGCAAAGATTACCTTCGCGGTTGCCGGTTCGATAAATAGTAAGGGAATTGGCATCAAATTTAAGGCTGCTTCTAGCCATTGTTGTTGCTGCCAAAGTGCTGCCGTTTTCTCTTCTAATGCTGCTTCATAGTTTTTGCGATCGCTTATATCCTGAAGCGTCCCCACCCATTCTATAATTTGATTGTTTTCATCCAAAACGGGAACGCCCCGCGCTAAACAATATCGATAAGTTTCATCTGCGGTTTTGATGCGATATTCGTTTTGATAAACTGTTTTTGTTTCCACCGCTTTTTTCCAAGCGATCGCAGTTTTTTCTCTATCTTCTGGATGAATAGTATTTATCCATCCCCATCCCAACATTTCTGCTTTTGTTTGTCCGGTGAATGCACCCCAAGATGGCAATTCTTCTATAATGAATCCTTCTGGATCTGTTGTCCAAACTGCTTGTGCAGTCGCAAGTACCAGGGAACGATACCGCGCTTCGCTTTTTGCTAGCAACGATTCGGATTGCTTGCGATCGCTAATATCCCGATAATAAATACTTAAACCGTCTCGGCAAGGATAAGCACGTATATCCAACCACATATTTAACGGTTCGTATAGCACCTCAAAATAGACAGGTACTTGTTCCGTCATGGCTCGGCGATATTGCTTTTCTACTATAGTACCAACTGACCAAGGCCACTGTTCCCAGTGAGTTTTGCCGATAATTTCTTCTCGCTTTTGTTGGTTGAGTTTAGCTGCTTCTTGATTGACGTAGGTAATGCGCCAGTCGCGATCTAAGTGGATAAAGGCATCGGTAATACTTTCGAGTATATTGATAATTAAATCGCTTTCCTGAATTCTTAATTGTTCAGAGGATCTTTTAGCCGTTTTTAATTCTGATATTAAGCTACTTATCCACACACCACCTAATAGAAATAAGCAGATGCTTAAATTTTCTTCTAAATCAATCTCTGACGAATCATTGGGAAGCTGAAAAAAATAGCCTATCCCTAAAGCTGTTAAACCAGTTGCCAATAAACCCGGTTTAAGTCCGCCATACAAAGCGCTCAGGATTGCCGGAACAAAAAATAGTACAAATGGACTCGCCGTCACATCGATGGCGCGGTTTAGAAATACCAGCAGCGTGAGTGCGATCGCCACGATCAACACGGCAAAACCATAGCATCTTACCTGGGAGCGTGTCAGTTTCACCATCAATTTATCAATTATGAGCAGATTTACTACGGCTTGTTAATCTTCCTACTTTATTGAAGAGATGGTTTGCTGACACCTCCCTTAAGGCTGATCTTTTTTAAGAAACCCGGTTTGGCAAAAAAACCGGGTTTCTGGTGACTAACCAAACACCAAATTTTGCGCCGTGCCGTCATCTGTAAAACGCCGTTCCCCCACCCCGACTAATTCCACGATCGCTTCCCGCGGAGGAGGGGAAAATTGTCCTGAACGCGCCGCAATTTCTACAATAAATTGTGACTCTTCAGCACGCACGCGGTAAGTTGTAGTTGCCCAAGCACCCGTTCTGTAATCAAAACTATTGCCATCATCTTCATAAAGGGTAAATTCACCAGTTCCAGGCCAAATCCGTAGCGTTAGATCCCCCCTAGCCCCCCTTGCCAAGGGGGGTAAATCTTGCGCCCCCCTTGGCAAGGGGGGTTGGGGGGATCGCTCATCAACAGATTGCAAAATCGGCCCCATTGGAATAATCGCACCTTCCCGCACGTAAAGCGGCATTTTTTCCAAAGGTGCGTGAGCTAAAATATGCGTTGGCCCTTCGTAACGCTCGCCACTCCACCAATCGTACCAAGTTCCTTCAGGCAGATAAACAGCCCGATATTCAATACCAGGACGCAGAATCGGTGCTGCCAAGATCGAGGAACCCAACAATACTTGATCCGACAAAGTATAGGTAGCGGAATCGTTAGGATACTCATAAACTAACGGACGTAAAATTGGTGCGCCAGTGGTTGCTGCTTGCCAAAACAAAGTGTAAATGTAAGGCAATAGCTGATAGCGTAAATTAATGTATTCGCGGCAAATATTTTCCACTTGTTCGCCAAAAACCCAAGGTTCGTGACGGGCAGTTGTCATCGCCGAGTGTCCGCGCATCAGGGGATAAAGTATTGCTTGTTGCATCCAACGGGCGAACATTTCAGCAGTAGCATTACCGGCAAAACCGCCCACATCACAACCAACAAATGCGACGCCTGATAGCCCCATATTGCACAACATTGGTAGGGACATTTCCAAGTGATCCCACAAGGATTGATTGTCGCCCATCCAAACAGATGAATATCGCTGTACCCCCGCAAAACCAGAGCGAGTTAAGATAAACGATCGCTCGCCAGGACGCTGTCTTAACATTCCTTCATAAGATGCTTTCGCCATCATTAAGCCATAAAGGTTATGAACTTCGGCGTGGATGGTGGAGTCGCTTCCCTCCCCTTGGGGTGCATCGAGGGGGAAGTATTTTGTCGCACCTTCATTAGTATCGCCGAAAGGGCGATCGCTTACCGCCGGTTCGTTCATATCGTTCCAAATTCCGGCGACGCCGACATCGGTTAAACTGGCGTGCAAGTCGCCCCACCACTGTCGCACATCAGCGCGCATAAAATCGGGAAATACAGATTTATCAGGCCAAACATAACCGTGGAATATTCGCCCATCGGATTTTCGCACAAAATAATCGCCTTTTAACCCTTGGTCAAAAACGTAATAATCGCCTTCGGGTTCGTACTTCACCCCAGGGTCAATAATTGTCACTACCCTAAAACCATCTTGCTTTAAATCGCCGATTAATTTAGCCGGATTTTCAAAGCGTTTTGGACTCCAAGTAAACACGCGATATCCTCGCATGTAATCAATATCTAAATGGATAACATCGCAAGGAATGCGCCGAGTGCGAAATTCCTGCGCCAATTCCCGCACCACAGCTTCAGATTCGTAACTCCAGCGGCATTGATGATAGCCCAGCGCCCATTTTGGCGGTAAAGGCATTCTACCCGTTAGCTCGGTATAAGTACTAAGAATTTGTTTTGGTTCTGGGCCGTAAATAATGTAATAATCTAATTCGTTTCCTCGCGTTTCCATCCGCCAAACGCCCGGTTTTGCCGCACCGATATCAAACTGGCTCCAAAAAGTTGTATTGAAAAAAATACCGTAAGCTAATTGCGGGCGTAAGGCGATAAAAAATGGAATCGCCTGATACATGGCATCAGTTAGGGAACCGTAATTTAAAGCATCGGTTGTCCAATTTGTTTTAACTTCAGATAATTTATCGAGTAACCCCGTGCGTTCGCCAAAACCATAGAAATGTTCGTTCGCTTCGATGCGTTTCCAAGCTGCGATCGCTCCCGTGCGCCAAGCCATTCCCATCTCTACATCTTGTGCAAATGGACGCCCTTGTCGATCAAAACAGGCAATGCGACAAGGGTTGCGATCGATACAAACTCGTAATTGTTCGGTTTCAATTTCTACCTTTTCATCGTTTTTTTTCACTTGGAAAGGTACGACAGGCCATTCTGAATCGTCCTTGGTGACAGCCCAAGAACGACGGGGGATAAACTCCCCAGTGGGCGACATTTGCACGTGAATTAAATTAGGTGCTAATACTTTAATGCCAAGGCGTGTCTCGCCGCAGTTGCACCAAACGCCCCGTTCATCCGATTCAATAGATTCTACGGCGGCGATGGTTGACCAAGCTTGATTTGTGCCAGGTAGTTTGCCAAAGAATTGAGCAATTCCGGAGTCTGGAGTCATAAATTAAAACAGTGGACAGTGGACAGTGGATAGTGGACAGTGGACAGTGGATAGTGGACAGTGGACAGTGGACAGTGGATAGTGGACAGTGGACAGTTGGCAATTAGCAATTAGCAATTAGCAATTAGCATAGACTTGACTTAATTTAACTAAAATTTTCGACTAATTGTATATTCCTATGGTGTGAAGTGGCTGAAAAAACTTTCTATCTCAGGCTGGATGGAACGAAGGGCGAATTTCGGCACGATTGAATTATTGAAAATCAAATTATTCCGCTGTTGTAGTTCGCTGTAAAAGCTTCTCCCCTGGCAGCCAGAGGATAGTTCAGCTAAAAGTCCTGAGTGCCAAGTCTCGGATCAATCCGCACCAGCGGCACTGACTGCGGCAAGCAGTTGACGGCATTTCGGCACTCAGCACTTTTAGTTAACCCTCATGCAACAGCGCTGATTTTAATAAACCCAGGGCTTACGCGCACTCATCAGGGTTTCTTGGAAACTGGAGATCTACGAAGAAACCCGGTTTCTGGCCTCGAGATGCGTAAGCGTTAAACTCGCCAAAATTGTCCATTAGACCCAGGTAAAAAAGAGGCAATGAACGCAATTCAACCTGAGCAGAAAAGATTTTTACGTACTAAAGCTTGGCTGCTTTCCACATTGCTATCGGTTCCTTTCTTTGCGGCTTGCTCAAGTCCGAGACAGGAGTATGCACCACCGCCGCCGATTGATGATACCCGTGGTGGAAGAGTAGTCCCACCGCGACCAAATCAACCACCTCAAGCGAGAAGGGGATTATCAACGGGTCAAACAGTGGCTATTTTGGCAGGGGCTGCGGCACTTTACTACCTCTACAACCAGCATCGGAATAGACAAGGTGAGGGCGCTCAAGGCAAATATTACCTTTCGAGGAATGGGCGCGTCTACTATCGAGATGCTCAAGGACGGGCGCACTGGGTAACGCCGCCGCGAGAAGGCATTCGAGTTCCAGTGGAAGAGGCACAACGATATCGCGACTTTCAAGGTTATAACGGAAGGACAGACGGGCGCGATTTAACCGATTTAGTGCCTGCACAGTAGCAGGTTAGCAGGTGAACGGGTGAGGGAGTGTAAATGACCTATCGCCCACGACCAATTACCAAATCAGGAGATCGTTATGGTTGACAGATTTTTGCGAGATATCCAAGATGCTTTTCTCGGTAAAAGGGATGAGGAAAGCGATCGCGACAGAGACTACGATCGTCAAGTCCGTCCAGCCAGCGAAGATCCCTACGGCGACCCCGCTGATGGCTATTACGGCGATGTGCGTCCCGCAAGCCAAGACCCCTACGGCGACCCCGCTGATAGTTACTACGGGCAATTTGGCGATGTGCGTCCGGCAAGCCAAGACCCCTACGGCGACCCCGCTGATAGCTACTATGGGCAATTTGGCGATGTGCGTCCGGCAAGTGAAGATCCCTATGGCGACCCCGCCGACTACGGCTATGGGCCATTTGGGGATGTGCGTCCGGCGAGTGAAGACCCCTACGGCGACCCCGCTGACGAGGATCAATACGGCTATATCAGTCCAGCCAGCGACGATCCTTACGGCGACCCCGCTGATGACGACTACTACAACCGCAACAGGTATTAAGGGTCAGATCTTGCACTGAGCCAACACAAATAAATTTCTGGCTGAAAGCTAAAACCCGTTGAAACGGGTTAAAAAGTTGACTTAAGTTAGCTAAAGCTAACTTAAGCTTTCAGCCTCAAAATAAATTTGGGGCTGTTTACCGGGTAGGTGCAAGATGTGAGAAGACAAAGTTTCGATTCGAGGAGTGCGTGTAGGCGATTAAGGGCTAAATGTTGAGTGTCTAGCGTGATATAACTGCCAAAGCAGTAGCGGATAACGTTACTGCTTTTTTTTGGCTAATTGCTAATTGCGGCTACCAACTTAAAGCTGGAAAACAGAGTTATAAAGAGGAAAAGGGAAAGGGGGAAAGGCTGGTTCATCGTTTTCCTCTTTCCCCTCTTCCCCTTTTCCCCTTTTCCCCTTTTCCCCTTTTCCCCTTTTTCCCCTTCCACATCTGCCATTAGCGATTAGCAAGCTTGCAGTTACAAAACTCTAGCTCCTAACCGCTAGCTCTATATTGGCTAATGGTGATTCGTTGTAGTGTGCTAGCAGATCGGCGGGGTGGTCGTAGATAGCGATCGCTCCCTGTAACTGGCTATCATCAAAGCCACCACAGCGAAATGCGATCGTTTCTACGCCGCATTTACTCGCCGCTTCAATATCGTAGGGAGTATCGGCAAGCATCACCGCTTGATCTGGTTCCAAATGCAACTTTTTCAATGCGGCTTCGACAATATCGGGTTCTGGCTTAGAATGTTCCGCATCGCTCGATGTTGTTGCTTCTTCGAGCAAATCGTCAACTTTTGCCGCTTTTAATAACAGCGAAAGTTCTTCACTCGTCGCCGAAGTAGCAATAATCAGTTGCAAACCAGATTGCTGCATCTTCAAGATCAAATCTCGTGCCCCCGGTGCCGGAGGAAGCGTGGGAGCGAACTTTTTGATAATCAGTTCTTTGCGCTTTTCGGAAATAGCTTTTCCGTCCCCTTCTTCGCTATCAAGTTCGGGTACCATTTTTGGTATCACTTGATCGCCGCCCATCCCGATCAGCGATCGCACTTTCTCGAAGGGTACGTCATAGCCATAACTAGCAAACGCTTCTACCCATGCTTGCGCGTGTGCATCGTTACTGATAACCAGCGTTCCATCTACGTCTAAAATAGCTGCTGAAAATGTCATTTTCCTCGATCCGGTTTTGGTTTAAAGTAATATCAAGGTACAGGCATCTTTTTATCGGTTCCTCTAACAATAGGATGATATTTATGTAAAATCTTTGGTATATATCATCACCTTGCAAACTGGTTGGGAGATTAAAATAGTGAAAAAAATCAAATTTTATTATTTTTTTAGCGTTCCGGCGTTATTTTTTTTGGCGCTGTTGATGGGGGCTTTGATGCCTCAAAGAGCTAAGCGATCGCCAACCAGTTGCGATGTCAAAATCTGCGTTATTAACTTTGGCATTCATTCAGAAATTATCGTTCCCGTTCAGAATCAAATTTTTGACTGGAGAAAACATTTAGGTATGGGTAAAAAAGCCGATTATAATTACTTAGCTTTTGGCTGGGGAGAAAGAGAATTTTATACAAACCCGCCCAGGGAACTTGATGCAAAAATTGCTGCGGGTATGAAAGCATTATTTCTTCCCAATCCCTCGGTTATCCGAGTAGAAGCTTTAAAAAACCTGCCCCAAAATTTTGAAGTTGAATGTTTTGGAGTGAGTAAATCGGGTTATTTAAACTTAAATAAATTCATTAAAAATACTTTTCACTTAAACCAACAAGGCGAAAAAGTTAGATTGCCCTATGGACAAAAGGAAAAAGTTAGCTATTACGAAGCTAAAGGCACTTACTCAATTTTGAGAAATTGTAACTCGTGGACGGCAGAAGCTTTGAGAAAAGCTGATATTAATACCCCTGTATGGGCAGGGCTTTCTACGGCAATTATGTGGCACTTGGATAACAGTTGCGATGGTGGAAAATGATAGGTTTTACCATCGGCATCATGAGAAACCGGGTTTTTGTAAAAAACCCGGTTTCTGCAAGTTTCTAACTGCCGGTAACGAGGTTCTTAATTGCTACCAATGGATTGTTATCTTTATCATTGGACACATTGGTGTTGCTGCTGTTTCTGACTGCTGGAGTACCGTGCAAACGCGGATCGACTTGTGGTGGTGTGGGTTCGGGGCCTAGCGGTTGAGGATTTTCGATATATTCAAATTGACCTTTACCGTCCATCGATTCGCCTTTTGCCCAACGACCTTCGGCGCTGTCAGTTCCTTCAGAATGATTCCAGAACTGATAGGCAAATTCCCGCTTCTCTAATTCCAAGGGGAAGGAACTAGGAACTGGGGTATCTTCTAGCCCAGAATCTTTCAAATCTTCCAGTGCGGCTAACCACTGATTTTGATGCATTGTATCGCGGGCAATCATGAAACTGAGCGTATCTTTTACGCCCGGATCGTCACTCATTTCATACATTCGCACTGCCTGCAAGCGTCCTTGAGTTTCGGCGTGCAAATTTGAGCGGAAATCAGCCATTAAATTACCGCTAGCAACGATAAAACGACCGTTCCAAGGGTAACCAACGCTATCGGCAGCCGTTGCGCCCAAACCAGAAACGATCGCATGTTGCGGGTTCATCGCCGCAGCCATAATTACATCCCGTGGACTTGTACCGCCCATTACTGCACCGACGACGGGATCTTTGGCGCCATCTTCTTGCAAGTTGATCGGGGCTTTATCTAATAAATGGGCGATCATCGTTGCTAACATTTCGATGTGACCGATTTCTTCAGTCCCGATATCTAGCAGCATATCGCGATACTTAGCAGGGCCGCGACAGTTCCAACCTTGAAATAAATACTGCATCATTACGGTCATTTCACCAAATGTACCGCCGATCAGTTCCTGAATTTTCTTGGCATAAACTGCATCGGGTTTTTCTGGTGGTTTGAAATATTGCAGTTTTTTGGTGTGATAAAACATGACAGCCTCTTTGAGTAATTTTTGCGTTTAGATAACGGGTGACTTTCCGAAACACTCCTCTGAGAAATTCTGTATGCGTGGTTGATACTAAATGCCGAGCGATCGCTTTTTTCCTTACGACTAAAGTCGCGGCTATACAAACTAAGCCTGCCTACGCAGGCTGATGGAAAAAGCGGTTGATGGCTGTGGATTTAGTATCATCTCTGTCTACTACGAACTGCGAATCTTTGTTGTTTGTTCTTACCTAACAGGAAACTAATTAAATTAATTCGATTCATCAACCTTTAGGAATATAAATATGAGGTACTATTGCTAAACAAAATTTTTATGGTCAAGAAACCCGGTTTCTTTAAGAAACCGGGTTTCTGAATTCGGCTTGCTAATTTTTACAAGCTGGTCATGATTTGAATTAGCTCATCGGATAGATTGGCAGCCGCTAACGATCGCTTTTGAAATAGCACACCTGCTAAAAGGTAGATGTTGCCGGAATAAAAAGCTTTCTTTTGGTCGCGTAGTTTGTCGATGGTGTTTTTAACTTTGGGTTCGGAACTGTAATAACCAAATTCTAGAGGGGTGACTAAAAATTTGGCAACAGAGTAACCTTGTTCGATGGCATAATCTATTGTATCGACTGGATTGGAGTAACTAGAAACCAGCGACATGACGTTATCGTAACCTAACGAAAGCAGTTTTCTGGTAATTGTAGAACCGTCTGAACCGCCGCGTAATAATGGTAGGTAAATATCGTCATCTACTGCTGGTAAATAGGGCGGGTTTGAGACAAGATATCTGGCGGCAGGTTTGGATGATGTGAAGAAACAGGTGTTGTGAACTAGGTAGCGCTCCCCTAACCCATATTCTGCTATTTTGCTATTGGCAATTTTACAAGCTGAGCTATTGAGTTCGTATCCGTGAATGCATCCTAAAAATTCCGTTCTCAGTAAGGCATGAATCACCGGAAGTCCATCGCCGGAACCAAATTCTATTACGGCTTCATCTTCCAAACAGTTTTGCAGAACGAATGTATCTAAACATTGCGAGTAAAAATTAGATTCTTCGGGGCAGATAAATATCTCTTTTCCAGAAGGACTGCGCTTGGCAATTTTACTGGGAGATGGTGCAGTTTTGGGAATTGCGTACAGTGAATTGGATTGTGTTGTGAAGATAGATTGGTCGAACATATTGATGGTAATTGGTAATTGGTAATGGGTAATTGGTCATGAGTAAGAAACTAATTACTAATGACCAAGTTGCTATTAACGACGTTCTGCTTGGCGGATCGATCTGACGACGGCGGCACCGGCGCGATCGCCCATAAATTTCTCTTGGTCGTATCCCAGCACAATTTGCCATGCGTCGTGAGGATACATATCTACCAAAGGTAGTGCTACATCATCGATCATCCAACGTCCGTGGCGTTCATCTTCTCTGATGTGCAGTTCCCAATATCCCATCGCTGCTTCTGATAATCCCAAGCGTTGCGCGGCGGCGAGATAATTTTTATAGATGGCGGGTCCAACTACTTCAAAATACGCCAGTCCGCCGTTGTAACGCAGGAAATAACGCTTGCATTCGGTTAATAAAAAGTTGTGGTTAATGCTTGCTAATACTTCCCAGGGTACGATGTCAAAATATCCCTCTGGTTCGGTATTTAACCCTAATTCGGCAAGCATTTTGGCAAAAAAAGTAGAGTGTTTGCGAGTTAATTTACCGCTGCCGTACTCTTCTAATAATACGCGCACTAAAGTACATTGTACTTCGTTGGCAGCGCCGCCCAAAATGCGGGAAAGACGACTTGCTTCTACTAACCCGTCGAAGGATGCGATCGCTAGCAAATGTTTATACCCCGCTTCGCTCATTTCTTCGCGGATATATCGGCTATTTTCATCCAACGGCGGCTCGAGATCGTATACCGCGCGATCGCTCAATGCTTGCTTGACATCTAGTTGCTTTAGTGCTTCTATGTCAAATTGTGCCAGTTCCCATTGTTGCCAAACAGACTCGATGCGATCGCGTACAATCCGCAAGTAACCAGACCGTTCGTTAGTATATTTTCGCAGATCGTCATACCAAAACAGTTTTAGTCGGTTAATCCGATAAAGAACGCGCTGCAAAAAACGATGTGCTGCTTCGCTATCTCCAGGTGCTTCTTGATAAGCAACTTCAATCGCACCGTCGAGTATTCTCTCAAAATTTTCTGCTATTTCTGGGTGAAATTCCAGTTTTTTATCTAAATCTTCCAACTCCAGCAGCGTCACAAATTGCTGCTCAGCTTTATCATAATCAACCGCTTGCAGTTGTTCCTTCCAGCTAGTTAGCGGCATCTGAACTACGTTGCTTTGCATTTAATCTTCCTTTGGCGCTCAACTAATGTTATTTAGCTGCCTTCACACTTATTTACAATAAACTTTAATCGGTGCTTCCTGTATCTTTCTTTAGTAGCCATTTTGTAATTATTTTTACTAAATTTTTTATTTAAATATACGACTTAAGGATGAGGCAGATATTAACAAACCTGGTCTTTATAACCACCAAGAAACCGGGTTTCTTTTCGTAGAAACCCGGTTTCTTTGCCTAAGCCAAAATGCGACACCCACCAAGCGTGTCGCGATTGCATTCAAAGGCTGCCAGAGCAGCCTGTAAAAATTTCAGCCCGCGAAGGCGGGCTTTGTTTGTGTAGCCCCAGGCTTTAGCCTGGGGGCGGGGGCGTTTGTTTCAAAACTGTATTACTCATCGCTGCAAAACTATATTAATCATCGCGCCCGTGAATTTGGGCGGGGGGAGAAGTTGCTTCAACGGCGGTAAATGATTCGAGAATTTTGTAAGTATGGGATGCCCCTTTCGGCACAACCCAAGATGAACCGGGTTCAAGCAAAACCATTTGATTTTCAATATGCAATTCGGCGCGACCTTTGATAACATAACCAACGGTTTCATAATCGCGCTGAGTCGGTAGTTTGCCTTCACCGGGTTGTTCATCTTCCCAAAGACGCATCGACAAGCTTTTTCCCGATGCAAGATATTTTTGCCCCATTTCCCCTTTCGGAGAATAGGCAGAATCAACTTTTTTAACGCTGGTATCGGGCATAAGTTTCTCCTTGGTAATGGGTAATTGGTAATGGGTAATGGGTAATTGGTAATAGTCAACGCTCGTTTTGCACTATTACCAATTACCTATTACCTAAGCTGCATTGTTGTAATTGGCATCTACCCAGCAGCGGGGGAGTTCTTCACCGGAAGGAAAAATCAAATTATGCTTGGAATAACCCTCTGGATCTTGTTCTTCTTGTCCTTCTTGAGTTTGTCCAGGGACTTTCTCTTTAGAGGGGTTGATCAGCGTTTGAACGTCAAGGACTTCGACTAAATTGCCAGATTCTTTGTTTTTGAGTAGCATAAAATCTCCTGGGTAATCGGTAATCGGTAATCGGTAATTGGTAATTGGTAATTGGTAATGGATTACTGAGCAATTAGCAATTAGCAATTACCAATTACCAATTATGGTTTCAACACAACTTTGATGCAGTTATCTTTTTTGTGTTTGAAAATTTCGTAGCCGTGGGGCGCTTCGTCTAATTTCAGGCGATGGGTAATCACAAAAGATGGATCAATTTCGCCGTTTTGAATCCGTTCTAACAAAGGTTTTAAATATCTGTGGACGTGGGTTTGTCCCATTTTGAAAGTTAACCCTTTGTTGAAGGCTGCGCCCATTGGAATTTTATCTAAAAAGCCGCCGTAAACGCCTGCTATCGATAGATTTCCACCTTTACGACAGCTGAGCATTACTTGACGCAAAGCGGTAGGTCGATCGGTTTCTAAACGTACCGCTTGTTTGACTCGATCGTAAAGGTAATCGATATTTGTACCGTGGGCTTCCATACCTACAGCGTCGATGCAAGCGTCGGGACCTCTACCGCCGGTCATTTCTTTTAAAGCTTCACCGGGATCGATTTCTTCGTAATTAATTACTTCGGCTTTACATTGTTCTTTTGCCATTTGCAGGCGTTCGGGAATGCGGTCGATTGCTATTACTCTTTCTGCCCCTAACATATAGGCACTTTTAATCGCAAATTGTCCTACCGGGCCGCATCCCCAAACGGCTACGATATACCCTGGTTTAATGTTGCAATTTTCTGCTGCCATGTAGCCGGTGGGAAAGATATCGGTGAGGAATAATACTTGCTCGTCGGTTAACCCATCGGGGATTTTGAGGCAGCCAACATCGGCAAAGGGAACTCTGGCATATTCGGCTTGTCCGCCTGCATAACCGCCGAATAAATGGGAGTAACCAAATAATCCGGCTGGGGAATGACCCATTTGTTTTTCTACCATCCAAGCGTTGGGGTTGCTGTTATCGCAAAGCGACCACAAATCGCGGTTGCAGAAAAAGCAATTGCCGCAGGAAATGGTGAAGGGAACGACGACGCGATCGCCGATTTTTAAATTCTGCACTCGCTCCCCAAGTTCGACCACCTCTCCCATAAATTCGTGACCCAAAATATCCCCTTTCTCCATTGTGGGGATAAACCCATCGTAGATATGCAAATCCGAGCCGCAAATCGCAGTTGAGGTAATTTTAATAATTGCATCGCGAGGGTTTAATATTTTTGGGTCGGGAACCGTTTCGACTCGCACGTCGTTCGCACCATGCCAGCAAACTGCTTTCATTTTTTGTTTTCCTTTTTTATATTTGGTTATTCACGCCGCCAGTTGACTTTGGTTAGCTAACTCCAGCATTTGTTGCACTTGTTGGTCTGCGATCGCTGGAAAGTTATCGTACCAAACCCTCAATGCATACAATCGTTGTGGTGTCAAGAGGCAAAATATTTCCTCTACTTGGGGTCGCAATTGAGCGTAAGTTTTCACGGGGGCGACGGGAACGGCGATGACGATGTTCTTGGCTTGCTGCTGTCGCAGGGCTAAAATCGCGGCGCGCATGGTCGCCCCGGTGGCGATGCCGTCATCGACGAGAATGACTGTACTGTCGTAAACGTCGAGCGAGATCCGATTGCCCCGGTACAGCATCTCGCGGCGTTGCAGTTCCCACTGTTCTCTGTACGCCACGCGCTCAAAAATGCCGCATCTGATGCGATGGGCGGCGACGACTTCCGAGTTGATCACCCGGAAACCGCCGCTAGCGATCGCACCCATTGCCAAATCCTCGCAACCAGGAACCCCCAACTTTTGCACCAGAAACACATCCAAGGGCGCATTCAGCGCTTTTGCGACTTCATAGGCGACTGGAACTCCACCCCGAGGTAATGCCAGCACCAAAACATCCCGACGATTGGCGTAAGCAGATAACTGGTTTGCCAACATTTGCCCCGCTGCGGTTCGATCTTTAAATTGCATTATTAATTACAGATGAAAAAAACAGTTCAATTTTAAATTTAAGCTTGCAGAGATAATAACTTCTTCAATTTTTATACCGCAAGCTTAAATTTTTCATCTGCAATTTTTAAGCAATTCTTTAGGAAGCCGTTACCACCGCGCCAGTAGAGGGCTTAGGTGACTTGGTCATCCCCCCGGCGAACCGCTGACGGTAAAGTTCGGCAAAACGCCGCTCGTACTCAGATAAATCTGCTTCAATTTGAGTTAACAATCTCACCGTCACCGGGTCGGTCAACATAATCATCAGATTATAAACATCAACCACACCCGTTTGAATATCGCCCAATGCGCGACGCATCATTGCCATATCGTCGCTACCTTGAAGCGCGGTTTGCAACTTCGCCAAAGTATCGGCAGCTTTAGCCGGTAAAGAGGGTTTTTCGCCCAATTCATTGAGGCGAGATTCCAGCATTTGAATGTGATGCTGTTTATTTTGAACCATCTCTTGCAGCAGGCGACGCACTTCGACATCCGAGGTTTTTTCCGCATAATGTTGAAATGCTTCGTGGGAATAACGCTCGCCACCTAAAGCAGTATTAATTGCGGTAACAATTTCCCCTTTAGTCGATCCGCCCCAAGCATCTGCGAGTTTCCACCATTCCGCATTGGTATCATTTTCATGAGGCAGTGCAGCTTCTTTACCGCCGTAACCCAAACGACTTAAAATCGCCGTGGTAAACATGGCTAAATCGCTCGGTTGTCTGGAAGTAATTAAATTTCCATCTACTACCAAAGGCTCGTTGATATAATGCGCCCCAGCATTTTGCATATCCTTGCGAATTGCCCTAAATCCGGTAGCATTTTTACCTTGAAGTACATCGGCATCAATCAAAACTTGCGGCCCGTGACAAACAGCAGCAATTAGTTTTCCTTGCTGCATCGCTTCCCGGACAAATTGCACCGTATTGGGATTAACCCGCATCCGATCCGGTGCCATTCCCCCAGGAATAATTACCGCGTCGAATTCTTCAGGACTGGCTTCGGTTGTCGTTGCATCGGCTTTCATCGAAACTTTGCCCTGCTTGCCCTTATAATCCTCATTCGTGCGCGAACCGAGGACAACTACATCGATTCCCGCCATTTTGATGGCTTTATAAGGAATTTGAAACTCGGCATCTTCCACCCCGTGTTCTAACAGAATGGCAACCCGCTTTTGAGAGCCTTGATTGTTTGATATCATATTCTTTCCTCGGTAATGGGTAATGGGTAATGGGTAATGGGTAATGGATAATATAAAAGCAACAATTACCAATTACCAATTACCCATTACCAATTCACTTAAGATATGTTCGGGACGGCAAACAAATCTTCGTAATCATCTGAAAAATTGGCGCGGACATCGGCAAATTCACCGGGGCTAACCGCTTGCTGTAAAACTGTAAATACTGCCCTGACATGGGTTACAGCAATGTTTGGTTCTACGCCTTCTTTATCCGCTACGCGCTGATAGAATTCTTTCAGCGAGAAAGCTTGACCGTTTTCACCTTCTCTACCGCGCAAATACTGTCCTAGCTCCTGCGGCAGTTGGGAGGCTAAATCTTTGGCTTCATCGCCTACAATGCGTTCGGCAAGTACTTCAAAAGTAGCGCGGGTAACGCGCTCAGCTTCTTCACGCGAATCAAGCTGAGCGACGCTTTGAACGTGTTTGAGAAACTCGTCGCGTTTCATAATCTTTAAGTTGTCCCCGATACGCTTCTAAGCGTAGGCAGTAATGAGAAAATCTTCTTCGCTCTAAAGTGATAGATTTGGTTTAGCTCTAAAGAGATAGGTAGGTAAGCTCGATAAAAACTAAGCTAAAAAAGGGGTTCAGGAGTAACTTTTATGGCAAAAAAAGCAAAATCTTCTACAACTGGTGGTTTGTCCGATGAACTGGAATCTAATATCGGTTTAAATATCATGCCTCCAGATACAGAGGATACGGAAGAGGAAGAACAAATTAGCGATTTACCGCAGGTAGTTACCGAATCTTATGGCACCGGGGTTAAAGACGAGCCTGGTTATAATATTGGCACGCGCAGATTGCGGGATGAAATGCAACAATATACCTCAACTAGCCCTGAGTTAACTGGCGGCGATATCGATGCAGCTTGGGAACAAGCAGAGGCAGTAGGTGACGAGGCGGTAGGTGGAACAGTTGCGACTCCGGATCAAGATATTGTTGACGATCTGGGTAAAGCTGTTGGTACAGAAATGCACGATAAAGAAGACTATTACGGTTTTGATAAGTACGAAACTCGCGACGATCGCAGGTGGGAATTAGATCCCGCTTCTGCTGATGATTATCAGGAACGGCGGGAATAGTTGATAGTTGATAGTTGATAGTTGATAGTTGATAGTGGACAGTGGACAGTGGACAGTGGACAGTGGACAGTGAACAGGTAATAGGTAATAGGTAGTAAGTAATTGTTTTTCTATTACCAATTACCCATTACCTATTACCTATTACCTATTACCTATTACCTATTACCTATTACCTATTACCCATTAGCTAATTTTTGGCAAATTTCCCGAAAATTGTCGCCGCGATGTTCAAAGCTTTGATATTGATCGAAACTGGCACAAGCGGGAGATAGCAATACTACTTTGGCTTGATATTGTTTGGCTAATTCTGCTCCTCTGGGTACGGCGCGTTCCATTGTTTCGACTATTTCGTAATTGGAATAACCAACTTCTGCCAATCTTTTGGCAAAGGCTGCTGCGGCATCGCCGATGAGTAAAACGGCGGCGGCTTTGGCTTTGATTTTTTCTAGCCATCCTGTATCATCACCGGCTTTTGCTTCGCCACCGGCGATTAAAATTGCGGGTGCAGAAACAGCATTTAATCCGACTTCGGCGGCGTCGTAGTTGGTGGCTTTGCTGTCGTTAATAAAGTCTATTCCTTGCCAAGTGCAGATGTGTTCGAGGCGGTGGGAAACGCCGGGGAAATTGGTAATGGCAGATGCGATCGCATCCTTCCCGATCCCCGCTAAGCAAGCTGCCGCTACTGCCATTAACAAGTTTTGTTGGTTGTGTTCTCCCACCATCCGCAAGGAGTTCGCGGGCACAATTTCTGCGCCTTCAAATACTACCCAACCATTCTCAATATAAGCGCCTTTTGAATTAATTAAATCCGCTTTTCCTTTGACGCTTGTCCAGTAAGCATTGCTAAAACTTGCAGGCGCATTTTTGTGCAAATATGGGTCATCGCCGTTGAAAATTTGTAGTTCGGCTTGCGTTAATAAATGCGCTTTGATGTTGTAATAATTCTCTAAAGTTTTGTGGCGGCTCAAGTGATCCGGCGTGAAGGTTGTCCAAACAGCAATCCGCGGCTCCACTGCTGCTGAAGATTCGATTTGATAGCTGCTAATTTCCGCTATTACCCAATCTGGTTTTTTATCTGCTAAGGCTAGTTCGCAAGCAGCATAACCGATGTTACCGCAAGCGGGGGCATAAAATCCAGCGGCGGCAAAAATAGCAGCAATTAAAGCCGTGGTAGTCGTTTTTCCGTTGGTCCCGGTAATGCCAACCCAAGGAATATCATTTAAATATCGCCACGCTAATTCCATTTCGCCGATTGTTTCTATTCCCAATTCTCTGGCACGAATTAAAGCCGGAATATCCCAAGGAACGCCGGGACTAACTACAATCAGGTTATCAGAAGTATCCGGTTCAAAAGCATAGCCTAACTTGACCGTAATTCCATCATCGATAAGTTGCTGCTGCTGTTGTTGAAACGCGGGGGAGTTTTTCAGATCGCTCAATGTCACTGAGTATCCTTCCCGTTTTAGCAGTTTTGCCGCAGCAATTCCCGATCTCCCCAAACCAATGATATGAGCGTTAGGCATAGACTGTGTTTTATTTTTCCCCGATCGACGCAATCTTTATCCTACCCTTGTCAGTTGTCTGTTGCCAGTAGCAATCCCTCCCGGACACCGAGCTAGAGGGGGCTATTTTTACCATTTTTCAGGTATTTTGTCAAATTTTATCTAGAAATTTTTAAGTATAAAAATCTTGAAAAAACCTATACGATGATGCCATAATCTTTTTTTTTTAGTAAAATTTACTACATCTAACCTTGCACCACTTTTGTTAAAGGATCGTAGTAAGTAATTAATTCTAATCTTTACTGTAACGCCAATTTTGGGATCGAATTTAATCCCGATGGCATGTAAACATAAATTATTTCGGCAGGCATTTATCAATTATCTCAATGATTTTACAACCGATCGGCGACATTATTACTAACGTTTCTCGTAAAGCAACCTTGCGAATTGTCCTCATAGTTCCGTTTGTAGTACAAATTACTGGTGCGGTGGCTTTAGTGGGGTTTCTTTCATTTAAAAACGGACAGCAAGCACTGAATGATGTTGCTTACCAGCTACGGAGAGAAATTAGCGATCGCACGAGCGATCGGATCATGAATTACCTAAGAATACCGCATCAAATTAATTTAAATAATGTCAATGCCGTACATCTAGATCAGGTGGATATAAAAAATGCCACCAGCTTAGAACGTCACTTTTTAAAACAAATTCAAGCATTCGATTCAGTGACTAGAATTGCTTTCAGCAACCCCCAGGGCGGTTTGATTGCAGCTGGAAACGATGAAAGAGGTTTGACAGTTACATTCACAGAAAATTACCAAAAGGGTACGATTCGAGCTTATGGCGTAGATAGCCAAGGCAAACGACAAAAAATGTTAGTAAATCTGTCAAAGTATGATGCCACAAAGCGACCTTTTTACCAGATTGCAGTGCAACAACGCCAACCTACATGGAGTCCCATTTACGTTCACATACCTTCTTCTAGGAATTTAGGCATTTCTGCTAGCTATCCCCTTTACGATCAAACCGGAAAACTGCAAGGTGTTTTCAGTAGCGATCTATCGCTTTTAGCGATTAGTGAATTTCTACAAAGTTTAAAAATTGGGATTCGCGGACAGGCTTTTATTATCGAGAGATCGGGGTTAATAGTAGCTTCTTCAACCACAGAACCCCCTTTCTTAAAAACTGCCGATGCTCAAGAGAGAAAACGGCTGCAAGCTACGGAAAGTCGGGAACAGATAATTCGCTTAACAGCGCAGTATTTAACCTCGCGCTTTGGCAACTTGACCAAGATTAATACCGCGCAACAACTTGATTTTGAAATAGAAGGCAAACGGCAATTTATCAAGATCGCGCCCTGTAAAGATGAATTTGGTCTAGATTGGCTGATTGTGGTAGTGGTTCCAGAAAGCGACTTTTTGGAGCAAATTAACGCCAACAACCGCACCACTGTTTTGCTTTGTTTTGCTGCTTTAATTGCGTCTACAGCAATTGGCATTATCACCGCTGGTTGGGTAATCAAACCAATTTTAAGATTAAAAAATGCCGCCAATAATATCGCTCGAGGCAACTGGGATACACCAGTAGAAATTGACCGCGCCGATCAATTGGGCGAACTGGCAAATTCTTTTAATATTATGGCATTGCAATTGCGACGTTCGTTTGAAGACCTGCAATATTTAAATGATGTGTTATCGGAAAAAGAAAAAGCCTTATCAGACTATAACGAAATTTTAGAAACTCAAATAATCGCGCGGACAAAGGCATTTAAGAAAAGCGAACAGCAGTTTAGAAAATTCTTTGAAACGGCGGCGATTGGTATGTGTATTGTTTCTTTAGATGGAAAATTTTTAAATGTTAATTCTGCCATCTGTCAGATTTTTGGTTATTCAGCATCTGAGTTGCTGTCTCTAACTTGGCAGGAACTTACTTATCCAGAAGACTTGGAGCTTAGTCAAGAATATCGTAGGAGAATTTTGTCTGAAGAAATTTCTTATTACCACCTGGAAAAACGTTATTTGCATAAAAATGGACAAGTTATTTGGACTTTGGTGAGCGTGTCACTGGTGCGAGATGAAAAGCAACAGCCGGTTCATTTTATTTCACAAATTCAAGATATCAGCGATCGCAAGCGTACAGAAGATGCTTTGCGTGCCAGTGAAGAGCGTTTCAGAGCAATTTTTGCCGCATTTCCCGATCTATTTTTCCTCGTAGCCGCCGACGGCACAATTTTGGACTATCGTACCAGCCAATACTCAGATTTATACGTCCCCCCAGAAGCTTTTCTAGGTAAGCTGCTACAGGAAGTTATGCCCGATCCAGTTAATCAACAAATCTATGGAGGAGTTAAACAAGCACTAGAAAGCGACTCCGTCATTAGTATGGAATATTCCTTGCCCATGCCAAAAGGAGAGCAAACATTTGATGCACGTCTTGTTCGCTTCCACGAGGATAGAGTCATCTTTCTGATTCGCAATATAAGCGATCGCAAAGCCGCAGAAATTGCCCTCCAAGCCGCCAAAGAAGCCGCAGAAGTCGCCAACACCGCAAAAAGCGCCTTTCTAGCTAACATGAGCCACGAACTTCGTACTCCCCTCAACGGCATTTTAGGATACGCGCAAATTCTGCAACAATCAAAAGAATGCAACCCCAATCAAAAACGGGGTTTAGAAATAATTCACCAGTGCGGCACTCACCTACTCACCTTAATTAACGATATTTTAGATTTGTCTAAAATCGAAGCTCAAAAACTAGACCTCCACCCCGAAGAATTTAATTTTCCTACCTTCCTCTCCGGATTAACAGAAATATTCCAAATTCGAGCCAGAGAAAAAGAAATTAACTTTACCTACCAGCCCCTCAGCCAATTTCCCCAATTCATTATTGCCGATGAAAAACGCCTGCGCCAAGTCTTAATTAACTTGCTCAGTAACGCCATCAAATTCACCGACACCGGCGGCGTCACTTTCCAAGTAGGCGTAATTGGTAATGGCTCGTTGGTAGTGGGTAATGGGAAGCAAGACCAATTCCCAATTACCAATTCCCAATTACCAATTATCAAAATCCGCTTCCAAATAGAAGATACCGGCATCGGCATCAATCCAGAACAATTAGAAAAAATATTTTTACCCTTCGAGCAAGTAGGAGATATTTCCCGTCGCGCCCAAGGAACTGGATTAGGACTAGCCATTAGTCAGAAAATTGTTGCTTTAATGGGAAGCCATATTTTTGTTAAGAGTAACCTCGGCGCTGGCAGCACATTTTGGTTCGATCTCGATTTAGAACAAGGCTCAAACTCGATAGATGCAATTCCAGCTTTAACCCATAATATCATCGGCTATCAAGGCGAAAAACGCAAAATTTTATTAATTGACGATCGTTGGGAAAATTGCGCCGTCCTCGTCAATATGTTAGAACCAATCGGATTTGAAATTTGCGAAGCGGCTGATGGAAAACAAGGTTTAGAAATAGCGATTGAATTTAAACCAAATTTAATTATCACCGACCTATTAATGCCAGTGATGGATGGCTTAGAAATGACCCAAAAGCTTCGGCAACTCCCCGAATTTAAACATATTGTTATCATTGCTGCTTCTGCTAATGTTTTTGAAATCGACCGGCAAAAAAGTCTAGAAGCTGGCTGCAACGATTTTATTCCCAAACCAATTCAAGCAGAAGAATTACTAGACAAAATCGGTGATTATTTAAACTTATCCTGGATGGTGGAAAACCAGGAAGCAACTCAACCCCCTGTCCTTGAAGAATTGCCGACAGAAATAGAACTGGTAATGCCCCCATTTGATCAACTGATAACCCTGTATAGATCGGCTTATGTTGGTCATACCGATTTAGTTGAGCAGGAAGCGATCCGCATCCAACAATCCTATCCTGAAGCTAGCACCTTTGCTAACCGAATAATCGAACTTAGCCAAGATTTTGAAACTGAAAAAATTGTTAATTTAATCGAACAATATTTCCCAGATGCATCAAAATTTCAAGGGGGTTAGGGGTTAGGGGTTAGGGGTTAGGTGTTAGGTGTTAGGGGAAGAAGGGAGCATGAGCAATTAGCAATTACCAATTACCAAATTTAACTCTTGACTATTGCCCCAAAATCTGCTATAACTCGCGCATGATTTCGCAACAATCCTAACAGATTTAAACGGTTGCGTCGGATGTCTAAATTTTCATCCATGACTAACACGCTTTCTGCGCCATCAAAAAAGGTGCTGACTTTGCTGGTAATTTGAGCGATCGCATCCACTAATTGTTGATAATTTCGCTGTTCTCTTGATGCTATGGTTTGCGGTACTAACTGCACCAAAGCATCATAAAAAGCTGGTTCGGATGATTTTTGAAACAATTCCGGACGCACTATTGATTGCGGTTCCAATTGTTGCTTATCTAAATCTCCTTGGGCGGCGAGACGGGTAGAACGGTTGACGGTTTCGTAAATTTCCGCCAGCTTGCCGTTATGCCGAATTTCTTGCAGGAATATCGCCCGATTTCGCACGTCCAATAAATCTTTTAACGCCCTTTCTGTATATTCTGGGTCGTTTTCTCCTAACACCGCATTGACTAAATCGTAGTCAATTTGGCGATCTTCTTGCAGCAGGGTGCGGATGCGTTGGATAAAGAATTCCTGCAATTGTGGCAACAGTTCCTCGCGTTTGGCTTTATGAGGATAAGCTGCGACGAAATCGGCTACGATTTCCTCTAATAACTGTTGCAAGTTGAGCGGTAACTCGGCTGCCCAGGTAATATTAATCGCCGCATTGGCAGCGCGACGCAAGGCAAAAGGATCGGTAGAACCAGTTGGTAGCATTCCCAACCCGAAGATGCTGACCAAGGTATCGAATTTATCTGCTAATCCAACCACTTGCCCTGTCAAAGTTGCGGGTAACTTATCCCCCGCGCCGCGCGGTAAATAATGCTCAAAAATTGCCGTGGCGACTGCTTCCGGTTCGCCGCTGGCTGAAGCGTATTTTTGTCCCATTACTCCTTGCAATTCTGGAAATTCTCCCACCATTTGGGTAACGAGATCGGCTTTGCATAACAAGGCAGCGCGTTGGATGTTGTTGCTGTCTGACTCGCTTAATTGCAGTTGTGAGGAAATTTTGGCGGCAATATTCTGAATCCGGGTAACTTTAGCGCGTACCGAACCCAGTTCTTCTTGAAACGTGACTTTTTCTAATTGGGGCAGGTAACTTTCTAACGGCTTAGCCAAATCGGCGCGATAAAAATATTGTCCATCCGATAACCTGGCTCTAATCACCCGTTCGTTTCCGGCAGCGATGGTATCAGAACTAGCTGGATCGCCGTTGGAAATGGTGATGAAAAAGGGTAATAATTCTTGGGCGTCTGCTGCGGTAAATATGGGAAAATATCGCTGCTGAGTTACCATAACTGTGGCGATCGCTTCCACTGGTAAGCTCAAAAATTCCGGTTCAAATTTACCGACAACCGCGGTAGGCCATTCGACTAAATAGGTAACTTCTTCTAATAAATCTGGGTAAATTTCTGCGTACCCATTGTGGTGTTGAGACACGCTTTGAATTTGCCGTTTGATGTTTTGCTGACGCTGGGTTTGGTTAGCAGCGATGTAGGCAGATTGTAGGCAACTAATGTAATCTGTCGGCGAAGGAATTGAAATCGGTTCCGGGTGCAAAACGCGATGACCGCGACTAATGCGATCGCTTACAACCACATCGCTACCATTTTCCAACTTAATCGGCAGCACGGTATCATCCAACAACGTCACCAACCACACAATCGGACGTGCAAATCGCAAGTCCCCATCCCCCCAGCGCATAAACCGCTTCCCTTCTAATTTGCCAATCCACTGGGGAATTAATTCGGTTAAAATATCCGCCGTCGCGCGTCCGGGAATCGTTTTCCGCACAAACACAAAATCGCCCTTATCCGTAGGACGAACTTCCAGCGCCGCTAATTCTACCCCTTGTTTTTTGGCAAAACCCGCCGCCGCCTGGGTAGGTTGACCATCTTTAAACGCTGCCGCCGCGGGGGGGCCTTTAATTTCTTCGACTCGATCTGTTTGCTGTGCGGGTAAACCTTGAATCAGGACGGCGAGGCGGCGAGGAGTACCGTAAACTTCTATTTTTTCCGTCGTTAAGAACTGTTCCGCCAGAGTTTGGGGGATGATAGATTGCCACTGTGCGATCGCGCTAGGGACAAAATTCGCCGGTAGTTCTTCTGTACCAAGTTCCAATAAAAAATTAGTCATACACCGCAGCTTAAATTAGTCAGCTAAAACAGTTTACCGCTATTTCCGCTATTTCCCCCTCTCCTCGCAGGAGAGGGGGCTAGGGGGAGAGGTTTCCCGATCCGGGTCAAACCGCGTAGTAAATGTAAACAAGTATTAAAAATTACAGGCTACTGCTCATGGCAAACCAGGATCACCTAATTCTACTCGAACGAGGAGTAGACACTTGGAACCAGTGGCGAGAAACCCATCCTGAAATCAAGCCGGATCTCAGGATAGCAGACCTGCGCGGGTTATATCTCAGAGGAGTCAACCTCAGCCAAACCAACCTCAGCCAAACCAACCTCAGCCAAGCGTACCTTAAAGGCGCCAACCTCACAAAAGCATATCTCAGAGGTGCAAACCTCAGAAGTGCCAACCTTAGCGAAACCAACCTCAGCGACGCACATCTAAGTATGGCAGATTTGAGGGGGGCAAATTTGAACCGGGCTAACCTGACAATGGCAGACTTAAGCGAAGCCAACCTTTACCTAACAGACTTAAGCGAAGCCAAGCTGCAACTAGCAGATCTTAGAGGCGCAGATCTGACCAGATCCGACTTATTTGCCGCCGATTTCAGCAAAGCCGACTTATTTGCCGCCGATTTAAGCCGCACCCAAGCACTGAACGCGAAATTTAATCAGGCAATATTAACCGGAATTTGTATAGAAGATTGGAAGATCAACAGCGACACCGAATTTGAGCGATCGCTTTGTGACTATATTTATCTTCAAAATAATCTCAAACAACGCCGTCCTATTAGTAGAACTTTTGCACTAGGAGAATTTACCAAAATTTGTCAAGTTTTTCAGCAATCCAATTTTCCTAAAAAACCGGCTTTCTCTTCAATGACCCTAATTCAAGAAACCGGATTTTTCTAAAAAACCCAGGTTCTAGTCAAGGCGTGATAGCAGCTAATAGCTAATAGCTAATGGCTAATGGGAGTAAAAATCCTCTATTAGCAATTAGCAATTAGCAATTAGCAACTGGCATTAAAAACTAAAAGTCGTGCGAATTACGCCAATAGTCGTCGTGTCATTGCGTTTATCTCCTTCCGGATTGAACAACACAAAAGCTCCCGGTGTCACGCTGATATTATCGCTTACCTGAATCCGATAGTAAGCTTCTAAATGATAGGGAGTTGCCCTATCAACATCGGGATTTGCTTTCAGACTCGCAGCCCCATCTGCGGCGACGCGAAATAGCGGCTGTCCAAAAATCAACCCCGCACTATTCCCGCCGATGAAAACATCTTTGAAATGCAAACCCGCCATCCAACTGGTAAGCGTGGAAGAAGCCTCCACCCGCCCAGAAGAATCATCGACAAAAAAAGCAGCCCCATAACCACTTAAAGCCACTTTAGGCGTAATGCGCCAAGTTAAAGTACCGCCCACAGAATTAACGTGGACAGGAATACCCAGGGGCAAACCTCCCAAAGCATTTTCTGAAGCTTGAGATAAACCCGTGCCCAGAATATTAATTTCGTGATAGCTGTGGGCGTAGTTTAAAGCAATATCCAAGCTTTTGACGGGTTTGAGCGTCAATTGTGCCGCTGCAACATAACTGCCGCTAAAAAATCCCGCTCCCAGAGGATTAACAGAAACGCTTGGCAATACATCCGGCCCGCTTGAGGTTAAATTGGCGGTAACATTACCGTACAAAGCCCTTAAATCAACTTGGGGAGCGATATTCCAAATAAAACCAGCAGCCGAAGCCAAACCAGAACCCGAAGTACCCCCAGAAACGCGAACTACAGGGTTATATCCGGCAAATCTAGAAAGTGCTTCTTGTCCTTCATCGGCAAAGGGAGTAATCGCAGGAAAGGCATCGGAAACTTCAACCGCAGGGGCAACAAATAAAGACAGCCTATCAGTAGCTGGGAAAAGATAGAGCAGTTTGTACAGTGCAATGTCGTTGTTACCAAATCCCGATTGACTTAAATCTTTGGGATTGAATTCGGGGAATTGCGGCTCAAAACTTAATTTAGACATCCCCGAAGTCAGGGTAGAACCGGGAAATAAAGTGTCTTGAACGCTGCCTTCTCCGAAGGCGTTACCCCTGAAATTATGCGCTTGCAAACCTGTGATTAACAAGTCTTTACCGGAAAAACTGGTAATTAAATTTAACCGCACTCGGTCAACAAAAATTGTTTGGGTATCGTCTCCATTCGGTGCGCCGCCAAAACCTTGGTTAATGGCGAAAATTGCTTGACCTCGCAGTTTAGTAGTAGTAGAAAATTGCTGTGCTTCTAAGCGGGCGGTACGTGCTTCTAACGCATCTACTCGTCCCCGCAGGGTAGTGAGTTCGGCGGCAAATTCTTGTTGCAATCGCCGAATTGTGGCAATATCTTCTTTACTGGGTAAGTCAGAAACTGCGGCGGCAATTAATTCTTGAATTCGGTCTAAACAAGCATTTAATCCGGCGGCGAATTCGTAGCGAGTTAAGGCGCGGTTGCCGCGATAAGTGCGGTCTGGGTATCCTTCAATACAACCGTAGCGTTCGACCAGAGATTGTAAAGCTTGAAACGCCCAGTGGGTGGGGTCTACGTCGGTTAGCTGCGATACTGAAGTAACCTGTCCCATTGGGTCAGAGTTTTCAGCAGGTAAAGCATCAAAAGCGATCGCACTAGGCACAATCCCCAATGATGCACAACCAACAATCGAAATCGACAAACCTACTCTACCAAGAAATGGCAGAAAATATCTATTCACAAGCACTCCTCAACCACAAAACCGGGTTAATTTACGGTTAAATGTACATTATTACCCTGGTGGCTGCCGCCTCCGCAGTATTGAAATATACTGATGCTTAGCCTAGATAAAACTTATAGTATTTCGATTAATTTTAGATTTCAAATTAAAGATTGCACCTTTTATACCTTTCCGCGTATAAAATTTATACATCTTCCTTCTTCCTTCGCGTCCTTCGCGTCTTGGCGGTTCAATCAAACTCATGATTCCGCCCAAAAACGAGTAAATTTAAATCAAATCTGCAATCTGAAATCTAAAATCTGCAATTATTTGGTTACCTCAACGTAAATATGTTCTAATCGCACGGGTTGGCGGGAAATTGATTCGATAGGAATGCCATCGAAACAGGCAATAATTTCTTTTAATTCTAGATGTTTCGGTAACCAAAAAGCGATATCGTTGCCGTAGCGTCGGTAGGTGAAGCCATATTTTGAAGCGCGAGCGATCGCATCATCTTCTTCCGCAGTTTGTACAATAATAATATCTTCCGCCGGAATGCGCTTTCGCAGTTGTTCTAAACTGCCTTCGGCGATAATTTTACCATTTTTCAGAATACCAATGCGCTGACAAAGCCGCTCTGCTTCCTCTAATAAGTGCGTCGTCAGCAAAATTGTCATGCCTTGACTTTTCAATCTGCGAATCAATTCCCAAATTTCGTAACGCGCTTCAATATCTAAACCCGTTGTCGGTTCATCTAATATCAATAACTTGGGATAATGCACCAAAGCGGCTGCAATGTTTAACCGCCGCTGCATTCCGCCGCTGAGAGTTTCCACGGGACATTTTGCCCGATCTGCTAATTTTACAGCTTTGAGAGCTGCCCGCACTTGTTCTCGCCTTTCTTCCCGCGATAATCCATAAATGCGGGCAAAGAAATTGAGGTTTTCTTCGCAACTCAGACTTTTATACAATAAATTTTCTTGGGTGGCAACGCCTAGCAGCTTTTTTGTAGCTTGAGAAATTGGTTGGTTATTGATAGTAATCTCGCCGCTATCTGGGCTGAGCAGATTGCATAGAATATTGATTGTAGTCGTTTTTCCCGCGCCATTTGGCCCTAGCAAACCGTAAACTTCCCCTGGGCGAATGTGCAGCGTCAAATTTTGGAGAACTAATCGATTGCCGTAAAACTTAACCAAGTTTTTTATACTAAGCATGAGTTCCCCAGTGCGGCATTGTTTTTAGCGACATGACAAGCAACAGAAGAAACCCGGTTTTTGGAAAAAAACCGGGTTTTTGGGTAATAGTGGTCAATCTGGCGAAATATATCCATCAGAAGTTTGTTGAGCATTCAAGCCGAGCTGTCTTAGGAATTAAATTTACCCGAAAAATCCAGCGATCGCAAGACATTTCTTTAATAATCATAATGCTTCTGTTACAAGCTGCGTTCCGACTCTAACATCTGCCAGTAAGACAGCCATCCCCCCAGGATTACGAAAGCAGAAAAGCCGCATAAAAACCAAAAATGAGATTCAATTTTGCTCAAATTTTCTCCATTTGCAGCCACTGCCACTAAAGCTTCGTTCATGTGATAGATCGGATTTATCCGGGCAATTTGTAGCAGTTTATCGGGAAACAGAGAAGAAGGAAAAAACGCCCCACCTAAAATTAATAAAGGTACGCCAAACGTCGCGACTAAGGCGTTAACATCTTCCGTGCGACGCCCCAATTGCGTACCCAGAATAAAGCCTAATCCAACGTAAGAAACGATACTTAATAAGATCAGCGCTGCACCCAGGAGGAGCGAACCTTGAAACCGCGCGCCCCAAAATGCTGCCACGCTATAAACTATTAAAACTTGACCCATTCCGATCCAACTGTGGGCGATAAAAATGCCAAAAAAGTAGGAAGTGCCGCTGAGAGGAGAAAGAAACAAACGCTTGAGGGTTTGCTGTTCTCTTTCTGACACAACAGTTGCTACCGTACCGCCAAGACAGCTAAAAAATAACGCACTCCCGACTAAAGCTGAAGGCGCGATAAATTCAAAAGCTTGAGCGATTGACATTTGTGCCTGTTCTGCCCAAACTAAACTGTTAATCGCCAGGACAGCAAGGGGAAAAATCAACCAAAAAATCAAGCTGCGCCGCCGCCGCAACAGTTCAATCAAGATTCGCTGGGCTACAGCCAGGGTTTCGCGCCAGTATTTCATCGGGTAAATTATACAGCTCGTTAGTAATATAGCTTCAAACTGCGGAGCGCGATCGCTTTCCTTACCGAGAAACCGGGTTTCTATAATCGTACCTTCGCCAATTTTCTGCAACGCCCCCACGCTAAAGCCCCCACGCTAAAGCATCTTGCTCACAAACGAAGCCCGCCTACGCGGGCTGTAAGGATTTGAGGCTGCTAAGCTACGGCTTTGTTTGTATAACCACACCCTTGAGGGTGTCTAAAGCATCTTGCTCACAAACGAGCCTGCCTCCGCAGGCTATAAAAATTGCAGCCCGCGTAGGCGGGCTTTGTTTGTGTAGCCACACCCTTAAGGGTGTCGGATTTTGGCGAAGTGCCGCGTTTTTCAATCCCATTAACAAATCGGTTGATTTCCAGGATTAACCGCGTGAACGTATTCGCTGCCAGAATTAGGCCATCCTCGTTTGTAAGATGCTTCCTCTGGGTTTCCCCATCCCAGCTGCATCACAATTTCGAGGAAATTTTTGGCATTTTCCCACTTGCACAGATTAACCCATTCGGTGCGATCCGAAATTCTCTCCACATCAGGGGGCATAATCTGGCGGAAATCTCTGCCATTATTCATGCTCAGGTATAAATCCATACCCGCCGTCACTTCTTGCCAGAATGCCAGCATGGAAGTTTTGGCAGCTTTGAGGGTTTCAATATCGCTGGGGATGGCAATTAGCTGGTCATCCACGGCGGGATAGTTGAGGGTTTTGCCCTTCACCGTCATCTGTCGCCAGACAATACCAGAAACCTGATGTTCCCGCTGGTAGTTGTGAACGGCGGCTTTAAAATCTTGATATGCCGTGAATTTTTGCAACCCTTCGGCTTTGAGAAACATATCGATCACCGGGTTACCGGAAACCTTTGTCGTCAGTTTCAGGCGTTTTCCCGTCAAACAAGCTTGGCGCTCGGAGGCCAAGATCTGGAGTAGTTCGTCTGTGCTGTAGACTTTAGACATCAGCACACCTACAAGAGAGCGATCGCGTTTAAAGGCAATAAGCCTTGACAGAGATGATAACTACATAAGTCTATTTTGGGCACTATCTGCCAAAAAAATTTTTTGATAAGACTTACGCGGGACGATCCCAGAAACCGGGTTTTTGCGTATATCTTTCCTTCCCAAACCGACGATTTTTCATAGAAACCCGGTTTCTTTGCCTAAGTCCTGTTTGAATTTGGTAATCGGTAATCGGTCATCGGCATCTCACCAATTACCAATTACCAATTACCAATTACCCATCACCTATTTGACCAATTCGGTATTAAACTCGTTGATTGGTCGCTGTTTCAACTCTACCGATTCCTCGCGGGGTAGCAAGTTAAACACGTCCCGGAAAGCATCATCTACCCGCTCAAACGGCACTTGTCCCTTGTCGTTGAGGACAATTTTACCCGATTGGTCGAATAGAACCACTTGCGGCACAAAGCCAGAGTAGTAATAACCTGGTTCATCGGGCGTATAGGAAGATTTAGGCGCAATTGCATCCACGCTGATGGGGAGGAAATCTGTCGCCCGACCATAGGATGATTGCAGCCGGGACACCACAGGCGCGTATTGCTTGCAATCGCTGCTGTCATCAGTGTAAAACACCAACAGCGTTGGCTTATCTCCCTTCAAAGACTGCGCCAGCGTCACTTTTGGGGGTACTAGGGAACCGTTCCCCGCATAAAGCACAAAGATATTGCCATCAAAGGTATCGTTGTCGAACTTTGCTAATGCAGGTTGAGCATCGGCTACCAGCAGACAACCCAGTCCAATTGTCAGTATCAACAGGCATTTGGCAACCAGACGCCGCCAAGATTTCACAAAAGTAGCAATAGTCATTGTTACCCAAAAACCCTCTAATGCATTATCCCTGTTAGCGGCTGCTGCTGCTCAAGAAAATTCTCGTTCCTAGTTTTTCTCGTTCCCTGGTTGAATTCACTGCTGCTGCCAGAAAATATAATGCGATCGCAGTAAATCCATAATCATTAATAAAACAATCCACCAGTTGAGACAATAAAAGCAGGCTAATTGTAATTATACTACTCGCATCATCCAGATTAATCTGTTTGATCGAACTAGCCAAAAAAAGCATAAACAGCAAACAACCGATAATGCCTAATTCTACTAACACTTGCAAAAATATATTATGGACGTGAAACCCTGTCCGCCCCGTGAAGCGAATCCCCACATGTTCTGCGAATACTCCTATACCGATTCCAGTTACGGGCTTTTTGGTAAATTCAGCGATCGCAGCCTGCCACAAAACTAGCCTTGCTTTATATGATGAAGGCGCTTCAGTTCCCAGTTTCTTAGGTTGAACGATTTCTGGTGTTGGTTGGGAATTAACAGTTGCAGAAGCTGGCAATAATGTTAAATTTAATCGGTGATACGATACGGGTAAAAAAATAATGCAGATTGCCAAACAACTCGCGAGTAGAAGGCTAGCGCGCCAGTGGACAATTCTCATTAACCACAACAGCAAGATGCCGATACTAAAAACAAACCAGGCATTTCTACTTGCCGACTGAGCTGTTAACCAGATAAAAAGCGGTAAACTGAGGCATAATTCTAACTTTGTTATCGATCCATTTCTATAGAACGTCACTGCCAGCATTGCTCCAATCGACATTAAGACGCCAAACTGATTAGGCCCCTGCATAATTGAACTAATCCGAGGATAAGCGTCTGGATATCTAATCAAATTTAAAATGTCGCTATGGGGAAAAATAGATTCTAGAATTCCAATCCCAGCAATTAGAATCAGCAACCAAAATACCAGCCGGTTTAACAAACCATCTTTGCTTTCAAATGTAATCACTAAAAAAGCTAAAAATACTAAAGGATAAACCGAGTATTTCAGGCCGGACTTTAGCGCCGTACTTGAGAAATCGCTAAACCAGGCACTGACCCACATCCATAAATAAAAAAGTCCCAGAGATATCAATAAACTTCGCCGTTTGTCCCACAGGATTTTAACTTGGGCAGGATGCAAGAAAATAACTAATAATCCCAATGAACTTAAACCTAAATAATGAACGCCACCTAAAGGTAAATGAGAAAATTTAATCCTGGCTAGCAAAGAGAAAACTATAATTAATACGAAAAATAACCTGTTCATAAAAAATTGTTAAATCAGTTTAACATATCAACGACTGGCACGGCTAAAGAATATCGCCGCCATAACAATCAAACCTAATAGTACCAAGGGAACCCAGAGGTCGATGAAATTAATCATTTTTGTATTGGACAATAAATAGTAGAATACAGAATATATTATCGGAAAGCCAGCTATGACATCAAAAGATATAGTGATATGGCTGCAAGAGCGAACGGGATTCAGTATTCTTTCGGCAGAAGTATTAGAAGACTTGGCGCAGAACATGCAAGAGCAAGTGCTTTTGCCCAACCAGCGCCTGGTGTTAGAAGATACACAGCCCGAGGGCGTATACATTTTAAAACACGGTAGGTTAGAAGGCGATCGCATTACCCAAACTGGCTCGATTTGGGCGCTTAGTTTCCTCCCCGGAACAATTATTCACTTACAAGAATTGTTATTTGGACAACTGGCTCAAAGAACGATTGTAGCGCTGAGCGAATCTCAGTTATGGTTTATTCCGGCGGAAAAGTTTCGCGAATTATTAGAGAAATATCCTGAGATTGCGCCAGCTTTCTCGCAACAACTGGCGATGGAACTAGCGCAGCTTTCTTCCCAGTTAAGCTACGAACAAGAACGGCAAACGGTTTTACGACCTTATTTAGTTACTAAAGCCAAACGGGGAGTGATTGGAAAAAGTCGCTACGCGGTGCGCCTGCGACAACAAATTAAAGAAGCATCTAACGGACGCAAACCAGTTTTAATTTTCGGCGAACCGGGGTTAGAAAAAGATAACCTGGCGGCTTTAATTCACTTCAATTCAGCACAGCGAAGGGAAGCGATTATTAAAGTAGATTGTAGTACGTTGCAAGTTAGCGGTTCAGAACTATTTGGACGCGCCAACGGTAAAGCCGGATTGCTCGAATGGATCGGCACGGGTACGATAATTTTAAACAACATTCACGAACTGCCCAAGGAATTGACGCCCAAGGTGGCGCAATTGTTAGAAACAGGCATTTATACGCCTGTGACTCGCAACGAAGAAGAGGCAGCACAGCCTATTTCTTGTGTGGCGCGGGTGGTGGCGATCGCAGAAAAACACCTACCCACAATTGAACGCCAAGTCGGTCATTTAATCAAAGTCCCCCCGCTGCGAGTACGCAAAGCAGATATTAGCGCCCACGTTGAATATTACATTACCCTTTTATGTCGCGCCAAAGGCATCGCCAAACCGCATTTAACACCCGAAGCATTGCGGCGATTACAAGCTTATGATTTCCCCAATAATCTGAGGGAATTAGAAAGTTTAGTAGAACGCGCGTTAGTTCAAAGCGTCAACGCCAAAGAACTAACCGAAGAAATTTTCTGGTCGGCACAACCCAAGAAAAAACAATTTCGCGTCAATCTTTTAAACGCCAATCCTTGGTTGCGGCGATTTTTACGCAGTCCTTGGTGGCCCGATCGCATTAACTATGGGTTTACCTTGTGGTTTTTTGCCCTAGTTGTCATCATATTATTTATGGGGCCGCAAACGCGCGATCGCAATTTTGCTTTAAATGCTTTCTGGGCTTGGTGGTGGCCTTTAATACTGTTAGCATTTCCTTTCGTGGGACGCCTTTGGTGTGCCGTTTGTCCCTTCATGATTTACGGCGAAGTCACTCAAAAACTTTCCCTTTGGTTATGGCCTCGACAATTAAAAAGATGGCCTAGAGAAACCGCTGAAAAATGGGGTGGATGGTTTTTATTTGGCTTATTTACCTTAATTTTCCTGTGGGAAGAACTCTGGAATTTGGAAAACACCGCCTATCTATCTTCCTGCTTGCTTCTATTAATCACCGCCGGGGCAATGATTTTCTCCGCCATTTTTGAACGTCGTTTTTGGTGCCGATATTTATGCCCAATTGGGGGGATGAACGGACTATTTGCTAAATTATCAATGACCGAACTGAGGGCACAACAGGGTACTTGTTCCGCCGAATGCACCACCTATCAATGTTATAAAGGTGGCCCGCAAAAAGGGGAAGGAATGGAAACTGATGGCTGTCCTTTATATTCCCATCCCGCACAGTTGGAAGATAACCGAGACTGCGTTTTATGCATGACTTGTCTCAAAGCTTGTCCTCACCGTTCGGTTGAGTTAAACTTGCGTCCCCCAGGGATAGAATTGTGGACAACTCACGTACCTCGTAGTTATGAAGTAGCGCTATTAATGTTACTTTTGGGAGGGATATTTCTGCATCGATTGCCGGAAATCCAATCAATTTTAGGGTTGAACTTGAATTTAACTCAATTTTGGCCTCATTTGGGGGTTTCCCTGGCAGCTTTGATTGTTCCAGCAACTGTTCCTTTCTTAGCTTATGGATTAATAAAACTGTTTCATGGCAGCCTAAAATCGCGTTCGTTTGTCGAGTTAGCTTATGGATATTTACCCTTAGTATGGGGGGGAAGTTTGGCGCATTATTTGCGTTTGGGGTTAGGGGAAGCAGGGCGAATTATTCCAGTTACTTTTGCAACCTTCGGCATGAATGGTGAAGCGTTACCGATATTAGTTGCCCATCCCGCAGTGATTGCCTTTTTGCAAGGAACGACGCTAATTTTTTCAACGTTTTTAACGGCGATCTTGACGCAAAAAATTGCCCGTCAGTCTGTGCGATCGCTTCTACCCCAACATTTGGCAGCAGTCGTTTTAGCAGTCAGCCTCTGGGCAATTATTGTTGATTGGTAATATCATCTGACAATTTTTTAGGTGATGGTGGTGATGCTGGAACCGCTGTTGATTTCGAGAGCGGACATGCTAACTCCTTGGACGATTCCAATTAGTTCGTCGGCAATTGGTCGTCGTAGGTTTATTGGGAATGGAAAACCGTCAATAGAGAAAAGGTCACTAGGGAGAACACCTTTATCAACAAAGATGCCGATACCGGAAATTGAGCCAACAGTAATAGGCTCTAATATGTATGTCTCACCGCCTTTAAGTTGGATTGTATCCAGACCATTGGTAAAATCGGTAATTAGGGCGAAATCGCTATTTCCTCGTTCAGGATCGAGCAAGAACCAGGGGTTGTTACCATCGTCATAGTAAATATTGTCAGCATCCCCAAGAACAAAGGTATCTCGTCTTGTTCCCCCAGTCAGGGTATCGATTTCACCTCGACCGGGAGGAGGATCTTCAAACCCAGTGTTATATGACTCAGATCCAGCACCAATTAAAACATCATTTCCACTGCCACCCCTTAAAATATCATTATCGCGACCACCCTTGAGCGTATCGTTACCAGTACCGCCATTAAGTTGGTCATTACCAAAATACCCTTCGATAAAGTCATTGTCAGCGTCGCCAGAAAGAGTATCGTTTCCCTGACCTCCATCAATATAGTCATCACCACCGCCACCATTAGCAATGTCGTCACCACTATATGCATAGATATTGTCTGACAAAGCCGTCCCGTCGATTTGGGGAAAAAACTGTATTCTAAGTGGCGTTCCAGGTGGAGTTGGCAGCAGTTGAAAGGTATTGTTGTCGTTATAGCTAGTGCCTTCGATGATCGCCATGTCAAATTTCCTCTTAGAATCTGTAGTACTAATCTTGATCGGGAACGGCAATCCAGATTCGCGCAACAATTCTTAAACTTTTATTAAAGCAGCGCGAGCGCTTTCTTTTTTTATCTTGTCAGTATAATCAAACTCATCGGAGCTTATCGGCATGAACGAGAGTAAAAAACTATACACAATCGGTCATTCTAATCTGAGTATTGAAGCGTTTATTGGGTTACTCCAACAACATGGAATAACGGCGCTGGCGGATGTGCGATCGCATCCCTACAGTCGCTATTTACCCCACTTCAGTCAATCCCTTTTAAAAACGGCACTTTTAAATGCCGGAATTCGCTATGTTTTCCTGGGAAAAGAGTTAGGTGCAAGACCAAATAATCCCGACTGTTATGTCGATGGCAAAGCACTTTACGAAAGAATTGCTGCCACTGAATTATTTGCAGAAGGAATTCAACGCTTACTCAAAGGCGCAGAAACTTATAAAATCTCCCTCATGTGCGCCGAAAAAGATCCGATTACCTGTCATCGCGCTATTTTAGTTTGTCAAAATTTACGCGAATTTCAACTAGAAATAAATCATATTCTCAACGATGGGAATTTAGAATCTCACAATCAACTTGAAGAAAGGATGTTAAATTTGCATGGGTTAAGCGACGCGCAACAAAATAAACCCAAACAACTTTCCCTTTTTGATGCGGTAGAATCAACAAATACCTCAATTCGCCCTAAAGAAGACAGGCTCAAAGAAGCATATCATTTACAAGGCGACAAGATTGCCTACCAGGAAAAAACCAATGAAACAGACGCTTGATTTATACACGATTGGCTTTACGAAAAAAAGCGCCCAACAATTCTTCGATACTCTGGTAAAAGCGGGAGTTAAACGAGTTGTCGATACCAGACTGAATAATGTATCCCAGTTAGCTGGATTTGCCAAACGGGAGGATCTTAAGTATTTTCTCGGAAAGATTGGAAATATTGAATACATTCACTTGCTGGAGTTAGCCCCGACAAAAGATATTTTGGACGCCTATAAAAAAGACGGTGGAGATTGGGAAACCTATGAAAAGAAGTTTCTGCAACTGATGCGCGATCGCCAAATCGAGGAACGCATTTCACCAGACATTCTACAGGGTGGATGTCTCCTCTGTAGCGAAGCCAAACCCCATCACTGCCATCGCCGTTTAGTTGCAGAATACCTAAACGAAAAGTGGGGAAATGTCAAGATATGCCATCTTTAACCCGGTTAATTTGTCTAGCCAATTCGTGGAAACACGGCGACAGGTGCATTGCTGGAATTACTACTATTAAAAGCCAATGGATTCGCGTAGTTTCCGATTTACCCGATGGTCGAATTACCAAAGAAATGCGACAAATTGGCGGCACAGAACCAGCGTTATTAGATATTTTAGCCATTCCTTTAGCTAAAACCGGGCCAGATTACGGTTTTGAAAGCGAAAACATCTCAATTTTGCCAGGAAAATGGGAGCGAGTCGGACAAGTTTCACCCGCACACTTACTCAAATTTTGTAGCAAAGAAGAATTCATTTTGCACAACGATTTGAGATACGTAGAAGTTCCCTATTTGCAATCATTGCCAGTCCCTCAAAGACGGACTTTGGAATTAATCAAAGCAATAAAACTATCGGTTAAACCCCTGGGAACGAAATACGAAGGCAGCCAAAAATGGGAAGGTACAATCGTAACTGAAAGCGGTAAAAGATTGACAACAACTATTACCGATCCGGTATTTGTCCGAAAATTAGATTTAGGATATCGGCCTAAAAATGATTGTTTGGTAACGGTTAGTTTAAGTATGCCTTGGCGTCCAGATGATTGGAGAGGAGAAGGCGATCCTTGCTGGAAATTAATCGCGGGGGTGGTGGAATTACCGGAGGAACATCAGCCAAAAATAGAGAGGAAAGACGATCTGGATGACTTGCCGTTTTGAAATGCGATCGCTGTAAATTTTAAACTCGACCTGGGAATAATACTATCGAGGCGATATCCTCACTTATCCTTGCGTGCCATTATACCCAGTGAGTGAGTTGATGAAAACAGAATTTTACTTCGACAAGCGTAGATATACTTGCGGCCTGTATCAAGTAGAATCGGTGCAGGAGTTAAGAATTAAGAATATTGAAGGCTTAGTTTTAGCTGTTAAGCAAGGTCAGAAAACTGGACTTTTGGGAAAAAAACGTGAAGATGCTAAACAAGTGGATGTATCTCAGCCTCGTTATTACAATCTGATTAAAGCAGCGCTTAATGCTTTGGAGTTAGAAAAGAAAAGTCAGTTAATTTTCGACAAAAATGAGATGATTGCAGAAATAGAAAAAATCAGCGCCCAAAAAGATCGGCAGATCGAAAATCTCAATCAACAGATAAATTTACTCAACACCAAACTCGGTCATTTATCAAACGAACAGCAGCAACAACTCAAAAAACTTAAAATAGAAAACCAAAAGCTGGAAGATAAAATTCAAGAAGAAAGAGAACGCAGCCAGCAGCTTAAATCCAAGCTAGAACAGTCCGATCAGCTAGATATAGAACAAGTTAAACGAGAAATTATTGATAAGATTGGTAACTCAGTTTGGCACTGTTTAGCACATGCAAGCCGAAAGGAACTCTGCGATTCCTACCGACAATATAAGCTAGTAAATGCAGAAAGCTTTACGGCAGAAATCACTGATTATTCCTTAGCGGCTATGGGACTTAGTCTTGTAGCGGAACGAGAAATCATGAATCCTTTTTGTAAAAGTTTTTATCAATTTCTGCTTCACAATCAGAATGCTAGTAATCAAATAAGTGAAAGAAAATTCGAGGTTGGTGGAGTGGTGTTTAAACAGCGCGGCAAGTATACGTTAGGCAGTTTACCTTGTTTACTGTCGGAGCAGTGGGAAACTTACAGAAGAGATGCATTAGATATGGAAAATTGCCCCCAGTCTCCTCTACTGTACCAGAGAATGTATTGGGGGACTGAGGTAAGCGATCGCGATCGCCAGCTGGTAAAACAATTCCTGCAAAAATGGCAGCATCCTTTATCGAAGTGGTTAGCTCAAGGAGAAACTGCCGCATCCTTAATCGACCAAATCAGCGACCTTCGCAATCGTGCCGCTCACCACGAACCGATTTTGTATTTATGGCAATTTAAAACTTTATGGCTGATGATGATTGGTGGAAAAACTAAGAAAGGTATCCTCAAACAAATTTACGGTAGTTAATACCCCCAAAAACAAAAAGCGCCCTCCCAAAGGAGAGCGCTTTTTTAAACTTCTAGCAACCTAGACCTTAGCCATTGATAACTG